>Ga0247742_10000420_pt1 | contig 35251 bp, 29 predicted proteins | sample UWRJL208509C2_FD_180944 | JGI IMG/M metagenome (GOLD analysis project Ga0247742, IMG submission 180944) | Plant litter microbial communities from Arlington Agricultural Research Station in Wisconsin, United States - UWRJ-L208-509C-2 | ecosystem: Environmental > Terrestrial > Plant litter >...
ACCCATGGCGATCCGACGCTTGCGCGAACCGCTGATCAGCTCAGGGTCGCGGCGCTCGGCCGGGGTCATGGAGTTGATGATGGCTTCCATCTGCTTGAACTGCTTCTCGGCCGCACCCTGGGCGTTGCCCATTTGCGAGAGGTTCATGCCACCGATGTTCGGCAGTTTGTCCATGAGGCCGCCAAGGCCGCCCATGTTTTTCATCTGTTGCAGTTGATCGCGGAAGTCTTCGAGGTCGAACCCCTTGCCCTTCTTTAATTTCTTCGCAAGCTTGTCGGCCTTGTCCTTGTCGAGGGTCTGTTCGGCCTGCTCGATCAGGCTGAGCACGTCGCCCATGCCAAGGATCCGCGATGCGATACGCTCAGGGTGGAACGGTTCGAGCGCTTCGCTCTTCTCGCCCATACCGATGAACTTGATCGGCTTGCCCGTGATGGCGCGCACCGACAGCGCGGCACCGCCACGGGCGTCACCGTCGACCTTGGTCAGGATGACGCCGGTCAGCGGCAGCGCATCGCCAAAGGCCTTGGCGGTGTTGGCGGCGTCCTGGCCGGTCATGGCGTCGACCACGAACAGCGTCTCGACCGGGTTGATCGCGGCGTGCAGGGCCTTGATCTCGCCCATCATCTCTTCGTCGATGTGCAGGCGACCGGCGGTATCGACGATGACCACGTCGATGAATTTCAGCTTGGCTTCTTTAATAGCCGCAACGGCGATGTCGACCGGCTTCTGGCTCAGGTCGGACGGGAAGAACGTCACGCCGATGTCGTTGGCCAGGGTTTCCAGCTGCTTGATCGCCGCAGGACGGTAGACGTCCGCCGACACGACCATGACCGATTTCTTCTTGCGCTCCTTAAGGAAGCGCGCAAGTTTGCCAGCGGTGGTGGTTTTACCCGCGCCTTGCAGGCCGGCCATCAGCACGACGGCAGGCGGTACGGCGCTGAGGTTCAAGTCTTCGTTGGCGGCGCCCATCAGGCTTTCGAGTTCGGCCTGGACGATTTTCACGAAGGCCTGGCCCGGCGTCAGGCTGCGCGACACCTCGGTGCCAACGGCGCGTTCCTTGACCGAATTGACGAAGTCCTTGACCACCGGCAGGGCGACGTCGGCTTCGAGCAACGCCATGCGCACTTCACGCAGGGTGTCTTTGATATTGTCCTCGGTCAGCTTGGCCTTGCCGGTGACATGGCGCAGCGTCTGCGAGAGACGGTCGGTTAAGTTTTCAAACATGCGCGATCCTTTCAGGCCCTATGAAGACCGAGGTAATGGCGGCCCAGACCGTTATAAACATGAGCTCGGCGAGCCTGCGGCGTGGGCAGGTCGCGGATTATAGCGAGAACTGCGTCTGGCGCACAGCCGCCGTCTGGTGCTGTGGTCTTTCGTGCCGTGTGGGTTCTATGCCAAACTCAGCGCCTTTCGGGCTTGCCTAACAGGATTTATGCTCCCCTTGTCACCCAGTTTGCTCGCCACCCTCGCCGCCGCCTGCTTATACGCCGCTGCGACTCTCTATCAAGGCACTCGCCTGGCCACCGGCGCCAAGGCGCACAAGCGCCTGCTGGTCACGCTCGGCGTGCTGGCGGTGCTGGCCCATGCCACCAGCCTGATTACCCATCTGATGACGCCGATCGGCCTGGCCCTGGATTTTTTCAGCGCCGCCAGCCTGATCGCCGTCGCGGTGATTGCCCTGACGCTGCTCGCCTGTTCGCGGATCCCGGTGGAAAACCTGCTGATCCTGCTGTTCCCGCTGGGCGCGCTGACGGTGCTGATTGCCCAGTTCGCCCCGGCCGGCACAGTGCAGATCATCGACGAAGAGCCCGGCATCCTCGCGCATATCCTGCTGTCGATCCTCGCTTACGGCATGTTCACCATCGCAGTGTTCCAGGCCCTGCTGCTGTTGCTCCAGGATCACCAGCTCAAGCACAAGCACCCGTCCGGGCTGATCAAGAACTTCCCGCCGCTGCAAACCATGGAAAGCCTGCTGTTCGGCTTCCTCTGGGCCGGTTGGACGCTGCTGTCGATGTCGCTGATCTCTGGCTGGCTGTTCGTCGAGAACCTGTTTGCCCAGCACCTGGTGCACAAGACCTTGCTGGCCTGCCTGGCGTGGATCGTGTTCAGCGTGCTGCTCTGGGGCCGCAATCGCCTGGGGTGGCGCGGTCACAAGGCCATTCGCTGGACCCTGGCAGGCTTCTGCCTGCTGATGCTGGCCTATTTCGGCAGCAAGCTGGTCCGTGAATACATCCTGCACATCTGACGGGCAGCCCTCATGGATAACTTGCCCATAGGGCCGATGCTCGCGGTATTGGCCCTGTTGATACTCTGGTCGGGGCTGTTCACCGCCATCGAAGTGGCCCAGCAACACCTGCTGGCCCAGCGCATCGCCTCGCGCGCCAACGACAAACCGGTCGCCCGGCTGAGCTTCCCGATTCACAGCCTGATTCTCTGCAACACCTTGTGTCGCGCCCTGGTGGTAATGATTAGCACCCTGCTGGCAATTTTCATGTGGGCGGAAAATGGCCCATGGGCCGCCTGCCTCGGCGCCGGCGCGGCGTTACTGGTGTTCGCCGACTTCCTGCCGCGCACCCTGGCCACGCGCTACCCGGACGCCGTGCTCGCCCTGGGCAACAATTTGCTCAGTGTGCCGCTGAAGATCGTCTACCCGGCAGCCTGGCTGCTCAATGGCGTCAGTCAATTGCTGACCCGCCCGTTCGCCCGCAAGGTGAAAATCGTCAAGCAGAGCGAAGATGAACAGCCCGCCGACCCTGACGATCCGGCTGACCACGATCACCCGCCCGCCCGCCTGCACCCTGTGTCCGGCATCCATGCGCTGGACAACATCACGGTCAACGACATTCTGGTGCCGCGCAGTGAAGTCGATGGCATCAACCTCGACGACCCTATCGACGAAATCATCGAACAACTGCGGGCCAACCGGCGCACGCGGCTGCCGGTGTTTCACAGCGACATCAACCAGGTCGAAGCGGTGCTCAACACGCGGCAGATCCGCCATCTGCTGGCGGATGCCAGCCTGACGCCTCAAGCCTTGCTCGCGGCCTGCCACGAACCCTACTTCGTGCCGGAAAGCACGCCGTTGCAATTGCAACTGCTGAACTTCCATAAACAGCAGCGACGCCTGGGCATGGTGGTCGACGAATACGGCGAAGTGCTGGGCATCGTCACCCTGGAAGACATTCTCGAAGAGATCGTCGGCGAATTCGAAAGCGAGCACAGCCTCGACAATCCGCATATTCATCCGCAAGCCGATGGCCGCCTGGTCATCGATGGCGCGGCGTCGATCCGCGACCTCAACAAAAGCCTCGGCTGGCACCTGCCCAGCGATGGCCCGAAAACGCTTAACGGCCTGGTCACCGAGGCGCTGGAAACCATCCCCGATTGCCCGGTGTGCCTGAAAATCGGCCGCTATCGCCTGGAAATCCTCGAGACCGAAGACAACCGCGTCAGCCGCGTGCTGATCTGGCACACCAGCTCGGTGCCTGCCCTGATTTAAGCGCCCTACGGTCTGTGGTGAGGGGGCGTGCTCACATTCAGTCCATTGGCGGCCGCTGCGCGCCCGAACGGGGGCAAGCCCCCTCGCCACAGGCAAGCCCCCTCGCCACAGGCAAGCCTCCTCGCCACAGGCATGCCCCCTCACCACAAAAGCACAGCATTCCACTGCGCAGGTGCCGCACCGTCCTGTGGTGAGGGGGCTTGCCCCCGTTGCCCTGCGCAGCAGGGCCAAGCAAACGGTACTGTTTCCCCTTGTTCAATCATTAGCGCGCTTCCTATAATCGAGCCGCTTACCCAAGCGCGCCTCACCCCTGTGCTACCCGCACCCTGCGTTAAACCCACATCCCTGGGTGCTCGACCATAATAATTCGCTCCACTGGAGCACATGACTGTCAGGGATATCCGCATGACGACCAGCACCACCTACACCGACGCTGCGCCTGCCCAGCCCACCAACTCCGCAACGCGCGTGGCCACGGCGAGTTTTATCGGTACCGCCATCGAGTTCTACGATTTCTACGTCTACGCCACCGCTGCCGCGCTGGTGATCGGGCCGGTGTTCTTTCCGCAGACCTCCGGCACCGCGCAGATGCTGTCGTCGTTCCTGACCTTCGGCATCGCGTTCCTCGCCCGCCCCTTGGGCTCTGCATTATTCGGCCATTTCGGCGACCGGATCGGCCGTAAATCCACCCTTGTCGCCTCGCTGTTGCTGATGGGCATCTGCACCACGTTGATTGGTGTGCTGCCGGGTTACGCCAGCATTGGCGCCTGGGCGCCGATCCTGCTCTGTGTGCTGCGCTTCGGCCAAGGCCTGGGGCTTGGCGGTGAATGGGGCGGCGCGGCGTTGCTGGCGACCGAGAACGCGCCACCGGGCAAACGCGCCTGGTTCGGCATGTTCCCGCAACTTGGGCCTTCGATTGGCTTCCTCGCGGCGAACGGCTTGTTCCTGACCCTGGCCATGACCCTCACCGATGAGCAGTTCCGCTCCTGGGGCTGGCGCATTCCGTTCCTGCTCAGTGCGGCACTGGTGATGGTCGGCCTTTACGTGCGACTCAAACTGCACGAAACCCCGGTGTTCGCCAACGCCGTGGCGCGCCAGGAACGGGTGAAAATCCCGCTGTTCGAATTGTTCGGCCAGTACTGGATGCCGGTGCTGCTGGGCGCTTCGGCGATGGTGGTGTGCTACGCACTGTTCTACATCTCGACGGTGTTTTCCCTGAGCTACGGGGTCTCGACCCTCGGCTACAGCCGCGAAACCTTCCTTGGCCTGTTGTGCTTCGCCGTGCTGTTCATGGCGGCGGCGACCCCACTGTCAGCCTGGGCCAGCGACCGTTTTGGGCGCAAACCGGTGCTGATCATCGGCGCAGTGCTGGCGATCCTCTCGGGCTTTGCCATGGAGCCGTTACTGACTCAGGGCTCGACCTGGGGCGTGGCGCTGTTCCTGTGCCTTGAACTGTTCTTGATGGGCGTGACCTTCGCACCGATGGGCGCATTGCTGCCCGAGCTGTTTCCAACCCACGTGCGCTACACCGGCGCGTCGGCGGCGTACAACCTGGGTGGCATCGTTGGCGCCTCGGCAGCACCCTTCTTCGCGCAGAAACTGGTGGCGATGGGCGGGCTGAGTTATGTCGGTGGGTATGTCTCGGGTGCGGCGGTGCTCAGCTTGATTGCTGTGCTGTGCCTGAAGGAAACGCGTAATAACGATTTGAATCGGGTGGCCTGACAGACCGTCATCGCGAGCAAGCTCGCTCCCACATTCGACCGCATTCTTACTGACAGAACGTGGTCCCTGCGGGAGCGAGCCTGCTCGCGAATGCTTCGCTGCGGTTTACAGCTCGACCACAACCGCCTGCGAGGAACGGGTCGCCTTGGCCCGTGCCGCTTCAATCGACTCATCCCGCGCCAACGCCACGCCCATGCGGCGCTGACCGTTGACTTCAGGCTTGCCGAACAGGCGCAACGCCGTATCCGGCTCGCTCAACGCCGCGCCGAGGTTGGCGAAGGCGGTCTGGGTCGACTGGCCTTCCACCAGAATCACCGCCGAAGCCGACGGACCGAACTGACGAATCAACGGAATCGGCAGGCCGAGAATCGCCCGGGCGTGCAGTGCGAATTGCGACAGGTCCTGGGAAATCAGCGTGACCAGGCCGGTGTCATGCGGACGTGGCGAGACTTCGCTGAACCACACCTGATCACCCTTGATGAACAATTCGACGCCAAACAAACCACGGCCACCCAAGGCTTCGGTCACGGCTTTGGCGACGCGCTCGGATTCAGCCAGGGCAACCGGGCTCATGGCCTGTGGCTGCCAGGATTCCTGGTAGTCGCCCTTTTCCTGACGGTGACCGACCGGCGCACAGAAGGTGGTGCCACCGACATGACGCACGGTCAACAAAGTGATTTCGTAGTCGAAGTCGATAAAGCCTTCGATGATCACCCGGCCTTTACCGGCCCGGCCGCCTTCCTGGGCGTAGTCCCAGGCGGTTTTCACGTCATCGACGCTGCGCAGCAGGCTCTGGCCCTTGCCCGACGAACTCATCACGGGCTTGACCACGCACGGAAAACCCAAGTCCTCGACCGCTTTGCTGTAATCCTCGAAGGTGTCGGCGAAGTGGTAAGGCGAGGTCGGCAGGTCCAGCTCTTCCGCGGCCAGGCGACGGATGCCTTCGCGGTTCATGGTCAACTGCGCGGCACGGGCGGTCGGGATCACGGTGAAACCTTCGGCTTCCAGCTCCACCAGGGTGGCAGTGGCGATGGCTTCGATTTCCGGGACGATGAAGTGCGGCTTCTCGGCCTCGATCACGGCACGCAGGGCGGCACCGTCGAGCATGTTGATCACATGGCTGCGGTGGGCGACTTGCATGGCCGGCGCGTTGGCGTAGCGGTCCACGGCGATCACTTCAACGCCCAGGCGTTGCAGCTCGATCACCACTTCCTTGCCCAACTCACCACAGCCACACATTAAGACGCGGGTCGCGGTTGGCGACAATGGGGTTCCGATACGGGTCATCTCAGGTCCTCAAAGGAGCGGATCATCGAGGGATGCAGCGCGGCGCGCGCTTCCCATGGGAAGAAAGCGCGGCATTTTACATGAACTGCGCGCTTTGACCTTAGCTGGCGACAGGCTGTTTGCGCAGACGCCAGGCCATGGCCAGCCAAACAATGGTCACCCCGGCGAATTTCGAGCCCAGGGCGGTGAGGATGACGCCGGGCGTGAGGGCGTCAATCAGGCCGAAGAAGATGAAGGTGTCGATCGGGATACTCAGCGCCGAACTGATCCACAGCCGATCGTGCAGCGGACGTTTGGTGACGGTGAACACCAGCCAGTCGATGCACTCGGACACCGCGAACGCGGTGGCGCTGGCCAGGGCAATCGACGGATCGGAGGTGAAATACGACAGCGCCAGGGCCGCCAGCATGGCAATGATCGCGCCGTGGCCGAAGCGGGTCTGCACCATGTCGCGCAGCACAAACACCAGCCCGCCCCAGGCTGACCAAATGATGTCCAGGTGCGGGGCGGTGGAAAAGGCGTAGTTGATCAGCACGACGCTGCTGATGTAGGCAATGAGGAAAAGCATGGAGTTTGGGGTACCTGTCGATTTGCGGCACAGGGTACTTCAGCCGGAAGTTTTGCCCAACATCCAAAGCAACCCGCTCGACTTCGCCCGTTCATGGCACAAACCCAACACCTTGCGCCGTTGGTCGTTGTCCATGCGGCTCCAGCCCGTGATTTCCGCCACCGTGCGCTGGCAGCCGGTGCAGATGTCGTCCTCGTCCAGTGCGCAAATGCTTACGCAGGGCGATTTAACCGGGCGTTCGTGGCTGGTCATTCTTCCTGCTCGGCCAAATCGCGGGCGTAGCGCTGCGAGTTATGCACATAGTGCGCGGCGCTGGCTTCGAGCATTTTTTTCTGTGGCTCGGTCAGTTCGCGCACCACTTTGCCGGGCGAGCCCATGACCAGCGAACCGTCCGGGATTTCCTTGCCTTCGCCAATCAGCGAGTTGGCGCCGATGATGCAATTCTTGCCGATCTTCGCCCCATTGAGGATCACCGCGTTGATGCCGATCAGGCTGTAGTCGCCGACGGTGCAGCCGTGCAGCATGGCGTTGTGGCCGATGGTCACGCCGGTGCCGAGGGTCAGCGGGTAGCCCATGTCGGTGTGCATTACCGTGCCGTCCTGCACGTTGCTGTTCTTGCCGATCAGGATCAGCTCGTTGTCGCCGCGCAACACGGCGTTGAACCAGACGTTGGCGCCCTCTTCCAGCTTGACCTTGCCCACCAGCACGGCGTTGGGCGCGACCCAGCTTTGCGGATGGGTTTCGACACGGGCGTCGCCCAGGCGGTATTTCATGGTGTTGTCCTCAGGATCAGGCAGCCGCGGGTAAAAGCCATTCAAGCGATGGCTTCAAGTGTTGATAAAACTTTTCGGCGGACGGTGCAGGCTGATCCGGGCGTCATAGAGCAGGTTGATCAACTCGACGATCATGATCGCGGTCAGCCCCCAGATCTTGAAATCGCCATAGCGGTAACTCGGCACGTACCAACTGCGGCCCTGGTAATCGATGCGATGGGTATGCTCGCGCGGGTCCTTGCGGAAGAACTCAAGGGGCACGCTGAACACGGCGGCGATTTCGGCGTCATTGGCGCGGTATTCGACAAAGTCCGGGATCACCCCGACATAAGGCGTAACCTTGATGCCGTGCAGGGAAATCAGCGGGCTCAGCGGGCCGATGATTTCCACCAGGCCTGGGGGCAGGCCGATTTCTTCTTCGGCCTCGCGCAGCGCGGTAAAGATCAGGTCCGGGTCTTCCGGGTCGCGGCGCCCGCCGGGGAAGGCGACTTCGCCGCCGTGGGTCGACAGACCGCTGGCGCGCAGGGTCAGGACCAGCTCCGGTTCGTCACTGCGGGTAATGGGCACCAGAACCGCGGCCTCGGGGAAACGCTTGTCGGTCTCCAGCGTGCGCGGTGTGTGGTTGCTTACCCGATGCAGTAGCTCGTCCAGCATGAGTCATCTCGATCTGTTGCCTGCCTTGCATCATGCACCAATCGCACCGACCGCCCAACCCCCGAACGGCCGCTTGTCGCGAAACGACAACTTGCCGACAGGCACCGCCGCACGCCAAGATAGGCGCAGCATTCAGGAACCCAAGCATGAAATTCTGCAGCCAGTGCGGTAACCCGGTCAGCCAGCGCATTCCCGACGGCGATTCACGCCTGCGATTTGTCTGCGACAGCTGTCAGACCATTCACTATCAGAACCCCAATATCGTCGCCGGGTGTGTCGCCACCTGGGGCACGCAAGTGCTCTTATGCCGACGCGCCATCGAGCCGCGCCTGGGCTATTGGACCCTGCCGGCCGGTTTCATGGAAAACGGCGAGACCATCGAGCAGGCGGCCGTCCGTGAAACCGCCGAGGAAGCCTGTGCGCGGGTGCGCAATTTGAGCATCTATACGCTGATCGACGTGCCGCACATCAGCCAGGTTCATGTATTCTTCCGCGCCGAACTGGCGGATCTGGATTTCTCCGCCGGCCCGGAAAGTCTTGAGGTGAAGTTGTTCGACGAAGCGGACATTCCCTGGGACGAACTGGCCTTCCGCACCGTGGGCCGGACGCTGGAATGTTTCTTCGCCGACCGCCGGACCGAGCATTACCCGGTGCGATCCGAATCCATACCGCCGCTCGCTCAGCCAGCGATCACCTAAACGACAAAACGTACTCTCAGGGATACCGTTTCAATGCGCTGGTTGCTTGCCCTCTTCTGCCTGACGTTCGTCACGTTTTCCCAGGCTTCCTCGTCGGAATCCCTGAACGGTAAAGTCGTCGAAAAAGTGCTGATCCTCAAATCCGCCCATCGCCTGGAACTGATCAACGACGGCAAGCCGATGCGCACCTACCGCATCTCCCTGGGCAAACAACCCAAGGGCCCGAAACTGATGGAAGGCGACAAGCGCACCCCGGAAGGTTTCTACTGGGTCGACTGGCGCAAAGTCAGCGATCGCTTCAATTTGGCGCTGCACATTTCCTACCCGAATATCAGCGATTCGGCCCGCTCACGCCGCGAAGGCGTCGACCCGGGCGGCATGATCATGATCCATGGCACCCCCGACAGCGAGGAGTACCCGGAAGACCTGTTCCACACCTTGGACTGGACCGACGGCTGCATCGCCATGCGCAACATCGACATGCGCGAAGTCTGGGGCCTGGTGCCGGACGGCACGATGATCGAAATTCGCCCGTAATGTCTAAAGTCTGGTGATATCCCTGTGGTGAGGTGCTTTTGTGGTGAGGGGCAAGCCCCGTCACCAGAAAATAATCATCGTCCTCAAAAATAAATTTTCAGCTCCCCAACGCCAGCTCGTTAGATACCAATCCCCCCGCCACCCTCCCTCGCCGCCAACGATTCATACCCCTCCCTCTCCACCACCTAATACCACTTCAAACCAACCCCTCACCAATGCCCTGTTTTCGCCGGCCAACGCCCCGTTCGCCGAATTGACATGGTATTCAAGTGGTATTAGTTTCGCCCCACAACCGGGCGACAACATTCCTACAAACGCATCGGATCAAACCTTACATGAATGACATCCAGGCCCTACGCCCTGACGACAGCCAGCCGACGCCGTTGTACTTGCAACTGGCGCGCAACCTGGAAGCGGCGATCCATGCCGGCCAGTGGAAAGCCGAACAGGCCATGCCCTCGGAACGCAGCCTCAGCGACATGCTCGGGATCTCCCGCGTTACCGCACGCAAGGCGCTGGAAGTGCTGTTCGAGCAAGGCCTGATCCGCCGTAATCAGGGTTCCGGCACCTTCATCACCCCGCGCCTGGAACAACCGCTGTCGCGACTGTCGAGTTTCAGCGAAATGCTCAGGCTCAAGGGCTTCGTCCCCGGCTCGCAATGGCTGGAACGGGACATCACCCTGCCGACCCACGAAGAACTGATCCGCCTCGGCCTCTCGCCGAACGACAAGGTCGCGCGGCTCAAACGCCTGCGCAAAGCCGACGACACGGTGATGGCGATCGAGATGAGCACCCTGCCCGCCTCGATCATTCCCAAGCCGCAAGCCGTAGGCGCATCCCTTTACGAATACCTCGACAGCATCGGCAAGCCGATTGTCCGCGCCCTGCAACACATCCAGGCGATCAATGCCTCCGACGAGTTCGCCGCACTGGTGGGCATCGCCCCCGGCACCGCGATGCTGCTGATGACCCGGGTCGGCTACCTGGAAGACAACACGCCCATCGAAGTCACCGACACCTATTGCCGCAACGATTACTACGACTTTGTCGCTGAGCTTCGTCGCTAATCGCGCCACCGAGAACCGATCATGTCCGAAGACAACATCCTCACCCCCGCTGGCTGGATTCGCGGTCGGCTGGTCCATGCACACGGCCGGGTCGTGTCCATTGAAGGCCAGCCGTGCGACCCCGCCGACAACGACCTGCCTTACCTGCTGCCAGGTTTTATCGACCTGCACGTCCACGGCGGCGGCGGCCAAGACATCATGCAAGGCGCGTCGGCCTTCGAAACCATCACCAAAACCCACGTGCGCTTCGGCACTACTTCGTTGCTGGCCACCACCATGACCGCGCCACCGGAAGAGATTTCCAGTGTGCTCAAGGCGCTCGGTGAATTCGCCGAGCAGCGGCCCACCGGCAGCGCCCGAGTCCTCGGCGTACACCTTGAAGGTCCGTACATCAACCCCGGCAAACTCGGCGCACAACCAAACTTCGCCCACACCGCATTGATGGCTGAAGTCGAGGCCTACCTGGCGCTGGCGCCGATCCGGGTGATCACCATCGCCCCGGAAATCGCTGGCCATGACGCCTTGATCCGCGCCCTCAGTGCGCGCGGCGTGCGCATGCAGATCGGCCACACCCTCGGCAGCTACGAGGAAGGCGTGGCGGCGCTGGCCGCCGGCGCCACCAGTTTCACCCACCTATATAACGCCATGAGCCCGCTGCATCACCGCGAACCCGGCATCGTCGGCGCCGCCCTCGCCCACGCGACCTACGCCGAGCTGATTCCCGATTTGCTCCACGTGCATCCCGGCGCGATGCGCGTGGCACTGCGCTCGATCCCGTGCCTGTATTGCGTCACCGATTCCACCGCCGCCGCCGGCATGCCCGACGGCGAATACAAGCTCGGCAGCCACACCGTGACCAAATGCCTGGGCGGCGTGCGCCTGGCCGACGGCACCCTGGCTGGCAGCACCCTGACCATGGACCAGGCCCTGCGCAACCTGGTGAAGATCGGCCTGCCCATCGCCGAAGCCTCGCAACGCCTGTCGCAATTCCCCGCCGATTACCTCGGCATCACCGAACGCGGACGCCTGGTGCCCGGCTCCTGGGCCGACTGCGTGCGGCTGGATCGCTCACTCACACTCACCGCCGTCAGGGTCGAAGGAGAAGACATTGACTTCAAAAATGCTTGAGGAGGCGCTGTCCTCGTTCGACGCCGTGCAGGCTCAGTTGCAGCAGCTCGATCCACAGATGATCGAGATCGCCGGGCGCCTGCGCCGCCAGCCGCCGCAAGTGGCGATGACCGTGGCCCGAGGCAGTTCCGATCACGCCGCCAGTTACTTCGCCTACCTGACCATGCAACTGCTGGGCATTCCAGTGGCGTCGTTGCCGATGTCGGTAGTCACCCTGCAACAGGCGCCGCTGAAGGTCAGCGGCCAAGTGGCGTTCGCCTTCTCGCAATCGGGGCAAAGCCCGGACCTGGTCAACAGCCTGCGGCTGTTGCGCAAACGCGGCGCCCTCAGCATCGCCATGGTCAATGCCGAAAGCTCGCCGCTGGAAGCCGCCTGTGAATTCAGCCTGCCGCTGTGTGCCGGTACGGAAAGCAGCGTGGCCGCGACCAAGAGCTTTATCGCCACCCTCAGCGCCAGCGCCCGTCTGATCGCTCATTGGAAAGAAGACCTTGAGTTGCTTGAAGCCGGGCGGGTCTTGCCCGAGGGTTTGCGCGAAGCAGCGCAACAGGATTGGAGCGTGGCCATCGACGCCCTGCGCGACTGCCAGCGGCTGATGGTGATCGGTCGTGGCGCCGGGTTTGCCATCGCCCAGGAAGCGGCCTTGAAGTTCAAGGAAACCTCGGCGATCCAGGCCGAAGCCTTCAGCAGCGCCGAGGTACGTCACGGGCCGATGGCCCTGATCGACGAAGATTACCCGCTGCTGGTATTCGCCCCGCGCGGTGCCGAGCAGGCCGGTTTGCTGAGCCTCGCCGCCGACATGCGTCAGCGCGGCGCCCGGGTGCTGCTGGCGGCTCCGGATGATATCGCCGAACGCGACCTGACGTTGAGCCGCGCCGAACACCCGGCCCTCGACCCGATCCTGGCGATCCAGAGTTTCTACGTGATGGCCGCCGGTTTGGCACAGGCTCGCGGCATGGACCCGGATCAGCCGCGCCACCTGAGCAAAGTCACCCGCACGCACTAAGCCCTCTGACCTGATGAGCACCGCGCCCATGCACAACAACAATAAAGAGCTGACCTTAAGCGCCCCGCTCAGCGGCCCGGTGCTGACCCTGGGCAACGTCCCGGACCCGGTATTCGCCAGCGGCGCCATGGGCGACGGGATCGCCATCGATCCGTTGAACGACACCCTGCACGCGCCCTGCGCCGGCGTGGTGGTGCACGTCGCCCGCACCGGCCACGCGGTCACGTTGCGCGCCGACAACGGCGCCGAATTGCTGCTGCACCTGGGCCTGGATACTGTCGAGTTGCAGGGCGAAGGGTTCTCGATCCTGGTCGAGGAAGGCGCGCGGGTCAGCCATGGCCAACCACTGTTGCGCTACGACCTGGACAAGGTCGCACAACAATGCAAAAGCCTGGTCAGCCTGATGATCCTGACCAACAGCCAGGATTTCCAGGCGCGGCCCATCGCCCTGAAAAGCGTCAAGGTCGGCGAGCCGCTGCTGCACATCGTGCCGCGCCTGGCCGACGGTGCGCTGGTCGAGGTCGATCGCGGCGGCGTAGAAGTCCAGGGCCACGTGCGCATCAGCCATCGCGGCGGTCTGCATGCGCGGCCTGCGGCGTTGATCCGCCAGACCGCTCTGGGTTTCAAGAGCCATTCGCGGCTGCATTTCGGCGGCAAGTCCGCCCCCTGCGCCAGCCTGACCGGCCTGATGAGCCTGGGCATTGGCGAGCAGGACGACGTGCAGGTCAGTTGCCAGGGCCCGGATGCACAAGCGGCGTTGCAAGCCTTGCTGGCGGCGCTGTCCGTCGTGATGACCGATGACACCCACGCAGCAGCAGCGCCGCCACCGACGCCGCGTCAGCGCCCTGCAGAGGCCGGGGTGTTGCAGGGTGTCTGTGCGGCTCCCGGACTGGTGGCTGGGCCGTTGTTTCGCTTGAACACCATTCACCTGCCGGCAGACGCCGGCCAGCATGATCCGCACTTGCAACAGCAGGCCCTGAATGCCGCGCTGGCCCAGGTCCGCCGCGACATCGAGCACACTTTGGCCCAGGCGAAAAAACACCCGGTCTGTGAGGAAGCAGCGATCTTCGCCGCCCACCTGGCCCTGCTCGAAGACCCGGCCCTGCTGGACGCTGCGCGCCACGCCATCGGGCGCGGCGTAGCGGCGACTCACGCCTGGAGCGAATCCATCGACGTGCAATGCGCGGTCCTGCAACAGCTCGGCAACACGCTGCTGGCCGAACGCGCCAACGACCTGCGCGACCTCAAGCAACGGGTCTTGCGGGTGCTGCTCGGCGAAGCCTGGCACTTCGACGTGCCGGCCGGCGCCATTGTCGTCGCCCACGAGTTGACTCCGTCCGACCTGCTTCAACTCAGCGAGCAAGGGGTCGCCGGGGTGTGCATGGCCGAAGGAGGCGCAACCTCCCACGTCGCCATTCTCGCGCGCGGCAAAGGCCTGCCGTGCCTGGTGGCCTTGGGCGCGCCACTGCTGGAAGTGGAACAAGGCCAAGCGCTGGTGCTCGACGCCGATGGCGGACGCCTGGAATTAACCCCCACTGCCGAGCGCCTGGCGCAGGTGCAGCACGCCCAGGTCCTGCATCAACAACGCCGCGTCCGGCAACAGGCGCAAGCGCACGAAGCGGCCCGAACCCTCGATGGGGTGCTGGTTGAAGTGGCGGCCAATGTCGCCTCCAGCAGCGACGCCGCCGATGCCCTGGCCAATGGCGCCGACGGCGTCGGCCTGTTGCGTACCGAATTTCTGTTTGTCGATCGCCAGACCGCGCCAGACGAAGAAGAACAACGCCGTGCCTATCAAGCGGTCTTCGATGCCATGGGCGACAAGTCGGTGATCGTGCGCACCATCGACGTCGGCGGCGACAAACAACTCGACTACCTGCCGCTGCCCGCTGAAGCCAACCCGGTGCTCGGCCTGCGCGGCATTCGTCTGGCCCAACTGCGCCCGGAACTGCTCGACCAGCAACTGAGGGCGCTGCTGCAAGTCTGCCCGCTGGAGCGCTGCCGCATCCTGCTGCCGATGGTCACCGAAGTCGATGAATTGCTGCACATCCGCCAGCGCCTCGACGCGTTGTGCGACGAGCTTGAACTGACCTTGCGTCCGGAGATGGGGGTGATGATCGAAGTCCCCGCCGCCGCGCTGTTGGCGGAGCAACTAGCCGAGCACGCGGACTTTTTGTCCATCGGCACCAATGACCTGTCCCAGTACACCCTGGCCATGGACCGCGACCACGCCGGTCTCGCCTCGCGGGTCGACGCCCTGCATCCGGCGCTGCTGCGGCTGATCGCCCAGACCTGCGCCGGCGCGGCCACCTATCAGCGCTGGGTCGGCGTGTGTGGCGCCCTGGCGTCCGATCCGCTGGCCACGCCGGTATTGGTCGGCCTCGGGGTCAGGGAGTTATCGGTCAGCGGGCCACAGATCGGCGAAATCAAGGAGCGCGTGCGCCAACTCGACGCCGCCGAATGCCGGCGCATCGCCCACGACCTGCTCAAGCTGAGCAGCGCCCGTGCGGTGCGGCATGCCTGTCATCAGCACTGGCCTCTGAGCTGAAAACAACAACAAGAACACAGGGAGAACCGCCATGTACCAATTTTTCATCGAAGGCCTGCAACGCCTGGGCCGCGCCTTGATGCTGCCGATCGCGATCCTGCCGATCGCCGGTCTGCTGCTGCGCCTGGGCGACACTGACCTGCTGAACATCGCGATCATCCACGACGCCGGCCAAGTGATCTTCGCCAATCTGGCAATGATCTTCGCCATCGGCATCGCCGTGGGTTTCGCCAAGGACAACAACGGCACCGCCGGCCTGGCCGGGGTGATCGGCTACCTGGTGATGATCTCCACGCTCAAGGTGCTCGATGCCAGCATCAACATGGGCATGCTCGCCGGGATCGCCAGCGGTCTGCTGGCCGGCGCGTTGTACAACCGTTTTAAGGACATCAAGTTGCCGGAGTACTTGGCGTTCTTCGGCGGCCGGCGCTTCGTGCCGATCGTCACCGGCTTCGCCGCCGTCGGCATGGGCGTGGTGTTCGGGCTGATCTGGCCGCCGATCCAGGCCGGCATCAACAGCTTCGGCGCGCTGCTGCTGGAAAGCGGCAGCTTCGGCGCGTTCATTTTCGGCGTGTTCAACCGCTTGCTGATCGTCACCGGCCTGCACCACATCCTCAACAACATGGCGTGGTTCATCTTCGGCAGCTTCACCGACCCGACCACCGGCGCGGTGGTCACCGGCGACCTGTCGCGCTACTTCGCCGGCGACCCGAAAGGTGGCCAGTTCATGACCGGCATGTTCCCGATGATGATCTTCGGCCTACCCGCCGCGTGCCTGGCGATGTACCGCAACGCCCTGCCGGAACGGCGCAAAGTCATGGGCGGGATCTTCCTGTCCATGGCCCTGACGTCCTTTTTGACCGGCGTCACCGAGCCGATCGAATTCGCCTTCATGTTCCTCGCGCCGCTGCTGTATCTGCTGCACGCACTGCTGACCGGCCTGTCGATGGCCATCACCAACCTGCTCAACATCCACTTGGGCTTCACCTTCTCCGGCGGGTTTATCGACATGGTCCTCGGCTGGGGCAAATCCACCAACGGCTGGTTGGTGATTCCAGTGGGGCTGGCGTATGCGGTGATTTATTACGTCGTGTTCGACGTCTGTATTCGCCGCTTCAACCTGAGAACCCCGGGACGTGAAGACACGCCAACCGCCGAAACCGCAGTGATCGCCGACAACGAGCGGGCCGGCGCCTATATCCAGGCGTTGGGCGGTGCGCAGAACTTGATCACCGTCGGCGCCTGCACCACGCGACTGCGCCTGGACATGGTCGATCGCAACAAGGCCGACGATGCCCAATTGAAAGCCCTGGGCGCGATGGCCGTGGTGCGTCCGGGCAAGGGCGGCAGTCTGCAAGTGGTGGTCGGGCCGATGGCCGACAGCATTGCCGATGAAATTCGCCTGGCAATGCCGGCACTGGGGCGCACGCTAATTTCCACGCCTGCCGTTGCCCCAGAGATGTCGCCACCGAGTGCGGTCGCCGACGCCCAACAATGGCTAAACGCCCTCGGCGGCAGCGACAACGTGCTGCAACTCGATTGCGTGGCCATGAGCCGGATTCGCCTGCAACTGGCGGATGGCCGGGCGCTGTCGGAAACTGACTTGCAGGGATTGGGGTGTCAGGGTGTCAGCCAATTGGCCGACGGGGTCTGGCACTTGCTGGTGGGCGACAAGGCGCCAGGGTTGAGCGCGGCGCTGGAGGGGTTGGTGAGTCGTAGTGAGGTGAGTGTGAGGGTCTGAAGGCACCCGACATGCAAGAGGTGTGGAAGGTTCGGCTGTTTTGCGGGGACAGATAAATGTTTCGTGTGTCAGTGGGATCGACCCCTCACCCTACCCTCCCCATGGGGGAGAGGGGACTGACCGCGTTGATTGGGCTGAATACTGCAACCTGAAACATAGCTTTTGATCTTGATCTGCTTTTGATCCACCCGCCCCGTCGGCAGGCTGAGTGGAGGCGTTTATCCGGGGATTGGCGCGCAGCGCCGTTCGACGCAGTCGAACTCATCGCATGTAGGTGCCAGCGAAGCCAACCGGAGGGCGATGCCCCCGGATGAATGCCGGAGCGAAGGTACGCCGAGCCTCAGCGAGGGGCCGTACGTTTGGGGCAGACCTTTTGGGTACTTTTGGGGCGTTTGCCAAAAGTGCCTCGCCGTAAGGGCGAAACCGCCAGCAGCCGTTACCGCAGCAATGGATATGTACACAATCCAACAAAAAATAGGTCGTCTGTCAGGACGCCATCGCTGGCAAGCCAGCTCCCACAGGGACCGGGTGCAACCGTCAGTAATCGGTCGATTGCCAGACAGCCACCGAGCGTCCAGGGCTAAATTCCGAGGCAATAAAAAACCCGCCGAAATCACCCTCGGCGGGTTCCTCATTCCAGCAGCAGAAGAATCAAAACTCCTCCAACCGCCATACCTCATAAGCCGGGGTTTCGTACGGATGACTGAGCTTCAACGCAGCCACCACCGCCACGATCAACTCATCCGCGACCACAAGCTCAACCTTCCATTCCTGCACCTGCTCGACCTGCCCCGCCTCGCCAATAAACGGCTGACTGCCGTCCAAAGGACGAAACTGACCCAGGCCAAGCACCTGCCACGCACAGTGGTCATAATCACCGATCCGCCCACCACCGGCAGCGAACACAGCGCCTTTGACCACCTCGACATGGCTGGTCGGTACAAAAAAGCAAAGCTTGTACACCGCCCTTAGTTCACCCAGACGCGCGCGTTACGGAACATGCGCATCCACGGTGCATCCTCGTTCCACTCCTCCGAGCGCCACGAGTTCTGCACGGCGCGGAACACACGCTCCGGGTGCGGCATCATGATCATCACGCGACCGTCACGGCTGGTGAGGCCGGTGATCCCGCGTGGCGAGCCGTTCGGGTTGGCCGGGTATTTCTCGGTGACCTTGCCGTGGTTGTCGACGAAACGCATGGTCACGCAACCCGACAGGTCGGCTTCCAGCAGCGCTTCTTCGTTTTCGAACTCGGCGAAGCCTTCACCGTGGGCGATGGCGATCGGCATGCGCGAACCGGCCATGCCTTGCAGGAAGATCGAATTCGACTCCTGGATTTGCACCATCGCAACACGGGCTTCGAACTGCTCGGAACGGTTGCGCACGAAGTGCGGCCAGAACTCGCTGCCCGGCACCAGTTCGTGCAGGTTGGACATCATCTGGCAACCGTTGCACACGCCGAGGGCGAAGGTGTCGTTGCGCTCGAAGTAGTTCTGGAAGGCATCGCGGGCACGGCTGTTGAACAGCGCCGACTTGGCCCAGCCTTCACCGGCACCGAGCACGTCGCCGTAGGAGAAACCGCCGCACGCCACCAAGCCTTTGAACGCGTCGAGGTCGACACGGCCGGCGAGGATATCGCTCATGTGCACATCGATCGCGTTGAAACCGGCGCGGTCGAATGCCGCGGCCATTTCCACCTGACCGTTGACGCCCTGCTCACGGAGCACGGCCACCTGTGGGCGGATGCCTTTCTTGATGTAAGGCGCGGCCACGTCCTGGTTGACGTCGTAGCTGAGCTTGACGCTCAGGCCCGGGTTGTCTTCTTCCAGCAGCACGTCGAACTCTTGCTCGGCGCACTCGACGTTGTCGCGCAGGCGCTGGATCTGGTAGCTGGTCTCGGCCCACTGACGTTGCAGCAGACGACGCTGGCCTTCGAACACGGTTTCGCCGTTGAAGGTGATATTGATCTGGCCGTTGTTGATCGGCTGGCCGATCACCGACACGCAGTCGCCCAAACCGGCAGCGCTGAACTGGGCAAGGATGTCCGGGGTGGCGTCCTGGCGAACCTGGATCACCGCACCCAACTCTTCGTTGAACAGGATGGCGGCGATGTCGGCGGAGGTTTCCGCCAGGCCGTCGAGGTTCAGGCTCAGGCCGCAGTGACCGGCGAAGGCCATTTCCACGACGCTGGTCAGCAGGCCACCGTCGGAACGGTCGTGGTACGCCAGCAAATGACCGTCGGCGTTGAGGCCCTGGATCACCGCGAAGAAGGCCTTGAGGTCTTCGGCGTCATCGACGTCCGGCGCTTGCGAACCAAGCTTGCCGTGCACTTGCGCGAGGATCGAGGCGCCCATGCGGTTCTGCCCGCGACCGAGGTCGATCAGGATCAGGTCGGTGGTGCCCTTGTCCATGCGCAGTTCCGGCGTCAGGGTCTGACGAATGTCAGTCACAGGCGCGAAACCGGTCACGATCAGCGACATCGGCGAGGTCACGGTCTTGTCGACGCCCTCGTCGGTCCAGCGGGTGGCCATGGACATCGAGTCCTTGCCCACCGGAATGGTAATGCCCAGGTCAGGGCACAGTTCCATGCCGACCGCTTTCACGGTGTCGTACAGACGGGCATCTTCGCCTGGGTGGCCGGCGGCGGACATCCAGTTGGCCGACAACTTGATATCGGAAATCTTGGCGATGCGCGACGCGGCGATGTTGGTCAGGGTTTCACCGATGGCCATGCGGCCCGACGCCGGCGCATCCAGCAAGGCCAGCGGGGTACGCTCGCCCATGGCCATGGCTTCGCCGGTGTACACGTCGAAGCTGGTGGCGGTCACGGCAACGTCAGCCACCGGCACTTGCCATGGACCGACCATTTGGTCACGGGCCACGAGACCGGTGATGGTGCGGTCGCCGATAGTGATCAGGAAGCTTTTGCTGGCCACGGCCGGGTGATGCAGGACGCGCTCGACCGACTCGGCGATGTCGAGGGTCGACGGGTCGAAATCGTCACCCAACTCGGCTTCGCGCACGGCCGAACGGTGCATGCGCGGGGCTTTGCCCAGCAGCACTTCCAGTGGCATGTCCACCGGGCTGTTGCCGAAGTGGCTGTCGGTCACGGTGAGTTGTGGCTCGGCGGTGGCTTCGCCGACCACGGCGAACGGGCAGCGCTCGCGCTCGCAGATCGCCTGGAAGCGTTCGAAGTCCGCCGGGCCGACGGCCAGCACGTAGCGTTCCTGGGATTCGTTGCTCCAGATTTCGTGCGGGGCCATGCCCGGCTCGTCATTTGGAATATTGCGCAGTTCGAAACGGCCACCACGGTCGCCGTCGTTGACCAGTTCCGGGAAGGCGTTGGACAGACCGCCCGCGCCAACGTCGTGGATGAAGCTGATCGGGTTCTTGTCACCCAGTTGCCAGCAACGGTCGATGACTTCCTGGCAGCGACGTTCCATTTCCGGGTTTTCGCGCTGTACCGAGGCGAAGTCCAGATCCGCCGAGCTGGTGCCGGTGGCCATCGAGGAAGCTGCACCGCCACCGAGGCCGATCAGCATCGCCGGGCCGCCGAGCACGATCAGCTTGGAGCCAACCAAGATCTCGCCTTTCTTGACGTGTTCTTCACGGATGTTGCCCATGCCGCCCGCGAGCATGATCGGCTTATGGTAGCCGCGCACTTCGTCGCCACGGGGGGTGGTGATCGATTGCTCGAAGGTACGGAAGTAACCGGTCAGCGCCGGACGGCCGAATTCGTTGTTGAACGCGGCGCCACCCAGTGGGCCTTCGATCATGATGTCGAGGGCGGTGACGATGCGCTCAGGTTTGCCGTACGGCACTTCCCATGGCTGTTCGAAGCCCGGGATTTGCAGGTTGGACACGGTGAAACCGGTCAGGCCGGCTTTCGGCTTGGCGCCGCGACCGGTGGCGCCTTCGTCGCGAATCTCGCCGCCGCTACCGGTGGATGCGCCCGGGAACGGGGCAATCGCGGTCGGGTGGTTGTGGGTCTCGACCTTCATCAGGATGTGCACCGGCTCCTGCACCGCGCCGTACTGGCGGGTTTCAGGGTCCGGGAAGAAACGCCCGGCCACGGAACCGACGATCACCGAGGCGTTGTCCTTATAAGCCGACAACACGCCTTCGCTGTGCATCTGGTAGGTGTTCTTGATCATGCCGAACAGGCTTTTTTCCTGGCTCTGGCCGTCGATGTCCCAACTGGCGTTGAAGATCTTGTGACGGCAGTGCTCGGAGTTCGCCTGGGCGAACATCATCAATTCGATGTCGTGGGGGTTGCGCTTCAAGCCAACGAAAGCGTTGACCAGATAATCGATTTCGTCTTCGGCCAGGGCCAGGCCCAGCTCGGTGTTGGCTTTTTCCAACGCGGCGCGACCGCCACCCAGCACGTCGACGGCGGTCAGCGGCTTGGGTTCGGCGTGGCTGAACAGGCCGGCGGCCTGTTCGAGGTTGTCCAGCACGATCTGGGTCATGCGGTCGTGCAGGCCGTCGGCGATCAAACGGGCTTCAGCGTCGCTGAATTGACCGGCAACGTAGAACGCAATGCCGCGCTCCAGGCGCTGGATCTTCGCCAGGCCACAGTTGCGGGCGATGTCGCTGGCCTTGCTCGACCACGGCGAGATGGTGCCGAAACGCGGCAACACCAGGAACAGACGACCGGTCGGCTCCTGGACCGGAACGCTTGGACCGTACTTCAGAAGGCGCGCGAGCACCTGCTGTTCGTCGCCGGTCAGGACGCCGGTAACTTCGGCGAAGTGAGCGAATTCAGCATACAAGCCGCTGACAGCCGGGACTTTCTGGCTCAGTTGCTCAAGGAGTTTGCTGTGGCGAAAGGCAGAAAGGGCAGGAGCGCCGCGCAGGATCAACATCTTCGGGACAGCCTCGGGAAGGGGTGTGCTTTGAGGCCGTGCATTCTAGCCTAAACCGCCCGCGACGGCACCCGAAACGGCACACTGGCCCGCACCCGGACGTCGGGCCGGGTTCGCAGCCCTATACCCAATGGCCATCAGGGCTATTTCCGGCGGTTATTTTGCGAGGGGATTTTACTGACCGACGCCCATTTTCACGGGCTTGCGGCGGGTTTGTCGGTGACTAGCAGACAAGCCCTTCGCTGTCGAGATATGGCGCCCGTGGTCCTTTGCGTATACTGCGCACATGTTTTCCCCAACGGCTTTGCGTCCGCGGTATGCCAAATGGCTGATCGCAACCGGACTCTTCCTGATGCTCAGTGGCTGTGTTGATAAACCCAACACCCTGGAGCGCATAAAGGAGGATGGCGTGCTGCGGGTGGTTACCCGAAACAGCCCCGCCACCTACTTTCAGGATCGCAACGGTGAAACCGGCTTCGAATACGAGCTGGTGAAGCGCTTCGCCGACGATCTGGGGGTCCAGCTCAAGATCGAAACCGCCGACAACCTCGATGACCTGTTTACCCAGATCGGCAAGCCCAACGGCCCGGTGTTGGCGGCGGCAGGCCTGGTCAGCAGCGAACCGCGCAAGAAACAGGTGAAGTTTTCCCACTCCTACCTGGAAGTCACCCCGCAGGTCATCTACCGCAACGGCCAGTCCCGGCCGACCGATGCCGGCGACCTGGTGGGCAAAAAGATCATGGTGCTTAAGGGCAGCACCCACGCCGAGCAACTGGCGCAGCTCAAGCTCAAATACCCCGGCATCGAGTACGAAGAATCCGACCAGGTTGAAGTGGTCGACCTGCTGCGCATGGTGGACGAAGGCCAGATCGACCTGACCCTGGTGGACTCCAACGAAGTGGCGATGAACCAGGTCTACTTCCCCAATATCCAGGTCGCCTTCGACCTCGGTGACGCCAGCAACCAGAGCTGGGCGGTGGCCGCCGGCGAAGACAACAGTCTGCTTAACGAAATCAACGCCTACCTCGACAAGGTGCAGAAGAACGGCACCCTGCAGCGCCTAAAGGATCGCTACTACGGCCATGTCGACGTCCTGGGCTACATGGGCGCCACCACCTTCGCCCAGCATTTGCAGCAACGCCTGCCCAAATACGAACAGCACTTCAAGACTTTCGCCAAGAAAGAGAAAGTCGACTGGCGGCTGCTGGCGGCGATCGGTTATCAGGAATCGCTGTGGCAAGCGGCCGTCACCTCCAAGACCGGCGTGCGCGGCCTGATGATGCTGACCCAGAACACCGCGCAGGCGATGGGGGTGTCCAACCGCCTCGACCCCAAGCAAAGCATCATGGGCGGCGCGAAATACCTGGCCTACATGAAGGATCAACTGGACGAGAGCATCGAGGAGCCGGACCGCACCTGGTTCGCCCTGGCGGCGTACAACGTCGGCAGCGGTCACCTCGATGACGCACGCAAACTGGCGGCCAAGGAAGGGCTGAACCCGAACAAATGGCTGGATGTGAAGAAGATCCTGCCGCGCCTGTCGGAGAAGAAGTGGTACAGCAAGACCCGCTACGGCTACGCCCGGGGCGGCGAGCCGGTGCACTTCGTGGCGAACATTCGCCGCTACTACGACATCCTGACCTGGGTCACACAGCCGCAGCTCGAAGGCGACCAAGTGGCCGAGGGCAATCTGCATGTGCCGGGCATCGACAAGAGCAAGCCGGCGCAGGAAACACCGCCGCTCTAAAAGCCACCACAAAACAATGTGGGAGCGAGCCTGCTCGCGAAAGCGATGTAACAGTCAACAATTGCGCTGATGTTAAACCCTCTTCGCGAGCAAGCTCGCTCCCACAGGGGCGATGCGGTGGTATTCAGACCTTGTGAGCAGCCGCCAGAATCAGCGATTTCATCTCCGAAACAGCCGACTTGAACCCGACAAACAACGCATGGGCCACCAGCGCGTGGCCGATGTTCAGTTCGTTGATGCCCTTGATCGCCGCCACGGCTTCGACGTTGTGATAGTGCAGGCCATGGCCGGCATTGACGATCAGGCCTTGGGCCAGACCAAAGGCCACGCCATCGGCTACACGCTTGAGTTCTTCGGCGACTTCGGTCGGGGTTTCGGCATCGGCGTAACGGCCAGTGTGCAGTTCGATCGCGGGGGCGCCAACGCGTTTCGAGGCGGCGATCTGGCGCTCGTCGGCGTCGATAAACAGCGACACCTCGGCGCCGATCCTGGACAGGCGCTCCACGGCAGCCTTGATTCGCGCTTCCTGCCCGGCGACGTCCAATCCACCTTCGGTGGTCAGTTCTTGACGGGTTTCCGGCACCAGGCAAATGTGCGCCGGGCGGATGCGCTCGGCGAACGCCATCATTTCCTCGGTCACGCCCATCTCGAAATTCATGCGGGTTTGCAGCACGTCCTTGAGCAGCAACACGTCGCGCTCTTGAATGTGCCGACGGTCTTCACGCAAATGCACGGTGATGCCATCGGCGCCCGCTTCTTCTGCGTCCAGCGCGGCCTTGACCGGGTCCGGGTAGCGAGTGCCACGGGCCTGACGCAGGGTGGCAACGTGGTCGATGTTCACGCCAAGAAGAATGCGATTGCTGGTGGTCACGGAAGCGCTCCTGAAAGAGGGAAAGTTCGGAGCACAGCATACGGGCAGTTCAGGGCTTGCGAAACAACTCGCGACTGACCAGCGGACGACCGCCCAAGTGCACGGCCAACGCTTGGCGCATCAAGCGCTTGGCGGCAGACAGCGCACCCGGCGCCGACCAATCGGCCTCGGCCATGGCCAGCAGCTCGGTGCCGTTGAAGAGCCCGGGTTGCAACAGGTAAACCTGCTCCAGGCCGGCGTCGACCTGCAAGCGGTACAAGCCGTTGGCGTCGATCGGCTCACCGTGAATGTCGGTGTTCAGGGCGAAGCCGTAACCGAGGTCGTCCAGCAGTCGCCACTCAAAGGAGCGCAACAACGGCTCCAGCGGCCGCCCCTCGGCCAGGGCCAGGAGCGTCGCGGCGTAGTGGTCGAACACGGCCGGGTGCGGGTCTTCGGCGGGCAACAGGCGGATCAACAGTTCGTTAAGGTACAAACCGCTGAACAGCGCCTCGCCATTGAGCCAAGTGGAAACCCCGGCACTTTCCATGCGCCCGACGTTCTTCAGCTCGCCCTTGCCGCGAAACTCCACGTCCAGCGGCACGAACGGCCGCGCCAGCGTCCCGGCCTTGCCCCGCGCACTGCGCAACACCGCCCGCAACCGCCCTTGCGGCGTGATGAAATCCACCAGCGCGCTGGTTTCACGGTAGGCACGGGAGTGCAGGACGTAGGCGGGTTGGCTGGGGGGCTGGGACATGGGGTTCTCAATGAAGGAATGCGCATCTACAACAACCCAAACCAATGTGGGAGCGGGCTTGCCCGCGATGGCGGACAGACAGTCAACATCTCTGCTGAATGTTACATCCTCATCGCGGGCAAGCCCGCTCCCACAGGGTTCTACTGTGCTTCATAAACCGGTGTTACAGGTCGCCATACCCCAGCGAACGCAGGGCGCGTTCGTCGTCGGACCAGCCGCCTTTCACTTTGACCCAGAGGTTGAGCATGATCTTGGAGTCGAACAGCAGCTCCATGTCCTTGCGCGCCTCGGTGCCGATGCGTTTGATGCGCTCGCCCTTGTCACCAATGATGATTTTCTTCTGGCCGTCCCGTTCGACGAGGATCAATGCATGAATATGCAGGGTCTTGCCCTGCTGCTTGAACTCTTCGATTTCCACGGTGATCTGGTACGGCAGCTCGGCGCCCATCTGGCGCATGATTTTCTCGCGCACCAGTTCGGCGGCAAGGAAACGGCTGCTGCGGTCGGTGATCTGGTCTTCCGGGAAGAAGTGATCGTTTTCCGGCAGGTAACCGGCAATCACCCGCTCCAGCGCTTCGAGGTTGTGCCCGTGCTGGGCGGAGATCGGCATGATCTGCGCGTTCGGCAGCTGTTCCTGCAACCAGGTCAGGTGCGGCATCAACTCGGCCTTGTCTTCGATCCGGTCGGTCTTGTTCAGCGCGACGATCAGCGGCCCGGTCACGTACTGCACGCGCTCGAGGACCATCTGGTCTTCGTCGGTCCACTTGGTGCGATCCACCACGAAGATCACCACGTCGACGTCTTTTAACGCCGCCGACGCGGTCTTGTTCATGTAGCGGTTCAGGGCCTTCTCGCCGCCCTTGTGCATGCCCGGGGTATCGACGTAGATCGCCTGCACGGCGCCTTCGGTCTTGATACCGAGCATGTTGTGGCGAGTGGTCTGCGGTTTGCGCGAGGTGATCGCCAGCTTCTGGCCGAGGATGTGGTTCAGCAACGTGGACTTGCCCACGTTCGGACGGCCGACGATGGCAACATAGCCACAGCGTGTTGCGGTTGTATCAGTCATGGCCATTCTCCACGCCCAGGGCAATCAGTGCTGCGGCGGCCGCTACCTGTTCGGCAATACGACGGCTCACACCCTGACCTCGGCTTTTTTCGTTCAATAAGGTGATCTCGCATTCGACGAAGAACGTCCGGCAATGGGGTTCACCCTGGATATCCACCACTTCGTAACGCGGCAGTTCACAGGCACGGGATTGCAGGAATTCCTGCAGGCGCGTTTTCGGATCTTTGTTGGTGTCGACCAGGGTCAAGCCCTCGAACTCACCGGCCAGCCAGGCCAGCACACGCTCGCGAGCCACGTCCATGCCGGCGTCGAGGTAGATCGCACCGATCAGCGCTTCGAGGGCATCGGCCAGGATCGACTCGCGACGGAAACCGCCGCTTTTCAGCTCGCCGGAACCCAAACGCAAATACTCGCCCAGGTCGAAACCGCGAGCCAACACGGCCAGGGTCTCGCCTTTCACCAACCGCGCGCGCAGACGCGACAATTGGCCTTCGCGGGCCAGCGGGAAGCGATCGAACAGCGCCTCGCCGGCGACGAAGTTGAGGATGGCGTCACCGAGGAATTCCAGGCGTTCGTTGTTGCGCCCGGCAAAACTGCGGTGAGTCAGGGCCAGGACCATCAGTTCCTGATCCTTGAAGGTGTAGCCGAGCTGACGCTCTAGACGGCTTAAGGAGACGCTCACGGTTTACCCACGCTGAGTTCGTGGCTGGATTCCACCGCCATGGCCGGGAGCCGGCACAGGCTTGGGACAATTAACGCTGTGTTCAAAAATAACGTCCTGAATATCGAAAGCTGCACCCCTGTGGCGTCGATTGTGTCGACTCCAGAAATGCATTCGGCGCTGTGTTCAACAGCGCCGTGTGTGATTACTTGATCAGGCCTACCCGCGAGAAATTCGGCAGGTGGCTGAGTTTGGGTTCCGGCCAGCTCATCCAGACGGCGAAGGCCTTGCCGACAATGTTCTTGTCGGGAACCATGCCCAGTACGTCCTTGGGAATCTTCGGATCATCCCAGTAACGGCTGTCGTTGGAGTTGTCGCGGTTGTCACCCATCATGAAATAGTGCCCGGCGGGCACGGTCCACGAGCGGTCTGGCGTGGCGCGGTAGCGACTCATTTCCTTGCGGATCAGGTGCTCGGCCTCGCCCAGTTTTTCCTTGTACAGCTCGGCGCTGCCCAAGGTGCCCGGCTCGGTGCCGACCAGTTGCTCGGCGATCGACTCGCCGTTGACGAACAGGCGCTTGTCGGCGGTGTAGCGGATCGTGTCGCCCGGCAAGCCCACCACACGCTTGATGTAGTTGACGTTCGGGTCGCTCGGGTAGCGGAACACCATCACATCGCCGCGTTGCGGATCACCAATCTCGATGACTTTCTTGTCGATCACCGGCAGGCGGATCCCGTAAGAAAATTTGTTCACCAGAATGAAGTCGCCCACGTCCAGGGTCGGTTTCATCGAACCCGATGGAATCTGGAACGGTTCCACCAGGAACGAACGCAGCACCAGGACGATGAACAGCACCGGGAAGAACGACTTGCCGTATTCAACCAGCAATGGTTCTTTGTTGAGCTTTTCAACCACCACCCCATCAGGCTGGCTGACGCTGCCCTGATAGGAGGCAATGGCCGCCCGACGGCGCGGCGCCAGGAAGACCAGGTCGAGCAACGCCAACAGGCCGCAGACGAAAACAGCGATGACCAGCAACAGCGGGAAATTTAGTGACATAGGACCTAACTATCCAACCTGAGCACTGCAAGGAAGGCTTCTTGTGGAATTTCCACGTTACCGACTTGCTTCATGCGTTTCTTACCGGCCTTTTGCTTTTCCAACAGCTTGCGCTTACGGCTAACGTCACCGCCGTAGCATTTGGCCAATACGTTCTTTCTGAGCGCCTTGACCGAGGTCCGCGCAATGATCTGCCCGCCGATGGCGGCCTGGATCGCGACGTCGAACATCTGACGAGGAATCAGTTCTTTCATCTTCTCGGTCAACTGGCGACCTTTGTAGTGCGCATTGTCACGGTGCACGATCAGCGCCAGGGCATCGACCTTGTCACCGTTGATCAGTACATCCAGCTTGACCAGATTAGCTGACTGATAGCGATCAAAGTGGTAATCCAGCGAAGCATAGCCGCGGCTGGTCGATTTGAGACGGTCGAAGAAGTCCAGGACCACTTCGTTCATCGGCAAATCGTAGGTCACCTGGACCTGGCTACCGAGGAACAGCATGTCGTGCTGCACGCCACGCTTCTCGATGCACAGGGTAATGACGTTGCCCAGGTGCTCCTGCGGCACAAGAATATTGGCCCGCACGATCGGTTCGCGCATGTCTTCGATGGAAGACAGGTCTGGAAGCTTCGACGGGTTGTCGACGTAAATCGTTTCACCGGTTTTCAGCAACAGCTCGAAAATAACCGTTGGCGCCGTGGTGATCAGATCCAGGTCGTACTCGCGCTCCAGGCGCTCCTGGATGATTTCCATGTGCAGCATGCCGAGGAACCCGCAACGGAAGCCGAAGCCCAGGGCGTCGGAGCTTTCCGGGGTGTACTGCAGCGACGAATCGTTGAGCGTGAGCTTTTGCAGGGCTTCGCGGAAGTCCTCGAAGTCGTCGGAGCTGACCGGGAACAGACCGGCGTAGACCTGCGGCTGGATACGCTTGAAGCCGGGCAGCACGTCGACGTCCGGCGTCGAGCTCAAGGTCAGGGTGTCACCCACCGGCGCGCCGTGGATGTCCTTGATGCCGGCAATGATGAAGCCCACTTCGCCAGCCTTGAGGTCAACGGTAGCGGTGTGTTTCGGGTTGAAGACACCGACGCTGTCCACCAGGTGGATCTTGCCGGTGGACTTGACCAGGATCTTGTCGCCTTTCTTCACGCAGCCGTGGCGCACGCGAACCAGGGAGACAACGCCCAGGTAGTTGTCGAACCAGGAGTCGATGATCAACGCTTGCAGCGGATCTTCGATGTTGCCGGTCGGTGCCGGGATGGTCTGCACCAGGCGCTCGAGCACTTCGTCAACGCCCAGGCCGGTCTTGGCACTGCACTCGACCGCATCGGTGGCGTCGATGCCGATGATTTTCTCGATTTCTTCCTTGACGCGGTCTGGATCGGCCTGCGGCAGGTCGATCTTGTTCAGCACCGGCATCACTTCCAGGCCCTGCTCGATGGCCGTGTAGCAGTTGGCAACCGACTGCGCTTCCACGCCCTGGCCAGCATCGACCACCAGCAACGCGCCTTCACAGGCGGCCAGCGAGCGGCTGACTTCGTAGGTGAAGTCAACGTGGCCGGGGGTGTCAATGAAGTTCAGCTGATACTTGATGCCATCGCGGGCGGTGTAATAGAGCGTAACGCTGTGGGCCTTGATGGTGATCCCGCGTTCACGCTCGAGGTCCATGGAGTCGAGGACCTGGGCTTCCATTTCGCGCTCGGCCAGGCCGCCGCACATCTGGATGAAGCGGTCAGCCAGCGTCGACTTGCCATGGTCAATGTGGGCGATGATGGAGAAATTGCGGATATGACTCAAATCACTCACGGATCAACACTCAAAAAGGCTGCAGGCATAGCCCGCCGAAAAATAGCCGGGAATTGTACCTGATCCACGGCGCAAGCGTCACGTTCGCTGGCGGGCGGCAATGAATACAAAAACGCCCCGATCATCGGACCAGGGCGTTTTTTTACCAACTGTCGTGGGAAAAACCCGCGATCAACCGGCTCGACGCAACAACCAGACGCCCGCCAGGGCGCAGACCCCGGCAGGCACCAGCACCGCGAAGAGCGGCGAGAAACCGAACACCAGGCTCGACGGACCCAGCAAATCCTGGGCGATGCGGAAGGTGAAGCCCACCAGCACACCGGTAAACACCCGCTGGCCGAGGGTCACGGAACGCAGCGGACCAAAGATGAAGGAAATCGCCATCAACACCAGTGCAGCGGTGACCAACGGCTGCAACACCTTGACCCAAAACGCCAGCCAGTAACGACCGTTGGCCAGCCCTTGGTCCGCCAGATAGTGGATATAACCCCACAGACCGCTGATCGACAGGGTGTCCGGCGACATCACCACGGTGCTCAGCAGCTGTGGGCTCAAGGCCACGTTCCAGCGCTCTTCCGGGGTGGTCACCACTTCGGTGCTGTTCTCGTGGAACAGGGTGGTGGTGACATCGCTCAACTGCCAGTGATCTTCATCGAACTTGGCGCGTTTGGCGAAGCTCGACGAGAGCATGTGCCGCTCATCGTCGAAGCGGTAACGGGTCACGCCGTACAGCAAGCCGTTGGGTTGCACCGAGTTGACGTGGATGAACTCGTCACCCTGGCGGTGCCACAAGCCGTGCTTGGCGCTTTGCGCATCACCGCCGCCCTGGGCCAGGGAGCGATTGGCCTGGGCCGTGACTTCCGTGGCCGGCGCGATGTACTCGCCGATCAGCAGGCCGACCAGCATCAGGATCAGCATCGGCTTCATCACCGCCCAGACGATCCGCCCGATCGACACGCCCGCAGCGCGCATGATGGTCAGTTCGCTGTTGCTGGCCAGGCTGCCGAGGCCGATCAGGCAACCGATCAGCGCCGCCATCGGCAGCATGTCGTAAAGACGACGCGGCGCGGTCAGCAACACATAGCTGAGGACGTCAGCGAGGGTGTAGGTGTCGCTGACGTCGCCCATCTCATCGATGAAGGCAAACAGGGTGGCCAGGCCGAGGATGATCCCCAACACCGCCAGGATCGCCACGAACACGCTGCTACCAATGTAGCGATCGAGCTTAACCACGGGCCACCTCCAGCGCGCTGCGGCGACTCGCCCGTTTCAAGCGCATGGGTTCCCAATACAGCAGGCCCAGGCCGATCACCAGGAAGATTGCGTGGACCCACCACAACCCCAGCGCTGGCGGGATCTTGCCCTTTTCGAGGGCGCCGCGGGCGGCAATCAGGATGGTCAGGTAAGCCATATAAAGAAGAATCGCCGGCAACAGTTTGAGGAAACGGCCCTGGCGCGGATTGACCCGCGACAGCGGCACCGCCATCAGGGTGACGATAAACACCAGCAGCGGCAGCGACAGGCGCCATTGCAGCTCGGTGCGAGAACGGATGTCGTCGCTGCCAATCAGCGAGCCGGTGGTCATCGCATCACGGTCGGTCACTTCGTCGCTGACGTCCGGTTTGGGCAGCAACACGCCGTATTCGTCGTACTTGATCGCCCGATAATCGGCCTGGCCCGGGTTGCCGTCATAGCGATAGCCGTTGTCGAGAATCAGGTAACGATTGCCGTCCGGACGGATTTCCTGGCGCCCTTTCTCCGCCACCAGCACCGAAATGCCGCGATCCTTCTGGTCCGACGAGGTGTTCTTTTGCGAAATGAATACACCGGCGAGGTTGACCCGGTCATCCGACAGCTGTTCGGTGTAGGTCACCCGGGTACCGTCGCGCAGGGCCTGGAATCGACCGGGCTCCAGGGTATCGAATTCGGTCAGGGCATCTTGCTTGTTCAGCAACAACTGGAACTGATTGGCGCCCTGCGGAGCCAGGCTCAGGCTCAGCCACGCCACCAGCAGCGCGACGAGCGTGGCCGGGAACAGGGTCATGGCGAACAGTTTCTGCTGGCTCATGCCGGTGGCCGACAACACGGTCATTTCGCTTTCCAGGTACAACCGGCCATAGGCCAGCAGAATCCCCAGGAACAGGCCCAGCGGCAGGATCAACTGCAGGAAGCCCGGCAGACGGAAGCCCATGATCAGGAACAGCGACCCTGGGTCCAGCAGGCCCGAAGCGGCCTGGGCGAGGTACTTAATGAAACGTCCACTCATGATAATGACCAGCAACACGGCGCTGACAGCGCTCAAGGTCAACAAAACTTCGCGGGATAGATAGCGGAAGACGATCAAACCAGACACTCCAGGGTTGTCAGGCTAAGGCGGCCAAACAAAGCAAACCCGAACTCATGTGGCTGAGCCGGCGAAAAAGATGGCGCATTATCCTGTGATTGACCACGCCTGTCACTTCGCACGCTCAAGCGCGCGCTCAAAGCAGTGAAGTTCACGCATCGGAGGGTTGTCAGGCCGAGGCGGCGAGGTTCAAACTGCGGCCTTTGTCGCGGGCACCTCGCCGCGCCGTCTTCTTATTAATAAGCTCGCGTGCCGGCCCCGGCATCGAGCACTTTGACCATTCACTCAGGGACCCGGACATGGAACTGGTTGTAAAAAGCGTTAGCCCAGAAACGTTGAAAACCGCCACTCTGGTGGTCGCCGTCGGCGAAGGCCGCAAGCTTGGCGCCGTCGCGACTCAACTCGACACACTGACCGGCGGCGCCATCAGCGCCGTCCTCAAGCGCGGCGACCTGGCCGGCAAAGTCGGCCAAAGCCTGCTGCTGCACAGCCTGCCGAACCTCAAGGCCGAACGCGTGCTGCTGGTGGGCGTGGGTAAAGATGCCGAATTGGGCGACCGCCCGTTCCGCAAAATCATTGCCGGCGTGCTGAACACCCTCAAAGGCCTGGGCGGCAGCGACGCCGTGCTGGCGCTGGACGAAGTGGTGGTCAAGGGCCGTGACAGCTATGGCAAGACCCGCCTGCTGGCCGAAACCCTGGTGGATGGCGGTTATCAGTTCGAACAGTTCAAGAGCCAGAAGTCCGACCCTCGCGCCTTGAAGAAAATCACCCTGGCGACCATCAAGGCCGCCCAGGCTGAAGTCGAGCGTGCCGTGGCCCACGCCACTGCGATTGCCAATGGCATGGCCTTCACCCGCGACCTGGGTAACCTGCCGCCGAACATCTGCCACCCGACGTTCCTGGGCGAGCAAGCGAAAAACCTCGGCAAGGAATTCAAGAGCCTGAAAGTCGAAGTCTTTGATGAAAAGAAAATCAAGGACCTGGGCATGGGCTCGTTCTACGCCGTCGGCCAGGGCAGCGTCCAGCCGCCGCGCCTGATCGTCATGCAGTACAACGGTGGCAAGAAGTCCGAGAAGCCTTACGCCCTGGTCGGCAAAGGCATCACGTTCGACACCGGTGGCATCAGCCTCAAGCCTGGCCTGGGCATGGATGAAATGAAGTTCGACATGGGCGGCGCCGCCAGTGTATTCGGCACCCTTCGCGCCGTACTGGAACTGAAACTGCCGATCAACCTGGTGTGCATCCTCGCCTGCGCCGAGAACATGCCGAGCGGCAATGCCACGCGCCCGGGCGACATCGTCACCACCCTGAGCGGCCAGACCGTGGAAATCCTCAACACCGACGCCGAAGGCCGTCTGGTGCTGTGCGATGCCCTGACCTACTCCGAGCGCTTCAAGCCGCAGGCAGTGATCGACATCGCGACCCTGACCGGTGCCTGCGTAGTGGCCCTCGGTGCCCACACCTCGGGCCTGCTGGGCAACAACGACGAACTGATCGGCCAACTGTTGAGCGCCGGCAAAGCCGCTGACGACCGCGCCTGGCAATTGCCGTTGTTCGACGAATACCAGGAACAACTGGACAGCCCGTTCGCCGACATCGCCAACATCGGCGGCCCGAAAGCCGGCACCATCACCGCCGCCTGCTTCCTGTCGCGCTTCACCAAGAACCTCAACTGGGCGCACCTGGACATCGCGGGCACCGCCTGGACCAGCGGCAAGGACAAGGGCGCCACTGGCCGTCCAGTTCCCCTGCTGACCCAGTACCTGCTGGACCGCGCCAAGGCCTGAAACCGATGACTTCGGGCGGCGTCACTGACCGGTGACGCCCGCCTGAAGCTCAGGAACCGCAATGACCAAAGTCGACTTCTATATCCTGCCCAGCGCCGATCCATCGGCGCGGCTGGATTTCGCCTGCAAGCTCACCGACAAAGCCTGGCGCATGGGTCACCGGATCTACCTGCATTGCAGCGATGCGGCGCAACGGGACGATCTGGATGCGCGCCTGTGGGCATTCAAAGGCGAAGCCTTCGTGCCCCACGGCCCCGCTGAGAACGAACCGGACAGCCTGATCGTCGTGGGGTTTGGCGATGACTGCGGTGCGCATCAAGACCTGCTGGTCAATCTCGACCTGAAAGTCCCGGCCTTTGCCAGCAAGTTCGCCCGTGTGGCGGAAGTGGTGGTGGAAGATCCAACGATCCGCCAGGCCGCGCGGGAGAGTTTCCGCTTCTATCGCGAACAGGGCTATCCTCTGCAAGATCACCGATTACAGCGACTCTGAGCACGCCAATGGACACTCCAAAACCGCCGCAAAAGTCCGCGCACCTGCTGGATGACCTTGAGTCGATCCGCCAATTGCTCGGCGACGATAACCTGCAACCGCCGCTGCTGACTGACGAAGTCAACGACGGTGACCAGGAACAGATTCCCATGCTGTTCGACCAGATCGAAGGCCAACCGCCCGTCGAACCGCCCCCACCCCCCGCCAAACCCGCCGCCAAAAATCCCGACGACTTGCTGCACCTGGACCGCGAACTGCGCGCCGCTGCACAGTTGATCCTGCAAGACGTCATCGACGACTTCGCCCCGCACATCGAAACCGAAATCAAGCGCCGCCTGGATGCGCGGATGGAGCGGTTGCTCGCCGCAGCGACAAGCGGCAAGCTTTAAGCGGCAAGCAGAGCGAGAGCCCGTCACGCCCTCCTGGAGCTTGCGGCTTGTAGCTTGCCGCTGCCCCCCTCGCTATACTTGCCGGCTTTTCCTGAATAAATGCCAATAGGGTCCCGCCGCGCATGGATAAGACCTACCAGCCGCACGCCATTGAAACTTCCTGGTACAACACCTGGGAGTCCGAGAACTACTTCGCCCCGCAAGGCGCGGG
>Ga0247742_10000421_pt1 | contig 35202 bp, 34 predicted proteins | sample UWRJL208509C2_FD_180944 | JGI IMG/M metagenome (GOLD analysis project Ga0247742, IMG submission 180944) | Plant litter microbial communities from Arlington Agricultural Research Station in Wisconsin, United States - UWRJ-L208-509C-2 | ecosystem: Environmental > Terrestrial > Plant litter >...
TGTCCCACGTGGAAATCCTCGTGCTGGACGAAGCCGACCGCATGCTCGACATGGGCTTTGTCCATGACGTGAAAAAGGTCCTCGCGCGCCTGCCGGCCAAACGCCAGAACCTGCTGTTCTCGGCCACGTTCTCCAACGACATCACCGCGTTGGCGGGCAAGTTGTTGCACAACCCCGAGCGCATTGAAGTCACGCCGCCGAACACCACGGTCGAGCGTATCGAGCAGCGCGTATTCCGCCTGCCGGCCGCCCACAAGCGTTCGCTGCTGGCCCACCTGATCACCGCCGGCGCGTGGGAACAGGTGCTGGTGTTCACCCGCACCAAGCACGGCGCCAACCGCCTGGCCGAGTACCTGGACAAGCACGGCCTCACCGCCGTCGCGATCCACGGCAACAAGAGCCAGAATGCCCGCACCAAAGCCCTGGCCGACTTCAAGGCCGGTGAAGTGCGCATCCTGGTCGCCACCGACATCGCCGCTCGCGGCCTGGACATCGACCAACTGCCCCACGTGGTCAACTTCGAGCTGCCAAACGTCGACGAAGACTACGTGCACCGTATCGGCCGTACTGGCCGGGCCGGTCGTTCGGGCGAGGCCATTTCCCTGGTCGCACCGGACGAAGAAAAGCTGCTGAAAAGCATCGAGCGCATGACCAAGCAGAAAATCGCCGACGGCGACCTGATGGGCTTCGACTCCAGCGCCGTTGAGGCCGAGAAGCCTGAAGTGCGCGAACGTCCGGACGTGCGCAACCCGCGCAACAACCCACGCGGTCCAAAGGGCGATGGCCCGAACGGCGGCGGCGGCGGTGGCGGTCGTAAAGACAAGGGTAAGGACAAGGGCGGCAAGGACAAGGCTGCGACCAATGGCCGTGGCGAACGCCCGGCCCGTGAGCAAAAGCCCCGTGAAGGCACCCCGGCCCGCGAACAGCGCCAGCCGAGCCAGCCGCCACGTGCTGCTGCCGACCGTGCTCCGGACGAGTTCCTGGACGACGACGTGGACAACTTCGGTAACCGCGTTGACTACGTGCCCCAGGCCAAGCCGGCCCAGGGCCGTGGTCGCCGTCCGGGCGCTCCGGCCCAGGGCGCAGGCGCCGGTACTCCGCGTACCGGCGGGCAGCCACAAGGTCGCCAGAACGGTCCGCGCAGCAGCAACGGCGCCACCACCGGCACCCCGCCTGCCAAGCGCAGCGGCCCGCGCAACGGTGCACCGCGTGACGGCCAGGCCCGTCGCGAAGAGTCGCGCAACCGTCGCCCGGCGCGTGATGATCAACCTCGCCTGTCGGAGCCAGCGGTGCAAAACCCGCGCGGCGGCCCGGCACCGAAGATCATCCACAAAGAGTCGAAAAGCGATCGCACGCTGACACCTGAGCAGTTGGATCAACTGCCGGGCCGTCCACGTGGTGAAAAACCGGCGTTGCTGACCCGCAACCGCTGAGTTTTCAAAGCGCCATAAAAAATGCCCCGGATCGCGAGATCCGGGGCATTTTTGTGTGGCCGGCGAAAATTACTTCGCTTTCACACCTTCAAACGTCACGTACAGCTCAACGTTGTTGGACGCTGGACCCAGGTCCATCTGCTTGCCGAAGTCCTGGCGATTGAAGGAGGTAGTACCTTCAAAGCCGGCACGGTAGCCGCCCCATGGATCCTTGCCTTCACCCAGGAAGGTCGCCTTGACGACGATCGGCTTGGTCACGCCGTGAAAGGTCAGGTCGCCGGTCACGTCAGCAGTGACTTGGCCAGCGGCATTCTTGCCAGTGGTCTTGACGCTGGTGGAGACGAACTTGGCATCGGCAAACTTGCCAACGTCCAGGAAGTCTTTGCTGGCGATGTGCTTGTCACGTTCGGCGTGGTTGGTGAACACGCTGGCGGTGCGGACGTTGAACTCAATCTTGCTGTCTTCAGGCTTGGCAGCATCGAAGCTGAACTTGCCGTCCAGGTCCTTGAAGGTACCGGTGATGAAGCTGTAGCCCAAGTGGCTGATCTTGAAGTCAACGAAGGCGTGCTGGCCTTCCTTGTCGACAACGTAGTCAGCTGCCATCGCCTGACCGGCAGTCAGCAGGGCAGAACCGATGGCCAGAGCGGCGAGAGTCTTTTTCAACATGCTTTCTATTCCTTGTGAGTCGAGGTTGAACATCAGGCTTTGCGCCCCAGCATACGAACCAGGGTCACATCACGATCAATGAAATGGTGTTTCAGCGCGGCCACGCCATGCAGGCCGGCGAACACCACCAATACCCAGGCCAGGTACAAATGCACCACGCCTGCAGTGTCTGCCTGGTCCGGTAGCCCGGAAACCAGCGCAGGAATCTCAAACAAGCCAAACACCGGGATCCCGACACCGTCTGCGGTGGAAATCAGGTAACCGGCAATCATCACGGCAAACAGCCCGAGATACAGGAACGCGTGGCCAAACGCAGCCCCCAGACGCGTCATGCGGCTATAGCTGGCAAGCGGTGGCGGCGGCGGGCTGACCAGGCGCCAGACGATCCGCACGAGCATGATGGCGAACAGCGTAATGCCGATGCTCTTGTGCAGGTCCGGGGCGTCTTTGCGCCAGGCACTGTAGTAGTCGAGACCGACCATCCACAGGCCCAATGCGAACAGACCGAACACCACCAGGGCCACGCCCCAGTGCAAAACGATGCTGACCCAGCCATAGCGGGCCGGTGAATTACGTAGTTGCATGTCCCAAATCCCGTAAGAGCTGTGGCAAGACTATCGATTTACCTATCGAATTAAAGCGGAAAATTTCGCTTTGAAATATCGAGAAATACGATCAAGAGCGTATGCAGAGTAAGTTAACAAGAGATTAAGGACTATCCAGAAGAAACGTGACGGACTGTCCTGCGTTTACCACCAATTTACGCTTCAGACTCGCAATGGGTTGTGACACAGGCCGGCATTGCATAGGCTTGCGCGATTGTTTCGCCCGCGCACGTCGCGAGCCGCTTCGAGGAGAATGAACATGGGTTTGAATAACCAGTGGATGCAACGCGACCTTGCGGTGCTGTGGCATCCCTGCACCCAGATGAAAGACCACCAGCAACTGCCGCTGATCCCGATCAAGCGCGGTGAAGGCATCTGGCTGGAAGACTTCGAAGGCAAACGCTACCTCGACGCCGTCAGTTCCTGGTGGGTCAACGTGTTTGGCCACGCCAACCCGCGCATCAACCAGCGCATCAAGGACCAGGTCGACCAGCTGGAACACGTGATCCTCGCCGGTTTCAGTCACCAGCCGGTAATCGAGCTGTCCGAGCGCCTGGTGAAGATGACCCCCGAAGGCCTGACCCGCTGCTTCTACGCCGACAACGGCTCGTCGTGCATCGAAGTCGCGCTGAAGATGAGCTTTCACTATTGGCTCAACCGCGGCCTGCCGAACAAGAAGCGCTTTGTCACCCTGACCAACAGCTACCACGGCGAAACCATCGCCGCGATGTCGGTTGGCGATGTGCCGCTGTTCACCGAGACCTATAAAGCCCTGCTGCTGGACACCATCAAGGTGCCGAGCCCCGACTGCTACCTGCGCCCCGACGGCATGAGCTGGGAAGAACATTCCCGGAACATGTTCCTGGCCATGGAGCAGACCCTGGCCGAAAACCACGACACCGTGGCCGCCGTGATCGTCGAGCCGCTGATCCAGGGCGCCGGCGGCATGCGCATGTACCACCCGGTGTACCTCAAGCTGCTGCGCGAAGCCTGCGACCGTTATGGCGTGCACCTGATCCACGACGAAATCGCCGTGGGCTTTGGCCGCACCGGTACGATGTTCGCCTGTGAACAGGCCGGCATCCGCCCGGACTTCCTGTGCCTGTCCAAGGCCCTGACCGGCGGCTACCTGCCGCTCGCCGCGGTGGTCACCACCGACGATGTGTACGACGCCTTCTACGACGACTACCCGACCCTGCGCGCCTTCCTGCACTCCCACAGCTACACCGGTAACCCGCTGGCCTGTGCGGCGGCCCTGGCGACCCTGGATATCTTCGAAGAAGACAACGTCATCGAAAACAACAAGGCCCTGGCCCAGCGCATGGCCACCGCCACCGCGCACCTGGTGGACCATCCGCACGTCTCGGAAGTGCGCCAGACCGGCATGGTGCTGGCCATCGAGATGGTGCAGGACAAGGCCACCAAGACCGCCTACCCGTGGCAGGAACGCCGTGGCCTGAAGGTGTTCGAACATGCGCTGGAGCGAGGCGCGTTGCTGCGGCCGTTGGGCAGCGTGGTGTACTTCCTGCCGCCGTATGTGATCACCCCGGAGCAGATCGACTTCCTGGCTGAAGTGGCCAGCGAAGGGATCGACATTGCCACCAACAGCAAGGTCAGCGTGGCGGTGCCCAAGGATTTCCACCCGGGGTTTCGTGATCCGGGCTGATTGAGTTGATCGTTCCCACGCTCCGCGTGGGAATGCAGCCATGGACGCTCCGCGTCCGCCCTGCACACTATTTCCAGAGAACAGAAATGAGACTGTCCCGCTTTTTTGTCGACGCCCCCCTGAGCCTTGGCGACCACGAGTTGCCGGAAGCCCAGGCGCACTACATCAGCCGCGTATTGCGCATGAGCGAAGGCGACCCCGTGCAGTTGTTCGACGGTTCCGGACAGGAGTTTCGCGCCAGCTTGCTGGAAGTCGGCAAAAAACGCGTGGTGGTGCAAGTCACCGAAACCTTCGCCGGGCAGGTCGAGTCGCCATTGCAGATTCACCTCGGCCAGGGCCTGTCCCGTGGCGAGCGGATGGACTGGGCGATCCAGAAAGCCACCGAGCTTGGGGTGAATGAAATCACCCCGATCTTCAGCGACCGCTGCGAAGTGCGCCTCAAGGACGAACGCGCCGACAAACGCCTGCAGCACTGGCGCCAGGTGGCGATCAGCGCGTGCGAGCAGTGCGGTCGCTCGCGAGTGCCGGTGATTCACCCACCGCTGTTGCTGTCGGATTGGTTGAAACAGGCCGAAGCGGATTTGAAGCTGGTGCTGCACCCGGTGGCCGAGCCCCTGGTGAGCCACGCCAAGCCTGGGAGCCTGGCCTTCCTGATCGGGCCGGAGGGTGGATTGACCGATGGCGAAGTCGAGACGGCACAAGGTGCGGGGTTTCATGCCGCACGGTTGGGCCCACGGGTGCTGCGTACCGAAACTGCGCCAGTCGTGGCGCTGGCGGTGGCTCAACAACTCTGGGGCGACTTCTAAACCCGTTTTGCAAACCCCATCAAATGTGGGAGCGGGCTTGCTCGCGAATGCGGTGGATCAGTCACACATGTATTGACTGGCACTCCGCTTTCGCGAGCAAACCCGCTCCCACATTTGGATCGGGTTTGCACTCCGCTACTCCACCGGGTCACTCACAGGCGTCGCAATAATCGCCTTCAATTCACTGGTCATCGGGAATTCCAGGTTCAAGCCCTTGGGCGGAATCGGCTGCTCAAACCAGCGCTGGTAAATCCCGTTGATCTCCCCCGAGCTGTACAGCCCGGCCAGGGTCTCGTTGACCACCGCGAGAAACTGCGGGTCGTCCTTGCGCACCATGCAGCTGTAGATTTCCCGCGACTGTTCTTCCCCGACCACCACCCACTTGTGCGGGTCCCTCGCCTTGGCGCGCTCGCCGTAGAGCAACGCGTCATCCATGTAGAACGCCGCCGCCCGGCCGGATTGCAGCATCTGGAAGGCTTCGCCGTGGTCCTTGGCGCTGATCACCGACATGTTCAGTTTGTGATCGACGTTGTAGCTCTTGAGGAACCGCTCGTTGGTGGTACCGGCGGTGGTTACCACGTTCTTGCCTTGCAGGTCGGCGAAGCTTTTGATGCCGCTGTCGTTGGCCGTCAGCAACTGGCCCTTCACGTAGATAAACCCGTAGGAAAACGCTACCTGCTTCTGCCGCTCGGCGGTCACGCCGGTGGAACCGCATTCCAAATCCACGGTGCCGTTTTGCACCAGGGCAATGCGGGTCTGGGAGGTCACCAGGTTGTACTTCACGTTGAGCTTCGGCACACCGGTTTTCTGCTGGATACGCTCGACGATCTTGTTCGCCAGCTCCACCGAATAGCCCATGGGCTTGCCGCTGTGATCCCCCACATAGGAAAACGGCACCGAGGCATCGCGGTAGCCGAGGGTGATGCTCCTGGCGTTGGCGATCTTGCTCAGCGTGCCGTCCAAGGGGGCCTCGGTGGCATGGGCCTGAGCCCCCAACAACAGCCCCAGGGTGCAGCCGATCAACGTGATTTTTTGCATTGTTATTCTCCGTTGGTGGTTAAAGGTTCAGGTACGGCGCACCGCAATGACACTGATCTCGACCAGCACGTCCGGTCGCGCCAACTGCGCCTGCAACGTGGTACGCGTCGGTGCCTGCCCCGGCGATAGCCAGGCGGACCAGACTTCATTCATCGGCGCAAAACCCTCCTGGATATTGTTCAGGTAGATGGTCGCATTCAGCAGATGATCCTTGTCGCTGCCGGCCTCGGCCAGCAGCGCATCAATCCTGGCCAGCACCTGTTCGGTCTGGGTCTTCACATCGCGGCCTTCGCCCGGCACCTGGCCGGACAGGAACACCAAATTCTGAAAAACCACGGCGCCAGACAAGCGGCTGTTGCTGTTGATTCGGGTGATGGTCATCGAAATATCCTCAAGCGGCACGGGGCGCGAAGCCCTGCATATCAATGGAAGTGGTGTGCCGGCCAATCAACTCGGCCAGTACCTGGCCGCTGCCGCAAGCCAGGGTAAACCCGAGGGCGCCGTGGCCGAGGTTAAGCCACAGGTTGCTGTAGGCGCTGGCACCAATCAACGGCACGCCGGTAGGCGTGGCCGGGCGCATACCGGCCCATTCGACCGCGTGCTGGTAGTCACCGGCCAGCGGGAACGTCTCAAGTGCCTGGCGTTTAATCAGCGCCAGGCGCTTGGGTTCCAGGCGGGTGTCGAAGCCGACAATATCCACCATCGCCGCCACCCGCAGTTGCTCACCGATGCGCGCGTAGACGATCTTGCGGTCGTAATCGGTGATGCTGATGTTCGGCGCCTGATGCTGCGCGCCAATCGGCACGCTCAGGCTGTAACCCTTGAGGGGATACAGCGGCAGTGACATACCCGGCAAGGCCAGCTCGGGGCTGCGGTGCCCGGCGGCCAGCACCAGGTGCTGCACCGGCAAGACTTCACTGCCCATTTCGATAGCCTGCACGGCGCCTGCGCTGTGACGAATCGCCGTCACCTTGCGCCCCATCAGGAACGTGCAGCGCCCCGACGCTTCAAGGCGCGCCGCCAGTTGTTGGCAGAACCCATGGCAGTCGCCGACCTCCTCATTGGGCGTATAGATGCCGCCGGCAAAACTGGCGCTGTCCAGGGTCGGTTCCAGCCGTGCGCAGTCCGCCGCCGAGAGCACTTGCTGTTGCAGCGGGTCGGTCACTTTATTCAAGGCGCGTTCATAGCTGTCGAGGCTGCGAAAGGTCACCAGCTTGCCGTTGCGCCGCCAGTGGAAACCGCCCAGTTGGTCTTCTTCACGCCAGCGTTGCAGGGTGCCCTGGCTCAAGGACGCCAGGCGCAGCAGGTGGGCTGCATTGCGCTGGTTCACCGAGCCACGGCAGGCGCCCAGGAACGAGGCCATCCAGCGCCACTGCGCCGGGTCCATGCGCGGGCGCAGCTTCAGCGGCGAGTCACCGCGCAGCATCCAGCCGATGGCTTGCAACGGTACGCCCTTGTCGGCCAACGGCGCGACATAGCGGTAGGACAGTTGCCCGCCGTTGGCGAAGCTGGTCTCGCTGCCCAGGGTTTCCCGGGCTTCGACCACCGTCACCTGCATGCCGGCACGCACCAGCGCGTAGGCACTCGCCAGGCCGATAACCCCGCCACCGATGATGCAAACCTGCTGAGCCATGTGCGTCCCTTAACCGTGCGATGTCAGGCTTGAAGGTTAGAGGCAGGTGACAGCGGCGGGACAATGAATAAAGATGGGTCACCCATAAACAAAGGTTATGGACTGCCCATGCGCTTGCGTCATATCGAAATCTTCCAGGCCATCCGCCAGACCGGTTCCATCAGCGCCGCCGCCCAGTTGCTGCATGTCTCGCAGCCGGCGGTGAGCAAGGTGCTGCAGCACGCCGAGTTGCAGTTGGGGTTCCCGCTGTTCCTGCGTATACGCGGCAAGCTGCAGCCAACCCCGGAAGCGCTGGCGCTGGAGCGCGAAGTCGACAAGGTGACCGAAAGCCTGCAAGGCGTGCGGCGCCTGGCGCAGAACCTGCGCCGCGAGCCGGGCCAGAGCCTGCGTATCGGCGCAACACCCGCGCTGGCCTTGTCGTTGCTGCCGCCGGCCATCCGCGAATGGACCCAACGCTACCCGGACATCGCCTGCGAGCTGTCCAGCGCCCACAGCCGCGAGCTGGTGCAAAACCTGTTGATGCGTGAGGTCGACGTGGCGCTGACCCTGCAACCGCCCGATCACCCAGGGCTGAACGCCCAGCCGTTGGCCCACGGCGTGCTGGTGGCGCTGGCGCCGCAGGGTTACTGGAAGGAAAACGAGCTGGGCAAACCGTTGCCGCTGATGGCCCTGGCGGGCGCGCCGTTGATTGGCCTGTCCAGCGCCGACCCGTTGTCGGCGAAGCTGGACAGCTACCTGGAAGCGGTCGACCCGCCGCCACGGGTCAGCATCGCGGTGCAGACCTATTCCCTGGCCAGGGCCATGGTCGAATCCGGCGCCGGGCTGGCGGTGATTGATCCGTTCACCGCCCTCGGCGCATCACCGGCCACTACTTGCATTCGCCCCCTTGCGCCGCCGCTGCCAATCACCTTGTACGCCCTGACCCGCGCCGACGAACCGCCGCCGCATATGCTGGCGAGCCTGTTGGAGATCTTCGGCAGCCGGGCCCAGGAGCAATTGGACCGGCTATAACACGTACCCCATGATCGCTACGAAATGCAGCAGGCTGCCGCCAATCACGAACAAATGCCAGATCCCGTGGGAGTGCCGCAAGCGGTCCTCCAGGGCAAAGAAAATAATGCCCACGGTGTACAGCACCCCGCCCGACGCCAGCCAGGCAAACCCGGTAGGCCCCAGCGCAGCAATCAGCGGCTTGACCGCCACCAGCACAATCCAGCCCATCACCGCATAGATCACGATCGACAAAATCCGCGCCTCGGAGCGTGGCTTGATCTCCTGCAGGATGCCGATCACCGCCAGCCCCCACACAATCCCGAACAGCGTCCAGCCCCACGGCCCGCGCAGCGTCACCAGGCAAAACGGCGTGTAACTGCCTGCGATCAGCAGGTAGATCGAAAAGTGATCCACCTTCTGCATGATCGCTTTCTTGCGCCCGCGCACGCTGTGGTAAACGGTGGACGCGCTGTACAACACCAGCAATGTGAAACCGTAGATCGCTACGCTGACAATCTTCCAGGGGCTGCCGTCCATACCGGCCACCACCAACATCCATACCGCACCCACAAAAGCCGCAACCGCCCCGAGCAAGTGGCTCCAGGCGTTGAATCGTTCCCCGTGATACATGTGTCACTCACCTCGAATAACGGTTATCACCTCGACCATTCTGACGTCACCCATCCAACATCAGGTAACAACCTTTCTTCATTTGCCCAAATACACATGCCGATGGATGATTCGCTTCATCCTGTGGGAGCTGGCTTGCCGGCGATAGCGGTGTATCAGCAGCAGATGCATGTCTGACCCACCGCTATCGCAGGCAAGCCAGCTCCTACATAAAAGCCCCTCATCGGTAACGCCCATGCCCGACCTCGAACCTGCCCAGCCCCACCCGAGTCTGTGGCAATTGTTTTACAACTTCGCCATGGTCGGCCTGTTTGGCTTCGGCGGCGTGATGCCCTGGGCGCGGCAGATGATGGTCGACCGCCGGCAGTGGGTCAGCGAACAAGGCTTCAACGAGTTGCTGACCACCGGCCAATTCTTCCCCGGGCCGAATATCGCCAACGTCGGCATCATCTACGGTCGGCGCCTGCACGGTTTGCCGGGTGCGGTTGTGACCGTGGTCGGCTTGTATCTGTTCCCCTCGCTGATCACCGTGCTGGCCGGCTTCGCCTATGCCAAATGGTGGAGCCATGACGTGGTGCAGCAGATCTTCGGCGCGGTGATGCCGATCGCCACCGGGCTGATGCTCGGCACCACCTTGCGCCTGCTCAAGGCCATGCCCAGGACCCTGGCGAATTACAGCGCGTTCGTCCTGACCTTCGTGTTGATGGCGGTGCTGGTGCTGCCGTTGTGGATGGTCCTGCTGATCTGCATTCCCAGCTCGTTGGCCTTGAGCTTCATGGGCAAGCAGAAGGTGGCCGGCTGATGCAGAGCGTGCTGTTTCACCTGATGATCCAATGCGCGCTGTGGTCGCTGATGGCGATTGGCGGCAACACCGTGGCCCTGAGCGATATCCATCGCTACACCGTCACCGACATGAACTGGATCACCGACGCCCAGTTCGTCGCCTTCTTCGCCCTGTCCCAGGCCTTGCCCGGGCCCAATGGCATGTTCCTGGTATTTATCGGCCAGCAAGCCGCCGGGTTGCCCGGCGCCCTGGTGGCCCTGACCGCCAAGCTGGTGCCCTGCTCGGTGCTCACCTACTTCGGCGCCGGCTGGCTGGAAAAACACAGCAAAACCCCGTGGGTGCAGCGGGTCAAAGGCAGCCTGCTGCCGATCTCCATCGGGCTGATCCTGGCCGCCAGCTACATCCTGATGAACAGCCTGGAAAACAACGCCACCAGCCTGGTACTGACCCTGGCCAGCGCTGCCGTGGTGTATTACACAAGACTCAACGCGATCTGGCTGATCATCCTCGGCGTGCTGCTGGGCCTGTGCAGTGCATGGCTGGGAGTGAACTGGTTTTAGGGGCACAATCGACGGCATTCGAACAAGAGTCACGCCCATGCTGATCGACGAAGAGTTCACCCTCAAGAAGCTGGAAATCTTCCTGGCGTTCATGCGCACCGGCAACCTGGCGCGGGCGGCGGCTGAATTGCAGACCAGCAACGTCAGCGTGCACCGGGCGATCCACTCCCTGGAAAACGCCCTGCGCTGCCCGCTGTTCAAGCACGAAGGCCGCAACCTCACGCCGCTGGAAAGCGCCTATGTGCTGGAAGAGCGTGCGCAGAAGCTGGTGCAGGATGTGGTCGACAGCGTGCGGGTCACCCGCGAGGCCGCCGGCTTTTCCGCCGAGCGCTTCAAGCTGGGCTCGCTGTATTCGCTGACGGTGAAGACCGTGCCGCAGTTGATCATGGGGCTGAAGATTCGCCGTAGCGAGCTGAATATCGACCTGATCCTCGGGTCGAATTTCGACCTGCTGTACAAGCTGAAGAACATGGAAGTCGACGCGATCCTGATCTCCCTCGACGAACACGCCAACGATCCGGACTGCGAACAGATCGCGCTGTTTTCCGACGACATCTTCCTCGCCACCCCAGCCGATTCACCCTTCGACCGCGAACAGGAAATCGACCTGGCGGACGTGCGCGACGCCACCTTCATCACCCTCACCCAAGGCTTCGCCACCCATCAGGATGGCAACCGCGTATTCAAGCAGGCAGGGTTCGAGCCGAAGGTGGCGATGCAGGTCAACGACATCTTCACCCTGCTGAGCATGGTCAGCTCGGGGGTGGGTTATGCGCTGCTGCCGGGGCGGATTGCGGCGGTGTATGAGAACCGGGTGAAGCTGATTCCCCTGCAACCGCGCTACCGTTTGCAGCAGCACATTGGCGTGGTGTTTCTGAAAGCCAAGGAGCGCGACCCGAACCTGCTCGCGCTGTTGGCGGAGTGCCGGATGTATGCGAACCGCCAAACCTGACAATGATCCCCTGTGGCGAGGGAGCTTGCTCCCGCTCGGCTGCGCAGCAGTCGTAAAATCAGCGCCCGCGTTGTTTCAGGAAGAATGCATTGGGACCGCTTCGCGCTCCAGCGGGAGCAAGCTCCCTCGCCACAAAAGCGGTCGACACATCTCGGGTCAGCCGACGATCCCGCGCACGATGAAGTACAGCACCGACGGCCCCAGCAAACACCCAAGTCCGGTGTGAAAGGTGGCGGTCAGTGCGCCATACGGCACCAACCGCCGGTCCGTCGCTGCCAGGCCTGCCGTCACGCCGCTCACCGTACCGGCCAGGCCGCCAAACACCATCGCCGAGCGCGGGTTATCCAGGCCCATCCAGCGTGCCGCCATGGGCGTGCCCACCATCACCAGGATCGCCTTGATCAACCCAGTCGCAATGGACAGCGCCACCACATCCGAGCTTGCCCCCAACGCCGCCCCGGTCACCGGCCCGACGATGTAAGTCACCGCGCCCGCACCGATGGTGGTCATGCTGATCGCATCGCGATAACCAAACGCCCAGGCGATACTCGCGCCCACAATAAACGGCAGCACCGTCCCCAACAGCAAGGCAATCGCACCAATCAAGCCGGCCTTGCGCGCCTCGGTGGCCTGTACTTCAAATGCCGTGGCCACGATGGCAAAGTCCCGCAGCATGGCACCGCCCATCAAGCCGATCCCGGAAAACAGCGCCACGTCCGCCAGGCCTTTCTGCCCGCCGGTCAAGGTGCCGCCCACCCAGGCCAGCACCAGCCCGATCACAATCGCGATGGCTGAGCCGTGGATGCGTCCGAAGGTCAGGCGCTTGGACAGCACCACCGAAATCCACATCACCACGCCAACAAATGCAAAGGCGGTGACCAAGCCGTTATTTGCCAGGCCTTTCTCGATGAGTTCCCACATATCAGCGACCTCCCGCGACAGGTGCAGCCGCAATCAGCGGCTCTTCATCGGGCAACGGTTCGCCCTTGTGCGTGCGGCTGATCAAGGCGATCGTGCAACCGCACACCACCACCGAACCAATCGCCGCCAGCACCGCCACCGGGCCGCCGTGCAGCGCGGTCACCACGTTCTGTTGCGCCGCCATCGCCACCACCACCGGGATGTACATGGCACCCCAGAAGCCGACACCCATCTCGCATTCCTTGGTCATGCCGCCGTGCTTGTGCATCCACAACCGTGCGCAGATCAGCAGGATCATCGCGATCCCCACCCCGCCCACGTTGGATTTGACTCCCAGCAACACGCCGAGCATGTCGCCCAGAATCACGCCGGCCAACATGCAGATCGCCAGCAACGCCACACCGTAAATAATCATGATGGTTGTCCTCAAAGTGCTTCATCGAAATTGTTGTTTTTGTGCTTCGAAAGCCTTGGGCGGCAATGCCGATCCGATAAAGATGAATACCGTACCTGTGGCGAGGGAGCTTGCTCCCGCTGGGCTGCGTAGCGGCCCTGAAATCCTCGGAGCGCTGCGCACTCCAACGGGAGCAAGCTCCCTCGCCACAGGTCATTGGTGACCCGCTCTATCTCTTGACCGACCAGCATCAGCCTTGGTGGAGCTCTATCGGTGATGGTTTCCCTCCTCTCGCAGCAAGGCCTGCAAGGTGTCCAGGCGGGCGCCTTCGAAGGCGATGACGGTGCCTTGCTCGAACACCCGGCGCGCGAGGCCCGTGAGCACGGCGCCGGGCGGCAGTTCGAGATGCAGGCGCACGCCACGCTCATAGGCGCTTTGCACGGTGCCGCGCCAATCGACGATGCGGCACATGTTGAAAGCGAGGTCGTCGCGCAGGTGTTCGGTGTTGTGGATCGGCCGGGCGCGGGTGCTGCTCAGGTAGGTGATGCTCGGCGGTTTCAGTGTCACTTGGGCGAATGCTTCGGCCAGGGCCTCGGCGGGTTTTTCCAGCAGTACGCAATGAGACGGCACGCTGACGGCCAGGCGTTTGGCGACGCCGTTGCCGCGCACCAGATTGGCGACCGCCTTCATGGCCTCATCGCTGCCGGCGATGACCGTCTGGTTGTCGGCATTGATATTGGCCAGGTAAACCGGGGTTTGCGGGCTGTGGACCTGAGCAAGCAAGGCCTCGACGGTGGACAGGTCCGGGCCGATAAGGGCGGTCATGCCGTAGCCGTGGGGATACGCGTGTTGCATCAATTCGCCGCGCAGGCTGACGAGTTTCAACGCGTCGGCAAAGTCCAGCGAGCCGGCGATCACGGCGGCCGGATAGGCACCAATGGACAGGCCGGCGACGTAATCGGGGGTGTGTTCCAGCAAACGCGCACTGGCCACACCGGCAATCAACAGGCAGAGCTGCACGGCACGGGTCGAGGCCAGCGCTTCGGCAGAATCCAGGGTAAGCACATCCTCATTGAGGGCAGCACTGGCTTCGTCCAGCACCGCACGCGGCAATTGCTGGAGCATGCCGGGACGCTGGGCGCCCTGCCCCGGGAGTGCCAGGAGGCTGCTCATGCCACGGCCTGCCAAGGATCGAGCACCAACTGCGCGCCGCTGGCGTTCTTCAGCAGCACGCGACGCGAACCACCGGCCCATTCACGCAACGCGACCGCGCCAAAAGGCGTTTGCAGTTGCAGGTCGACGGCGCACACCGCCGTATCCAGTATCGCCAGCAGGTCCTCTGCATCGCTGCGATCAAGGCGCTCGGGCGTGCGCAGAATCAAATCCAGATCGCTCTTGGCATGCAGCGCTTCGACGCCGCTGGCCAACTCGAAACCCGCACTGCCGGTGACGCCCCAACTCTCTCCCGCCAGCACCGGTCGCAACTGAGCGAGGGCCTGCAACGCCGGCAAATCCCTTGGCGAGATCACACCGCGCAGGTCTTCCGGCACCACGCGCCGCTGCACCGCCGCCATCGGCATCACGGCGGCGAAGCGCTGCTCGCGCAAGCGCCCGCGTACCCCCACCGCTACCTCGCCCGGCGACGCGTTCGCCCGGCGCACCACCACCGGATGCCCAGCGGCCAATGCTGCCAGCACCCAGGCCGGCGCATCAGCGGGCGCATGCGCCGGGGTCATGCCCCAGAGCAAGTCGTGAGCGTTCACCATTGCTCCCGCAGCAGTTGGCGCACGTGGCTGGAGGCCGCGCGGTTAGTGGCGCCCAGGCGACCGCTCAGGTCCCGACCGCCGGCCTGCACATCCTTGATCGCCTGCACCAGGCAATCGCTGACCCGCGCCACATCTTCGGTGGTGGGCTGCTCGATCTGGCTGACCGACAAGGTCTCCCAGAGCAAGCCGAGGCTGGCATAGCTGTCGATGTCATAGGCCATCGGCGGCACGCTGGCGGCCAGGGTTTCCAGCTCTTCAACACTGCGCAGGGTTACCCGCGCCGCCGAAGCCTTGCCCATGGCATGCACCATCACGCCGGGGTCGCGCAGGGCAATCAGGCGGTTGGCCTGGTAACCATGGGCGAGGAAGGCGCCGGACATCGCCTTGCCCACCAGCAGCGCGATCACCGGGTGACCGGCCAGGCGGGCACGGGCGTAGCTGTCGGCAGCGGCGGCCAATGCCTGGTGAATGCCCAAGGCCTCTTCGCGACGACCGTAGGCCTGGCTCGGCACATCCACGATGGCAATCAGCGGACGCTTGTCGCCGGTGTTGATCGCCTCATCAACCGCCTTGGCCAAGCCCCAGCCTTCCAGCAAACCGACTTCACCGTTGCGAGCGCGAGGGAAGCGGTTTTGCGGGTCGGTGACCACCGCGATAAAGCGCACTGGCTGATCACCGAGCACACCGTCGGCGACTTTCAGCGAGTTCGGCAAACCGCTCACTGGCGCTGCGTCGCCGCTCAATGCGTTGAACCACTGCAAACCTCTCATGAGCGTTCTCCCTGATACAGATCGCGAACCGTCGCCGGGTCGATTTGCGGTTCGGCGTTCAGTGCGGCCAGGCGTTCCAGATAGTGATCAACCTGACGGCTGCGCTGGTTTTCCGGCAAGCCTTGTTGCAGCAGCTCAGTGATTTGCTGCTGAATCTGCGCCACGTCGTCGGCCACATACCGGTCGGCCAAGCCACTGTTGAAACGCTGCTCACCGCCGGTCAGGCTCCAGATGAAGGGCCGGTCACGGGAGTCGTATTCTTCAAGGCCGGCTTCCTGCTCGATCACCTGCGGGCCGTTCAGGCCAAGGCGCGCCTCACGGGTCACCAGCAGATAACTGCACAAGCCTGCCGCGATGGACATGCCGCCAAAGCAACCGACGCTGCCCGCCACCACGCCGATCACCGGCTGGTACTGGCGCAGGTCGACAATCGCCGCATGGATATCGGCGATGGCAGCCAAGCCCAGGTTGGCTTCCTGCAAGCGCACGCCGCCGGTTTCCAGCAGCAGGATGGCGCGCGTCGGGATGCCGTTGCGGTTGTCTTCAGCAGCCAACTCCAGTGCACCGGCCATCTTCGCGCCGCCGACTTCACCGAGACTGCCGCCCTGGAAATTGCCTTCGATGGCCGCGATGACCACCGGCAAGCCGGCGATGCTGCCCTTGGCGATCACCACGCCGTCATCTGCCTGCGGCACCACGCCCTGGCGACTCAGCCATGGCGACATGACGCGCTGGAACGGATCGATCAATTCGCGATAGCTGCCCGCGTCGAGCAAGGCCTTGGCCCGTTGCCGGGCGCCGAGTTCGACGAAGCTGTGTTTGTTCAGCAAGTCAGTCATGACCGATCTCCTCGAAGCCTTGCTCCAGGCGCAAGCGCACCACGCCGGGTGTGGCGCCGAAGTCGTGGATATCGATGTTCAATGCGGGGGGTGTCTGTTCCTGGAAGATCCGTTCGAACAGATGCTGCCAACGCAGCTGCGCACCGTTCACCGAGGTCTGCACCTGGATCGTCAGGGTGCCGGCGGTGCCCGGTTCCAGCAGCACTTCGAGGTCGCCGGAGCCGACGCAGCCTACCAGCGCGCGGCCCTTGGCGGGCTGCCCGGCGGGGAATTCAAAGGATAAGGTTTCCATCACAGCGCTCCGTCGAGGCGGTCGATAAACAGGCAGGCGGCCAACAGGTCGGCGGCGCCACCGGGGGAGGCATTCAGCGCCAGCAGTTGCTGGTCCAGCTCATGCAGTTGGCGGCGGCCGGCGAGGCTTGCGCTGCCGCCGGCGTCCAGTACGGCTTGGGCGCCCTGCTGCATGGCCTGCAAGCCTTCAGGACCGGCGCGGTAGAGCACGCAGGTGTCGGCCAGGTCGGTCATGATCGCCAGCAAGGCGTCGAGGCGCGCGTTCTGTTCACCGTGTTGCTGCAGGCGGCTTTTCTTCAGTTGGGGCAGGCCGCGTTGCAGCACCGACGGGAAGCCCAGTTGCGCCTCTTCGCGAGCACCGCGTGCGCCGTAGCGTTGTGCGACCTGGGCGCCGTGGCTCAGCGCTTGCGGTGCGTAACGGTCGTTGAGCAAGGCCAGGCGGGCGGCGCGCAACGTCACCGCGCTGGCAGTGCAGGATTCGGGTTGCAGTGCGGCGGCGGCGACTAACAGGCCGAGGGCCCAGATCGCGCCGCGATGGGTATTAACGCCGCTGGTGGTGACGAGCATCGCCTGCTCACCTTCGCGACCGATGCGCCCGAGGGCTTCACGCAGGGGCAAACCGACTTCGCCAAATTCGACAGCGGCCTCGGCCATTTCCTTGAACGCCGGCCACAGCGACAGCGCCGAGGCGTGCATCAAGCCGAGGTGCAAATCGGTATGGGCACCGTTGCCGCGACGGTCTACCAGGGCGGGTTTCGGCGACAGGTCCGCCTCATCAATCAACGCGTCGACGGCCATGTCGGCCAGGCGTTCGGCCAGCGTCAGGTCGTGCAGTTTGAGTGCGTGCATTTACCAGCTCCTGAACTTGGCGGGCGGGTTGTACAAGCCACCGGACCACTCCACCAGATCGGCCACGCTCTTGGCGGCCAGCAACTCGCGGGTAGCGTCGGTGCGGCGGATGCCGAGGTCTTCGGGCAGCGCGATCAGGCCTTCGCGACGCATGCGTGCGGTGTCCTTGGGGTTGTGGCGCATGCCGATGGCGGTCACCCCGGCGACGGCAGCGATCATCGCCTGGCGCTCTTCCAGGGAGCGGGCCTTGTACAGGTAGGCGATGCCTTCTTCGGTGAGCAGGTGCGTGACGTCATCGCCGTAGATCATGATCGGCGCCAGGGGCATGCCGCTTTTGCGGGCGACTTCCACCGCGTCGAGGGTTTCGACGAAGGTGGGTTTACCGCCTTCCTGGAACGTCTCGACCATCTGCACCACGAGCTTTTTGCCGCGTTCGAGCAAGGCTTCCGGGGCGTCGTCGTGGCGCATGTCGAGCCAGGCGGGTGTGCCGTGGCGGCGACCGCGTGGGTCATGGCCCATGTTCGGCGCACCACCAAAACCGGCGAGGCGGCCACGGGTGACGGTGGAGGAATGCCCGTCGCCGTCGACCTGCAAGGTGGCGCCGATAAACAGGTCCACCGCGTATTGGCCAGCCAGCTGGCAGAACATCCGGTTGGAACGCAACGAGCCGTCGCGGCCGGTGAAGAACACATCCGGGCGAGCGGCGATGTAGTTTTCCATGCCCAGTTCGGTGCCGAAGCAATGCACGCTTTCCACCCAGCCGCTTTCGATAGCCGGGATCAAAGTCGGGTGTGGATTGAGCGTCCAGTTGCGGCAGATCTTGCCCTTCAGGCCCAGGGATTCACCGTAGGTCGGCAGGATCAATTCGATGGCGGCGGTGTTGAAACCGATGCCGTGGTTCAGCGACTGAACGTTGTGTTTCTCGTAGATGCCACGGATCGCCATCATCGCCATCAACACATGCACCGGCTTGATGTGCCGTGGGTCGCGGGTGAACAGCGGTTCAATGTAGAAAGGCTTGTCGGCGACCACCACGAAGTCGACCCAGCTTGCCGGAATATCAACGCGCGGCAGATCGGTGACGTCATCCACCAACTGGTTGACCTGGACGATCACGATGCCATCGCTGAAGGCGGCCGGCTCGATCAGCGCGGGTGTGTCTTCGGTGCTCGGGCCGGTGTAGATATTGCCGGCGCGGTCGGCCATGAAACCGGCGGAGAGCACGACGTTGGGGATCAGATCCACCACCAGCCGCGCGTAGAGTTCGATGTAGGTATGAATCGCGCCAATTTCCAGCAGGCCGTCTTCCAGCAATTGGCTGATGCGCAGGGACTGGGTGCCGGCGAAGGAGAAATCCAGCTTGCGGGCGATGCCCTTTTCAAACAGGTCCAGGTGCTCGGAGCGGCCGACGCTGGGCATGATCATGTGCAGGTCGTGGAGCTTGGCGGGGTCGGCCTTGGCCAGGGAGCGCGAGAGGAAATCGGCCTGCTTCTGGTTGTTGCCCTCCAGCACCACGCGGTCGCCGGGGAGGATCAGGGCTTCCAGGGCTTCGACAATGCGCTCGCTGGGGAGCACGGCGCCATCGGCGAAGGATCGCACCAATGCGAGGCGGCGCTGCTTCTCATCGCGCCGCCGCGTCCAGCGCGAGTCGGGGGAAGTTGTTGTTGTCATGGTCGCTCCACGGGATTTGCTGTCGTGGGCTGTACCTTAGGAGGGTATTGGGGGGGCATCAATCAAGCTGGGCGGTGAACCGTTACGATTGGAGTAATGGTTAATTAGCAAATGCTGAGGCTCGGGCTCAACACAGTTCAAATGTGGGAGCGGGCTTGCTCGCGAATGCGGTGGGTCAGTTGATAAATCGGGTACTGACACACCGCATTCGCGAGCAAGCCCGCTCCCACATTTGCTCAGCGCTGTTCGGGAGAACGTACGCAGAAGTCCCAAAATGGGAACGATCAGTCCCTTTTTGGGACCGATCTCGCTTCATCACCCAAGCCGCTATTTCTGGTTAGTCACCCACTGTTCGACCTCCTTCAATAGCGCTTGAGTATGCGCAATCAGTTGCTCCAACAACCCCTCATCCTCATCCATATACCCTTCATATTCCGCCAGGTTGCGGCGCTCGTGGCATAGCGCAAACAGTCTTACCTGAACCTTGTTGGCTGCGGTGGTATGAAGCAGGCATTGGAACACCAGATAGCGCTTGTCCGAGCGATAGCCGTGCAAGCGCAAGGCTGTGAGGGCGATTGCGTGGGCCGCGTTGTAAGCCAAATCAAAACGGCTGGCGAAAGATAATTGCGGGGTTTTGGCGTCCTTCAATCGATCACGGGCAGAGCGCATCAACCCATCACATTCCGTGCGATCCGGCGGCTCAGCCTTCAAGCCACCACTACGTTGCAGGTTCTCCAGGTTTGCCTTGCTGTCCATCCTTGGACTCCACGGGGTTTTCCCCAATCAGGTTGATCTTGTCCTGCTCCGCCACCCGCTGCACAAAACTATGACCGGCATTCCATTTGCCGATCCAGTCTTCGGGGGTATAGAGCGTCGGGTTGATGGTACGGCCCAGTTGCTCTTCCAGCGGCATGAGCTGCTCCATGACTTCACTGTAGTTGAGGCTTTCGCCGATCAGCATCAGATCTATGTCACTGGATGAGTGCGCCTCGCCCTTGGCGATGGAACCGTAGATAAATGCCCACTTCAGTTGCGTGGCAAATGGAGCCAGTGCGTTGCGCAATGGCTCATCCAGGCTCAGGGTCTTGCGCACGATGGCCAACAGCTCCGAGTAAACGGGGCACTGCGGGTTGGCCTGGTAGTGGGTTTGGTTGCCCTGGCGCGTCACCGTCAGGATGCCTGCCAACTGCAAACGCTCCAGCTCGCGGGTCAGGCTGCCCTTGCCCACCTTTGCCCAGCGGGCGATTTCATTGGTGAAGAAGCTATGGTCGGGCTTGCCAAAGAGCAAACCCAAGACTTTCTGCTGAGTCACGGTGAATAGCGCAGTGCTAAGGGGCAGGGTTTGCATGGCAGCGACCGAAGAGTCCCAAAAAGGGAACGATAGGTCCCTTTTTGGGAACGATCAAGTTTTTAGGCTGCGCAAGAAGGAGCAACCTGCTCCAGTGCCTGATCAACCAGTAACTGCCCCAGCTCACTCATCTGCTGAATGGCCAGCACCACGCCGCGCTGGGAACCTTCCAATTCAAAGGCCAGGTTGGAAGTCAGGGCGTTGAGTGATGCAAAGGTTTCAGAAGCGTTGGCCAGCAGGGCTTCGGTGGATTGAGAGGGGGTGACGGTAAAGAGTGAAGATGAAGCCGAAGTCGGAAAGTAATGATCCATGGCACGCTCGGCGGCGGCCTGGAGTTTGCGGTGTTCGATTTCGGTGTTGTGGGGCGGATTGGGGGTAGGTTTGAACATGATGTGCAGCTCCGATATGTATTAGGGAAGCTGACACCGTCCGCTTGCACGCGAATAAGGTGGCAGCTGTGCGCAGGTGTGCAAGACCGGGCATATCGGACCCCGGCAGACCCCAAGGGATCTCCCACGCACAGCCGCCATAAGAAATACAGCAGGCATAAAAAACGCCCGTTGAATGGCTATGGGCGTTGGTGCGCCGACATGTAACCGGACTTGCACGTCCGTGTCACCGTTTTTTGCGATGACGGACGAAGACTAGGCGCGATCGCAGGGCACAACAAGTTCATGCACAGCGCGAGAGGTTGCAGGAAAAATCCGACCGTAAAGCGCACGCCGATGCGATCGTTCCCACGCTCTGCGTGGGAATGCATCCCGTGACGCTCCGCGTCACCACAGCGCGAGACTTGAGCCTTGCATCGCCAGTTGGACGCAGAGCGTCCGAGGCTTCATTCCCACGCGGAGCGTGGGAACGATCATCAACATGTGTAGCTCAGGCCAATCCGGCTTCGACCAACAACGCCTCCAACCCCATCAAATCCGGCACCTTCGCCACATGCTCCCCCACCTGCACCGCCGCCAACTCCAGCGGGCACAACGGCACGTCCACATAACTCAACTGGCTATCGAGCTTGTACGAGCGCGGAATCCCCTGGATCACCAACGCAATAAACTTCAACGTCGGCCGTCCTCCGAGGGTGTTCAACACCACAATCCGCGCGCGCTCTCCCACCACGCCCGACTCGCCACACGCGGCCTCAAAGCTGATCAACGGCAACTGCCGATCCCGCCAGGTAACCTGCCGCAAATACCACGGCGGCGCATCACTGGCCGGTTCGCCGCGCTGGAAGTCGATCAGCTCGGCCACGGCGACGTTGGGCAACAACAGGTGACGGTCGGCCAATGGCAGCAGCAAGCCGGTGAGTTGAGTTGCGCGGTGATCAAGCACGGGACTTGCTCCAGTAAGCGATGCTTTCCAGCAGCACCGACTCTTGATAAGGCTTGCCGAGGTAGTCGTTGACGCCAATCGCCATTGCACGATCACGGTGTTTTTGCCCGGTGCGGGAGGTGATCATGATGATGGGCATGCGCATCAGCCGCGGGTCGTCGCGCACCTGGATGGCCACTTCGAAGCCGTCCATGCGCGGCATTTCGATGTCGAGCAGCATCAGGTCCGGGGTGTGCTCTTCCAGCACGGCCATGGCGTCGATGCCGTCCTTGGCGGTGAGCACGTTCATGCCGTTGCGCTCCAGCAGGCGGCTGGTGACTTTGCGCACGGTGACCGAGTCGTCCACCACCAGCACCAGCAGCGGGCGCTTTTTCAGCGGGTCGTTGAGGATCAACGGAGCGTCCGCCGCCTGGGCCGGCAACGCCGGTGGCCGGGCGCGGATATGCGCCATCAGGTCGATGATCAGCACCACGCGGCCATCGCCAAGGATGGTTGCGCCAGACACGCCCTTCACCCCGGCAAACTGCGGCCCCAGGCCCTTGACCACGATCTCCCGGGTGCCGGCCATGGCGTCCACTTGCACCGCCACGCGCCGTTCGTTGCATTGCACCAGCAGCACCGGCAGCGGCTGGTACTGGCCCAGCAGGTTCGGCCGGCCGACGGTGTGCAGCAGGTCGCCGAGGTAGAACAGTTCGTAGCGTTGGCCGGCGTATTCGTAGCGCGGCGGGTCCTGCTGATAGTGCCCTTCCAGCTCATGGGGCATGACCCGCACCAGGCCTTCGATGGTGTTCAGCGGGATCGCGTATTGATCGTCGGCACACTGCACCATCATCGCCCGGTTGACCGACACAGTGAACGGCAGGCGAATGCGAAAGTGCACGCCCTCTCCCGGCGTCGAGTCGATGACCATCGAGCCGCCCAGCTGGCGCACTTCTTCATGCACCACGTCCATGCCCACGCCACGCCCGGAAATCTGGGTGATTTTTTCGGCAGTGGAAAACCCCGGTTGCAGGATGAACTGCAACACGTCGCGGTCGCTGATTTCCAGGTTGGGGTCGAGCAAGCCACGCTTGATCGCCTTGCGCCGCACAGCTTCAAGCGGCACGCCGGCGCCGTCGTCGCGCATGTCGAAAACGATGTCGCCGCCTTCGTGGGTCAGGTCCAGGGTGATGCGGCCTTTCTCGGGTTTACCGGCCAGCAATCGTGCATCGCGGGATTCCAGGCCGTGGTCGACGGCGTTGCGCAGCATGTGTTCCAGCGGCGCGACCATGCGCTCCAGCACGTTGCGGTCCATCTCGCCTTCGGCATTGCCGACGATAAATTCCACGTCCTTGCCCAGCTCGCCCGCCACCTGCCGCACGATGCGTTTAAGCCGTGGCAGCATGCGTTCGAAGGGCACCATGCGCGTGCGCATCAGGCCTTCCTGCAACTCGGTGTTGATGCGCGCCTGTTGCTGCAGCAGGTTGTGGGCGTCCTGGTTGCGGCGGTCGAGGGTTTCCTTGAGGTCGAGCAGGTCGGAAGCCGATTCGAACAGGGCCCGGGACAGTTGTTGCAACTGGGAATGGCGGTCCATTTCCAGCGGGTCGAATTCTTCGTAGCCCAGGCGTTCGGCCTCGGCCTGCTGGCGGCTGAGGATGCGGCCCTGGGTCTCGGTGTCGAGGCGGCGCAGTTGATCGCGCATACGCTCGATGGTGGTTTCCACCTCGTTGAGGGCGATGCTCGCATCGTTGACCTGCTGCTCGATACGCCCACGGAAGATCGAAGTTTCACCCGCCAGGTTGACCAGGTCATCCAGCAAGTCGGCAGAGATCTTCACCATGTCGGCGGCCGGATCGCTGGCCGGCACCGCCTCGGTTTTGGTTGCCGTCAACGCCAGCGGTGCGTCCGTCACTTCAGCCGGACGCACCAGGCCCTTGATGCGCTCGATCAGCAGGTCCACCGAGCCCACCGGCATTCCCGCCGCCACCGCATCGATCATCTGCGCCAGGCGGTCGTGGCAGCCTTGCAGCAAGGCGAACAGCTCCGCCGAGGGCGCCAGCAAACCTGCCGACAAGCCCTCATAGAGAAACTCCAGCTCATGGGCCAGGTCGCCAATCGGGCCGATCTCGACCATGCGAGCGCCGCCCTTGAGGGTGTGCAGGTCGCGCAGCAGTGTCTCGACTTCCTGGCGATTTTTCGGCTCGGCCTGCCAGCGCAACAGCGCGGCGCCGGAGCTGTCGAGGATGTCGGCGGCCTCTTCGAGAAAGATATCCAGCAGCTCGGGATCACTGCCCGGCGTCTCGACTTCGGCGGCCGCTGCGGGCGCCGCTTGTCCGGTGCCTTGGCGCAACTCACGCAAGTGGCTGATCAGGTCGGAGGAGTCGCTCAACGGTTGCTGGTGTTGCAGTTGCTCAAGCAACAGCGCCAGCCGCTCATGACTGGCCATCAACACATTGGCCAGCTCGCTGGAATAGCTGTAGCGACGGTCCACCAAACCTTCGTAAAGGTTTTCCAGCTCAAGGGCCAGGTCGCCCACCGCGCCGATTTCAGCCATGCGCGCGCCACCCTTGAGGGTGTGCAAATCCCGCTGCAACGATGACAGCGGCGCTGCGTTATCCGGGTCCAGCAGCCAACGCTTCAAGGACTGGCCGGCGCTGTCGAGGATGTCCACCGCTTCCTCAAGGAAGATCTCGACGATCTCGTCATCCACCGCAAAACCCTGATCGAGCTTCGCCGTAGCGGCGCCCAGCTCGGAGATGCTCAGCGCGCGGCTGCCATCGGTCTTGATCAAACCGGTGGCGGACGGGTCGAGGCCTTCATCCAGCAGCTCGCGCAGGGCGCGTACCCGGGCCGGCGCCGCGCTGATTTCCTGGCCGGCGGCCAGTTGGTCGAGCATGTTGATCAGGGCTTCGTGGGCCTGTTCGGCCTCGTGGAAGAAGCGCTCGCTGACCGCCAGGCTGCTTTCTTCCACTGCGCCGTAGAGGTCGAGCAAGGCTTCGCACAATTCGTCCATCGGGTACAGGTCGGCGAGGTGCGCGCCTTCGCCGAGGGTGGTCAGTTCGTCCAGCAGCGCGCTCAGTTCCTGGCGTTCGCCGGGGTGCTGTTGCCAGCGGCGCAGCAGGCTTTCGGCGTCCAGCAGGATGTCCATGCCCTGGGCCAGGAAGTTGGCGATCAACTGCGGGTCGCGCTTGATCCGCAGGCCGGTGTTGGGCGCATTCAGCAAGGCTTCAAGCTGGCTGTTCAGCAGGTTTTGCGTGCGCTCGATCAGCCCTGCTGCACCATTGATGGCCGCGTGAGGGTCACTGTCCAGCTGGCGCACGCCGCGCTGGAACAACGCTTCGGCCTCCAGCAGCAATTCGATTTCATCCAGGTCCAGCGGCAGGCGGTGGGCCTTGTATTCGCGGGTCAGGTGATCCAGCGGGCGCGCCAGTTCGGCGATGGGCAACACACCGGCCATATAGGCGCTGCCTTTGAGGGTGTGCAGTGCGCGTTGCAGGTCATCACTGACTTGCAGCGGCAGGTGCTCGGTGGCCTGTTGCAGGAAGCGGTTGAGGCTGTCGAGGTGGCTCTGGGCTTCGTTGCGGAAGATTTCCAGCAACTGCGGGTCCAGGGCGGCCGGGTCTGTGGCCGACGCTTCGACACGGCTGGCCAGGGCGTGCGCCCGCGCCGCCAGTTCGTCTACGTCATCGCGCTGGCGCTGGGCATCGTCGGCAAAATCGGTGATCAGTTCCGGCAGCAATTCCAACACGTCATCCAGCACTGCTTGCACATCCGGGCCCGGCGCGACGCTGCGCTCCAGCACGCGGTTGAGCAGGTTTTCCACGGCCCAGGCCAGCTCTGCCAACACCAGGGCGCGCACCATGCGGCCACTGCCTTTCAAGGTGTGGAAGGCGCGGCGCATTTCGCTCAGGGTGGCCTTGTCTTCCAGGCTGGCGGTGCCGGCAGGCACATAGCGATGCAGCACGTCGAGAACTTCGGCGGTTTCTTCGAGGAATACTTCCCGCAGTTCATCATCGATGGCCTCTTCACCGGCGGGCGGCGGCAGCAGGCTGCCGGGACGCTGGAGTGCCGGCGGGTTGAGGCGCGAGGTGGGGCTGGCCAACGCATCGGCGAGGAACGGGGTTTGCTCCGTGGGCGTGTCACCCTGCTCAAGCAGTGCCTGGCGCCAGGGTTTTTCGGCCGGCAAATAGCCCAGCGCGGCCAGGCCTTCAGCGGCGACTTCCAGCACCCGTTCGCCCGGGGCGTCGTGGTCCTGAAGCATGCGTTCCAGGTAGTACTCGAGGCTGGTGAGCACATCGGCAAAATGCTCAAGCTGCGCCTCGGAAGGCGCGGCGTCGCCGACCATCAGTTGCTCGTTGACGTAGTCATTGCAGCCACGCATCAGGCTCGCCGCACGGGGCAGCGGAATCATCGCCAGCGCGCCGCGCACCTGGGTCAGCAACTCGGGCAGCGACTCCAGGCGCTGGCGGTCCCAATGGGCCTCGATGCAGTCGATCACCAGCTCTTTGGCCTGTGTCAGGCACTGGCAGGATTCGCGGATGACGAGGTGGTGGATCTGCGTCAGGTCGGTGGTAGGCAGGCGGCTTTCTTCGCGGCGCTCCGGCTCGACAGTGCCGACCATCCCGGCCAGCGTGGCCTCGACGTAGAGCAACGCACCGGCAACGTCCATCAATACCGCATCGTTGGGTTCGCGCTGCCCCTGGGCCAGGCCGAGTACCACCGCCAGTTGGTCGATGATCACTTTGCGCGGCTGGCCGAAGCCCAATACGGCGAGGGTATCGGCGATCTGCCGCAGCGGCGCCAGCAACGCCTCAAGGTCCGAGGCGTGCTGACGGTCGCTGCGTACGAACAGGTCCAGGCGTTCCTTGACCCGCACCAGCTCCTCGCACAACGCGCCGAGCACCGAGCCCATCGCGTCGCGGTCCGGGCCGGCCAGGCGGGCGCGTTCGGCGTCCACCACGGCGCTGTCGGGCAAAGCTTCATCGAGGCCATATCGTTCTTTCAAACTTTGCATCCGTGGAGTCGGTCGGGTGACTTTGGCGACGTAGAACAACAGGCTCTTGAGCAGCTCATCCGGGGCCGGGGTGTTGATCCCGTTGATGCCCTGGATCAGCAGGCGCTTGAGTTGCTTGTCGCAGGCCTTGAGCAAACTGCGCAACGCCGGGCTGTTGGCAACCACGCCAATGAGCATGCCTTCCACCAGCGCCGAGGTCACCTGCCACAACGGTAGCAGCGGCGCACCATGGCACAGGGCTTCGAGGCGGGCGAAGACCCGCGCCATGTCTTCCAGGTTGCTGGGGCCGTGGTCTTCGCGCAGCAAACCGACCAGCGCCTGTTGCAGCATCTGCCGCCACTGGCGCAGCAGTTCGGGGAAATCCTCTGGCGTGCGCTGGGCCAGGGCGTCTTCGGGCAGCGGCGGGATCACCAGCAGTTGCGGGCTGAACAGGCTGGTTTCCGAGAGCAGGCTTTCGCCGCGCACGCTGCGCAGGTCGTTGAGCAGCGGCAGCACCACCAGGGGCAGGTCGCGCCGGGCGCTGTGTACGCGGTCGAGGTACAGCGGCAGTTGGCCAAGGCCCTGTTGCAGCAGGCGAATGCCTTCGTCGCGCTGGCTGACGCGCGCGCCTTGCAGGGCGAGGGCCAGTTGTTCCATTTCTTCAGCGAACAGGGCCGCGCCGTAGAACTCGACCATCAACAGGCTGCCATGCACCTGATGGATGCATTCCAGGCACTGGCCGATGGCCTCGCTGCTGCTTTCTTCAACATAGGCGTCCAGCGCCGAGCGGGCCTGTTTCAGGGTTTCGGCAATTTCGCCCTTGACCCATTCGAGGGCCACGTAGTCGTGCCGATCAACCATAACCGCTCCCGTCTGAATTCATGAGTTGCTGGTAGTGCTGGGTCATGCGTACACCGATCTCAAAACAAAGGAGATCAACTGTGGGAGCGGGCTTGCTCGCGAATGCGGTGGGTCAGACAAAGCGTCGGCGACTGACACACCGCATTCGCGAGCAAGCCCGCTCCCACATTTGCTTTTCGGTGTTTTCGAGGGTGCATTTCACTCATCCACCCGCTTCGCCGCCGGCAAGGTGAACCCCGACACCGACCGCCGCAACTGACTGGCCATTTTTGCCAGGTTGCCGATGCTCTCGGCAGTGGCCGTAGAGCCCGACGAAGTCTGAGTGGTGATCTGCTGGATCACGTTCATCGTCAGGGAAATCTGCCCTGCCGACGACGTCTGCTGCTGCGCCGCGTTGGAGATACTCTGGATCAGCGCCGCCAGGGTTTTCGACACGCCTTCGATCTCTTCCAGCGCCACCCCGGCGTCCTGGGCCAGCCGCGCACCGCGCACCACTTCGGTGGTGGTCTGCTCCATGGAAATCACGGCTTCGTTGGTATCCGTCTGGATCGCCCGCACCAGGGTTTCGATCTGCCGCGTCGCCGCCGAAGAACGCTCGGCCAGGCGCTGCACTTCATCGGCCACTACCGCAAAACCACGCCCGGCATCACCGGCCATGCTCGCCTGGATCGCGGCGTTGAGCGCGAGGATGTTGGTCTGCTCGGCGATGTCATCGATCAGGCTGACGATGTCGCCAATTTCCTGGGACGATTCCCCCAGGCGCTTGATGCGCTTGGCGGTGTCCTGGATCTGTTCGCGGATGTTGTCCATGCCGTGGATGGTGTTGTGCACCACCTCGTTGCCCTTGTTGGCAATCTCTACCGAACGCTCGGCCACTGCCGAAGATTCGGCGGCGTTGGCCGACACCTGGTCGATGGACTGGGCCATCTGGTTGATCGCCGTGGACGCTTCGGCAATCTGCTGTGCCTGATGCTCCGACGCTTGGGCCAGGTGCATGGCGGTGGCCTGGGTGTCCTGCACCGCACCAGCCACCTGGCCGGCAGTGAGGTTGATGGTGGCCACCAGGTCGCGCAGTTGGTCCACGGAATAGTTGATGGAGTCGGCAATGGTGCCGGTGAAGTCTTCGGTGACCGAGGCGGTGACGGTCAGGTCGCCGTCGGCCAGGTCTTCAATCTCATCCAGCAGGCGCATGATCGCGTTCTGGTTGCGCTCGTTCTTCTCGGCGGTTTCCCGCAACTGGCGGTTGGTCTCGCGGACCATCACCAGGCCGATCAGGATGATCGAGGCCAGCGCCAGCAAGCCCAGCACGTAGCCGCCGATGGTGTCGAAAGTGCGCCCGTCCGCCAGGTTTTCAAAGCCGGTGGCCAGGTGCGAGGCTTCGTCCAGCAGGGTTTGCGACAGGTTGAAGATATTGCTCGCCGAGGCGCGCACCTGGAACAGCTGCGGCGAGGTCTCGAGGATTTCGTCCACGGAACCGGAGACGAATTCGAACAGCTCGGAAATCTCCGCCAACCGGGCGCGGGCGTCGTGGTCTTCAACCTGGGTGATGCGCAGCCCGGGATTGCCGTTGAGCATGCCACTGAGCACCACGCCGAAACGGCTGGCATCGCGGCCAAAGGCATCGGCGGCCTGCACGGCAGTCTCGTCCCCCGCCAGCACGGTGTTTACCGCCCCCAGGATGCGTTCGGCCAGCAATGACTGGCGCTGGGCCAACGCTACCTGGCTGGCCGGTGCGCCGCGTTGCAGCAGAATATCGACAACCTTTTCCGACTCCATCTGCAACTGCGGAACGGTTTCCGCCAGGGTCGCGGCCACTTGATGCAGCGACAGCACCGTTTGCTCGCTGGCCAGAATCGCATCGGCGTTTTTCAGCAGCGCTTCCCAGTCGGTCTGCACGGCGCGCATTTCTGCACGCACGGCGGTGGGTGCAGCGGGCAGGCCGGTGGCCGGGTCGCCTTTTTTCAGGTAACCCCAGCGCTGGGCAAAATCGTTGCGTGCATCCCCCAGCAGCTTGAACGCCGCCGCCTTGCCGGCGGCAGCCTCGGTGGCGTTCTTGGCGATGCGCTGGGACAGCACCCGCAGCTCACCGGCGTGGCCGATGTACTGTTTGTCGTAGGTAGACTGGGTGTTGAGGTACGCGAAGTTGGCGAACAGCAGCATGATGAACACGATCAGCGCGATAAACAGCACGATGATCTGCGAGCGGCTGCGGGAGGCTTCCTGGGGTTTGACCGGGGTGACGGTACTCATGCGGCGACATCCATGAAACCTGGAGCCTGGGCCAGGGCGAAGGGGCTGAAGACCTGCCACAGCTGGTCGCCGTCGAACTGGCCCTGGATAAACGGCGCGCCGCCTGCGGTGCTCGTCGACAACGCGTCTTGTGCGAAATGCTGCATGCCCACCACCTCGTCCACCAACAGGCCGACAAACACGTCCTGATACTCCACCACCAGCACCCGCCGTTGTTTGCGCGCCACCGACAGCTCAAGGCCGAGGAAACCGCCCAGGTCCATCACCGGCAGCAAGCGCCCGCGCAGGTTGGCCACGCCCTTGATCCACGGCTTGACCCCGGGCATCAAGGTACAGCGCGGTTCGTGCAGCACTTCCGCCACCTCGCCCATGGGCGCCACGTACCAGTGTTCGCCCAGGCGAAACCCGATCCCGCTCCAGCTGAGCAACCGGGTTTCCTGGGACGGCAGGTCGGCAGCCAGCAAGCGGCAGCGGCGGTCGATGTCCAGCAGCAGCTCGAAGGCGGTTTGCGACTCGGTCATGGGAACGTGCCGTCAGCCGGCCAGCACCTTGTTCAGGGTGGCGATCAGGGTTTCTTCGTCTACCGGCTTGGTCAGGTAATCCTTGGCGCCCTGGCGCTCGCCCCAGATCTTGTCGGTTTCCTGATCCTTGGTGGTGATGATGATCACCGGGATGTGGCTGGTCTCGGCATCCTTGGTCAACTGACGAGTGGCCTGGAAGCCATTGAGGCCCGGCATCACGATATCCATCAGCACCGCATCCGGCTTTTCCTGACGGGCCAGCGCAACGCCATCGCCGCCGTTCTGGGCCTTGAGGACGGTGTGACCGTGCTTTTCGAGCATTTCGGTCAGTTTGTACATTTCAGTCGGCGAATCGTCGACGATCAGAACACGTGCCATGGTTTTCCCCACTTATCTAGTAGACGCAAGCCCTCGTGGGGCCCCCGTCAGTGTGCTTGTTCTACTGCGGCGAAGCCCGGTACATAGGCCTTGATCGCGCTCAGCAGTTCTTCCTTGCTGAAAGGCTTGGTCAAAAACTGATCAGAGCCGACGATGCGCCCCTTGGCCTTGTCGAACAGACCATCCTTGGAGGACAGCATGATTACCGGGATCGACTTGAACGCCGGGTTGTTCTTCACCAGCGCGCAGGTCTGATAGCCATCCAGGCGCGGCATCATGATGTCGACAAAGATAATGTGTGGATGATGGTCAACAATCTTGGCCAGGGCATCGAAACCGTCGATGGCCGTGATGACGTCGCACCCTACGTTCTTCAACAGTGTTTCGGCCGTGCGGCGAATCGTTTTCGAATCGTCGATCACCATCACTTTCAAGGCGTTGGAATGCTGTTCCATATCTGCTCTACCATCGCCACAGCGAATAGGTTTTCGGTGTGTACTGCCTGATGTTGCACAGGACGAGCGCCAAAAGCCTCGGAATTCAAGGGCTGATGTGCCATGGCAGCCTTTTTAGCACAGTCTCAGAACGCAATCTATCGGCCGACCCGCGTGGTGGTTTTTCCTTGACCCACAACAGCCGCAGCGCCACTCTGACGCCACTTTTATGCGCCCTTATTTGCTAGAGGAAATCCCCCATGAGCGTTCGCGTCGGCATTGTCATGGACCCTATCGCCAGCATTTCCTATAAAAAGGACAGCTCGCTGGCCATGCTGCTGGCCGCCCAGGCCCGCGGCTGGAGCCTGTTCTATATGGAGCAGCCGGACCTTTACCAGGGCGACGGTGAAGCGCGGGCGCGGATGCGTCCCCTGCAGGTGTTTGCCAACCCCGAGAAGTGGTTCGAGCTGCAAGACGAAATCGACAGCCCCCTGAGCGACCTCGACGTGATCCTGATGCGCAAGGATCCGCCGTTCGACATGGAGTTCGTCTACTCCACCTACCTGCTGGAGCAGGCCGAGCGCGCGGGCGTGCTGATCGTCAACAAGCCCCAGAGCCTGCGCGACTGCAATGAAAAGCTGTTCGCCACGCTGTTCCCGCAGTGCACGCCGCCGACCGTGGTCAGCCGCCGCGCCGATGTGCTGCGTGAATTCGCCGCCAAGCACGGCGATGTGATCCTCAAGCCGCTGGACGGCATGGGCGGTACCTCGATCTTCCGCCACCGCGCCGGCGACCCGAACCTGTCGGTGATCCTGGAGACCCTGACTGCGCTGGGCACCCAGCAGATCATGGGCCAGGCCTACATTCCGGCGATCAAGGACGGCGACAAGCGCATCCTGATGATCGACGGCGAGCCGGTGCCTTACTGCCTGGCGCGCATTCCGGCCGCCGGCGAGACCCGCGGCAACCTGGCCGCCGGTGGCCGGGGTGAAGCCCGCCCGCTGACGGACAAGGATCGCTGGATTGCAGCCCAAGTCGGCCCGACCCTGCGCGAAAAAGGCCTGCTGTTCGTAGGACTGGACGTAATCGGCGAGAACCTCACCGAAATCAACGTCACCAGCCCGACCTGTATTCGCGAGATCGACAACGCATTTGGCACGAACATCGGCGAAATGCTGATGGCTGCGATTGCCGCCAAGCTACAAGCCAAGTGACATAGAACAGCCGGACACAAACCAACATTGCGTTATCATGCGCCACCTGTGAAACGCGCGATGTTGGTTTTCTTGTCATGACGCTCCCGTCCGATCTGCCCCCCGAACTCTCCCACAGCGGCGTGCGCCCGGCTGATCGGCTCGGATTTACCCTGTTTCTGGCGGCGTTGATTCACCTGGCGCTGATCCTCGGCCTGGGCTTCACCTTTGCCGAACCCAAGCAGATCACCAAGACCCTGGAAATCACCCTCGCCACGTTCAAAAGCGAAAAAAAGCCCGAAAAAGCCGACTTTCTCGCCCAGGACAACCAGCAAGGCAGCGGCACCCTCGACAAGAAGGCCGTGCCCAAGACCACTGAAGTCGCGCCATTCCAGGACAACAAGGTCAATAAGGTCACGCCACCGCCGGCGCCCAAGCCGGAGGTGAAACAGGCCGCACCCAAGGCGGCGGTCACCACCGTGGCGCCCAAGCCGCAAAAAGCCCCGACCCAGCGCGAAAAGGCCAAGACCGAACCCACGCCGGCCCCGCCGGCCCCGACTTTTGACAGCTCGCAACTCTCCAGTGAGATCTCCAGCCTGGAAGCCGAACTGGCCCACGAACAACAGCTGTACGCCAAGCGCCCGCGGATCTACCGCCTCAACGCCGCCTCCACCATGCGCGACAAAGGCGCCTGGTATAAGGATGAGTGGCGCAAGAAGGTCGAGCGCATCGGCAACCTGAACTACCCGGACGAAGCCCGTCGCCAGCAGATCTACGGCAATTTGCGACTGCTGGTGTCGATCAACCGCGACGGCACCTTGTACGAGGTGCAGGTGCTGGAGTCCTCCGGCCAACCGCTGCTGGACCAGGCAGCGCAACGCATCGTGCGGCTGGCGGCGCCTTTTGCGCCGTTTACCGGGGACCTGAACGACATCGACCGCCTGGAAATCATTCGCACCTGGCGCTTTGCCAAGGGTGATCGGCTGTCGAGCAATTGATGCTGGCGGTGATTTCCTGCGCATCCTCAGCTTGTCAGTTCGCCCCTCCAACGCCACACTAGCGGACATGAAAAATGTCAGCCCGACCTACCTCAAGCACCAATTCCTGATCGCCATGCCCCATATGGCCGACCCGAACTTTGCGCAGACCTTGACCTACATCGTCGAGCACACCGCCAATGGTGCGATGGGGTTGGTGGTCAACCGCCCGCAAGACCTGAACCTGGCCGATATCCTCGAGCAACTGCGCCCGGACATCGACCCACCCGCCAGCTGCCAGCACGTACCGATCTACATCGGCGGGCCGGTGCAGACGGACCGGGGTTTTGTGCTGCACCCCACCGGGCCGAAATTCCAGGCGACCGTGGACCTTGAAGGGTTGTCCCTGTCCACGTCCCAGGACGTCCTGTTCGCGATTGCCGACGGCGTGGGGCCTGATCAAAGTGTGATCACCCTCGGCTACGCCGGCTGGGAAGCCGGGCAACTGGAGGCGGAGCTGGCGAGCAATGCCTGGCTGACCTGCCCGTTCGATGCCGACATCCTGTTCAACACCCCCAGCGAACTGCGCCTGGAAGCGGCCGCCGCCAAGCTGCGGATCAACCTCAGCCTGCTGACCAGCCAGGCGGGGCACGCCTGATGGCCTTGCGTCTGATCCTCGGTTTCGACTACGGCACCAAACAGATCGGCGTCGCCGTCGGCCAGGTGATTACCGGCCAGGCCCGCGAGCTGTGCACCCTGAAGGCCCAGAACGGCGTGCCGGACTGGAACCAGGTCGAAGCCCTGATCAAGGAGTGGAAGCCCGACGCCGTGGTGGTCGGCCTGCCGCTGAACATGGACGGCACCCCGAGCGAGATGTGCCTGCGGGCCGAAAAGTTCGCCCGCCGCCTGAACGGCCGCTACAACCTGCCCTTCTATACCCACGACGAACGCCTGACCACGTTCGAAGCCAAGGGCGAGCGTCGCGACCGTGGCGGGCAGAAAGGCAGTTACCGCGACAACCCGGTGGATGCCATCGCCGCGGCCCTGCTGTTGCAGGGCTGGCTGGATGAAAACACCGCTTTATTTGAATCCTGACTGACGCGGCTTGCCGCGTCTTCTTACGTTTGAGCCCGGACCTTGCCTGCGCGAGGCCTAGAAGGAGCACCCATGAGCCTGCCCAATCCCGCCGACCTGATCAGCCAGATGGCGATCCGCCTCAAGGCGCACCTGGAACACCGTGCCATCAGCGAGCCGCGCTTTATCGGCATCCGCACCGGTGGCGTGTGGGTGGCCCAGGCGCTGCTGGAAGAACTGGGCAGCGACTCGCCCCTGGGCACCCTGGACGTGTCTTTCTATCGTGACGACTTCAGCCAGAACGGCCTGCACCCGCAAGTGCGCCCCTCGGCCCTGCCCTTCGAGATCGAAGGCCAGCACCTGGTGCTGATCGATGACGTGCTGATGAGCGGTCGCACCATACGTGCCGCGATGAACGAACTGTTCGACTACGGCCGCCCGGCCAGCGTGACCCTGGTCTGCCTGCTGGACCTGGACGCCGGCGAATTGCCGATCAGCCCGGACGTGGTCGGCGCCACCCTGTCCCTGGAAGCCCACCAGCGGGTAAAATTGTCCGGTCCCACGCCGCTCGAACTCGAACTGCAAGACCTTG
>Ga0247742_10000422_pt1 | contig 35171 bp, 53 predicted proteins | sample UWRJL208509C2_FD_180944 | JGI IMG/M metagenome (GOLD analysis project Ga0247742, IMG submission 180944) | Plant litter microbial communities from Arlington Agricultural Research Station in Wisconsin, United States - UWRJ-L208-509C-2 | ecosystem: Environmental > Terrestrial > Plant litter >...
CTACGCGAGCCGTTGCGCCGTACCTCTTCGGGTCGGCAGCCTCGGCGTCGAAGGTGTACTTGAATTGCTGGTGAATCGTCCACGGGAACTTGATCGACTTGACGGCGATCTGGCGACTGGTCGCTCGAAGGTCGTCGGTCACGGTCATCGTGATCGGCTCCCCGTCGTTGTAGGCGGCGGTCAAGTTCTCACGGGCTTGCAGCGCCTCGGTGCGACTGTTCGCAAACATCTGCCCCTCGATGCTGATGACCTTGCCGTCGGGGTAGGTGCGGTTCGGCCCGAACGAGCCGGGCGCGTTCGGGCGCTTCTGAAAACCGAGGTCGACGCCGTCGATGTCCTGCCATCCGATGAGCTTGTCATAGACGAGACCGTCGTGCACGCCGTCGCCGGTAATGACGATAGAGCCGAACGACGGGGCGCTGAGAGTGATTGTCGTACCCATGTGCTAGACCCCCAGGTATTCGGCGATTTCGCGGGCGGTCTGCCGCGCTCGAAGGATGCCGCCTTCGCTGTCGGGGAAGTTCTGCTCAAGGTTGATCTGTGCGCCGGGAATGTTCTTCACGGCCTCGAGCAGTGCGGCGAGCAGCGACATAACCGCGTTCCATGCGTCGCTACCCCCGGCTGTGGAGTTGGCCAGCGATGACGCGGTCGGGCTGCTCGAGGCGGAGATGCCGGCCGAGTTAGTGGCGACGCGACCGTTGACGTCGATACCGATTCCCCCGAGCTCGCCCATCGCCGCATCGCCGAGCCCGGACGCCGCGGCGGCCACGAGACCGGCGGAGCCCATGATTCCCGCCGCCATACCGGCGCCGAGCTGCGCACCAATCTCGTCGCGGAAGAGCCTCGACGGGGACTTGATACCGAAGAAGGCTTTGATACCCCCGACGAATCCGTCCATAAACCCTCGGACCTTATCCATGAGCCATCCGCCGAGGTCTTTGATTCCGTTCCACAATCCGCGGATGAGGTCGCCGCCGGCGCTGGCCATCTTGCCGACCATGCCCGAGCTTGTGATGGCAGTGATGAGGCCCATCACGATCTGCGGCATCATCGTCGACAGGGAGTAGATGATCGTCGGGAGATTGGTCACGAGCGCCATGATGAGTTTTATTCCGGCCATCATCATCTGCGGCTGAGCGCCGATGATCGCCGAGATGAGCCCGACGATGATCTGCGGGATGGCGGCGACGATTGCCGTGACGATCTGGGGCAGCGCACCGACGAGCGAGAGGAATAGCTGCAATCCGGCGTCTATCAGTGTCGGGATGGCGCCGACCAGGAACCCGACGATACCGACGATGATGCCCGGCAACGCCGCTATGAGGGTCGGGAGCGCGGCGAGGATGCCGGTCACCAGTCCCATGAGTAGCTGCAATCCGGCGTCGAGCAGGGCGGTCAGGTTGCCAGGGGCGAACAGGGTCGTAATTGCGCCGATGACCGACTCGACCACGCTCGGGATGAGAGTCGGAAGCGACTCGGTGATGCCCGACATGAGGGCAATGAGCACGTCAACGCCGGTCTGAATCAGCATCGGCAGCATGCCGACGAGTCCGGTGACGAACCCGAGGATGACCGGCACGGCAGTCTCGACAAGCTGCGGCGCGTTCCCGGCGATGGCGGTCACGAGTCCGGTGATGAGGCCGCCGGCGAGCGTGATGAGGGACGGCAGGACCGTGACAAGCGAGTCGACGATGGCTGTGAGCGCGGCGCCTATCGCCGGGGCAAGTGCGGTGAACACCGTTCCGAGGTTGCCCGCGAGGGAAACGAGCGGGGTGGAGAGGTTCTGAATACTGCCGATGATGGTGCCGGCGGCATCGTCGACCACGGCACCCGCGCCGTCGACCCCGTTGACTAGGTCGACCAGTCCGCCGAGCAGGGGGTTGATGCCGCCCGAGAGCAGGTCGGTGAGTGACGGCGTCAGATCGCCGACGATAGCGCCGGAGAGGATATTGGCACCGTCCTGGGTTGACGACCATGCCCCGGTGAGGGTCTGGCTACCGAGCTCCATGGCATTGAAGAACATGCCACCCTCGGCCGTCGCGTGCGCCATCGCGCCCTTGACTTCCTCGAAGCTAATGGCGCCGTCCTCCATGCGCGCCTTGAGGTCGACCATCGACTCGCCGGTCATCTTCGATATTTCGACCAGGGGGTTGAATCCCTGGTTGATCATCTGATTAACGTCCTCGCCCATGAGTCGTCCGGTCGACTGCACTTGACCGAAGACGAGCGAGAGGCCGGCGAACTTTTCGGCGTTGCCCTGAGAGATGTCGCCGAGCATCTTGAGGTCCGGCATGAGGTTGTTGGCGTCTTCGCCGAACGACAGCAGGGTCTGGGATGCGCTTGCGAGGTCGGTGAGCTGGAAGGGTGTCGATGCTCCCATGGCTGACAGCTCTTCGAGCTTGGCCTTGGCCTTATCGGCGCCACCGAGTAGCGGGGTAAACGACGCAGTGTAGTTCTGCATCTCGGACTGGAAGGCGACGCCATTGGTGACGAGCGCACCAACGCCGATTCCGACGGCTGCCGTTGCGGCGATGAGCGCGCCGGCGACAACCTTGCCGGCCATGCCGAGTCCGGTCTTGATGCCGTTGGAGAGGCCGCCGCCCATCGTGGCGCCGGCGGCCTCTACCTGACTCGCGTTCCCTTCGATGTCGCGTCGGAGCTGACCGGGCACTCCCTTGCCGTCGGCCGTGACTTCGACGACACCCTCGGCTACTACAACGCTCATTCGGTCCCCGCTTCGACGTTGTGCTCGAGCCAACCCTCGGTCTCGAGTCGCTGGATGCTGGTCGTGTCGTCGACCTGCACACGGCCCGGTGTGACCGATACTCCCCCGTTACGATCAGCTTCGGCCTGAGCGCGGCGACGCATAACCCCCTCGTAGGCTGGCAGCCGCTCGGCGCGCGCGAAGTAGGAAGGGCCGGATAGGGTCATCGGGTCGTCGACACGATGGAACACCGAGAGGTCGCTCTCGATGTCCTCTTCGTAGTCCAATACCCACGCCACCTGTTCGGCCCTTTCTGTTAGTCCTACTTGCGCGCTTAGGCTTTTCCCGGGAGTCCGCCGAGCGCGCGCGCTGCGACGAACTGGATGACGTTCCGCATCGTCGCCAGGGCGACGGCGGGGTCTTCTTCGGCTGCCAGCTCGTCGACGAGCGCGTCGTACCCGTCGGAACCGATGGCGGTCTCGAGCAGCCACGAAGCGGCGTTGTCCGCATTCTCGCGGGCGAGCTTGAGGTACTTGAGCGCGAGGCCGGCGTTCGGCCTGGCGGGCATGTCGTAGGTCGTGGTGAGCTTGGCGACCGGGGGCTCGGCGCCCTCTTCGAGTGGCCAGGGCTCGGCGTCGTACTTGACCCGCTCGGGATTGTCGCGCACGACCGAGAAGACCGGGACGCGGTCGGCGGTGGCCGCCCACTCGACAGACTTGTCGTTATGCGAAAGTTCGATGACGTTGCTCATGGTTTCGTTTCTTTCTCTTCGGGGGTAGTGCGGGGCGGCCGTGGTGACCGCCCCGCGATGGCGCGACCTAGGAAGTCGCGTCGGTGATGGCGAACGGCTTGATGCTCGCGCTGACCCAGTGACCCGTGAACGTCACCGGGATGAGGGTCTGCCCATCCTTCTTGTACGACGTTTCCATCGAGTCGGTCGACAGCACCTTGCGCACGATGGCGCGGCGGCGGAATCCACCGGGAGCGAGTCCGTCGAGCAGCACCGCGCCGTAGGACGGCGCGAACGCCGTCAGTCCGTCGTCGGCGGTGAGCACGCCGGCCGTCGGCGCGGTGTTATTAATGGCGATGGCGAGGTTCGCGAGCGTGGCCTCGGCGAGGTTCGTCTTGACTGAAACGACGCGACCAGTGCGGCGGCGGTCAATTTCGTACAGGACCTGATCGACACTGAGAACCGAATACTCGTCGGCGATGGTGAGCGCGACGCCATCCTGCGTACCGCCGAGGTCGACCCAGGGGGCGATGGGGGCAGTGGCGATGGTGGCCGGCTCGGTCGAGCCGAACGGCGCCCAGTAGAGCGTGGCCGGGCCCTGGATGAGGTTGGTGCTGGTGACGGTCACTTGTCGACCCCTTCGGTTTCGTCGGAGTCGGCGGCGGCGTCGGTGATGACCCCGCTGTCGACTTCCTCGGGCTTGCCCGACTTCCACGGCTTCGGCGACTTGCCGAGGCCCTGCTCGTCGGTGTGGTCGCTGCGCTCGAACGAGTGCAGTAGAGACTGGCGGGAGAGGTCGACGAGCTCGGCATCGCCGACCTCGAGCACCTTGCCAGGCTCGAATGTGGTGCGTACCAGTGTTCCCACGGTGCGCCCCCTTTCTTTCGAGGTTGACGGCGCCCGGTTGGTCGTCGTCTTCGCCGCCGACTGCGCGCTCATGCGGGCGTCCAATCGATAGCGAGGTCTGCGGAGAAGCGGGCATACCCGCTCGGGTCGTTGTCAATGCGCATCGGCTCGGTGACCAGATATGCCGCTTGAACGCGGGCCGCCAAGTATCCCGCCTTGACGGCGAGTGTCTGCCCGTAGTGGCCGGTCTGCGCGTCTTCGGTCGCGGCGCGAAGGCATTCGGCGAGCTGGGCGACGAGATTCCATGGGGGCTTCACGCTCGACGCCGTGTCGCTGGTGTTCGCCGTGCCCCAGAGGTCGATCTGAATGATCGGCTTGCGCACCGGGATATCGACGTTCGGCGACCCACTCAGTACGGGGGACGCCTGGACGAATCCCGTCGCCGCCCACTTCGACGTTTCCTTCGGCAGGGCACCGCCGACCATGGCAGCGGTGAACTCCGGCACGCGAGCGACGAGCCAGGCGACGGCAACGAGCTGGGTCGTCGGGCGGTAGGGCTGGGTCAGTGGTGCCATCACTCGCCCGCCCGTCGCACGAGGTCGGCAGACCGAGACTGATAGAGCGCAGGGCGGGCGTACGGCTGCGCGCGCATCCGGCTCGTGCCGCGCTCCACCATGAGGTGATAGTCGACCATCTTGCCGCGAACAACCTGGCCACCGAATGTCACCGACCCGGTAACCATGGCGCCCTTCCGCTTGGCGGGCTGCGCTTTGATGGTGTCGTTCAATCGAAACGATGCCTTCGGCACGAGGCGACGCATGCGGGCGGCGACGTTACTGGTGAGGTTGTTGACAGGGCGCTCGAGCTGCGCACCGAGCTCGTTGACGCCGATGATCTTGGTGATACGAAGGCGGGCAGACCCGGCCATGGCGCCCCCTCTCCGAGTGCGTCGGTGTTGTTGCCGCGAGTCTCCCTCGCGGTGGTGGTGCTATTCGGTTGTGACCGCTAGACGCTGATCGCGCTGGCGGTGGCTCTTAGGTCGAGGGTAAGTGACGACTGCCCACTCAGGGCTCTCGGCACTCCGGTCGCCTCGTTCAATGCGTAGATGTTGCCGGTGGTCTTGTCCTTGATACGGTCGCCATCGAGCACGACGACCGCGGTCCGTGCCCCCGTGACGGGATGCGGGACCGCCGCCGGCAATCGGCAGATAATGACGCGTACGGTGCGACGCGTACCGCTTGCCGGGTCGTAGACGTTCTTCGACCGCTCGACGAGCGAGGCCGGCACGTCAGTGAGGACGGGGACGATGCTCGCGTCATCGTTGCTCTCGACCGTGTCGCCGAGTGTATTCTCGGTCGAGCCACGCAGGATGGCGACACGAGTGGTCGCGAGGAAGGTCATGACACGACCGGCTTGTAGGGCAGAGAGTCGTCGTACTCTTCGCTGTTCACGTTGATCACAGAGCGGCCGGGTTGCGTGCTCACGGTGCGGACTCCGCGCCACGAGAGCCGTCGGATGCACTTCCGCGCCATCGGGGATAGGGTGAGCCAGTCGGGGTTGCCCATGGCGGCGCTCTGCCCGTCCTGGGATGCTGAACCGACGGCAAGTCGCTCGAGGTAGTCGGGCTGCGCGGAGAGCCATACGGCCTGGTAGCAGACCGCGAGCTTGAGCCAGTAGCGGTCACGGTCGGTGATGTCGACGCGTTCGACCTCTTCGATGAGGCCGGTGTGCATCTCGATGGACTGCGCAGAGAGGGAGCGCGTGACGTCGTCGACGACTCGGCCGGTAGCGGTCTGAATGTCGGCGACGGTTGCCCACGGTGCGGCGCTCATGCTGTCCTCTCGAAAGTAAGGTGGGGCGGGTCGACCCCCCGAAGAATCGACCCGCCCGCTAGGTGACCGATTACTCGGTCGGCTTGGTAACGGCCTTGACCGGGACGCTCTTGGTCTCGGTCTTCGGCGCGGGCTCGGGCTTGACTTCGGGCGCCTTCTTGGCGGGCGCCTTCTTGGCGGGCGCCTTCTTGGCGGGCGCCTTCTTGGCGGGCGCCTTCTTGTTCGCCGGGGCGGGCTTGCCCTGGGTCACGAAGTTCGGGCCGCTCGGCTCGCCGACGCGCTCAGTGAGCTCGACCGGCACGGTGTACGTGACGTCCCACGCGAGCCCGTCCATGTTGTGCTCAATCGACTTGAGCTCGACATCGCCGGTCGGACGCAGTCCGTTCTGGATGGCGAACTCACGGGTTGCCGCCTTGTTCGCCGAGTGGTCGATGCCGTTCTCTTCGGTCGGCTTGACGCCGGCCATGACGAACACTTTGGTGTAGTGGTTCGCGGAGTCGGCGTCGGTGTCGGTGGTGCGCTGCGCGATGATCTGCGCGTCGGTCATCCCGGCGCCGACGTAGGCCGCGGGCGCCTTGTCGTCTTTGGTGCTCTTGCTCATGCTCTCTCTCGCTCTCTTGTCGATGCGGCCGGTAGGCGGGCGGGGCTCGTGACCCCGCCCGCCGGTCGGACTGCTAGGCGATCAGCTCGAAGATGGCGTGAGCCTGGGGGGTGGTGACGCCGGCCGCCTTGCGGGTGCGCACCTTGAGGATGTCCTCATCGGTGAGACCGGCGAGTCCGTCGCGGCCGGGGATGACGACCGACTCGAACGGGGTGCGGTCGCCGGTCACGGCGTACGGCTTCACGACCGCGGCGAGCAACGGGTTGCCCGTGGTGCCCTTGACGCCCGCGCCGACGCCAGCGCCGACACCCTGGGTCGTGGCGACGGCCGTGACCTTCGCGCCGTTCGAGTAGAGCAGCGGGATGCCGAGCACGGTGTCGATGCGGCGACCGTTGATGACGTCGGGCAGGAAGATGGGGCGACCCTGGCCGTCCTTGATGCCGCGCAGAATCTGGCGGAATCGCGGGTGCGCAATCAGCGTGAGCTGGCTGTCGTCGTAGTAGTCGCTCGACTCGACGATGCCCAGCAACTGGCTGATGATGTCGTACGTCGGCGCGTTGCTCGTCAACACGTTCGCGTTGGCGGTGTAGCCGGTCGAGGCGTCGGCCGTGGTCAGCGCCTTGTAGAGCGAAGTGAACGGGACGGTCGTGCCGTTCTGCACGGCGTTGACGCCGATGGCCGCGTTGTCGAACTTCTTCGCGAAGCTCGAGGCCGCGGACTGCTTCTTGGTCTCGAGGAAGTCGGCGAGCAGGTCGTCGCTGGTGTCCTCTTCCGCGATGCGGAGGGCCTTGCCGAACTTGGCGGCGGTCAGTGCGACGGTGTCGGCGCTCGACGTGTCCTCGCCGTAGGCTGCGCCCTTGGCAATGACATCGACGTCCATGTCGTCGATGCGCGGGATGCGCACCGAGTTGGCGGTCATGGGGATGTGCCGCGATGCGGCATCCCATGCGGAGACTGCGGCGAATCGCTTGACGACTTCGGAGTTGCGCTGTTCGACCAACCAGCCGGTTGCGTCGATGCTATTGCGAGCCACTGGGGCGTCCTTTCGTGAGGTGAAGCGAGCAACGGTCGTTGCCTCGCTACGCTCTCACGAGCCCCACGCCTAGGCGCTGGTGGCATCGTAGCATGACGAAGCGCCCCGGTCCTGGCGGATTCGGGGCGCTCGCGTGTCGTGCGGGGAGTGGTTACCGCGAGCGGCCGGTCAGCTTCGCGGCCTGGGCCTGGCTCGGGGTCAGGGCTCGCTTGCTTTTGCGGTCCTCGCCGTTGCGGTCCCCGTCGCCGGCGACGGACTTCCGACGAACGGTCTTCTTGGCGAAGAATGACGGGTACTTCTTGCGGATGCGGTCGACTTCCTGGTCAAGCCCCTCGACGTTCCCGTCGTCGTCGAGGTCGAGGTCGTCGAGCTTGACGAAGGCCGCCAGGTCGGCGGCCTGGTCTTTCGGGACGCCAGCGTCAATGAACGCGGCCCGGGCCTCGACGCGCTTGATACGGTCGTTGGCCTTGGCGGTGACTTCGCGCTCGACCTCGCCACGGATGGCGTCGGCGTCGGGTGCGTCACTATCGTCGCCCTTCGCCTTGGTCTTCGGCTTCGGGGTGGCGCCGCGCTTGGCGAGCTCAGCCTCGGCGGCGCGGCGCGCCTTGCGGTGGCGACTTGCCGAGCCGTTCGCGCCTTCGAGCTGCGCACGCGTCTTGCGTAGTTCGGCCTTGAGCTCGTCGTCGGTCAGGTCGGCAAGGTCGTCCTCGTCGTCATCTTCCTCGTCGTCGTCCTCGCCCTCGTCATCTTCCTCGTCGTCGTCATCCTCATCGCCACCGCCCTGGGATTCGACCTTCTTGGCGAACGTCGCGATGCCGGGCCGGGCCCAGTAGGGGAGCGCGAACTTGTATCGGTTGTCGAGGCTCATGTCGTACATAGTGCGGGTGTTTCCTTTCGGGGGTTAGAGGGTCGGACGAGTCGAATAGACAGTGTCGGTACCCTTTGCCATCCTGAGTGCCGTGGCGATGCCAGTGGCGTCAAGTTTCTGCGCGTTGTCCGGCGAGTCGGCGAGCATAAGATAGTTGGCACTCAGCGATTCCGCCTGTCGCTTGTTAAGGTAGATGACCTGTCGAGGGTCGTCGATGTCGAGCCCGTAGTTGATAGCGACGAACACGTCGGGCGCGTCGTCCGCCTTGCTCGTGTTGCGGAAGAGTCGCCACTGGCGAGACTCACGGCGCACCGCGTCCCTCGTCGTCGTCGAGTCGGCGTTAACGACCTGTTTGACGATGGTGCGAAGTTCGTCGAGGGTTGCCATGTCGAAACCATCCTTATCTGGTGCGGGGGTAATCGGGGTGGAGTTGCCGCCCGATGGGGCGGTGTAGCTGGTGATGATCGGGTAGCTGGCGAAGTTGGCAGGTTGAATGTGCCACGGTTCGCCGGCAACGCCGTTGACCTGGATGCCGGCACGCTCGAGCGCGGAAAGGGTGGCGCTTCCCCACTCGAGCAGGTCGTCGCCGACGCCCCGCTGATGCGAGCGCGGGCCCGAGTCGGGGTTGCTCGCCGACGAGAATCCGGGAAGGTGGTTACGGTACCCGTTCCACAGATAGACCCCGTCGGCGTACGAGCGCCAAGCGGCGAGGTAGCGACCGTTCGGCGCCCGTGTCGAGCCCATGAGAATCGGGCGGCCCCGATACGTGTTCGCGAGCGTGAGCTTCGCCAGCATGTCGGGGTGCGTGAGCAGATGAGGCTGCCACGGAATCGGCACGAGGACGGGGGTCATGCGCGTCATGCTACCACCCGCGTATTGACTGACCACTAGCTACGGCCGACCGCGCGTCGCGAACTTGCCGCGCTTGATCGATTTCCGCGCGAGAGCGATGACCGACTTCGGTGCGTCGACCCCGCTGGCGACGAGCCGTTGCGCCGCGTCGATACGCACGCCCATCGACTCCGACTCGAGAGAGAACCCACGAAGGACCGACCGGTCAGCTTCGCGGCGTAGCGCGTCCGCGTAGCTCTGATCGTTCAACGGCTCGACGGTGCATCGGCAATTCGGGTGCAGGGGCGGATGCGGCAACGGGTCGGGATGGTAGCTCTTCGCGCCGTAGGTCAGCCCGCCGGGGAACGACTTGCCGGGCTTGGCCACGCGGCCCGAGTATGCGAGACAGTGCACGCATGCGTTGGTCTCGGCGACCCACACCGTCGGCAGTCCGGCCGCATCCGCAACGGCGGTCGACCCTTCGTTGCCGGCCATGTTCACGGCCCGGGTAACGCGGCCCTGTATCGAGTTGGCGTGAGCGATGAGCGGGGCGGTGATCGCCTGGGCATCGGCGCCGGCGCGGGCGAGTTTCTGCGCGGTGGCCAGCGCTTCGCGGCCCGCCTTGTCGAGACCGCCGACGATGGCTTTCGCCCGATTGCCCGGTCGCCCGATGCGGGCAATGTCGTCGATGCCCGCCGCTTCGACGATGTCGAGCGCATCGTGCGCACCAGCACCGAAGGCGTCGAGCACCGCGGCAAGGGCCTGGGCTTGCACCCTCGGTGCCCGCATGGCCAGCACGAGTCCGCGGATGGTGTCGGCGTCCTGGGCGGCGAGAAGTGTCCGCAGGGTTTCAACGCGCTTGAGGTAGTCGCGGATGCCGGCCGCGGCGAGCACCTTCGCCTCGAGCTGCGCGAGCTGCTGCTCGGCGCTCATCGGTTACTCTCCGGGCGCGCCGGGCGCGGGCGCTCCCGAGCCTTCAAGTCCGCTCGCGTCGGCTTCGGGGATGCGCACCGTAACCGGCACGTTCGGGAAGGTGAGCCCCTCGAGCCCGGCCGCCGTGGCGGCCTTGAGCGGGTCGGCGCCGGCGCGGACCAGGACCGCGAGGGCGTCGGCCTTGGCCTTGAGCTCTTCGGCGGGGTTGGTGACGACACCGGGGATAGGGTCGGCGGTCTCGTCGACGACCGGACCTTCACCGCGGGCTGCGGTCAGGATGGTCGGGAGCATGGCGCCGAGCTCGCGGTCGTCGATGACGCCGAGGGTCTTCGCGGTACCGAGCTGCGCGAGTGCGGTGCCGAGGGTAGTGAGCATGTCGATGGTGACCGCCGGTCCCTCGGGCCACCACTCCTCGACCTTGTCGGCGGTGTACCCCGCCTCGAGCAACGCGACGCGGACGGGCACACCGTTGCTGATCTTGATGCCGACGAGCTCGATGCCTTCCTTGTCGGTGCTGGTCTCGATAGGGTAGAACGTTGCCGCGACGGTCTGGTCTTCGCGCCCGAGGATGGCGAGCGTGGTCGCGCCGAGGGACTCGAGGAAGTTGCCGGCAGCGCGACGCACTCGCTTGGCCTTCTTGAGCGCGCGGAACATGGCCCGGCGACGGGCCTCGCCGCTCGGCTGCTCGCCGCTCAGGTCGAACTCGAAGAGCGGGATGCCGGTCGCGACGGCCATGACTTTCACATACCAGTCCTGATTGGCGAGGAAGACGTTGCCGTCCCCATTCTCGAAGGTGCCGACCTCCTTGATGCCGCGCAGGTAGGCGATGCCGCCGGGGACGCTGCGCACTTTCGAGCCGTTGCTCGCGGTCGTCTGGCCGTCGGCGGTGCTCGAGCCGGGAACCGTGCCCGGGCCGTTGTCACCGAAGTCGTCGTCGATGTCGTCGTCAACCTCGGCCATCGGGTCGAGCAGCGCCCAGCGCGCGGGGAGTGCGAGACCTTCGATGTTGGCGAGGTTGCCGGCGCTGATCTTGGTGATGGCGTCTTGCGGGCCCCATGCCTTGCGGTGCAGTGGCACGCCGTACGGGTGCCCGTCGATGGCCAGGTGCTCGATGAGCATGCGCCCGCCGGGGTGGAAGACGAAGGCGTCCTCGATGGCCTCTTCGTAATCAAAGTCGAATGTTTTCGAGTCGGGGGCGTTCTCCCCCTTGAGGGCGACGAGCTTGACGGTGCAGTCGTCGTAGTAGAGGCGGCCGCGCCACGTCTTGCCGTCGAGCCAGACCTTCGCCCCGAACAGCGGGGTACGCTCGTCCGCCTTGTCGTAGACCCGCACCGTTGTCAACGGCGACGAGCCAATCCACCGAATCGATTCGGGCGTGATATTGCCGGCACGGTCCTCTTCGGTCGGGTCAATGATTGCGTAGTAGTCACCGAAGTATGCCGCCTTGCGTAGCCAGTCCTCGGCACCGTCCTCGAGGTCGTTCGCGTCGACGACGGTGCCGAGCAGTTTGGAGCTGTTCGCGTCGTCGCTGTCAAGGTCGGTCAGTTCGACCATGTCGACGATGACGTCAACGGGGATGTGAGCGAGCGAAATGGGGAAGGCGTCGGCGTTCGCGTTGATGATCTTGGTGACGTACTTCGACGCGCTGACCTCGACCCGCTCTCCGGTGTAGAAGTCGCGGCCGAGGATGTAGTCGGGGCGTCGTTCGTCGATGATGCCGAGCGCCCGCTTGAGGTCTTTGCGGATATCCGCCAGGTTGTCGGGTGCGTCGGTCATGGCCGCATCCTAACAGGCGCGCGCTCAGAGCGGCAGGAAGGGCAGCGGTATCGCGTGCCGACGATGGCAGCTATCACAATTGGGTCGAAGCGTGCCGGCGTTGACGTGATACTCCGCGAATCGCTTGTGCAAGTCGCAGAACAGCTCGACGAAACCACACGCCCCGCACCGAATCGACCAGGCCGCCGGCGCCTCGCATACCTCTACTGCGCACGGCAGTTCCTGGTCGATGGACGCGAACAGCTTGCGCAGTTGCTCGCTTCGGCTCGGCGTTTCCGTCGTGGTGCTCATGGCCGGAACGGGGTGAGGCACTGGGGGGTTGCTTCGCTGACCGGCATCGAGAAGCACTCGGCGGGGAGGCATGCCGTGTCCCCGCTCTCGTCATGGCCGGTCGCCTGACTGCCCGCGGGGCACGTCGTCTGACCGCCACCGGACGGAGCGACGGTACTGCCGCCAGTCGCGGTGCGCTTCGTCGGCGCCTTGGCGGCGTTCGCGGCCTGTTCCGCGGCAACGCGGGCAGCCTCGGCAGCGGCAGCCTGTTCGGCAGCGATGCGCGCGGCCTCGGCCTGGCGGTCGGCTTCGGCCTTCGCCACGGCGGCCTGGTAGTCGACCTCGTGCTGCGCGGCGATGCGGGCATCCTCGGCAGCCTCGGCCTCGGCGAGCTCGTCGGCGGCGGTCTCGAAACGCACCTGATAGGCGCGCTCTTCGGCGCGCTGTTCGGCGGCAACGCGCTCGTTGTTCGCGTGAATCGCGGCACTGGTCCCGGCCGCGGCAGCCACCCCGAGCGAGAGGGCGAGCACGATGGCGATGCGGCGGCGGTAGTCGTGGGGGCCGTGCTGGCGGCCGGCGAGGATTTCGGCTGGTGTTCTCATGCGCCTAAACCTAGTGGCTGGCAACTAGGTTTGTCAAGACCATTCGATCAGGATGCGATGACGGGAACCGTAGACCCGCATCTCGCCGGTCGCGTTGCCGTCAATGTCCCGCACCTCGGTCACGGCGTCGGTGTCGTGCCCGAGCGGCAAGATGCACCGCCCGGCGGGGATGCTGGCGGTGCACTGCTCGACGACTTCGGGGTCGGGGGTCTCGTCATCCATGGCCGCATCATACAGGAAACGGGCCGTCGTTGCGTGAAAGGCAACGACGGCCCGGCGCACCCGTGACAGGGGTGCGGGATGGCGACCCGTCAGGAAGCATACCCCTCGGTGCCGCCGCCCGCCCTGATGGATTTGGAACGCAGATTACGGTCAAGGAAGTAGAGCCCGCCGGCACCGGCCGCATCGACCATGTCGTCGTGCGGGGCGTTCGGAAAGGCGACGAGCTGACCCTCATAATCGGTCAGCGTGCCGAGGCGCGGGTTGGTGCGCGCCATCCCGAGCACGCCGAGCTCGTCGCCGGCGTTGTGCCCGACCCGGCCACGCTGGTAGTGATCGAGCCATCGCGCCGCGCGGACCTCTTTCGACTCGACCTCGTGCACGGTCTTCAGCGGCACGGGCAGCCCCCAGAGGACGGCCTTCCATAGGTCGCCGCCCTGATTGACCTCGATGCGCACGAGGCCCGCGTTCCATCTCGTGACCGTGTCGATGACGTCGAGGCGCAGACCCGCGCCGGTCTTCTTGACCTGGCGGACCTCGAGCACGACGACGCGGCCCGGCGCCTTCGGTCGCTCCCGGGGCGGCGGCTGCCAGGCGATGACCGCAATTCCGGTGTAGTCGCTCTTGGTCTTGGAGGTGACGGCGGGGTCGACTTCGACGAGGATGCGCGTGCAACTCGGGAGCCAGCTCGTGCCGATGGTGCGCGCCCTGTCGACGTCGTCTTTGACCCAGTAATCGCCGTCGGCGCCGAGCGGGTCGTTGGCGTAGTTCTTCGCATAGGTCGCCGTGTGTTCGATGGATTCGAGGAAGGCGAGCGACCACTTCCCGGGCCACACTGAGCGCCGCGTACCGTCGTCCGCCGTGATGATCGGCGGGGTCTGCCGGACCCCGATGCGCTGCTCTTCGACCCAGTCATTCTTGTCATCCTGCTCGCCGCGGCCGCGCTTGACGATCTGGTGGACGATGCTGTCGACCATCGTGACGGTACCGGCGATGATGACGTGCGCGTAAATGTTCAACGGGAGGATGGCGGAGACCAGGGTGTCGAGGCGCTTCTTCGCCAACCCCTCGCCGTAACGCCCCTCGTGCGGTTCGATGTCGTCGAGGATGATCAGGTCGGGTCGTTGGTTGCCGACCTTGAGACCGAGGTTAGACGAGTCCATGCCGGCGGCCGCGAAGACGAACCCGCTGCGCGCATGGTAGAGCGAGACCCGGTCGGCCTCGACGGTTCCGCGGCCTCTCGTCTTCGGGGCGACGAGGTCGGGGAAGTCGGCGCGAATGAGCGGGTTGTTGTCGAGCTCGCCCTTGAATGTGGCGAGGTGTGTCTGTGCCTGAGTGTCGGTGTCGGCGAACGCCGCGGCGAACTTGACATGGCCGTGCGCCGCCGCCCAGAGCGGGAGCAGCAGGAACCACCAGGTCGACTTGCCCATCTCGCGGGGCGCCACCTCGGCGTGCCGGTCGCTCATTGCCTCGAGGACGGGCTCGGCCCATCGCTTCGCGGTCTCGGCCCAGGCGACGTGTACGTCGGCAAGGGTGACAGTGTTGGTCTTCGGGTCGACGAGGTGTTTGCTCAGGTAGACCAGGGCGAAGAGCGCGGGGTCGTTGCGGGTCGCGGTGCGTCGATGCTCGGCCATGACTTCGGTCGATGCGCCGTCCTCGGCGAGCGCGGCGTGCAGGGTGGCGAACCGGCGCCACCTCTTGAGTGCCTTATCGGCGGGGGTCTTGCTCAACTCGGCGGGTGGCACTCGGGCGCCGCGTGACCGTGGCACTCTTCGGCCGGGTAGCCATGCGCGCAAGTATCGAGCAACGGGTCGAGCTTGACCAGTAACGGTGGCTCGACCATCGGCGCCCACGGGGCCGGGCCGCTCACGAGTCGACCTCGTGCCGCTTGACCGATGCGCGGGCCAGCATTTCGTTTAGCTCGTCGGTGACCGCGTCGCGCGTGGTGACTTCGAGCGTGGCGGCGACGGGTGCGTCGAGTCCGAAGAGCTTGGCCTCTCGGGCATGCACCGATTCGAGGCGACGGTCGGCGCTGTCGACGAGTCGGGCGTTCGCCTCGACGGTCTTCGACCAGACCCCGACCGCGGCCAGGTAGTCGGCATCCTCGACGAAGTCTTTGCGCTTCGGCTTCGGCTTGCGCAACTCGCGGCGCGCTGCGTCGTAGTCCTCTCGCGCTGCGCGACCTCGGGCGTCGACCTCGGCGGCCTGTCGCTCGATGCGCTCTTCGCGACTCATGGTCAGGTCGCCGCGGTCCTCGCGTGCCTTCCGCACGAGACCCTTGAGCGCCTCGGGGGAGAGGTCATAGCCGAGCCCGCCGTCACTCTCGGGACGGTTCGCGAGCTGGCGTATCTGCGTGAACGAGAGCCGGGCGAGCCACGCCTCGTACGCCCACTCGCGCTCGCGGGCAACGCGCTCGGTGATGAGGTGATCGGCCTTCGGGGTCATGGCGTGGATTCTAGCGCTTCGGGGAACATGATACGGGCAGCGGCGAGTGAGGCGAATTGGTGACCGGTGCACCCGTCGTGCTTCACGATGCAATGCACGCAGTAGACCGCACCCTCGCAAGCGACGTGCGTGGCCTTGATTGCAATGCCCTTGCCGCACGAAGCGCACGACCAGCGCCGTTGACTGCCGTTACTCTCGACGTTGCACTCGGGCCGTTCGGCGCGAATGGCGTTCAACTCGGCGGCTCGCGCGTCCGCTCGAGTCGCGTATCGCTCGACGGCGTATCGGTCATGCCTCGACCACCACGCCGCATTCTTTCGATGGCTCGCACGCCGCGCTTCGGGGTGATCGGTAATACCAACGTAGAGCAAGTGGTCGCCCTGCCAGTAGCGGTAGAGGATGGTGGTCAATCGACGAGCACCGCCTTCGCGGCGGTGATAGCCATGAGGTGCCACGACGCCCCATCGAAGACGCGGGCGGGGCGCGCGGTGAGCGACTTGAGGGTCTGCCCGGCGAGGCCGCGCGTCGTCCACTGGGCACGCAGTACGAGCACGCCGCTCCGCGCGATGCCGACCTCGAAGGTGTGCCCGCATCCGCGGCCCGCCACCTCGAACCCCTGGGCCTCGCCCCATCCCCACAAGAGGCCGGCGGCGTTCGGCAGCTCGTCCCGCTCGAGCCGGACCCAGGGCCAAGGGTGCTTGGTCACGAGGTCGTAGTCGGGGGGCGGGGGCGCCCAGCGTGCGGCGCCGGCGGCGGCCATCGCTTCGCGTGCGTACTCGGCCGCCTCGGTCTGGGCGTGGCGCGGGGTGGGCGGGTAGACGCCTATGGGTAGCTGATTGCCGCGCTCGTAGTGCGGCCCGTCTTTCTGCTCTTGCGCGTCGGCGGCCGTCCATACCGTGCGACGACCGGGCGCGGACAGCCGCTTGCGCCATCGCTTGAGGAAGGCGCGGTGTTCCTCGGGGGTGCGCGTGAACTTGGCAGCCATGCCTTCTAGCTTAGTGGCTGACAACTAACCGCGCTACTCAGGAAGCTTTCAGGATAACGGCGGCGATTTCGCGTGGCTTGTGGAGGGCTACGTAATTAGCGCGGAGCGAATCGGCGCCGTTAGCGGGCAGGATATAAGAGTTCTAAAAGTTGCATGGATATGCAAGCATCTTCCGTAAACCCTGGTCATGTGCACACATGTTAAGAGCTGGAATGGAGAGGTATTGTTACCCTTGATACCTAGCAATTTTGCAACGGCACGCTATACTCGTCGTATGTCTAAATCTAAGAAGATGAAACGCTCCCCGATGACCGAGCTCGTTGACCTCCCCGGTCGTCGTCGGGGATTCGATTGGTTCGCACTTGCCGCCGAGGTTCGCCAGAACCCTGGAAAGTGGCATCGCGTTCCGACCGCTCCGACGAACGGAGCAGGCGCCCAGATAAACGGCGGGCTGCTCGTTGCCTTCCGCCCTGTCGGCGACTATCAGGCCGCGGTGCGCGACCACGTCCTCTATGTCAAGTACGAACCGCAGACTGACGACACTGTCGAGTAATCGCTACTTGCGCTCCGCCGATTCGGCAACTAGGTTTATCCCGTGTCGTGGTGGCATCGTCCACCGCCGTCGAACATGGCGAACCGCTTGTATCCGCTCTTCACAGGTGAGCAGCAAGCGGGCATCGGACCTAACCCGGCGGCGGTGGCGCACCATCAGAAGCCGCGACGCGAACCACCACCACGAAAGGACACACCTTGAACCGCTCGACCCCCGACCGCGAATGGGCCACCCCCGAGAGTTGGCGTGAAGTAGCCCGAGGTATCGACCGCCGCAACACTGCCGAGATTGTTCGCCGTGCGACACTCGGCGAGAACCGCGGCCTCTCGTGGCACGCTCGCGATCTGAACGCCCTCGCGCTTGTCCGCGGTTTCGAGTACCCCGTCAGCGGCGACGACATCGTCCGCCGACAGCGGTACGTCGTGACGCCGACGTACAGCAGCTCCTCGTTCATCATCATCGACCATCGTTTCGCCGTGCAGGGTCACCTCTGGGGCAAGCCCGCACCGAAGACCATGCCCAGCACCGACTTCCCGAAGTATGATGCATGATGCCGAAGACCGCCCCTGACCCCGACTCCCTGCGGACCGAGTCAATCCTTCGCCGCGAAGACCTCGCCCCGCGGGCCTGGACCGGTTTCCGCGTCGGCCCCGAGTCCGGCCTCTCCCCGCTCGAGCTCGACGCCCTCCGCCGCACCGGCCAGCTCGAAGAGGTCCGCTCGTGACCGAGTTGCGCAGACCTGAATCCCTCGACGATGCGGAGGCCGAGCGCCGCGCCGCCATTGCCGCGCTCTTTCGTGCCAACGAGCACCTCGCAGAGGCGCGGGCGAACGCCATCGAAGCCCGCCGAGCAGCTGCCTATTACTCACACTGGTACCAGCAGCTAGTGCGAAAAACCTTCCCGATGCCGGACGATATGTGCGTGTGCGGTCACCCTCGCTCTGAGCACAACATGCCTGACCACCCCGACTACGACCCATACCTCGTCACCTCGGCGTGTTTCGCCCAACTCGCGGGGCGCAACGATTTCGACGAGTGCCGCAAGTTCGAGCCGAAAGCATGACCCCCGGCAAGGTCACCCGCGTCGAAGACAAGCCGGTCCCCTCCCCCGACAACACGATGACCGTGGCGCTCTCGCTCGCGAAGCAAGGGTGGCCGGTATTCCCGGTGGCGCTCGTGCCCGTGACGAAGACCGCCGAGGATGGCACCGTCACGAAGGCAATGGACAAGCGCCCCCTCGTGCAGTGGCTCGAAGGTGCGACGACCGACCTCGAGCAAGTGGCGACGTGGTGGGGCTCGAAGTATGCGAACGCCTGGGTCGGCGTCCATGCCGCCCGTGCCGGCATCGTGGTCGTCGACCTCGACCTCGACAAGGGTGACGGCGATGGCGCCGTGAACCTCAAGGCGGGCAAGTTCGAGCTGCCGAAGACGCTGCACTACGCCACCCGCTCCGGCGGCACGCATCACGTCTACAAGGCGCCGAAGGATCGCACGCTCACCATCGGCCGCGACCACCCGGTCAAGGCCGTCGACATCCGCGCCGGCAACGGCCTCATGGTCTATTACGGCCCGGTGCTCACCGACTCCCCCGACCTCGCCAAGGCGCCCGACTGGGCGCTCATCGACGGCGTGGTCAAGCCTCGCGAGGCGGACGGCGACGCGGGCCGCTGGCTCGCCCGTGCCGGCGGTGGCAAGTACGACGGCGACCTCAAGCGTCTGGTGCGGAAGACCCCCTGGAAAGACCTCAAGCACGAGCCGATGCTCGAGGCGGTGTCGGAGATAATCAAGCGCGGCAGCGAACCGGGTGCCGCGCGTGCGTTCACCGAGGCGCGGGCCGCGTACGTGAAGGACCGGCCCGACCGGGAGCGCGACTGGGATAACGCCGCCGCCGGCTCAATCGGTCGCCATGGTCTCCCGCCGGTCACGCTCGATCTGCCGAAGGTCGAGCGCAAGGTGCTCGCCGAGCGCAACGCCCCCGAGGCGCGCGAGGCGAGGGAGCTCGAACGGAAGAAGGAGTTTCGGGTCTCGAAGCTCGAGCAGCGTCGAGCCCTCCCCGCGTCCGAGCCCGACGTCGGCAACCGTGACCTGACCGATGCGGCCCTCGCGGAAGAACTCGCCGCGGGGCTCGAGCGGAAGTGGGCGAACGTGCCCGGTGTCGGGTTGCTCAAGTACAACGGCATCATCTGGGAACCTGTCGACGAGGCGCTACTCATCGAGGCCGTGCGCAAGCGCGTCCGCGTCATCCGCGCCGAAGAGACCAAGGCCGCCATCTTGCGCGGCGACAAGAAGCGGGAGGACGAGGCCCGCGGTATCGAGTCCCGCAACCGTGTCGTCGCCATCACCCGATTCGCCGCCGGCATGCTGCTCGAGCTGGCCCCGAAACTCGACGCCGACCCCGACCTGCTCAACTGCCCGAACGGCGTCGTCGACCTGCGCACCGGGAAGCTCCGCAAACGGCGCCACGACGACTACTTCACGAAGGTCACCGGCTGCGACTACATCCCAGGAGCCAAGTCGAGAGACTGGACCCTGGCCATGATGGCGCTGCCGAAGTCCGTCGGTCGGTGGCTACAAGTACGCTTCGGGCAGGGGGCGAGTGGTCGCATCCCCGCCGACAAGGCGGTCCCCTTCCTGACAGGTGGCGGTGACAACGGCAAGTCGGTCCTCGTGGGAGGCATCCGCAACGCCCTCGGCACGTACGCCGTGACCGTCCCTGAGCGCCTACTGCTCGGCAACGACAACGACCACCCGACCGACATCATGACCCTCGAGGGCGCCCGCCTGGCCCTGTTCGAGGAACTGCCGAAAGGCGGTCGGCTCAACGTCAACCGCCTCAAGCTGCTCAGCGGCACCAACCGACTGAGCGGCCGGCGGATGCGGCAGGACTTCCGCGAGTTCAACGCGACCCACATGCTCGCCGGGGCGACGAACAACCTGCCGCTCATCACCGATGTCGATGACGCGACCTGGGCCCGTGTTGCCCCGGTGCGGTTCCCGTATAAGTTCGTCCCCCCGCGCAATGACGAGACCGGGCACCCCGGCCCACGGAAGGGCACCAACGAGCGCGCCGGAGAGCCGGGTCTGCGCGACCGGCTCGGCGAGGTCTGGTCGCCGCCTGACCCCGCGGTCCTGGCCTGGCTCGTCGAGGGTGCCGTTGAGTCGTACCGTTCGGGGATGCCGCACCTTCCGAAGCGGATAACCGAGGCGCTCGAGGACTGGCGAGGCGAGGCCGACCCGGTGCTCGGCTTCGTGCGCGACCGCCTCGAGCTCGCCGACGACTACGCCATCGCGGCGACCGACCTCTACGCCGAGTTCGGCACCTACCTCGAAGGGCGCGGACAGCCGAAGTGGAGCGACCAGCTCATCGCCTCGGCGTTCGCCGGCCACTCGTCACTGCCCGGCGTCTCCAAACGACAGGTCATGTTCGGTAAGAAAATGAACCTGTCCCGGCCGGTCTTTACTCTCAAGGCGATACCGCCCCGCTCGATGTCTTGGGTCGGTGTGCGGTTCAAGAGCGGCGAGGATGTCGAGCCGATGGATGCCGAGTTTGAGGAACTAGCGAAGCGGGTGTCGAAGTGACTGGCGAATCGTTCGAGCGTTCCCTCGTACAGCGCGCCGAGCTGGCGATGCGGGCTGAGGACACTGGCGAGGGTTTCGTTTCGTGGGACAAGCTGACCGAGATGTCCTCGCTCGACGTCCGCGCCACCCTCGAAACCCTCATCGAAGAGGGGGCACGCATGGGGCTCGTCGTGCAGTTCCTCGACCGCAAGAGTCCCGACCCAGCCCGTGACGGGTTGGTCGTCCGATGGAAGCCGAGGCGCCGGCCATGAGTCGCCGACGCCAGAAAGCCCGGCCGTGCCCGACGCCGTCGAAGCATCGCCTCTCGTCGTTCGCCGAGGCGCAGTGGACGTACCAGCGCGACCTGCGGAACCCGGTCATGCGGGGCCGGGTCGTCGCCGACTGGGCCTATCAGTGCCAGTGCGGCATGTGGCACCGCACGCACCGGCACGACCGTCATCTCGGAGGGCGGCCCCTCGATGAGTAAGCGTGACGACGAGGTCGAAGCGATCATCACATTCGAGACCACGCGCGGCACCATCCACCTGTCCGCCGAGATGATCGACGAGGCCGAGTTCGATGACTACCCTCTCCGACGGCATATCGCCATGCACCTTCCCGAGCAGCGGGAGGGCGACGTGCTGAAGACTCAGCGCCGCGCGAACCGCGACGGGTCGGCAACGGTGACGTGGCACCGCATCCGCACGACGGTCACGCCGACGCGGCAACCGTCAAGGCGATAACGCAAAAGGCCGCCGCCCCGACGAGCGGGACGACGACCAAGAGCCAGAGCGGGGAGAACCTCACTCGGTGACGCCCTGCTCAATGAGCTCATCACGCACGGCGGCGAGCAGTACGAGCAGCGCATCGCACGCGGCCAGGGTCTTCGGGAAGTAGACGCTCGAGTATGGCTCGAGGGTGAGTGAGACCTCGGTACGGTTGACCTTGGCGATGGCACGCTTGCGGCTAATGTGGGCCATGCCGTCGAGCGGAGCCTTGAGGGTGGTATTGCGCTTGGCCGGGGTGATCTTCGTGTCAACCTCGACAGACGGGGCATCGGGCACGATACCCCGAACACCGCCGGCCATCACTTCACCTCGCGCGCGTCGGTCTCGAGGTTGAACACCTCGAGCTCGGTGATGCGGCCACCGTCAAGCGCGTCAGCGAGCAAGACGCCGAGCTGCAAGAGCCGGCGCGCGGCCGCGCTCTTCGAGGTGTCGTCGCGCGCGGCGGCGTCCGCCTCGATGCGGTCATTGAGCTCGTCGCCGATCTGGCATACGAGCTGATTCGGATAGAGGATGGGGCGGCCCATGAGGTGCCTTTCGTCGAGGGTCAGTAGGTGAGTGGCGCCGCAACCCATCAGGCTTGCGCTCCCTCGAAGGAATCACGCGGCGCCACTCGATCACTAGGTTAGTGGTCAGCAACTAGATAAGCAATGCCGCCGCCCCTTTCGGGGGGATTGACTCGGCTAGTGGTCGGCAACTAGGTTAGACCCGAACGCATCACTCGAACCCCCGAAGGGAACATCATGCGCACCACTATCAAGGCCGGCCTCGCCGCCGCGGCCGTCGTCGGGCTCATCGCCCTCGGCGCCCCGCTTACCGCGAGTGCCGACGAAACCGCCACGACCGAAGAGGTGACATCATCGACAAGCACACCGACCACGGACGCCCCGTCGACTTCGCCAGCCGAAGCCCCCGGGTCAGATGGTTCGGCGGGACTCACTACCCCGGCCACCGAGCCAAGCTCGTCACCGGAAGCGACCCCGACACCTTCGACGATCACCCCCTCGACCGATACCTCGACCTCGTCGACGACGCCGCCCGTGACGCCGCCGACGCGTACTGTAGAAATCGTCTGGGGGATGCCGAACGGCGGGACGCCTGACCACGTCACGTGGCCGCAGACGTACAGCCCCGACGGCACCACCGCACCGGGCACCTGTTCCCAGATCGACACCTACCTCGCGACCGAGGCGCCGCGCTTCTACGCCGACGGCAAGCTCGAGCAGGGCGAGGACTACGAGTCGAAGACCCAGCGCGGCGCCATCTCGTGGCGATTCGTCTGCGTCCCGCCCGTTGTCGTCACCCCGACCGGACCGGTGACCATCACGGCGCCGACCCTGGTGCCGACCTCGCCGACGTGCGACGCCGACGGTTCGCTGCCCTTCCTGGGCAACCCCGCCGCGCAGAACCCGAACGGGTACGAGTTCCCCGGTCAGGGCTTCCGCGTCTACATCGCGCCGGCGTTCACCGGCCCCGGCACTTACGTCGCGACCATTCAGAAGGTCGGCCCCGGTTTCGACCCGGCCTTCCCGAAGGGCACCAAGGTCGTCGGCGCGACGAGCCAGACGTTGACCGTGCTGCCGAAGACCGGCACGCAGTCGACGGATGCCAGCGCCCCGTGCTACGTCACACCCCCGGTCGAGCCCCCCGTCGTCGTGCCGCCCGTGACGGTCCCCGAGGCGCCCGTCACACCGGCCGTCACGCCGGTCGTCGAGACCGCTCCCGTGATCGCCGAGAAAGTTGCAACGGTCACGCCTGACGCGCTCGCCTACACGGGGACCGGGCAGCTTCGCGTACTGCTCTTCGTGATGATCGGTCTGCTGCTCGTTGGGTCGGGCGTCGTCGCGGTCGTCGCGCCGATCATGCGGAAGCCGAACCCGCGCTACCGCCGCACGATGGTCGACTAGCTAGACCCCCACAACGGAACCGCCGACCGGCTGGCATTGCGCCCCGGTCGGCGGTTTCTTTGTGCGCCTTGACTTACCTAGTTGTCAGCCACTAAGTTTGATATGTCAGCCACCGCAACCCCGAAAGGTCAGCCACCATGTCGAACATTATTCCGAACCGCAATTACCGTATCGCCGTAGACACGTTGGCCGATGGCCGCGTGAAGGCCAAGGGTCACGGTCGCAAGGTGAATCAGCAGACGTTTCCCGTCGGCACGACGCACGAAGAGGCGGCCCGTACCGTCGCCCTCAAGATCGAGGGCGAGAGATTCGCCGAGGTCCGCAATTACGTCACGTTCGCCAACAAGTCCGATTGGGACGTGTTTGTGACGGTCGGCGCATGACCGCCACCGATGACGGGCTCGACCCGTTCCGCTCGAAGATGCGCGAATCCATCGCCGCCGAGTATCGCGCGCTCGGGCTCGACTCTCCGAGTCAGTCGCTTCGCTGTACTTGCACCGATCGACGACTAGGAGAGAGGCACGCTCGACGGTGCCCCTATGTGAAAGCGCGTCGCAAGGCATGGCTTATCGATAACCCGCGCCGGTTCGCCGTTCGCCGACTTCCCGCCACGAGCTGGCCGGGGCTCGGCGAATACTGGCTAGACCGTAACCCGTTCATCATTCAGGACCGCGAGCGCCAAGGGTGGCTCGGTCGAGCGCCGTCACTCGACGCGGCCTTCGCTGCCATCGACGAGATACTTCGCGCCGAGGCGCACCCGAGGGGAGTTGATCTGCCGTGGGATTGACCCCCGAAGAGACCATCGAGAGCGCAGCTCGCGCACTCTGGTATCGAGACATGACCGAGTACGGCATTGACGTGACCAGCGACCCCTGGGAAGAAGCGTCAGAGACCGCCAAAGACGTCTACCGAAAGGCGGTAACCGCCCGTGGCTAAGTGGTCGAAGGTCGTCAAGGGTGACCGCATCGAGCTGCGCGGCAAGACGTTCGACGTCGTCAAGATCAAGGCCAAGGGCAAGAGTGCGAAGGTAACCGTTCGCGGCAATGGCTCGGTCTTCGAGTCGAAGGTCGCGCTCGCCGACAAGGTCAAGATCGTCACGGCGCCGTTGCGAGATAAGGCCGGCACGCAGACCCGTTGGGCGAAGCCGAGCGAGGTCACCGTCAAGGCGCCGAAAGAACCGAAGGGACTCGGCAAGGGAAACCCGAAGGCGACGAAGCCACCGGCCGACCCGAGCGGCGACCCCTGGGAAACGAAGCGGGACAAGGTCGAGAGGAAGCTCGACGACCTGCTCAGCGCGCGACTGGTGGGCGAGACCAAGAACGAGGCCGAGGGCTACTACGTACCGCCGGCCGACGAGCAGACCGTCGCCGCGCACCTCGCACTTTTCCACGGCATCGACCCGAGCGAGTACGCCGCCTCGACGTGGCTCGCGCTGCACGACGCCGAGCACGCCGGCGCGCTCAAGGGCCAGGCGCTCACGGTCAATCACTGGCACACGGAGACCCGGCCATGACCGACGAAACCAGCGCGGCATTCGCCGCGGCGGCATCGTGGCGACGAGAGGTACGGGCCGAGTTCGAGGCGGTGCGCGAGGCGGCGTATGAGATGGCCGAGACCGAGACCAACGGGCGCATGCTCAACCGTCGCGGCCTCGACGCCGGCGTCGACCCGTGGTCGCTGTTCACTCACAACCGCGCCTACGCCCACGCCTACGCGAGCGAGGAACTGCTCGACCATTGGCAGACCTACCGGCGCCCGACGTTCCTCGATTACGAGGCCCAGACTTTTCCCGGTCTCGCCTCTTGACTTACCTAGTTGTCAGCCACTAGGTTTAGATGAGTCAGCCACCGCAACCCCTGAAGGGAACCCCGAACCATGACGCACCGCATAACCATCGAAGTCGACGACCCGATTGACCTGGGCCTCGCCATCATCGCCCTGCAAGACAGCGCGGCCACGTTCCGCATCCAGATCGAGTGCAACGTCGACCGCACGGTCGGCCCGCGCACCGCCCTCGCCGCCGAGCTTGGCGACGTGCGTCCCGCTCTCTATCGCGCGGTCAAAGACCTGGTCAACGCCTGGATGGTCGCCGGCCCCGTGCCCGACTTCCACGAGCGGACCAAGCGAGCGATCACGGGACGCTGGCCCTACCTGGCGAGATGCCTCGATGCCCTTGTCGCGGAGACTCGGCGATGACCCGCCACAAGCCGACCGACACCGACCGGCTCGTCTGGTCGCTAGTCTTCGGCGCCCCGCTGACCCCCGCCCAGCGCGAGGCGTACGCTCACCGTCGGGCCGCGATGCGTCTTCGCATCGTCGGTGCCGCCGCGGCGCTCGTCACGGCGGGCATCCTCTGGGTTCTCATCGTCTGGGGGCTCATCGTCCTCGGCGCCGCCATCTTCGACGGCACGACCGTCGTACCCCGCTAGTACAGTCAGCACCCCGCACCACTAACCCCCGAAGGGACACTGCATCATGGGAAAGAAAGACGCCGCACTCCACGGCCTGAGTAAGAAAGAGCGCAAGGCGCTCGAAGAGAAAGAGGCCGCCATCGCCGCCGAGCTGGACGCCCGTGCGGCGAAGCCTGTCAAGCCGAAGAAGGGCAAGGGGAAGAACAAGTCCCCCGACCTGACCACGCTGAAGCGCAAGGCGCTCAAGCAGCTCATCGCCGACAAGACCAACGGCGAGTTGAGGGACCGGGCCAAGGCCGAGCTCAAGCGGCGCGACGCCGAGGGCGACGCATCCGAGGCCCGCTCACTCGCGATCATGCGAGAACACGAAGACGCGAAGGCAGCCAAGGCCATCGCCAAGAAAGAGGCGGCCGTCAAGGTCAAGCCCGCGAAGAAGGGCAGGTCGACCGAGGCCGACAAGGCCGCGGACATCGTCACCGATGCGGCCGAGGTCAAGGGCGAAACCCACTCCCCCGCCGCGATCATCGAGGCGGCCGACAAGGTGCTCGCCGACCCGAACGCCAGCGAGGGCGCGCTCAAGTCCGCGCGCACCGCACGGAATAAGGCGCTCGCGTCGATGACCGACGACGAGCTCAAGGCCCGCGTGCAGAGCAAGAACGCCAACCGCGCCGAGCTCGAGGCCACCGCCAATAGCGTCGACCGTGACGACGAGAGTGCCGTCGCCGCATACAACGCCGCGCTCGCGGCCATCGGTGGCGGCAAGTTCCTCACGAGCAATGCCGAGAAAGCGGCCCGCGATGCGGAGATTCGCGGGGGCACCGACCATGCCGCAATCGCGGATGCGAACATGGACGCGAACCCGACTTACGCCAAGCCGAAGAAGGACAAGGCTGCCAAGGTGGCTGAGGCCGTCGTCGCCGACATGCTGGCGGTCGAGGCCCCTGCCCAGGCGGTCGAGGAAGTCGAGACCGAGACCGGCCGCATCTTCGCTGCCGGCGAGTCGGTCGACGAGGCCACGGGCGAAATCATTGAGGCCCGGGTCGACCCCGCCGACGAGCGCGGTTTCGCGCTACCGAGCGAGGGCGGCCGCCCCGACTTCGAGCAGAACGGGAACGGGCAGTACAAGATTAAGCGGCTGAGCGACGGCAAGATCGTCGGCTACACCCGCGCCACCACGTTCATTTCGACCAACGAGGACCGCACGCAACTCGAGAAGTGGAAGCTGCGCGTACTGCTCGAGGGCATCGCGATCAACGACAGCCCCGACGAGCACGGCCGCATCTCCGACCCGGTCATGGCCAAGGTCTCCGACCTCATCCACCGCCGCGACGTGGCCATCGCCAAGGCGCGGAAGGCTGACCGCAAGGGCAAGCTCGTCCCCGGTCAGTTCGGCACTATCACCGAGGCGGCATGGTCCGAGTTCAAGAAGGCGCTCAACACCCTCGCCGAAGACCTGCTCGAGCTCGGCGGCGCACACGTCAAGGCCGCCAAGGGTACCGAGCTGCACGAGCTCACCGAGCTCTACGACCGCGACGGCATCGACGCCGTGGGCGACCTCGTGACCGCGGGGAAGATCACACACGCCGACCTCGCCGACGTCGAGGCGTACGCCCGTGCCATCGAGGCGGCGGGTATCAAGATCATCCCCGAGTTCATTGAGCAGCCCATCGTTGTCGAAGACCTCAAGGTTGCCGGTCGCCTCGACCGCGTCGTCATGGTCAGGCTCCCCGGTTCGGCTCGGGCCATCCGGTGCATCTTCGACGTGAAGTCCGGTCGCATCGACCTCGGCGCCGGGAAGATTGCCCAGCAGCTCAGCATGTACGCCCGCGGCGAGACCTACAATCTCGAGACCCACGAGCGCGGCAAGCACGGGGCCAGCCTCACCAAGGGCCTCGTTCTCCACCTCGTGCCCGGTTCCGCCGAAGCACACATCTACGTCGTTGACCTCGGAACCGGACGTATCGGTAACGACCTCTCGACCAAGGTGCGCGCCTTCCGCAACGACGGCAAGCGGGCAATCGACATGACCGTCGACCTCGCGGCGCCGAAGGCGGCCGACTAGACCCCTGGTCGGCGTATCCCCCCATGCGTCGACCAGGCCCAGACCGGGCCGCCGCTGCGCGGTGCTGACCCTTCGGGACAGCGGCGGCCCTCACAACTCGGCAGCACCGAGGGCGATGCAATCGCATCGTCTGACCCACACAGGAAGGCCAGATAATGGCGAAGGACAAGGCAGTGAAGAACAAGGGCAAGTCGAAGACCGACGAGCCGATCAAGAGCAAGAAGTCGAAGGGTGGCAGCGACGACTTCGCGAAGCCGAGCGACGCACCCGCCGGCGATAGCTGGAAGCTCGAAGATGAAGACAACGTCGGAAAGCTCTTCCTCATCACGCCGCTGCGTGAGCAGGACTTCAAGAGCGAGGACTACGGCGACTCGCGTGTCGTGGTCTGCGACGTCGTGGAAATCAACGAGAAGAAGGTCGCCAAGTCCGAGACCCATGAAGAGGTATTCGCGTTCGGCGGCTGGGTCAAGGGCGCGCTGCGCGGCTACATCGGTGAGCGCAAGGTGCTCGCGCGGCTCGGGCAGGATGCGAGCAAAACGAAGTCGAAGCGAAAGGATGCGTTCGCCTGGGTCCTCGAAGACGCCGACGATGACGACATCGAAATCGCCAAGGAATACCTCGCCACCGTCGACCCGTTCAAGACCGGCGGCAAGGCCAAGGGCAAGGGCAAGAAGTAACATCCTCGGGCGGGGTGCTGGCAACGGCGCCCCGCCCTTTCCGCTTTACCATCGAAGGGAACTAGAACCATGGCAAGCATCTACAACGACGACGGGGTCCTCGATTACATGGCCGCCGCCGCCGAGCTCCGCGGACTGCGAGAGCTGGGCAACCCCGCCGCCCAGGCAACGGCAGCGTCGCGCATCGCCGCGGCCGCGGCGGTCGACGTGGCCGCCTCTCTCAATGCGCTCGTCGGCATCCTGAGCGTCGCCCTCGAGGATGGCCAGCGCGTCACCCCTGGCGACGACATCGACGCGGAGGGCGATGAGCAGGTCGACGACGTGACGATCAACGAACCCGACGCCGACGACCCGCTCGACGTCGGCGACTGGGTACGACCGCTGCCCGTCGCGGACGGAAGCGGCGAGCAAGTTGGACACCCGTCGCTCGTCATCGCGGTCGGGCAGAGCGAGGGCGCCGACTGGCTCACGCTGCGCCACTACGACGACGACGGCAACGAGTTCGTCAGCGTCGGCGGTGACGGTGCGCGGGTCTGGGCAGATAACTACCGCCGCGCAGAGGAATGGCAGCGCGTCGGGCCCGTCGGCGTCAGCCTCGCGACCGGGCAAGCTGTCGAGGTTGACGCCGACGAGGTCAACCCGTCGGACTTGATCGACGACATCGACAGCGACTTCGGCGAGTCGACTGCCGATGACAGCCGTCACGTCTTCACGACGCCCGACGAAGAGCCGACCGCGCCGAAGAAGAGCAAGGGCAAGAGCAAGTCGAAGGGGGCAAAGTAATGGCGTTCAACGGGCCGGGCGGCATCGGCGTCAACGGTCTCCCCGAGGGAGAGGCGGCGCTCACCGCGGCAACCATCGACGGCGTGGCGTTCGCTCTCGACGCAGTGGCCGAGGACCTACAGCGCGCCGGCATCGTGGCATACGCGACGCTCCGCAAGTCGCAAGGGCTGCACGAGTTCGCTCGGGCCCTCCGCGATGACGTGAAGGTGCCGGAGTAATGGAAGCCCTCTACGACGGCTGGTGCGCTGGATGCGGTGAACGCATCTACGAGGGCGACGACATCACTATGACCGATGCCGGCGCCCAGCACGAAGACTGCGCACCCCTGCCCGACGAACCTGTCACCTTCCCCCTCTAAGTCATGCCATCCGTCAAGCCGTGCATCGAGTGCGGGAAGCGTCCGAAGGCGCTCCCCCGTCAGCGCTGCACGGTTTGCCAGTTACGCCATGAACCGATAGGCGACCAAGTAGCCGCCGCCCGTCGTCGCCTCGCAATGGTCCCGCCCGAGCTGCGCGTCAAGCGGTCCAAGTCCATCCTCAAGCTCGCGCCCGAGGGCACCTCGTGGTGCGCCGCGTGTCAGACGTTCCGCGATGACGAAGACTTCCGCGCGAACGGAACGATGTGCCGGGCGTGCAGCTCGGCCAAGTCGCACGCCGCGATGATCGAGAAAACGTACGGCCTGACGTCATCGCAGTACGACCAGCTACTCAAGCTGCAAGGTGGCAAGTGCGCCATCTGCCGGGCACGTCCGAAGTCGAAGCGCCTAGCCGTCGACCATGACCACCAGACCGGCGCCGTCCTTGGGTTGCTCTGCTCGAATTGCAACCATGACCTCAAGGGGTCGGCATGGGATTCGCTCGCGATGGCCACGGCACTCTGGCACTACATGAACACGCCGCCGGCAACCGGGGCGTGGATACCTCCCGAGAATGCGCCACAACTCGAAGCCGTGGGAAGCTCTCAGCGCCCGTCTAAGCCATCGAACCCCGCGCCCGAGGGATTGGTCGTAAACGCGACGAGCGCAAGCGCACGGGGCGGGAAGGCCGGAAAGAAGGGCAAGTCTGTCGAAGCGGTGTTCACTCCCGCCGATACGGCGGCCGGCATCCTGGCGGGACTCGCACTAGAGCCCCCCGTCGCTCATGCGCTCTGGGGGGCTCTAGACCGTCACCTACGCCGGGTCGACCCGGCGCCGTTCTAGTACGGCTCGACGTCAGACGGGCGACCGAGCACGCCGGGCGCCTGGCCCTCAACCTGGCCGAGCTGCGCGGCGGGGATGGCGTTGCTCACCCGGTATACCGCGGCGAACGCGGCGATGCCGAGGCCGACGACGATGCCGGCCGACGCCCAGACCTCGCCCTGGTCGACCTTGCCGTCGGCGAGCACCAGGGGAACCTGACCGGCGAGACCGGTAAGGATGGCCGCGCCGCCGGCGACGAACGCCTTGCGCGCGGTGGCAAAGAACGAGGTGCGCTCGGGCACCTCGGCGTCATGCTTTGCGGGGGTGTTGCTCATGGTTGCGTCCTTTCTGGCAAGAGCGCGGGCGGGTGCCCGTCGCTCGATGATGACAATGGCGGCCATGGCGGTAAAGGCCAGGAAGAGTAGCGAGTAGAGACAGACCGCCCACCACTCGAAACCAGGGTACTCGCCCCAGAATCGACGGGTGAGGATGTAGACGAAGATGGCGATAAGGCTGGCCCACTGGGCAAAGATCGTGCGGCCGAGCCACGAGTCGTACCAGGGCGAGCCGAATCCGTAAACCGCGGTGGCGACGAGCAGGGGCAGGACCGCGGCGAGCGCGATGTATCCTGCGATTTCGTTGATGGCCTCGGCTGCACTCATGGCGTGTATCCCCCTTGGATGATGGCGCGGAACTTGTCGGCGAAGTGGTTGACCTCGCGAGTCTCTTTCACCTGAGCTAACGAGCGTTGCGTTCGCGAGATGAGACTATCGGCTCGTTGGCTCGAGGACCGGGCGCGGGCGACGGCCTTGCGCGCTTCGTCGAGTCCGCTGGTGTTCTCGTCGGGGAGTGAGTTCGGGGTCATGGCGTAACGCCTTTCGCTGCCTCATTGAATGAGCCGAGCAGATGGTTGGTCAGTTCCGCCAGCTCGACCACCTGGGCAAGCTGGTCGGTGACCTTGTCGGCGCGGGCGCGCTCGGTCTGGGTCGCCTCTTTGTAACCGTTCCGTGATTCTTTCAGCTCAGCGTACGCGCGATCTTTCTCGGCGGCGAGGTCTTCGTAGTGCCTGGTCAGCTCGATGCGGGCCTGGTCGTTCGCCCGGGTGAGCTCGGCGATGGCGAGTTTGTGGGCATCGGTGATGTCGGTGACGCGGCGAAGGTGCTGGCCCTTGGTCATTAGTCGGTCGCTCAGGATGGCGACGACAAACGCGCCGACGCCAACGGCATTGAGGACTGCGCCGGCGGGGAGCGAGTCGCCGAGGTAAGTCCACACGTCGAACGGCGCGGCGGCCGCGAGGATGGAATCGGCGATGGCTGGGAGTGACATTAGGTGCGTCCTATTCGGCCAAGGTTGTCGACCCAGAGGGCTTGGCGGGTGGCGCCGATGACCGTCGAGAATGCGGCCGGCGAGACGAAGAGGGCGTTGGTCGTAATATTCCCGTCGACACCGAGCGTGCCGTCGACGTGCTCGTTGCCGTTCACCTCGAGCGCGCCGTTGACCGTGAACGCACCGGGGGACGATGCGCGCATCGCGTCGATCTGCGCTTTGTTGTAGGTGCCGTTGGCGATGTAGTCGTCGAGCTGCGTTTGGATGTTGTCGATCAGGGCTTGCAGCTTCGAGACCGACTGGTAGGCGGCGGTGCCGCTCGGGGCGGTGAGCCGGTCGATCTGGTCTTGGAGATGCCGAATCTCACGGGCGATCTTTGCCAGGTCGTCGACGGGCGTGCGCGGGTCGTTTCTCATGCGAGCGCCGCCGCGAAGGTCAGGTCGTACGCGTTGTCCTGCAAGTCACCCTGAATGGATGCGATACGGCGCACGAAGTCGCCGGGGGGTAGCACGCCCTCGCGCTTGTCGACGGTGATTGTCACGAGGTCGCCGAGCCAGTAGTCGCCGAGTTGCGGCGCCTTCTTCTCGTGCGCGCGAACGCTCATCGACCAGAACGAGGCGGCGTTGCTCGCGAGCTTCACGTCGCCGTTCGCGTACGACTGCGCGGTCGTTTGCGTCGTCACGTCCGAATGGCCGCCATCGACCATGCCGAGCAACGGGAAGCCGTCGGCGAGTAGCGCGGCGGACTCTGCCCGCGCAATGACGACCTTGTCGCCCGAGGCGCCACCCGATAGCCACGCTTCAGTTGCGACGTCGGTTGCATCCTCGCCGACCTTGAGGTCGAACGCCGCCCCCCCCAGTGGCGCGCCGTACGTCCACTTCGTGTTCGTGGCATCCGTCGAGCCGAGTCGAGGAACCGTCGCCGAGCCGTGCTGAAACTCCCAGTAGATGCCAAGGCCGTCGAGCGAGCGACGTGGGCGGAAGGCGAAGTCGGGCCCGTTTTCGAGGTTCGACAAGTCCTCGATCATCTTGCCAACCATCTTGAGGTCAATCGCGGCGACGGGCTTAACGCGCGTGCCGACCTCATCGGCGGGGAATTGCATCGGCACGGCGCCGTTCGGCCAGAGCTGCGCGAGCTGTATCCACTTCTTCGCCATCGTGCCGTAACTGAACCCAGTGACGTTCACGTCGAGCGAAGCGTCAGGGTCGCCCGTGGTGAGGTTGACGAGCGGTGCCGTGCGCGCGGTGACCGGAAGCAAGAGGCGGCGATTCCAATACGACCACAGCCCCCCCGCGGTCAAGCTGATCGCCCCCGCCTTCGTGTCATACTTCCGTTTCCATATCGGCCCCGCCGCGACCGGCATGCCGTCGATCTCGGCGAGCAGACCACTACGCGCGAGAGGGGTGTTCGCCCATACCTGCAAGCGACGAACGTTCGGGTCTCGTGCCGGAATCGTGCAAGTGATCGACTCGTCGGCGTTCGTGGTGACCGTCCATGAGCCCTCAGTTGCGGGCAGCGGGACGATGTTGCGACCGCTGAGCATATCGAACGACGAGAGTGCGAGCATGACTAGACCGGGTACTCGGCGCTGATATGGACTTCGTCGCTAGAGGCGGCAGTGAACGGCGAGCCACCCGAAACGAGCCCCATCGGCCCCATGCCATAGTTGCACCGAAGGCCCGACGACGTGTTGTAGACCGGCCCCATGAACCGGCCATTAGCCCCTGCGCTCGAGTCGATGTAGGTGGCGAAGCCGACGGGGGTGACGCTCGAGGAAAGCCAGGTCGCGACAGCGAACGGCGGCACGAGCTGCAAGTCAGGGAGCACAACGGTGCCGGTGCCGAACCGGAGTCCAACACGAACCTGCTGATTGCCGTTGACGAAACGACATTTGGCGTAGAGGATGACGCCGCCCGTGCCGAGTGTCGGCGCCGTTACCCATGCCGGCGTGAAGTCGACCCATCCCGACGACTCGGGAACGAGAGTCGCCGTCGGAGGGAAGGCCATGCGATACATGGTTTTCGTGTCCATCTGGTAGAGCGTTTCACCGCCCGCGAGGGTTGCACCGACCGCCGTGCGCTCGGTGTCGTTGCGGCAGAAGACGGGACCGCCGAGCACGTTGGCGTAGGGGAATGTCTGCGTAATCGTCGACTGGGCTATTGACGTCGCTGTCGAAGGGGTCGACACTTGAGCGATCTCTACGGCGCCGGCGGGCAGCGGCTGAATAGCGGGCGTGCCGTCGGTCTTGCCGTAAACGGGGACCGCTCGAGCGACGCCACCCGGCCCGTCTGACCCGCTGGTCGCCTCGCCCTGACCGGGGTCGGTGGCGCGAATCCATAGACGGTCGACGCGCGTGCCGGATGCTGGGGCGGGCGTGATCGTCCATGCCGTGCCGGCGGCGTCGTTGCTGATGTGCGCCGACCCGTATGCCTGGGTAAACGGTGCGGCGCCGCGCTTGATGTTGGCGACGAAGGGGTTGGCACCGACGTTCCATCCGCCGTTCGGGTAGGCGATACCGGCAACGCCAGCGGCGGCGGCGGCGGGGTTAACGTTGATCGGGTCGGGGAAGATGCCCTCTCGAGGGAAGACCGCCGACTCTTGCTTGCGAAGGTCGACGGCATTCGGGTATGCCTGGTCGATAGGGAACGGACGAGTGAGAGCCATGAGCGAATCCTAGCCTTTCAGTAGAAGGCGGGCGCGGTGTCGATGTCGACGCGCGGCGTGCCAGTGACGGGCCCGAGGGCAATGAATTGAATGGTTCGCACGCCCTTGGCGGGCACCGTCCACCATTCGGGGGAGGGAAGGAATCGACCCGCCGGTGCGGTCCCGTTGATAAAGGCGGTCATGCTGGCGGTGTCGAGCACGATGGTCGTACCCGAGGTGACCGGACCGAGGTAGGTGAGCCGTTCGCCCGTGTCGACATTGACAAGCGCGAAACCGTCAAGCATCTGCCCGCCGCTCACGGTGTAGATGGACACGGTTTCAGTGTTGCCTGAGTTGGTCACCAGGACGCGACCGTCGACCGGCAGCGCGCCGAAGTCGAGCGGATAGACGAGAGGGAAAGGCAGCCCTCCACCGGGCACGGCGAGGGTCGTCCCTACGCGAGCCGTGGCGCCGTACCTCTTCGGGTCGGCAGCCTCGGCGTCGAAGGTGTACTTGAATTGCTGGTGAATCGTCCACGGGAACTTGATCGACTTGACGGCGATCTGGCGACTGGTCGCTCGAAGGTCGCCAGATCGCCGTCAAGTCGATCAAGTT
>Ga0247742_10000423_pt1 | contig 35139 bp, 42 predicted proteins | sample UWRJL208509C2_FD_180944 | JGI IMG/M metagenome (GOLD analysis project Ga0247742, IMG submission 180944) | Plant litter microbial communities from Arlington Agricultural Research Station in Wisconsin, United States - UWRJ-L208-509C-2 | ecosystem: Environmental > Terrestrial > Plant litter >...
GCACGGTTGGGCCTCTCGCAAGCTCAGACAATTCTCGAACCGGGTTGGAGTGGCCATCTAACGCTCGAACTCAAGAACATACTGCCAACACATGAACGTGCACAGGCATGGAAGTACAACCCTAATCAGAGAAAGTACTTCCAGATTGAAGACTGGGTTCCTATCATCAACCCCACACCTATCTGTGTCCCTGCTGGTAGCCCCATTGCTCAAATCACCTTCGAAGAGCTAACCCAACCTACTGACCGCCCCTACACCGGAAAATACCAGAATCAACCCGCTGTGCCTGTGGAGGCAATCAACGAGGCTCCGCCTCGATAACAATCGGAGATTGTTACATGAACGTTGATATCACTAAACGGTATAAGACACGTACTGGTAAAGATGTCAGACTCTTTGCTACCGACATTCTTGGTTTCAAGCCTATCCTTGGTGTTATTAAAGATACCGTAGATCACGAAAGTACTGCTCGTTGGTATGCCAATGGTAACTACGACAACTACCCGTCTCATCAAGACCTAGTCGAAGTCCCAAAGCAGATCGAAATCGAGGTGTGGAACTATGGTGCAAGTAACACCTATATAGTCGTAACCCCGGGCAATCTACACGGTCGGGGAGAGTACTTTAAGGGCTCCTTCAAGGTCGACCTTCCCTCTGAATTTGGAGATGTCAAGTGAAATTCATCGTCGGTAACATCTACACCAATCGTCGTGGTGACAAGTACAAACTGGTTGCCATCGAACCCAGTATAGTCGATGGTCGCGAGTTAGTCCTCGTCAAAGCCGAAGAACCTTATAAAGGTGAACTCATTACCCTGAATAAGGAAGGTCGTCTTTGGGACTCCGAAGGAATTGGTAAGCTCGATGACAATTTCCTAGACCTAGTGCCCACAAAGCAGGTCCGCTGGGGTATCATCTACACCTACAAGAATGGACGTCAATACGTAAACTCTGTGTTCAACAACAAGGCAGACGCTGACAATACTTTCGAACGTTCCCAAAATGACTTCAAGACAGCTGTTGTCAAGATCGAATACGAGGGGTGAAGCTTGAGTTGGCCTAAGCCTAAGATACTCATCCAAGAGATTGCGACCAACAAAAAGTATGGTCGAGCCTTCGAGCCTCAGTTCAAAGACAAGGCCGTGGCTAAGCTCAAGGAACTGAACGTTGAAGTTGTCAAGTATCGCTTGGGACGAGCCCCTTACCCAGACTGGCAGTACTACACAGAGGATACTTACGCCAGAAAGACTTATTGCGATCCCATTGACCCTCCCTCCATCCCAGCGTTCACCTATCCCGATCAGCATCGCAATAAGTGGCGAAGGTTCTGCCCTCACACCACCACTGAGACCAAGCCCGGCCTCATGGATTACTTCAAGACCACCGAAGATCGCATGGTCTTCAAGGTCACCTCTACCCTCTACGGAAGGTTCCTAACTGAACACTTCTCTGATGTTCTAACAGCCGAGCAGATACGTGACCTCGGTACGGAGTTTAACGCTATGAATGATCCTAACGACCTGCTATGGGCGAACACACCCGAAGAAATTCAGTGGGTGTTCGAGCGTGGTACCTTCGCCTCCTGTGCCTCTTCTAAGCAGGACCCTGTTCATCAGGCTCAGGTCTATGCTCAGGGTGACATCTCCATTGCTTATCTTCTTGACAAGCTGAACCCCGAGCGTGTCATTGCTCGTGCTATCTGCTGGCCCGAGAAGAAGTTAATTGCTGGTGTATACGGTGACACCATCCGTATGAAGACCAAGCTCGCTGCTCTCGGCTACACACACATCAAAGACCGTTCCGAGATGGATGGTGCGAAGCTCAAGAAGATCGTTTACAATGGGTACTACATTGGTGCCCATATCGATTACTTCCCTGACTTTGTAGATAAGGGAGAGTATCTCGAAGCTCTCGCCGGTTCCGGTCAGGGCTTTTATCTGTACCGTTCTAAGCCTAAAACTGGTAAGGCTATTCCTCCCGGTGGTCTCTGGGTTGATGAAGCTGGTAACGAAATCGATAATGGTCTCACAGAGAAGGCAGCCTGAATATGGGTATGATTAAGCAGGAAGTTGCGATGAATGATCGTCGCTATATCAAGCACACCAATCCCGACGCCATCTTCGAAATCCCTCTGGGGTACGAATATGAGCTGCAGAATGGTCCCGGTCGACTAGCAGCAGGGCATGCATGGGGAGCTGGTACTGGTGCCGAATACTTTGGCACTCAGGCTGACTTCGAAAAGTGGAAGCCCAAGGTCCTCGAAGGCTTCAACGTCAGTCGAGACAGCCTCGACTGGGGTATCAACAAGATCGGCTGGGAGATTCGTTCCCTTGTTGCTCCTCTCCGTATGCAGCGTGTCCTCTGGGACAAGATATACGCAGAGAACCTTGCCAATGGTCTTGACCTTGAGCAGGTAGACCTTGAGCACATGGGAGCAGGTATCCACGTTCATGTGGAGAACAATGCGAAGACTGTCGAGAATGCTCACAAGGTCATCAACTTCCTGCATGGTGGCCCCCGAGATAAGTTCCTCAAGCTCTCGGAGCGTACCAAATATAGCCTTGACAAGTATGCTCGTGCTGATGTACGACCCAATGTCACTGCTGAGACTGTGAAGAATCGCCAGCGAACCGAGCAGACCAACTATCTCACAGGTCATTACGAAATCATCACCATGGAATCTCCCAAGACTTTCGAGATTCGATGGTTTGCTGCTCGTCCTCACCTCATGCCGGTAGCTCTCGAAGCTGCTGATTCTCTCTTCCGCATGGGTCGAGACGTAGACGCAATCACCATGGAGAACTGGTCGGCCTACACCGCTGGCAAGGCTCGTTACGCCAAGCTCCACGCTGCTATTCAGGCTGCCGCATGACAATTCGTAACATCGTACGTCCAGCCTCCATCTACACCACACCAAAACTACTGCAGGAAACACTGAATGCGAAGCGAGTACGAAAGTGGCCTCAGGCGAATATTCTACGTAGGGAGTCTTATGATTTCGATCGTGATCTATTCCTTATCTATCCTGACCCTGCTGTAGTTCAGGTAGAGAACAAGGAAAAGTACCGTGACCTCTACCGATTCTTTTCCGCCAGTAAACCTGTACAGCGTGGCCTACTGGAACAGTTCGGCGTCTCAACGGTTCCTTTCATTACTCGAAGAGACGCAGCAGACGAACTACTCACCAAGCGATACACCAAAGAAAACACCTTCATCGTTAGACCAATGCGTCATAGCGGTGGACGTGACTACAAAGTCACCATTGACCCTCGGGATTTCGAAGAGGGTAAGGAATACCGTCAGTGTTGTTCCCCAAACGTAGGGAATACAGGGTAATCTACTTCAAAGGTGTACCAATCATTACCCTTCGGAAGCGTGTCCCCGAAGGTCTAGACAATACCGCACCATGGAATCATGCCAATGGGTCAGTCTTCGTGACTGTAGAGCATGAACTGAATAATCACCTACTCAATACTACAGTGATGGCTGATCTCGCCAAGTGTCCTATCATCATGAATGCCCACCTTATTGGTGTTGACATTCTCTTGGACAAGAAGGATCAGCACTACGCTGTCCTAGAGATCAATGCATGCCCTGCTCTAACTATCGAGCACAATCTTGAGAAGGTGAAAGCAATTGTACAAGGTCTATCAGCGGCCTAATGTCAAGGCCAACATAGTCGACTTCGACTACCCTGAGGATTTCTTCAATGTCAAGAAGAATCTCCTCTGGGGTAACGGTAAATATACCATCAGTGGCTTCTTCAATCAGATCAAACTGATGATGACTAAGGAAGCTATCCTCCACGCTAAAGATATCTACGGTGCTAGCTTCAACTGGCCTGTTGCTACCAGTCTCACTAAGACTGTAGAACTCTTCCCTGCGGATAAGCTCTGGACTTTGTTGTTCATTGGCATCGAAGATACTCACGTTTACCATCGTAAACATGTTGCTAGCGAAGGTAGGCAGGGATGGGCTATCGGCCATCACGACAACATCGATCTCAATCCACGATGGACTAGTGCTGAACGTGGTAAAGAAGGTGTAGCCAGTATTGCCACTCTCCTTAAGGCTTCTGCTATGGTGGAAGCTGAATGGAATGAGATGGAAAGACTGTACGGGGACAAGTTTCTCTACAATGTGAATCTTGGTCCGACTATGTTCAACCACGTTCTTTCATATCTTCCGATCTATGCAGATGATCGTGAGATGATGTATCTGGCAAGCCCTGATGGACGTGCCGATCAAAAAGTCAAGCCAAGCGTAATCTACGCTACTGAAAATCTTAAGTTTGACACTCGTCGTAACAAGTGGGGCCACTACATCGGCACCATCACGGTAAGTTACGCTACTCGTGCTACTTTGTACAAGCAGATGCAGTACAGTGCGAATGTCCTGCAGTATCTTGAGCCTAAGAAACTCGATGAAGAGCCTGATAACGTACTTAAGTACGGTGTCGAGCTTGAACTGTCTACCAATTACTCAGTGAAGCAGTTGATTGATGCCTGCGATGATCCTTTTTTCATCGTCAAGGCTGACAGCTCTGTCCGAGGCAATAAGCGGTATCCCTACGAACTGGTCACTCCCCCTATGAGTGCTCTTTCTCAGAAGGTGTACTGGGCTCAGTGGCTTGATGCTCTAGACTATGGTGAATTCGATACCACTCTCGATACCACCAATGGTATGCACGTCCATATCGGCAGTGACTCATTCAAGAACAAGTCTCATCGTGAGCGTTTCATCTACTTCTACACTCGTCCTCAGAACACTGAGTTCTTCCTTCGTTTCTCTGCTCGTGATCTGCAGAGTTTCAAGCGTTATTGTCCGGTGCCCAACATCCCTCTGGGCTACACCGAGCAGAATGTTATGGAGAATCTCGATGTGATCCTTGAAAACATGCCCCGTGATGATCGTGGTAATCATCTCCGAGGTATCGTAGGTGCTTCCAAGAAGGGTGGTACTATCGAGGTTCGTCTCTTCCGTGGTGTCGTTTCCATGGCAGACATCGCTAAGAATCTGGAAATGGTTGAAGCTTCCTTCCTCTATGCGAAGGATACTCCGAACATGAAGGACATGACACTCAAGGGCTTCCTTAACTTCGTCTTCGGACAGCCCGATGACACTTGGGAAATCCTCAAGGAGTACCTCAACACTCTTGATCTGGAATACGCTACTAGCTACGCCGAAGTATTCGATATCGTCTTTGCCGAGACTCGTCCTGACGTTATCAGTGAGTTGATTCGCAATGCCCCGAACTTCCAGATCAATGATTCCCATATCACCTGTCTCAACATACACTTCGGTAGGCAGGTTTTTGGGTACAAGAATGGTCAGGTTCGAGTAAAGGCTCTCAATACTTCTAGCAGTGCTGTTGCTCGATTCGATGGTATCGTTTCGGCTAAGTACAACAAGAAGCGTCCCCTCAAGAACATAAGGGGGAAGCAGGCTGCACCAGACCCTTTCGTGGATGAGGCTGCTGTACCCCCGCATCCTTGGGGGCAGAGGGCGTATAACTATAATTTCCAAGAAGTTATGAACCGTGGTGATGGACATATAGCACCTGCAGCACCTCCACAAGCACCAAGACGTGGTAACTACCCCGGTGGTAGAACCTACAATGAATACTTAGAATTTGTCCGTATGCAAGAGGCAGCAATGCGTCTTGGTATTATTGACGACATAGAAATCGAGCGATAAAAGAAAGGTAACTGACAATGTGTCAGATTTTTCAAGTAAACCCTGGCGTTGTAGTTCCCTTTGACAAGTTTAAGCTTGCTTGTGAGCACAACGGTGATGGTTACGGATTCATTATCAATGACCGTAACAAGTTCGAAGTCCGTAAGGAATTCGATCCTAATGGTAACGATCCCGACAAAATCTACAAGCTCCTAGAGGATGCAAGAGATTGTCAGACAGCACTCCACCTTCGCTTCCGTACTGCTGGTAACAAGGACGTAGACAATAACCATCCTTATCAGGTCCTCAAAAAGGACGAGGATGGTATTGATCTCTGGTTCATGCACAATGGTACACTGCAGGAATGGAAGGACGTAAACAAGGACTACTCAGACAGCCGTAATCTGAATGATGTGGTCCTCAAGGGTATGTTCAAGGCAGCCTACGCCAAGTATGGTGAAGACTATCTTGAGGAGCTGTGGCTTCGTCATTCCCTCCGTGCTCTCAAGAACCAGACCAGTGCATTCACTTTCAATGATTCCCTGGGTAAGCGACTGATCCTTGGCTCAACTCATTCGAAGGAATTCGATGGATGGTGGGCTTCGAACGAATACTCCTTTCGCGAAAATTTCACCCGTTACCAGAGTACTCAACAGGGTCAGAGTGTCCAGAGTTTTACGCAGGGCGGAAAGGAAACTCAGCTCCCGGCAAAGACGTCGAATGGCCAAGTGACTCCGAACTACCGTTCGACTACGACGAATGGGAGTACTTCTGGAAACAGGGGTATCACAGCGCCAGCCTCCACTAGTGGTGAAAAGAATACCTACGATACGCTAGTCAATGGTCGTACGTGGGACTATCAAGCCGAAGTTCTCAAAACGCGAGTTATCATGAGCACCGCAGTACAGCTCGAAGCTGCCTATCTCCGTGACGTCCTCAAGGACATGGTCAACGACACTGGCAGTAGCCCTCACTTTAAGTTGTCTCCGAACAACGCTCTCCTGCCTACCTTCGCTGATCTATCTGACATTGCTGACCATCGTGAGCTGGCCAAGATGTCCCTGAGTGATCTCTCGGCTCTCCTTGAGAATGCCCCCGAAGCTGGTGCTATCCTCGTCATGGAGCTGATCAACAAGGCGTACTTCAACAATAGTGCTTACAACGCAAACAATCGTGGCACTGCCCTTATGATCAAGGCTCCGATGAAGGACGTTGCCTGATGACTCAGAATACCATGAAGGGATTGATTCAGTTCGAGACTGGACTAGTCGATCCCGCTAAGGCTGAGGACTTCGCTGATGCAGTAGGAAACTTCCTTGAAGAAGGAGAAGAGACCCCTGACATGCGCACTCTAAATGAAAAGGCAGCGCATCTCATCTTCGTCTACGACAGCATGAAGGAGAGTTTCAAGTACAACAACACCTACATGATCGGCAATGGTGCTGAGTTGTTGTTCACTGGTTTCACTCAGGAACCTGAATGGACCATGGACCTTGTTCATGGCAAGTACCCACTGGCTTTCCGAAAGACCTTTGATAACAAGGAACCTCCTGCTCGTATCAAGGGTGAGGTGTGGGTTGTACCAACCAAGGCTATCGTTGACATGGACTACTACAATGGTGATGGTATCATCCGTAATACAGTTAGTATTTCCACCGAAGCCCCTGTTGAGGGTGTTCCTAACCGGAAGAAGCGTCTCATCACTGTCCCTGCCATGATGTATTCTGGTATCTGGAATAAGTGGCGAGAAGATCGAGCCAATGGGCAGCTTGTCCCCACTAAGCTCTTCCGTAAGAACGTCCCTGAGAATCTCTACTACTATCAGTGGACAAAGGACATGGAAGCTGATGTAACCAAGCGTCAGCTAGCCTTCAATGCAGCAATGCGTGAACGTGCCCAGAAGAACAAAGCAGCATAAGGAATAACAATAATAATGGCACATCGATGTGCAATCTGCGACTACACTGCTGATGAAGACGTATCGAACGCTACCTTCCGAGGGAAGCGTACACGAAGCGTTCGTTGGCAGCCTAAGTACAACGAGTACCAGTGTGATGACTGTGCTAAGTCAATTAAGATCACAGTCACCAATTATTTCATTGACAAACCCAAGTTCTGAAAGGTATCTTAGATGAACAAGTGGCGAATTGTACAAGACAAACGAGGCTGGTGGGATATCCAGAAGCGTGGATGGTTCTCTTGGAAGGATGTCACCATCGAGTATGACGAGGTGAATGCCAAGCGTACTCTACAGAGGCTTATGCGAGCTGATCGTGAACTTCCTATCATCTTTTACCCTCCGGTCTTTGGTCCCGATGAAGATATCATTATCCCCGGAGCAGAAGATCGTCGTGATCGTAACTGGCGGGGTATACCTATTCCAGAAATTGACAACTATGGCTACGATCTAGCTGATGCCCCTGATTTCATCCCTCTAGAGCTTGAAGAGGAACAGATTGACGATGAAGCTGAAGAAGAGAATGGTCCAGTCCCAGTTGACCGTCTCGCCTAATTGAAATACGTTGATTTCCATGTTCCCTGTCCGTGTGGTAAATCATCCGATGGTTACGTAACCTACACGGATGGGGATGGTAAATGTTTTGCCTGTGATAAATATTTCAAAGGAGCTATTGCCATAGATAATGAGTCCTGTACTTTTCAATTTGTCGATAGTCGTGGTGTTTCTAAAGAAACTATGCAGTTCTACGGTGTTTCCACTAAGGTAGGACCTAATGGACAGCCACTTGAACTAGCTTATCCGTACCCTAATGGCCTAAAGATTAGAAATCTAGTGAAGAAAGGCTTCCACGCTACCGGAGACCTCTCGACACCGGGCCTATTTGGCAAGGATAAGTTCAATGCAGGATCAGCTAGAGCTATAACCATCTTTGAAGGAGAGCATGATGCTCTTAGTGGTTATCAAATCCTCCGGTACCCATGTACATCAGTTAGGTCCTCTGCCACTGCGGTCGCTGATCTCACTGCTGACTACGATTATGTTAATTCTTTCGAAAAGATTTATCTCTGCTTCGATAATGATACTGCAGGGAAAAAGGCCCTCGAAGCCGTACTCAAGCAAGGACTTTTTGAGCCGAGTAAAGTCTATATCGTCAAAATCACCAAAAACGGCTACAAGGACTGCAACGATTTCCTCCAACGAGGAGAAGCTGATGAGTTCAAAAAGATTTGGTGGAATAGTCGACGAGCAAGCGCTGCAGAAGGCATCCTCAGTTCTTTCGAAGAGTTTGAAAGCCTCCTAGATGACGAGGTTAAAAAACCTTCCATCCCGTTTCCGTTCAAAACTCTTAACGACATGTCATACGGCATACGGACTGGTGAGTGTATACTCTTCACAGCGCTCGAAGGCGTGGGGAAGACTGAAGTACTTCGAGCAATCGAGTATTCTATCCTCAAAAATACCAATGAAAAGATTGCAATCATCCACCTTGAAGAGTCGAAACCCCGCCTACTTAAGGGTCTTGCCTCCTATGAACTTCACAAACCAGCTCATCTAGACTCTTCTGGTGTGTCTGAGGAACAGATTAAGTCCACTCTAAGAGAGTTGATCAAGGAAGATGGACGACTATTTATCTATGACTATTTTGGGTCCAATGATCCAGACGAAATGCTCCGAACCATACGATACATCGTTAGTCAAGGAGTCAAATACGTTTTCCTCGACCACATTTCCATCGTCGTATCTGGAAATTCGGAGGAAGATGAGCGAAAAACTCTTGACTACCTCTCCACACAGCTCGCAATGCTTGCAGAATCACTTGACTTCGCTCTCATCTTCGTCTCCCACGTTAACGATGACGGAAAAACTCGAGGCAGTAGAAATATATCAAAAGTTGCACACCTTCGAATCGATCTGCACCGAGACCTCGAAGCTGAGTCCGAAGACGAACGCAACAAGACCAAACTGGTCGTTACCAAGAACCGCTTTGGCTCAACTACTGGCCCGGCTGGGGTCCTAGTCTTCGACCCTAAGACTTTTGAGATCAAAGAGCACAAGGTAAGTAATATACCTAAGCTTCCGACTTAATGGGGTTTTGGCGTATTTTCTTCTAGAAAATTTTGGAGGCTGTACTGCCTGATTTTACTTGGGAAGACCTAGACTGGTGGCACACAGCCCAAAGGGAAGAGACAGAAACATATGCTCTCACCCAAAAAGCGTTGCCTCATGAACAACGATGGTACCGTGCCTTCGATCTCACTCCTTTCAAGGATGTCAAGTGTGTCATCCTTGGTCAGGACCCCTACCACACACCTGGAGTAGCTAATGGCTTGGCTTTTAGTACTAACCCCGATGTTGTTCTTCTTCCTCCTTCTTTACGCAATATCTTCAAGGAGTACAGTAGCGATCTCGGCTTTCGTACTCCTCGCAGCGGTGATCTTACTGCTTGGGCCGAGCGTGGCTGTCTACTCCTTAACACAGCTCTTACAGTAGAGCCGCATAAACCAGCTAGTCACAAAGACATCGGCTGGGACGTGCTGATCAAGGAGGTACTCACTAAGCTCAATGAAGAGACGAAGCACTCGGTCTTCATCCTCTGGGGTAGACATGCTCAGGAATACCACCCTCTCATCCATGCGAAACGGCATCTCGTTATCCGATCTGCTCACCCCTCTCCTTTCAGCGCACGACAGGGGTTTTTTGGCTCTAGGCCATTCACTAGGACTAACACTTACCTTGCTGCCCACGGGAGAGGTGAAATTGATTGGCGTCTCAGTTAAGGCAAAAGATAATGATCACTGAACTCGGTTCCGTCTACTCTAAACTCCTGATTGACAACCTACTAAACGTACATGCTCTAACCAACATGTATCGTGCCAGTAATAACGAAGAGTACCGCCGAGCTGCTGCTGATTGGCTTCCTGCACTAGAAAATCAGCTCAGTATCCTGAAAAGGGAACTCCTCGCAGAGAAGGTCACTGAGGACCGTAATGCCTTCGTGGCTACTACCCTAGCCGACACTCCCTAAATCCCTGTCCACGGTCATTTGTGGGCACTACAGAGGCTATCCACATGGAACCAATCACTATCTTTCTTGTTTCTCTCGCTGTTCTGTTTCTAATCATTGCTCTTAAGTGATTACACAGGGTGACCGTGACTTCTCTAAGCTCATCTTGCTTAGGGAGAAATTAGCTGAGTATGATGCAGTCTTGGTTGACACACCAGACAATGTTATTGCTCTTATCAATCGTCGTAGTTTGCTTGCTCAGCTTGATAAAGTATTGAGCAGGCAGTTCCAAGTAATACAAGGAGGTAAGTCAGTATCAGATGTATCATCGACATAGAGGCTGATAGCCTCAAACCAACTGTAATCTGGTGCATTGTCTGTCGTGACATTGACACCGATAAGGTCTACACATTCGTAGACCCAATGAAGAAAAGCAAGAAGGATTTCCTTAACTTTGCTCAAACTGTGTCGCTTTGGGTTGGACATAATATTCTCGGCTATGATGGCATTTACATTAATGCTCTTATTGATCGGGAGTGTATTCGTCTGGCTTCCTGTATTGATACTCTCGTCGTTTCGAAGCTCGTCAACTACTCGAATCCCGGTGGCCACTCCCTTGCCGAATGGGGAGAGCGTCTAGGAGTCCCTAAGGGTGACTTCTCGGACTTCTCGAAGTTTAGTGAGGAGATGCTTAAGTATTGTATTCAAGATACTCTAGTTACTTTGAAAGTATTTAGAGAGCTTGAGAACTTTATCTTCTCCCCTCTGTGGAAGGAGTCTCTACGGCTAGAGCACGACGTCGCAGTGATCTGCACTGAGATGCACAACAATGGCTTCCACTTCGACCTACCTGCCGCTAAGGAGCTGCATACTAAGATATCACTAAGGTTGTCTGAGTTATCTAAGGAGATGGCTACTACCTTTAGTCCTAAAGCTATCTTAGTAAGAGAGATAACTCCTAAGGAAACTAAGTTTGGTACCCTTAGTAAGGTGGATTTTCGGAATGAGACAGACCTGTCTCCTTATGTGGCTGGTGCCCCCTTTAGCAGGATTCGGTGGGAACCATTCAATCCCGGGAGTGCAAAGCAACGAGTTGAAAGGCTCAACGAAGCAGGATGGAAACCCTTCGAGAAGACAGATGGACACAAAGATTGCGAGAAAGAGCTTCGGAACTTACAGAGGCAGGGGAAGTGGCGTACACAGACACCATCAACTACTTCCTCACAGAAGGCCTTGACTATAACCGAGCTGCAGAAGAAGCTGCAAAACTTCTCTGTGTATGGTTGGACAACAAGCGAAGACAATCTGGCCACCCTACCTCCTGATGCTCCTGATGCCGCTAGGAAGCTCGTACAGTGGCTTGTGCTAGATAGACGTAGGTCGGTGCTCGAAGAGTGGTTCAACGCCGTCAGTGGGCCGGAGAATCCATTTAAAGACCTATTCACTGGCGAGGTATCCACTGAGACTCGTATCCACCCCACGATTAACCATCTTGGGGCATGGACACAGAGGAAATCGCACCAGAAGCCTAACTCAGCGAACATCCCTACCTTCCACGGTCTCCCTAAGACTCGTGAACCTACTGCCGTGGAACTTATCAAGGCTGAGTACGATCCAGTTCTTCGTACCTTCTGGACTGCTGGTAAGGACCGTCTCTTGGTTGGTGTGGATGCCGAGTCCATCCAGCTACGTGTACTAGCCCATTATATGAACATGCCTGAGTTCACATTCGCTGTGACACAGGGTAACAAGAAGGATGAATCCGACCCACATTCTATGAACCGTAAGGCTCTTGGGAAAGACATCTGTCAGTCACGAGATGATGCTAAGACGTTCATCTATGCGTGGTTGCTGGGTGCTGGTATCCCCAAGGTAGCTGCCATTCTCCACTGTTCCCTCGAAGAAGCACGGATCGCTAGCCAAAATTTCCTTGACTTCTATCCAGGCCTTCAATATCTTAAACAGGAACAGATTCCAAATGATGCAGCTAGAGGTTACTTCGTCGGCTTTGATGGAAGATTTATTCTGTGTAACTCTGAACACCTGATGCTAGCTGGCTACCTACAAGCTGGTGAGAGTATTATTATGAAGAAGGCACAGACAATCTGGACACCAAAGCTTCGAGCGGAGAAGGTACCCTTTTGGGCTGTCAATGACGTCCATGACGAATGGCAAACAGAGACAGTTAACGATCTTGACACAGCGGTTTACATCGCTGAAACACAAGCATCAGCCATCAAAGAAGCTGGTGAGTACTTTAAACTGAACTGCCCAATGGCTGGATCATTTAAGAATGATGCAGGAGAGTATACTATTGGCGCCAACTGGTCAGTGACACACTGACACATCGTAGCTTACTGCTACTTATGGAGTTTAACACATTGAAACTGTTCAAGATTTTCTTTAAGTATGCGGAGGTCGGACACGCACTTATTGCTGCTGATGATGAAGAAACTGCTGGTCTAGGCTTCATTGAAATGTTCGGTGAACAGATCGATGAACTAGAAATCACTGAAATCGAAACTGTTGAAGAAGAATTCACTGGCCAGATGGCCCCTACTACGGAGACTGTTAACTGATGGCTAACATTGTAAAGTTCCACGGCAAGCTTAAGTGGGTCAAGACTAAGAACCTTGATAAGTATGGTAAGTGGGGTGTTCAGCTCTACCCGGATGACGCTACTCGCAAGGCCATTAAGGCTCTTGGTATCCGTCTGACCTTGAAGGAAGACGATGAGGACGGCTTCTACTACAACTTCAACCGTCGTGGTAAAGCTAAGTGGGGTGACCTTGAAGCACCCTATGTACTTGATGAGAACGGTACCCCCACTGATGAAGCTATTGCAAATGGCTCTGAAGGCTGGGTTGTTCTAGACGTCTACGAGTACAAAGCTGGGCGAGACGCCAATGGTAATGACTATGACGCTGGTAAGGCTGCTCGTTGGGAAGGTCTAGAGATGACCAAGCTGATCCCCTACGTGAAGCCGATCGCAGAGAACCTGCAGGGTGACAACACGACTGAGGAAGGCAAAGAAGTCTTCGCCACCAAGTCGACTGGTACTGATGCGGTGCCCTTCTGATGACTGAAATACTCCTTCTTGTCATTATCTTTTTGTTGATCATTCGTTGAGTAAACGGATTGACACGCTCGTTGACGACATCTACAGTGTCTTCGATAAGGGCGTAGAGATCACCGAGGAGCAAGCAGCAGACTTTGGTAAGCAAGTAGCTACCATGATGACCAACAGGATTCAAGAAGAGAGGGTTCACACCCCTCTTCGTCTCTCTGGTATCGGAGAAGATTGTGATCGAAAGCTTTGGTACAATGCTAACGTACCGGAGCTAGCCGAAGCTCTCCCGCCTGCTACACGTATGAAGTTTCTCTTTGGTGATCTCACCGAGCTACTCCTTCTCTTTCTCGCTAAGATAACAGGACACGAAGTTGTCGGAGAACAAGACACAGTCTCCATTGGAGGCGTTAACGGACATCGAGATGCAATTATCGATGGAAGAACTGTTGACGTTAAAAGCGCTTCTACGTACGGCTTTAAGAAGTTCAAGTCTAATGGACTCACCGAAGACGATCCTTTCGGGTATCTTAAACAAATTGGAGCCTATCGATACGCCTCTATCAATGACCCTCTCCTTAAGGACACTACTCAAGTTTCCTTCCTAGCTATGGATAAACAGCATGGTCACGTTGTTCTTGATACTTACCCTGCTGACCGTGTTGATTACCCTAAGCTGGTTGAGAGGCAGAAAGAAATAATATCGAGTACACAGGTCCCTGCTCGTGGCTTCCAGCCTGTTCCTGAAGGTAAGTCTGGTAACATGAAGCTGGATACTAAGTGTAGTTACTGTAGTTTTAAGCAAATTTGCCACCCCCAACTTCGAACGTTTCTCTATAGCTACGGTCCCGTGTTCCTTACACACGTTGCCAGAGAACCAAATGTCCCTGAGGTACTCAAAGTTGACGAGTAAAGAGTGTACGAAGTGTAAAACCACTCAAGACATCTCTGAATTCCACAACCGAACTCTGACTTCAGGAAAGAAAACCTTTTCCTCACAGTGTAAAACGTGTAGGAAAGAGTACCTTTACAAATGGAGAGCGACGAACCCTCTAGAGTACAAAGAGCACTACACCCGCAGCAAACTTAAAAGTAAGTACGCTCTTACTGCAGCCGATGTAGAACGTATGAAGGAAGAACAGAACTTCTGTTGTGCGATCTGTGACGAACCTAAACGTCTTGTCATTGATCATAGTCACGATACAGGTAAAGTTCGTGGGCTTCTCTGTCACTCTTGTAATACTCACCTTGGTGTTATAGAGAACAAAGAAAAGATGCGTCGAATGCAGGAGTACCTGAATGAAGCTAACGGTGGACAGTGTCCGTAACCCTCTTGAAGCTCGTATCCTTAAGGATTTCCTTTCCTACGAACGAGCCACAGAGTACAGAGAACTTACTTACGAGGCTGAGACCCTCACCTACTCTATCCCTCGGACCTACGTCCCAGACTTTGTAGTGGAGCTATCTAATGGCCACAAGATTTATATTGAAGTTAAAGGTTATCTCCGCAGAGATGACGAAAAGAAACTACTGGCCGTACGTCGTGATCATCCCGACGTTGATCTACGAATTGTGTTTGACAAAGACAATAAGTTGGCCGGTAGGAAAATGAGATACAGTGAGTGGTGTACGAAGCATGGAATCCTCTATGCGGTAGGTCACCTACCTAAGGAGTGGTTGCTTCCATGAAGCTAACTGAGAAACAGATCGACTACTACAAGAAGCTAGACAATGCTGATCTGGGCCACACAGTCCAAGAATTCAACTATGATCTACAGCAAGCTCAGAATTATCTGTCTGATGCCCTTGACAATATAGAAGTGGTGCTGGCCCACATGGATGTGGTAGCTAGTATCCTAAAGGAAAGGGCTACCGTTGTCGACGCACCTAGTAATCCCTGATAGCCACGCTCACTGGGAGCATAACAATGACCGAGCTGATTGGTTGGCTCAACTCATCATCGACATCAAGCCAGATGTCGTTGTCCACATCGGAGACTCAGCAGATATGCCTAGCCTTAGTGGCTATGACAAAGGCAAATCCTCGTTCCACGGACGAACCTACCGAGCAGATATTAACGCTCATCTCGACTTCCAAGAACGTCTCTGGTCGCCTGTCAAAGCAAGAAAGAAGCGACTCCCGCGCACCTATTTTTGTCTTGGTAACCATGAACACCGGATTACCCGGGCCTTGGAATACCAGCCTGAGTTGGACGGTACCATTGGATTGGCTGATCTCAACCTTGAAGAATGGTATGACCACATCGCTTGGTACGAAGGAAGTACCCCCGGAACAGTTACCGTCGATGGGGTGCTCTACGCCCATTACCTCGTCTCGGGAGTCAGTGGACGTCCTATTGGTGGAGAACACCCAGCTACGTCACTTATCGGAAAGTCACTGACAAGTGCGACAGTGGGTCACCTTCATACTGCTGATTGGTCTAGGCGTACTACTGCTTCTGGCAAACCTGTACTTGGCTTGTTTGCTGGGTGCTTTCAAGATTACAGTCCTGAGTTCGCAGGGAACGCTGCAGACAAGTGGTGGCGTGGCGTCTGCGTTAAGCGAAACGTCGAAGACGGTAACTACGACTTGCAGATGATTTCCATAGATTCTCTCAAAAAGGAGTATGCACGATGAATGAACTTGATAATGCTTGGGCTGTCCTCAGCCAGAATGGTGACCTCTACGTTAAGATCACTGAGAGTGATGTAGAAGGTACTACTGGTATGGTTCTTCACTTCAATAAGGCTGAGTCCATTGAACTCTACCGTATTCTTCATCAGTGGATGAATAGCGATGATGTCTCTGAGGATGTCCCTGCCTTCGAACCTACGGACTGGGAAGTTGTAGAGGATACTCTTGATGCCTGAGGACTACGTGCTTAACTATTTCAATCGTGTCCTCGATAGCATGTCTATTGAGGAAATTCTTGAAAGCTCTTCGGACTACGAGTCCGCAGAAATCCTTGCTCATCTCTATCAGGCTGGTTTCCTGAATATCACTCTGAGGCCGGAGAATCTTGAACTTAATTTCGATTAAGTCATCGACACTAAGGAGTGTCTCGTGAACTCAATTTCGACTAAGAGTCCTTTCCTAAAGCGTAAGCTTAAGCTGGAAGACAAGGATCGCTACGAGTACTCGAATAAGCCTAAGCCACCCAAACCCCCTAGGCACAAGCTTAGGGTGCTGGATGTGGTAAACAAAGACCCTGAGGAGTTTCTGGATAATGACTAAGGACCTACCCACCATGAACATCAAGATCAATCATGAACTGCTTGAGGAGGTCATCCTTGGTTTCCTCTTCGGTAATAGTCTGATCACTCATAAGCACCTAGCTCTTGGTATTGATCTTGGTATGGAGATTGATGATGATGGCTTCATTGACCTTGAAGTAATCTACGAGGACCTTCCTGATGATTGGCTGTCTCAGCCGGTGTACATTGAGGAAGACCCCTACGCGATCTTCACTGAGACTGATGATGAAGGCTGAATACATCAACCATATGGGGGATGACCTGAGCATTGTTAATAGTGCTCGGGTCTCCTTCAATAAAGAATCAGATCGATTCATTGACAAGGATGAAAAACTTGTACGTTACCTTGCTAAGCATAGCCACTTTACTCCTTTCACCCACACAGCAATCACCCTCCGAGAAACCGTCCCAATCTTCGTTGCAAGGCAGAGGTTCAAGCACGTTGTTGGGTTCACGTACAACGAAGTATCCCGACGTTACGTTGATGATGCTCCCGAGTTTTATGTGCCTGAGGTGTGGAGGGGCAAGCCGGTAAACGCTAAGCAGGGTAGCTCAGACGAAGTTATTACTACGTATGAAATCACCCTCGAAGATGATACTTGGACTGTAGAACCTAAGGAAGAGTATAGAGAACTCCTTGACCACTGCGAACATGTCTACTTTAATATGATCAAAGGAGGAGTGGCCCCTGAACAAGCTCGCATGGTTCTACCGCAGTCTATGTACACCAGTTACTATGTTACTGGCAGTTTGGCTGCTTTCGCTCGGGCTTACGGTCTACGCTCTGATCCTCACGCACAGCTAGAGATTCAGGAATTGGCTAAGATGTGGGACGAGATCATTCGTCCCTTGTTCCCTGTTGGTTGGAGTTCACTAGTTGACCCCGCATGAAATCAAGCATCCTGCTCAGTACTTTGACTTCTCTATTGAGAGCATTGCGCTGGTACTTTCTCGCCTCCCTAGGTTTTGTGGTCATGGTGATGGTGAGCTTAGTGTGGCTCATCACCTCGTACATTGCTACAAGCTTGCTCGTATACTGTATCCTGAGGATCGTAGGCTTCATCAGCTAGTCCTCTACCACGATGTACCAGAAGTCTTTTATGGAGACATCCCATCTTATGTTAAACATGCCTTGGGTGAAGAAGCTCTTAGTTACTTGGGTAAGCTTGATCGAGACATATTCTCTAAACTTGGTATCCCATATTACGGCGGGGATGAAAAGCGAAGAGTTAAGCTCATCGACACTCTTGCTCTGGTCCGCGAAGCTGAGTTTGTGTTCGACAATTTTGTACCTGACGACTGGCCTTATCCAGAAGTTGAAGTGAAGCTGTCCTTTATGGACTCTGGTTTCACTCGTAGCATGATCTCTATCCAATACGAAATCGAAGAACTCTTGAAGGAGTATGCTAATGTTTAAAGCTCTTATCGTTGCTCTTGCTCTACTGGCTACCCCAGCTCTGGCGGAAGGCACCCCTGAAGGTTGTACCTCAGTTGCTGATGTCTACACCGAAATCACTGCTATTAACTCTCGTGACGTCCCTACTGGTGACTCTGCTATGGTCCCCTCTACCATTGATGCTTCCGTAGCCAAGCTCTACGCTTCTGCTGTAGCTGAGATGGGTGGCCCTACTATTCCTTTTGACCCTACTTCTATTGTAGTGGTTCGATATAAGGATGCAGCTACTCTTGTCTTCTTTAAGGAAGGGTGTGCCGCAGGTCATCTTAAGGTCCCCTACTCTATCCATGTCCAGATTCTTGGTCGTGTTCAGAAGAGTCTCTAATGGAAGTCGAAGCTTTCTATGAAGTCTCTTCTCAGAAGTGGCAGTTTCTAGTCCGAATTGATACCCTCGATGTTGAAGAGTATTTATATAACGAAGACACTTCTGGTTACCTTATTGATGCAATGCAGGTAGCAATGGAGATAGCCCGTGGCTCGTGACTACCGTAAGGAATACGACGAGTACCAAGGTACTCCCGAACAGAAGAAGCGTAGGGCACAGAGGAATGCAGCCCGGCGTAAGGCAGAACGAGAAGGCCGTGTACACAAAGGTGACGGCAAGGAAGTGGACCATAATGATCATAGCAATCGTCGTGGTAAGCTTGATAATTCGAATGTACGTGTAGTGAGCCGTAGAGCTAACCGTAAGAAACAACCGAAGAGGGATGGGTCTGAGGATTGATCGAGCGTACAGACGAAGAACGGAAAGCCTATAACAGAGAAAAGACACGGCAATACCGAGCACGTAACCCTGATGCAATGCGTGCGGCTTCTCTGCGTAAGGGTGTACAGATTCGTCGTCGAAGGTACTGGCTTCATAAGTACAAGCTAGCCAAGGGCTGTTGTGAATGTGGTTATAACGTACATGCAGCAGCTCTTGACTTCGATCATATTGATCCTAAAGATAAACGTATGACAATCATGGCACGACTCTCTGACAGTCTCTCAAATCTAATGACTGAGATACGCAAGTGCCGTGTCATTTGTTCTAACTGTCATCGTATCCATACAGCTCACCAAAGAAAGAATCTAGTATGACCTACGGCCCAAGCCTCAGGATCGCTGAGGAAATCCATGCGATGAAGTACCGGCAGACTGGTGAGTCCTTTAAGGATGCTATGTCGCGTATTGCTTCGACCCTTTCAGACAACGATGAGCACTACCAAGCCTTTAGGAACCTTCTTCTTACCCAGAAATTTCTACCAGCAGGCCGAGTTCAGGCCTCTGTAGGGGCAGCTAGACAAGTCACGGCGTTCAACTGCTACGTTAGTGGAACGATTAAGGACTCCATGAATGACATCATGGACAAGGCTAAGGAAGCTGCTGAAACCATGCGCCTAGGAGGTGGTATTGGCTATGACTTCTCAACTCTCCGGCCTAGAGGAGATCGAATTAAAACTCTCGACTCTCTCTCCTCAGGAGCAGTATCTTTTATGGGTATTTATAACGCCGTGTGCGCTACAGTATCGAGCGCAGGGCACCGACGTGGAGCACAGATGGGAGTGCTACGAATTGACCACCCAGATATTGAAGAATTCATTAGGGCAAAGCAAAACTCTACAAATCTCACCAATTTCAACGTCTCTGTGGGCGTCACTGACAAGTTTATGGAAGCTCTTTTCGTAGATGGAGACTTCGATCTAGTCTTCGAAGGTAGGGTGTACAAGACTGTCAAGGCTAAGTACCTCTGGGATGAACTGATGAGGTCTACGTGGGACTGGGCAGAACCCGGTATCCTCTTCATTGACACTATCAATAAGAAGAACAATCTTTGGTACACGGAGACCATTGCTGCTACTAACCCCTGTGGTGAGCAGCCTCTGCCCCCTTATGGTGCCTGCCTCCTAGGCTCCTTCAATCTCGTTAAGTACGTTTCCAACCACGGTGATTGGTTATTTAATTATGATGAGTTTAGGAATGACATTCGTGTTGTTGTCCGTGCTATGGATAATATCATTGATCGTACTATCTACCCTCTACCGGCGCAGGATGTGGAAGCTAAGAACAAGCGACGAATGGGTCTTGGTCTTACTGGTGTCGCAAACACTATTGAATCTTTTGGGCCTAAGTATCAGTATGGCTCTTCTTTCTTTCTCGCTATCCTAGAAGAGATTCTGACTATCCTCAGGGACACAGCCTACCTTGCTAGCGTAGAGCTTGCTAAGGAGAAGGGCCCCTTCCCACTCTTTGATAAGGACAAGTACCTTGAAGGAAAATTTATCCAGACCTTGCCGACTAGTATCAAAGAAGCTATCGAACGGTATGGAATTAGAAATTCGCATCTACTCTCCATCGCACCAACCGGAACTATCAGCCTCACTGCCGACAATGTATCTTCTGGCATCGAGCCTGTCTTCTCTTACGGCTATGATCGAACCATCATTACTTTTACCGGCCCAATCGTTGAACGAGTCGACGACTACGGCTTCCGAGTATTCGGAGTACGAGGTAAAACAACTGATGACGTGTCCGTCGACGAGCACGTTAGTGTCCTGAATCTTGCTAGTCAATATGTCGATAGTGCCTGTAGTAAAACGTGTAATGTAGGTGATAACGTTGGTTGGGAAGAGTTCAAGAATGTCTATATACAAGCTTATCGCGGAGGTGCTAGCGGATGCACAACGTTCCGTGCCAGTGGTAAACGCTATGGAATCCTCAACAAAGTCCAAGAAGGAAAGGACGAAATCGTTGTCGAAGAACCAACTGAATACGACGAAGGAGGCACTGCCTGTTATTTCGATCCCTCAACCGGTACTCGAAGCTGTGAGTAACACGGCCTTTCTTAAAGAACCTATTAACTGGGAGACGAAGGACGAACACGGTGACAACCTTAAGAAGGACTTCGGTAAGCTGCCGTGGCACCTGTTCCCTTACGATGCTGCAGAAGAGATCGTTAAGGTTCTAGACTTTGGTGCCAAGAAGTACAGTGCCCGAGGTTGGGAAGTGGGTATGGACTGGTCCCGTGTGTACAGTGCGCTCATGCGCCATATGTTCGCTTGGTTCTTCCGTCGTGGTACTGATCCTGATACTGGCCTGTCCCACCTAGCCCATGCGGGCTGTTGTATCCTGTTCCTGATTGCTTACGAGAAGCGTAAGGTAGGCAACGACGATCGACCAACCATTCCTGAGTAATCACTAGGCAAAAAGAAACCCCGGCGTCCTTTCGGATACCGGGGTTTTTCTATGTTCAGATTTGACCGGAGGACTTATTCCCAGCTATTGAGAAAGTCGTCATAGGCCATGGTCGTACGGTTCAGACCATCACCATCATAGTAGCTCTTACCAGATGGTAGAGGTAGACCAGCCCACTCTTGGGCTAGGCGCTTACCGAAGGTAGCCTTATCAATAGCTCCACTACGGTACTCATTCAATCCCCTACGTTCAAGCAGCTTCCTAGCTAGCTCATCCTGCAGTTCAGGAGTGAAGAGGGTATCGTCTCCAATGTCATTCTCTTTAAGTAGTTCATTGAGAGTACCTTGGATGATCTGGTATCTACCTACTGCACTAGAGGGGAACGTCCCCTTGTTCTGCACCATGTAGGCTTGGAGTTGCTTAACGTCCCCTACGCTTAGTCGGTCTAGTGGTTGAGCGTTCTTACCGTTCCCACTTACTGCGTTGTAGTTGCCCCCAGACTCAGGCCCTGCGATGGTATCAAGGAGTTGCCTCTCCTGCTCCGCCGCTGGTCTGGCCTGCCAAGCCCCTAAAAAAGCGTCGAAGGGACTACCTCCCGTGCCCGGCTTGTCAAGGTTCTTACCTACTGCATCACCTGCACCAGCCACACTACGGTAGAGCTTCGACCAGAAGCTATCCTGTGTAGACTTAGTGGTATCCAATCCCTTCTGCTTAATTAGGTCTGTGATGGCTACAGCCGGGTCACTACCCTCTGCTTCTAGGATTGGCTTGATAAGGCTGATGCCTTGGTTAAGCTGCTTCACGCTCTGCTCTAGAGCTGCGTTGTTCCAGTTACTAACCATGTTTCCACCAAGGAAACCCTTAACTCCCTTCTGTGCCTCACGGCCCTGCGGAGTAAGGCCCCAAGAGAACTGGGCAGTCTTAGGATCAAACTTCACCTCGGTGTAAGGCATCATAGCCTGACCTTCCTTGGTGCCATCAATAGCACTACCGAAGGTAGCTACGAAGACTTGCTTAGACCAGTTAGTGTAGTTAGCCCACACAGCAGGATTAGCCTGCCCCAGTTCCTGCATCTTCTTAGTAACCTCAGGGCTAGACATCTTGGAGAAGACAGCCAGCTTATCGTCAGTAGTACGGAAGCGAGTAATGAACGGAGTGTTCTTACTACCGAACATGGACTCAGCAATGTTAAGAGCTACATCAGGACGAGTGTTCTTGTCCATCAGCATGTCGACATGACCTGCAATAGAGGCCTGAAACGCTTTAGTGTCCTTAGGATCAAGGGCTTTAATCTGATCATGATACTCATTCAGACTAGCACTACCAGCAGTAGTAGTCCTTACTGCTTGAGACTGGATCACAGCCTGCATAGCACCACTCAGTAGAGCATTGCCATTAGCACTGAGAGCCAACTGAGACAGAGAGTCTCCACCAATCTTCTGGAAGTCACTGATAGCCTGTAGGGGAGCGTTGTCATTGACAAGCTTAGCTACACGAGCATCCTGAGAAGCTTTAGCCATATTCACAGTCTGGTTTACTAGACCGTATTGATTGTTTAGGATCATATCCTTGATCTGAGTGATCGGGAACATAGCCTGCTCCTGTAGAGCCTTAGCCTTATCAGGAGGAAGATAGCTAGAGAGAGACTTACCGCGATCATTAGGCTGGAACAAAGCCTGCTGTGCTACCTGCCTAGCCTGTGCCTCTAGTAGAGCAAAGGTAGAGAGGAACTCCTGCTGCTGTTCCGGTGTAGGAGCCTTACCACTAGCAACCTGTGCAGTGATACGATCCCTGAATGCTCCGAAGCCTGCCTTCTCACTTGTATCAGAAATGAAGCGATTCATCGACACGTTCAAGGTGTCTGTGGCAATGGACATAGCCTCCTGCTCATTAGCCTGTCCTAGAGAAGCATTGTACTCTAGGTCTGCTTTACGAGCCTTAAGACTTTCTTCCTGTGCTTTACGCTGGCCCACTACGTTCTCAATCTGAACGATAGCGTTAGGGTCACCCTGCTGGTAGGACTTAAGCAGATCAGGAGGGACCAAGCCTAAGTTCTGACGAACAAAGCTCTCATCCCTACCACGTCCAGCCTCAGCCCTAGAGGCTGCCTGCTGTGCTTCCTGATTAAGTTCATTACGAAGTTGGTTAGCAGGAGTACCACCAGTGATACGAGAAATCTGCTGATCAATGTACTCACGCTGACCGGGATACTTAGCCCTAAGAGACTTGGTAGTGGTGTTCAACTGAGACCAGTAGTAGACATCACTTACTTTACCCGCAGCCCTAGCTGCATTAAGACGCTCTAGGTTAGACACAGCCGTGTCTACAGCGGGGTTCTGTGTCTGCCAGAAGTTATTGGCACCAGCCTTATCACGCTGTAGCTGAGCCAGAGCAACCTCATCAGTGACCTTATCATAGGACTGATAGATATCGTTCTGTATCTGAGCCTGCTGAGTTTCTTCCTGAGCAGCAGCCGACACCTTAAGAGTATTCCCTACACCCTCGAAGAGAGCTTCAAAGGTACGGTTAGGTGTAGGTCTATCCACTCCCTTCGAGTTGTTAAGGAAGTTAGGTACATCTGCAGGACCCGGTGTTGGGTTGAAATCTGCCATCTGTTACTGATCCTTGCCGATAGACATTAAGTTCTTCTCCATAGCGTCTTTAGCTTCTTTAGGTGCCTGACGGAACCATTTGCTGTCAATAGTCTCTAGAACAGACTGACCACGTACAGCATCCTGAGTAAGCTGGGAAGCTTCCTGAGGGGTGAACCCACCCATCTGAGTAATAGCGGCAGCTCTAGCATTGTACGACTTCATGCTATCCCAGTCCTGATCCTTAGCAGCTTGGAAACCCTTCTGCAGGTTCTTCACTACGTCTTTACCAAGTACCTTCTTAGCATCAGCCTGCTTCTTTAGGATATCCCCCTTAGCAAAAGCATCCGCTATTGCGATAGGGGTTAGACCGGTCATAGCACCAACGATAGAATCAAAAGTGGTTGTGGGAGCAATGTAAGTATTGTTCTTAGAGATGTACTTACCAAGGTTCCAAGCCATAACAATCTTAGTAGCATTATCGACACTAGAAATGTTACGAGCAGCATCCAGCATGTCTTCTACTGCGAGGTTCTTATACTCTCCTGTACCACGAGTTACATCGTAGACAGAAGACATCACAGGATAGATAGACTTTAGAATGTCACCAGTGATGGAACCAGAAGCACCAAACACGAAGTCGTTAAGAGTCTTGTCACCATCAATAATCTCCTTAAAGATACTAAGACCACCGGGACCTAGACGCTGAGACACGTTGTACTCAGTTCCAGTAGCAGCCTGTAGCATCGTAGAGATCATACCTTCGTGCCAAGCATCGACCATACCGTTGTCCATGTTAACACCACGAGCAATCATCTGCTCCCTTATTTCCTCATACCAAGGCCAGACACCAGTAGTAGCACCCACACCAGTGGGGATACCATAGAGGCTGCTATAGGTAAGGAAGGCTCTAGCCTTTTCACTACGGGTCAGACGACCCGAGTTACCAAAGCCACCGCTAAGGAACTGCTCCATGAGGCGGGCTTGGAAGGCAAAGAACTGGGTAGGAACAGAGAAGATACCAGACTGCCAAGCAGCACTAGAAGCTCTGGTCATGTTCAGGGAGAGTAGATCAGCCCTGTCCAGTATCTTCTGACGCTCTAGGTTACCAATGGCTTTACCGGGGTTAGCTTGCTTAAACTCACGGAAAGCAGCCTGCCAACCAGAGAGTCGAACCATACGCTCAGTCTCCTTAAAGAATACCGTACCCTTATCTAGAAAGTTACCAACAGTACTCTCATAGACCTTGGGATCAGTAACATCATTTTTAAAGGCTACTTCACCTTCTACGTTACTATAGCCAGTCTTCTTAAGTTCGTACCAGCTTTCCAAGATATCTTCTTTAGACTGCCTTGTCAACCGAGAGGCATTCTCCGCCATAGCTTCCACAACCTTAGGGTTGCTGTTGAGGCTCATACGACGGAAGTACCAAGCAGTACCATAGGCAGGGAAAGCATTCTGTACACCTGCTACAGCCATAACATGGGCTAGGCCCTGTCCCTGCACGAACATCTGCACGGGATTGAATAGACCAAGCTTGGAATGGAAGGCCACACTACGCATGAAGCGAGTAGGATCAGCTACGTTACCCAGCATGTGATCAGAGACGAAGTCACTAGCACCCTGTCCAAGGCTGTTGTAGACCATGTTAGCGGTCTTGTCCTGTACCCAGCGAATGTTCTTACCAAGACCAGTCTCAGTACCAATGAAGTTCAAGGCAGCTTTAGCAGCATTACGTGCAGCAGCTAGCTTATCCTTGTTACTGTTCTTGGTGTCCAGAGGAAGGTTGGAGAGATACTCCATGGGATCACGAAGGAACTCATCCTTGCTCACCGTCAGTACGTCTTCGAACTCCGAAGAGAACTTCTCAATAGCAGTAATACGGTAATCATTCATAGCCCTGTCGGACATGATGTTCCGCATACTACGGTTGAGGGTGGGCAGAGGGTCTAGCATCTTAGCACTGTCTAGACGGTAGGTTGGGTTGCTTTCGCTTCCACCTTCACGTACGGTCCAGAGGTCTGGATCGCGGCTAGTAGTAAACTCCTTATCCAGCAACTGGTAGTTACCGTAGTTAGACTCGGTAGCGTTCTGGTCGTACTGGATGGTTCGATAGTCATCAATGGTCTTCCTTCCACTACCCACGTTCACAAAGGGTTCAGTCTTAGAGAACTGAGCCTTGATCACATCACCAGAGGTAGGATCAATAGCGTCTTCAAAGAAAGACTTGAACTGGTTCTCATCGAAGGGAAGGTTACGAGCAAGGTAGCTCTTAAGTTCACTCGTACCTAGAAGCTTACGAGCCTCTTCCATACGAGCAGAATACTTCGCTGCTTCTGCCTGTGTTTCAAAGCCGAAGACAACTCGATCCCCCACGTACATCTTAGCCTGATCCATACCAGTATCGATACGGGGCTGCTTGACGTAGAACTTACTCTCCCACACTCGGTGACCACCGGGCTTGTAGGGAAGCTGGTCCCAAGGTAGACGCTGTTCCTGAAAGGACTTCACAAGAAGGAAGTTAACAGGGTCATCCACACCAGTGACCTTAGAGAAGGGACGCTGCATCAGAGCCTGATACACCTCAATAGGCTTAAAGCCTTTGGTGTCCATGTAGCTAGAAACAAGAGCCTTATCCTCATCAGTCATGATGGTAGACTTGAACATCTTATGTTCGTTAGAAGCCTCGTCATAGAGTAGAACAGTAAAGGGTTCTTCGTCGTACTGAGGGAGCTTTACAATCTCTTTACCTTCGAAGTTACGGATAGGTGTATCCACTTCTTCACCAGTCTTAGGATCATTCACCTTATAGCTGTAGGTGTACTCCTTGACACCCTGCCTAGCCTTGTCTCTGTACACACCGAAGTTACGGACAGTCCAGTCAAAGTCATTCAGAGCGACGTAGTCGAAGTACGCCTTAGCCTCAGCTTCACTAGGAGCTACGTTGTTTACAGTACGGTAGTTGCTCTCGAAACCTTCTAGGGTATCAGCAAAGCGACCAATCTCTCCATTAGCTGGATTTACATAGCGACGATCACTGTCCCACAGACGACCAAGACGGTTACGCTGCTTACGGTTGAGAGAACCAATGCTCTCACCCACAGCCTTACCATAGCGATGCATCTCGTTTGCGAGGCCCTGAGCGGCCTTACGCTGGCCTCTAGTGAATGGGTCTACTAAATCATCAGCCGTACGCATAAAGCCCAGCAGCGTGGTCGCTAGGCCACTAGGAACGGTGTTCCCGGTAGATACCATAACGTCACGTACTGCGTCCTGAGTTTCATCCAAGGTACGAGTGACATCAATAGCGAAGCCAGTACCCTGTTGCACAATACGGTAGTCCCCGTCCAGCAGTTTGTACTCTTCACGAGCGAAGTAGCCCGCCTGAGCATTGCTAGAGAACAGGGTCTGATCAGGCTTAGCTAGCTTGACACTGACCTCGTAGGTACCAGCCAGAGAAGGCTGACGAGACACGTAGTCGATATCGAGTACAGCATCGTTGAGGTGTTTGAACTCCTGCCGAGCTACAGCCTTAGCCCCAGTCAGTCCAGCCTGTAGAGCTTCATCACTGAGACGTCCAATGGTAGGGGTAGTGATAGCCTGCCTGATAGCTGAGCTAGTGTCTTGCGCATGTTGAACGATGCGATCCGTTGCTTCACGACTAAAAGTACCGATGCGATCCCCTATCGTGTCAGGGTCGAAGATCGAGGCTACTTTGGTCTTAAGCTGATTGGTACGGAAGTTAGGGTCTGCTTCACTCCACAGGTCGTTCATCCGAACGATGGCCTGATGGTCAGCAGCCTTCTCCACATTACCTTGGTGCGTTAGGACTTTGTTAACATCAGGCACTATGCCCTCTAGTCCCTTCACAGCGTCACTGACGGCCTTTCGTGTCTCCCCCTTAGTCAGAGAGCCAGCGATCTTAGAAACGGCGTCTACGCCCTTCCTAGCGCCTTTAACAGCCAATCCACCGAGACCCAAGGTAGCCACATCGGCTACGTCCAGTGCTCCGAAGAGATTCTGTAGGTACTCATCACTGGTAGAGAAGCTAATCACTGCACTAGCGAAGGTCTCTGCATCCAGTACGTTGCTAGAGGCGATGTCTTCCACTGCGTCACGGAACGCTACCTTAAATTCCTTCTCAGGAAGGAGGTACAGGTACTCGATCTGCTGACGAAGGTTTTCACCGGGAAGGTAGGAACCAAACTTCTGGTCCTTAATGGCATTGCTGGTGTTAGCCCACGACTTGAAGGGGATCATCGTCTCCCCGTACATGCCAATGGTCTCAGCCCAGCCCATGGACTTCTTACGCTGGGCAAGGTCCTCTAGGACAGTCTGAGCGAACTCTTTACGCATGATGACCTGAGACCCAATGTCACCCTCTTCCTCTACCTCCTGAGGTTCCGTATCCTTGAACTCAGCCTTGTTGGTGAAGTCACGGATATACGCCTGAGAGAACTTCTTCTCTAGGATGGTGTCAGGATCAGTCTCAATGTCAGTCTGGCTAAGCAGCATGATATCTGCCATCTCACCAGTGGACAGGGGAGTAGCCTTGTTTGCCACCATATCATTGATGAGGTTCAGCTTCTCCTGCCTAAAGGCTATGTCTTCCTTAGCAGCCATCTGCCGACGAAGTATACCTTCTTCACCAGCGTAGATGTTGTTACGTAGGGCTTCTACACCGGGTGAGTCTTCACCAATGGCATAGTGAGCCTTAGCAGCCCTAGTCGTAGCAACACCTTCGTCCACGCTCTGCTTATTGATATCCACAAAGCTGACAGTGTCATCAGTGGGAGTCGTAAGCGTATCGGGGGCGAAGGTGACAGTTTCGTTATTCGGGTAGTCTACCACGAGTAAGGTGCTCCTTGGTCGGTAATGGTAAGAGGACGCTGAGTAGTGGGACTACCACCAACCTGATTGAATGTTTTGCTAGTGGATTGTAGTGCCCCACCGAGGCTTGAGATACCACCACCAACACTGCCAATGGTGCCACCAAGAGCTGCTGTACGGTAGCCTTCGTTAACACGCTGGTTAAGAGCAAACATCTGGTTACCCTGTGCTTCGGCAACGTTAGTAGCCTGTACACCAGCGTAGCCTTGATTCTGCTGCTGAGCGTAGGAACCGGGTAGAGCAGAACCACCGGGGTTAGCAGCACCCTGAGCAGTGGTAGTAGCTAGAGCCGTAGCACGAGCTAGGGTCGTCTGCCTGATGATCTCTCTGCGTCTACGCTGAGCGTCTAGCTGCATCTGTGATGCCCTGATCTGCTCTTGTACACCCTGAGCCTTTGATGCTTCCTGCTGTCCCTTGTACTGGATAGCTGCCCCACCTACGGACACAGCAGTACCAATAGCAAGTAGGGCGGTAGTTAGTGCTGCCATATCATATTTCCTTTAAGAATGCTTTTTCAGTCATGGTGTACCCCATTCGGGTATAGAACTTATCGACACTACCCTCTGAGGTAGACAGAGATACAAATTGAATGAAAGAAGCTCCTACCTTTTGAGACCAATACTCAGCAGCTTTAAAGAGATCAAGAGACATTCTAGATGTCCTATAGTCTGGCTCTACCCACCAAGCAATCTCTGTTGAGACTAGGTGGTCTGTGAACCCCAATGGGGATAGAGACATAGCTACCATCCCCTTAGGAATATCTTGGTTATCACAACTAAGGATCACTATGTTCTTAGATGTATCTTCTATAAGCTTTAAGTAATTATCCTTAATCATGGTTATGTTCCTAGGCATATCCTTATAAGGAGATTGTCCTAGGAACTTGTCTACCATGTTAGTAACTAAGTCTATATCTTTATATAGAGCGAGTCTTAGGTTTGTCAAGAGGTAGGTGTCCTTATGGTGCTTGATTGCCTGTTTCGAAATTAGAGAACCCAATGATAACGAAGGGTTCGTTCTCCACAGAGTCAATCCTAAGCTGTAGCGCTAGGCCGTGGCCTCTGATCTTCACTCGATTAGAGGAGGTACCATAGGAAAGGTCCTTAGAGTAAACCCTCTGAATCGAACTCCACCTGCCTGTATCAGCATTAACACTGAAATCCCATCGACCTTGAATATCGAACTGAGACCTACGTATGTTCTCAGAGAAACACCTAAGGTAGGTAGGCTGCCATTTCCTCATAGCCTCTCCGTGGACTTTAAATCCAAGAGAGAAGAAGGAAGGATAAGTAGTAGGTTGGAAGCTTCTCCAATCCACAAAGTTAATATCCCTAACTTCTGCAAAAGAGAAGTGGTCAAAGCCAATGATCGGGTACGAGATAAGATACTTAAACACTGGACTTAGTGCGGAAGGTTCTGTACCTTCTACCGTTACTGAGTCCGCGGAGTTATTGGTAACGATCTCTCCACCGATGGTTGTAACATTATCCAACGAATAAACAGACGTCTGTCCATCAACCACAACAATACCATTTACGGTAACACCGCCTACGAGAGAGATATCCCACGGATAGAAAGCGCCAGAGGTGGTATTAAAGACAAGTACCTTATCGAACTCGTATCGTTCCTCAACAGTTAAAGGTTCAGTGCTACGGTACAACCATTGTACTGTCTTAGTCTGGTTGTTGTAAGCACCCTTGGAGTAAACTTTACTATTGATCGGGATAACGTCCAAGAACTTCTTGATCTTCTTCTCAGTGATATTCTGAATAGACATAGAACCAAGCTGATCAGTAGACGCTATGGTGTACAAACCATCTTGATTCCACCAGATTGGGGTGCCCTCAACATCAACAAAGTTGTAAGCACTCAAGGTCTGATTGGAGGAAATCTTACGGACAGAGTAGTCGTTAGCTTTGAAACCTAGACCTTCTGAACCGTTGATAGCCCAGATACCATTAACAGCCCATACCACCAGAGTGTTCCCAATAGGGATCATTTTAACGATACGACCAGCCTCTGCAATAGAGATCACCCCACCATCACTGGGGAGTAGGTCACTATTGTCTTCACTGGTAGGATCGTTCTGCTGGTAGCATCGGCCAAACTGTTCGTTGGTCTCAATGATCTGGGAGAAATAAATCTTCCCAACATATTTCGGCTGGGTTAGACCACTGTAGAATACTCTACCGGCATAGAAGGTATTAGTGCTAAGTCTTTGAGTCCCAGTAGATTGTACAGGAATGCCGGGGATACCAGATTGAAGAGACCTGTCCTGAACGTGTACAGGGAGGATGTAATGGCCCTTAGGTGCCGGTGTATTACCAATAGAGAGGGTATCCACCAAAGCATTTCGAAAGAAAGAAGGGTTAGCCTGTAAGGCATTATCAGGGTCTAGAACGTAGGGTCCTCGGTAGAACCACCACACATCAGAATTGGAAGGGTAGTCCCCTCGTGCAAATGCACCATCCCAACGCCACAAGTTGATTGTGTTGTCGTACCCACCATAGTAGCCCTTAGCAGACTGCCACCATCCTTGGTTAAAGAGGTTGTACCAATGGAAGGTAGAGAGAGTGGTAGGACGACCAGAGATGGGGATACCATCATTCAAGCCTTCGAAGTCTCGAATTTCCTGATAGATGGGATTAAGACTAAATGTATCCGTATCCTGAGAGTAGGAAATGTATGCAGAGTTTAGGGAGGGATGGGTAACAAACAGGTACCCTAGACCAGACGAGAAAGAGATTTCAGTCTGAGCCGCATCCACAGACCCAACAACTAGGTAGGGGCTCAGATCAATGACGTCACTACGTACACCAGTAGAAAGGGAGACAGCACCAGTGACTTCATAGAGACGAAGGACTAGGCCCACTTGGACAACATTGAAACTCTTGGTCCCAGTGTTGCCAACATTCTTCCAAAGGAACTGGTTAATACTCCTGTTGGTCTTATCCGTATACGTAAAAAGGAAGTCTTCTTCTAGATCGAAGCCTTCCCTACGTTCTACCTTGCCGATGGGGTCAAAGACACAGTTCACAGTCTCAGTACAAGCGTTCTCTGGGTAGTTAAGACCAGTAGCTTCTGTAATAAGCCCGCCTGTTAGATTATTGTCTACTACGATTCCAGCAGAACGAGCCATACCTTAGTCCTTTTTTAGTTCGTCTTTTTTCTGTTCTGCAATATATCTCTTAACTGCAGTCTCAGCTTGAATGAGCATAGTATAACTGCCTTTAAGAGCCTTAGGCACCATTCCTTTAGAGACCTTAATCTTGTAGAAGTTATGGGGCTCAGACATCTGAATGGTGTACGTGACACCCTTAGTGGCGATCTCTACAGCCTCTTCTTCACCAATATTTGTAATCACTCAATCACCACCGGTTAGAAAACTTATTAGACGACCTACGATACAGCCCACCAGAGTTACTTCTACCATAGTTCGGTGCACGATCTAGTTCACTGATCTGGTTAGGAAGGGCTCGCTTGGTACGCATTAGATTGACCCAGCCTTTCTGAGCCTCTCTTTCTGCTTTACCATGCTGGGCTTGTTTAAGTTCTGCCCAAGCTAGGGCCTTTGTCTCGTTAAGCCAGAGCTGATGTTGCTTCTCATCGAGATTGGGTATGAAAGTGTCTTGCATAAGGAAGGGGAAGGACTCTTCACCGTACCCTAGGGTCTTATCTTTCTGTAGAGTGGAGTCCACTGAACTATCGAAGCTGTCAAAGATAATGATATTATCGTTATAAGCTGTCCAATAGGTAGGGGCTACATCATTCTTCCAAGAAAGAGTAATAGCGTCACCGTTTACATTCAGGATACCAGAGCCACTGTTGGGCTGAGTAGGATCAATGTTGTGCATACGGTCTATGAAATCTTCGAGGCACAACCAGCCAATCACCTCAAACAGAGGAAGAGGATCAGTCTCAGTGGCTCTGTTATACTTAATCCAATGGACATTCTGGATCGTCTCTGGACGATTCATAACTGTGGGAAGGTCACCAGTAAGGGAAGGCTCTAGAGTAAAGAGGGTCTTAGTCTCGTTAAGATCAGAGCGAGAAGCAATATTAAGATACGCTGTACGGGCTACAACAGCAGCCTGCATCGCCTCTTGAGTATCAGAGATACTATTTACTTCATCACTGTCTAGAGACGACAGTACCGTCTGTACAATGTCTAAGAGTGTAAATTTCATTTAGTTTCCTCTCAGAGCCTTGTCTCGGTTAAGGTAGAATTTAGTCTTGGCGTTATCCTTACCCTTGCACTGGGTTAGTCTCTGCCTGTCCTCCGCCCACAAGGCTTCTACTTGAGCCTGTTCCAGACTTGTGTTAGGGAGAGCCACAGGGTCTGCACATTCTACCAAAAGCTGCTTAGGGGCGTCCTTGAGTTGCACGGTGGATGCGCTGCACGCTGCGAGCAGGAAGGGCAATGCGCTTAGCATCAACATCCTTGGCAGCTTGTGCTTTAAGTTCTCGTAAGTCGTTTTCATTTGTCTTTGCTTCCGCTTCAAGTACAGCTACTTTCTGTAGAGCATCTTCCAAAGATAATCTATTTATCTCTGTCTGTCTAGTGTATTCAAGTCTAGCTGCGTCTCTGTAATACTCACCACCCTGCCAATAAGCCCACCCTAGGGAGACCAACCAAAGTCCCCCTAAGATCAGGTATGGCTTAAAGGGTTTAAGAAGAACCGATGCCCATGTAAACATTTTCTAAGTTACCTAGCAAACACAGTAAAGCCAAATTCAGTCGTAGGTGCGGCTGCTGCTCCTGCGCTACTCAACACCTGCATAGTAAAGCCATTTACGGTTCTGCTGGACAGGGTGTAGAACTGAGCGGTTAGTGGCATAGTTGGCACCACAGCATAAATAGCGCTGGACGTTGGAGCTGCAAATGTAACTACGTACGTGCCGGTTCCGGGGTTAGTGATGGAAGTAATATTGCTCGAAGCGAATAGCGTTCCGGCAGGGGCGGCTACAGCCCAAGCATGTGCGTGATTGGCCCTTCCGTGGGTCTTACCAGTATAGGTCGGGGTCTCGGTAGCACTTTCATACATACAACCTTCATCACTGAAAGTATGGTTGGTTAGAGTACCAGTATGAGCTACGTAAGGCCTGCCTGCATTAGGAACATATCCACCAACAGACCTAAAGCCAGAGCGGACAATAAGTTGAGACTTAGTGGCACCAGTTGTTCCGAATAGAATGTTATTCGTCGGGAAGTTAGCTGTACCATTACGAACGAAGTCACAACCATCCACGACGTAGACACCGGGATGAGCACTATGGTCAACAATAATATCTGCCGTACCACCCGAACTCTCAAAGTGAGTACCGTAGAGCATTAGGTTAGCTGCACCATTGTAACCACCGTCTAGGATACGAACACCCCAACGGACAGCATCAGAGGTCCAAGCACCAGTCCAACCATTACCTTCGAAGGAGCCGCCAACGAAGACAATGTTCGCACTATCTTGGAAGGTAGCACCCCACTGACGGTTAGCGATGAAGGAACACTTATTCAGTACAAGGATGTTAGTGGGAGAGCCGTTGTTATCGATACCATAAGACGGAGAACGAGCAGTACCCAAACCATAGTTGTTAAAGGCAAAATTGACATCTGTCAGAGACCAGTGAACGATGTCCACAACATAAGCACCGTAATAGCACTCAAGAATTTCAAGGTCTTCCCAATGCAGTCCAATAGCTCGGGTAACGCCGATACCAATACGACCAGTAGCAGGAGTAGGACTCATACCACGGAGACGGAAACCCTTTACAGTCTGTCGAGACGCGGGAGAAGTGGCCCAATTAGGACCAAGCAAGTTCAGAGCACTAGTGCCCGGAGGTCCCCAGTAACGCCACTCCGTACGGCCCTTACCAGCACCAATAACATTAATACGACGCTGATCATTAAAGGCCAAACCGGAGAGGTTGATAGTTGTAGTAGCGTCAGTGGAGTAGTAGCCTTCGGGAATAAAGAAGTCTGCGTTATCAGCCACACACGCTGTAGCACAAGCAGCAAAGGCAGCAGTAGACATGGTCACACCTGTGGGGTCTGCACCATAGTCTAGTACTGA
>Ga0247742_10000424_pt1 | contig 35126 bp, 28 predicted proteins | sample UWRJL208509C2_FD_180944 | JGI IMG/M metagenome (GOLD analysis project Ga0247742, IMG submission 180944) | Plant litter microbial communities from Arlington Agricultural Research Station in Wisconsin, United States - UWRJ-L208-509C-2 | ecosystem: Environmental > Terrestrial > Plant litter >...
GAAGTGCTGTCCGGCCTCACTGCCCGTGAAGCCAAAGTACTGCGCATGCGTTTCGGCATCGACATGAATACCGACCACACCCTCGAGGAAGTCGGTAAGCAGTTCGACGTTACCCGTGAGCGGATTCGTCAGATCGAAGCCAAGGCACTGCGCAAGCTGCGCCACCCGACGAGAAGCGAGCATCTGCGCTCCTTCCTCGACGAGTAACCCCAAAACCCCCGGCCCTGCCGGGGGTTTTGCTTTGTGCAGATTAAATTCCCCGCCACTCCCCTCCAGCCCTTTGCCCGTCTACACTCGAAACATTCCCCCGAGCCATAACGAGACCGTTATGCCCAGACTGCCAGCCCTGCTTTTGCTGCTGATCACCTGGACCGCAACGGCTGGCGCGCTGACTCTGACCGACGAAGAACGTAGCTGGCTGAAGGACCATCCGGATTTACGCCTGGGCGTGGACGCCTCTTGGCCGCCGTTCGAGTTTCGCGACGAACAGGGCCGTTATCAGGGCCTGGCGGCGGACTACATCAGCGTGATTCGCGAGCGCCTGGGCATCAAACTGACTCCCATCGAACCGGTGAGCTGGACCGTGGTGCTCGAGCAGGTCAAACACGGCAAGCTCGACCTGCTGCCCGGCATCATGTCGACCCCCGAGCGCCAGGGTTACCTATCCTTTACCCGTCCTTACCTGGACTTTCCGATCGTCATCCTCGCCCATGTCGGCGGCGCCCAGCCGCGCAAACTCCAAGACCTCTACGGCCTGAAAATCGCCGTGGTGGAGAATTACGCACCCCATGAGTTGCTGCGCACCCATCACCCCGACCTGAATCTGGTGGCCATGCCCAACGTCAGTTCGGCGCTACAGGCCTTGGCCACGGATGAAGTCGACGCCGTGGTCGGTGACCTCGCCTCCAGCGTCTGGAGCCTGCGCCAACTGAAACTCGAAGGGCTCTACGTCAGCGGCGAAACCCCTTACCGCTATCAATTAGCGATGGCGGTGCCACGGGACAACAAGATGCTGGTGGGCATTCTGGACAAAGTCCTGGCCGACATGACCCCTGCGGAGATCAATGAAATCCAGAGCAAGTGGGTGGGCAACGTCCTCGACCATCAGACTTTCTGGTCTGACTTGCTGCTCTATGGCCTGCCGGGACTGCTGCTGTTGGTGTTTATCCTCGCGGCGATGATCCGCATCAACCGCCGCTTGAGTTCGGAAATCGCCCGCAGGATCGACCTCGAACAGGAACTGCGCAGCAGCGAATACCATTACCGCGGATTGGTCGAGAGCCTGTCGGCCATCGCCTGGGAGGCGCGCATCAGCGATTTCACCTACAGCTATGTGTCGCCGCACGCCGAAGAACTGCTGGGCTATCCCCTGTCCCATTGGCTGATCCCGGGATTCTGGCGCAACATCATCCACCCCGCCGACCTGACCCGCGCGCAGAATTTCTGCGATCACGAAGTGCTGGCCGGACGCGACCACAGCCTCGATTATCGAGTCATCACCGCCGACGGCCGCTGCCTGTGGGTGCGCGACATCGTCAGCCTGATCGAACATGGCCATGAGCCGATCATGCGCGGGCTGATGATCGACATCAGCGATGCCAAACGTACCGAAGAAGCGCTGCGCCTGTCGGAACAGAAATTCGCCTCGGTGTTCCAGCAATGCCCGGACATCCTGGTGATCGCGCGCCTGTCCGACGGTTGTTTGCTGGAGGTCAACGAAGCATTCGAAGAGCAGATCGGTCTGCGGGCCGATCAAGTGATCGGCCAGACCGCCTCGTCCCTGAATATCTGGGGCATCCCCGGCGTCGGTCCCGGCCTGTTGCAGCGCCTGCAGGCTGGCAGCATTCGCAACTTGGAAATGCCCTTCCGCCGTAGCAACGGCCAGTTGTTCACCGGCCTGATTTCCGCCGAGCCGTTCGAACTCGACACCATGCCGGCCCTGGTGGTGGTGGTCCGCGACATCAGCCAGTTGAAGGAAACCCAACAACAACTGCAAACCTCTGAAGAGAAATTCGCCAAGGCCTTCCACGCTTCACCGGATGGGCTGCTGCTTACCCGTCAACGGGACGGCTTGCTGATCGAGGTCAACGAAGGTTTCAGCCGCATCACCGGTTTCAACAGCGCCATGTCCCTGGACCGCTCGACCATCGACCTGGGAATCTGGGTCAACCTCAACGAACGCAAACAGATGCTCGACATGCTCAAGCGCGATGGCTTCGTGCGGGACTTCAGTTGCCATATTCGCCGCAACGACGGGCAAATCCGCCTCTGCGAGATGTCCAGCCGACCGCTGCCGATTGGTGACGAAGACTGCATGCTGACCATCGCCCGGGACATCACCGAGCGGCACCTGATGCAGGAAAAACTGCAACAGGCCGCCACCGTATTCGAGAGCACGGCCGAGGGCGTGTTGATCACTGACACGCGCCAACACATCAGCGCGGTCAACCGCGCTTTCAGCGAAATTACCGGCTACAGCGAGACCGAAGCCTTGGGCCATACGCCAAGGCTGCTGGCCTCCGGGCTACACGACAGCGCGTTCTACGCGGCGATGTGGCACCAACTGACCGCCGAAGGCCATTGGCAGGGGGAGATTTCCAACCGGCGCAAGAACGGCGAGTTGTACCCGAGCTGGCTGACCATCAGCGCCGTGCGCAACCGCGACAAACTGGTCACGCACTTTGTCGCAGTGTTCGCCGACATTTCCAGCCTCAAGCATGCCCAGGCCAAACTCGATTACCAAGCCCACCACGACCCGCTCACCGGCCTGCCGAACCGCACACTGTTCGAGAGCCGCTTGCACGCGGCGCTCGCCGCCCAGCACGAACATGGCGGCCAGGGCGCGGTGCTGTTCCTCGACCTCGACCGTTTCAAACACATCAACGACAGCCTCGGCCACCCGGTGGGTGATCTGTTGCTCAAAGGCATCGCCGTGCGCCTGAAAGAGCAGCTGCGCGACATCGACACCGTGGCGCGGTTGGGCGGTGACGAATTCATCATCCTGCTACCGGGATTGCAGCAGCCCAGCGATGCCGATCACATCGCCAGTAAACTGCTGAACTGCTTTACCGCGCCGTTCCAGGCCGGTGAGCACGAGTTCTTTATCAGCGCCAGCATCGGCACCAGCCTCTACCCCCAAGATGGCAACGACGTGGCCACCCTGGTAAAAAACGCCGACGCCGCGATGTACCGCTCCAAAGCCAAGGGCCGCAACCGCGTGGAGAACTACACCCGCGACCTCACCGCCCAGGCCAGCGAACGGGTAGCGCTGGAACACGAACTGCGGCGCGCCATCGAGCGCAATGAGTTGTCGCTGTATTACCAACCAAAAATCAGCCTCGACGACCATCGCCTGGTGGGCGCCGAAGCCCTGATCCGCTGGCGCCATCCGACCTTTGGCGACGTACCGCCCGAGCATTTCATTCCGCTGGCCGAAGAAAACGGCATGATCCTGCAAATTGGCGACTGGGTGCTGGAACAGGCCTGCCGCCAGATGTACGAATGGAACCTGGTCTACGAAGGCCTCGGCCCGCTGTCGGTTAACCTGGCCGGCGCGCAATTGCGCCAACCCAACCTGCTGTGCCGCATCGAACAACTGCTGATCGAAAACCGCCTTCCGCCAGGCTTCCTGCAACTGGAAATCACCGAAAACTTCATCATGAGCCAGGCCGAAGAAGCCTTGGCGGTGCTGCATCAACTCAAGCACCTGGGCGTGCAACTGGCCATCGACGACTTCGGCACCGGCTATTCGTCCCTGAGCTACCTCAAACGCCTGCCCCTGGACATCCTCAAGATCGACCAATCCTTCGTCCGAGGCCTGCCCGACGACCCGCACGACGCGGCCATCGTCCGCGCGATCATCGCCTTGGGCCGCAGCATGCAATTCACCGTGATCGCCGAAGGCGTGGAAACCCAGGCCCAACAACAATTCCTCGCCGCCGAGGGCTGCGAACAGATCCAGGGCTACATCGTCAGCCTGCCCCTGCCCGCCGACGAATTCGCCGCGACCTTTCTTCGTATAGCCGTTTCAGACTTTTCGGATAGCACAGCCGAGAAACCATCGCTATAATCCGCCGCCTACTGAGGGCCTATAGCTCAGTTGGTTAGAGCAGAGGACTCATAATCCTTTGGTCCACGGTTCAAGTCCGTGTGGGCCCACCATACTCAAAGCCGCGCAATGCGCGGCTTTGCGCTTTTTCAGCGCTGACTATCTCATCCGCTTCCACCGTCAAATCAGCTTGAAGTGTCCACAAAGTGTCCGCACTTGATATTTTTCCGTTGTTTTTCGCGGGCCCCAACGAGGCATGAATGGCGCTGTAAGTTCGGTCCAATTTTGAGCGCTGATTCCAGATCCCTGCGCCTCGATGATCAAAGTTGAACGTCAATCCACGTAACGTCATCTTCAACAGCGAGTAATCCACTCGATCCTGCCTGCCGGCGTCACCACTCCACATGAACAGTCCCCCTCATACGCAAGCGTGAGCGTACCGTGAGCAACGACACCGACCAGATAACACGCCGACCCTTTATGGCCCGCAAATAAAATTGCATGAAGCTCGGCCAGTACTGAACAAAGTACCTGCTCGACCGCTTGATGCTCAGTGATATCGCCGCCTTCATCCAAGTGCTTCTGGCAGGCCGATAAAACACCTTTCACGAAGTGTTCTGACAACCGGCCACTGCCCTGTTCGAGTTCGACTCGGATTCCATTACCCCATGAAGATTTTCTTCTTGGGCGTGCAGACTGGCGATCTTGAACAGCAGCAAAATATCTTGACTCTTCATAATGCCCAAAACCTCAAGTGTCCACATTCCATAAAACGTGGACACTTGTCTCATTGCAGATATCCAGCCGTCAGGAGCTTCAACAATATGAATTTCAACCTCGCTCATATCTTGAAAGGCGAGAAGCAGGAAAAGGTACTCCACGAACTTCGTTGCGCCATTAAGATTATAGATCGCGCACCAAACGATTTATCAGATGACGTCCGCCAAGCTTGTAGGCAAAAATCCGACAATTGCGTAGTGCCTGCATCTAGGGCACTTTGCCGCCTTGTTGGCCTTCTCTTTCACGGCATACTCTCCGGTGGTCGCTGCTCATCAGCAACCGGGCTTGGAAACCCGTCGAAAAATCAAGGTGCAACAGCGCTCCAGTGCATTGCAGAGTTATTCACTCGCCCGCAATTCGACGTTATGGCGCTGTACGTGGGACGCTTTCGGGCGTGCCGGATTCCTTGACTCTCGGTTTACCACCCTGCGTACAGCTGCCACCCATTCGTGTGGTAACGAATGCGGCAGCTCCTCACGTCAAGGAGCGTCACAACGCATAACGCAAACGAACCAACCGAAGCAAAAACCATCGGCTTCACCCCTTTCATCTACTGCGCGTCAAGTCATAGAGCCGCTACGCCGCCAGCGACAGCAGCCTTCACTTACGCCGTATCAAACCAACCGCGTCACTAGGGCCGCAACGACAAAGGTGACCAATGCCAACCCTGCGCCGAGACTGAACGGCAGTAGGATCGCGCGAGTCGCTGTCGGGGCGGGGGTACGCATGTCTTCAGCCAGGGCAGCCACATCCTGGTGCAATTGCTCAAGGCTGGCCTGAGTCGAACGTGGTGAGTGCATTCTGCTTTTCCGCCGTAGACCATGGTTCGTTTTTGAAGGGTTGCAGTTGAAGTTACAGATCGCCCCGCAGAAGAGTTATCAGATGACGCCCGCCAAGCTTGTAGGCAAAATCCGAGAATTGCGTAGTGCCTGCATTTGGGCACTTTGGCGTCTTGTTGGCCTTCTCTTTGACGGGATACTTTCCGGTCGTCGCTGCACATCAGCGACCGGGCTTGGAAACCCGTCTAAATCATGGTGCAACAGCGCTCCAGTGCAATTGCAGAGGTATTCACTCGCCTGCTATTCGACGTTATGGCGGCTGTGCGTGGGAGACTTTCGGGTCTGCCGGTTTCCTTGATTTTCCGGTTTTCCAACCTGCGTACAGCTGCCACCCACTCGCTTGGAGACGAACGTGGCCGCTTATCAAATAAGCCTCGGGCTTTCATCAAATCCAACTTTCGGCCTGTCCTATCACGGTTATCCCGCTCACTGGCTTGGAATGACCGAAGTTACCGAAATCAACACCCCTGCTGCCAAGGTTCCGGTCCGTGCTGACGCGGCGAAGATAGCTTTTCAACTGTTCTGGACAATCAGAAAGAGTCGTCGTCAACCCTCTCGCCCCTTAATCAACTCATACAACTGCTGAGCCGCCAACGACAGCACCCTCCCCCTGCGCCGTATCAATCCCACGGTTCGCGTCACAGCCGGTTCTTCCAGCGGGATGCTGACGAGGGTCGGGTGGTCATCTGCGGGCATGGCCAGGCGTGGCACGGCGGCGATTCCCATCCCTGCTTCCACCAGATTGACCACTGTCATGACATGTCGCACTTCGCAGTACGAACGCGGCAGGTCGGGGACGTCGGCCAGGGCCAGGTCGAGGAGGAAGCGGTTGCCACTGGCTTTGGCCACGGTCAGGTAGTCGTACTGGCCGAGTTCGGCCCAGGTGAGTTTTTCGCGGCTGGCCAGTTCGTGGTCGCGGCGGCAGGCGACGACGAAGGGCTCTTTGAGGATCGGCTCGAATTCGAGGTTGGGCTCCTGGGCGCCGATGTAGTTGATGCCAAAGTCGGCTTCGCTGCGCGCCACGCTGGAGAGCACGTCGCTGGCGCCTTCGTCGAGGATGCGAATCGCGATGCGCGGGTAGGTCTGGTGATAGTCGCGCAGCACGCTCGGCAGGAAGTAACCCACCGCTGATGGCACGCAGGCGATGGTCACTTCGCCGCCCATGCGCTCCGACATATCGCCGATACCGAGCAGCGACTCATCGAGGTTGTTCAGCAACTCCCGGGCCTTGCGGGCGAAATCGCGGCCGGAGGTGGTGAGGTCGACCCGGCGTGTGGTGCGCTCGATCAGCTTCACGCCCAAGGTGCTTTCCAATTTGGAGATGCGCCGCGACAAGGCTGATTGCGACAGGTGCAAGTCCAGCGCGGCGGCGCTGAAGCTGCCCAGTTCCGCGACCGCGACGAAGGAGCGCAAGTCGCTGAATTCCAGATTTATGTTGGCCATGCATAAAACCATCAGATTATTGCAATTAACATGCGAAGGCCCATGTTCCATGATCCGGGAGTGCGAATCCAGCACGTGCCATCCAATAACCCTAATAAGTGGAGCACCGCATGAATCCCATCAACCGTCGCAGTCTTCTGAAAGCCGGCGCCCTCGTCTCGATCGCCGCTACCGCCCCGGGGTTTTCCCTGTCTGCCGGGGCCGCAGAAGAAAAGAAGACGACTGATGCAGCCCCCGGCGCCGATGGCGCAGGCGTCACTCATACCCTGGCGCGCTACCTGGTCAACGCCCACTACGAAGACTTGCCGCCAAATGTGCGCAAGGAAGGCACCCGCACCCTGCTGAACTGGATGGGCGTGGCGGTCGGTGGCTCGCACCATGAAACCGTGGAAATCGCGATCTCGGCGTTGACGCCTTTTTCCGGCCCGCCGCAAGCCAGCCTGCTGGGCCGCTCGGAACGCTTCGACATCATGAACGCTGCGTTCCTCAACGGCGTCGCCAGCCATATCTTCGACTTCGACGACACCCACCTGAAAACCATCATCCACCCGGCCGGCCCGGTGGTCTCGGCGATTCTGGCGTTGTCGGAATTTCACCCAGTGTCGGGCAAGGATTTCCTCAACGCGCTGGTACTGGGCATCGAAACCGAATGCCGGATTGGCAACTCGGTCTACCCCAACCACTATGACGTGGGTTGGCACATCACCGGGACCGCCGGGGTGTTCGGCGCCGCAGCGGCGGTGGGCAAACTGCTGGGCTTGAACGAACAGCAAATGGTCTACGCCCTCGGTCTGGCCGCTTCGCAACCGGTGGGCTTGCGTGAATCCTTCGGTTCGATGAACAAAAGCTTCAACCCCGGGCGCGCGGCGGCCAATGGCATCTTCGCCGCGATCCTGGCGCAGAAGGGCTACACCAGTTCCGATGGCATGATCGAAGCCAGACGCGGTTGGGCGCACACCATCAGCACCAAGCAGGACTTCCGCGAAATCACCGAAGGTCTCGGCCAGCGCTACGAAGCGGCGCTCAATACCTACAAACCGTTTGCCTGCGGCATCGTGATTCACCCGGCCCTCGACGCCGCGATCCAGTTGCGCAACCAGAACAACCTGAAGGCCGATGACATCACCCGCATCGAGCTCAAAGTGCATCCGTTGGTGATCGAACTGACGGGCAAGAAAACCCCGAAAATCGGCCTCGAAGGCAAGTTCAGCGTCTATCACTCGGTGGCAGTGGCGATCATCGAAGGCGCGGCCGGCGAACGCCAGTACAGCGACCAGGCGGTGACCAGTCCGGCGGTGATTGCCCTGCGTGATCGGGTGGTGGCCACCGTCGATCCGGCGATCAAGCCGGAACAAGTGGACATGACCATCACCCTCAAGGACGGGCGGACGCTGCACAAATTCATCGAGCACGCGATTGGCAGCCTGGAAGTGCCGATGTCGGATCAACAACTGGAGGCCAAGTTTCTCGACCTGGCCAAAGGCATCCTCCCCGATGCGCAGGCCCGCAAGCTGATCGACACCTGCTGGTCGGTGGAGACACTCGCCAGCGCTGCGGACATCGCCAAAGCGGCGGTCGCCAAGGCCTGATCGCCCATCTGCCGAGCACGGCCCGCCCATCCACGGAGCGGGCCTTTTTAATGTCCAACATGACGCTGAGCAGCACCGGGAATCACCCTGTAACATGTCCAGCATCAGATCCTTGCTGCCGGAGAGCCCCTTTGCCTGACACCCGCCCGCCTGTCCTCGACGAAATCGACCGCCAACTGATCGCGGCGTTGCAGATCAATGCCCGCGAAAGTGTGGCCATGCTCGCTCGGCAATTGGGCATTGCCCGCACCACCGTCACGTCGCGGCTGGCGCGGCTGGAAAAATCCAAAGTGATTACCGGTTATGGCGTGCGTCTGGGTCAGCGCGTGGTGGATGGTGGCTTGCAGGCGTATGTCGGGATTACCGTGCAGCCGCGCTCCGGCAAGGATGTGCTGCGCCGGCTCAGTGCCATGGCCCAGGTGCAGCAGTTGTGTGCGGTGAGTGGTGAGTTTGATTACGTGGCCTGGCTGCGTACCGATTCGCCCGAGCAGCTCGATCAGTTGTTGGATCAGATTGGCAGTGTGGATGGCGTGGAGAAGACCACCACCTCGATCATCCTCAGCAGCAAGATTGACCGGGGGCAGCCGGTATAGCGTTGGCCCACACCGTGTCGGGCGCCAGTCAGTGCCTCATCGCGGGCAAGCCCGCTCCCACAAGGTGCTTGGAGTGCTCACAATATTTCTGCTCACCACAAAACCTGTGGGAGCGTGGCTTGCCCGCGATGGCCGCGACGCGGTTTCCCGCCAAGCCTAGAGCCAATTCGTCACTTTGAATAATCTCGTCGTCATATAGCCGCCTATACACTCATAACGACGACACTCTGCGTCTTATTAACGTGTTCTGTGCCCTCTAGAATGGCTCGCATCTTTTCCTATACTCACACGCGCATTCCGCGTCGGGTCGCCAGTAAGGTCAGCCATGAACCAGCACAATCGCCATCCTGCAGACGGTAAGAAGCCGATCACCATTTTCGGCCCGGACTTTCCTTTCGCTTTCGACGACTGGATCGAACACCCGGCCGGCCTGGGCAGTATTCCGGCGCACAACCATGGCGCCGAAGTGGCAATCGTCGGCGCCGGTATCGCCGGTCTGGTGGCGGCTTACGAGTTGATGAAACTGGGCCTTAAGCCGGTCGTCTACGAAGCCTCGAAAATGGGTGGCCGCCTGCGCTCCCAGGCGTTCAATGGCGCCGAGGGGATCATTGCCGAGTTGGGCGGGATGCGTTTCCCGGTGTCGTCCACGGCGTTCTATCACTACGTCGATAAATTGGGCCTGGAGACCAAACCCTTCCCCAATCCGTTGACGCCCGCATCGGGCAGCACGGTGATCGACCTCGAAGGCAAGACCCATTACGCACAGTCGATAGCCGACCTGCCGGCGCTGTTCCAGGAAGTGGCGGACGCCTGGGCCGATGCGCTGGAAGCCGGCTCGCAGTTCGCCGATATCCAGCAAGCCATCCGCGACCGTGACGTGCCGCGCCTCAAATCGCTGTGGAACACCTTGGTGCCGCTGTGGGATGACCGCACGTTCTACGATTTCGTCGCCACCTCCAAGGCGTTCGCCAAGTTGTCGTTCCATCACCGCGAAGTGTTCGGTCAAGTCGGTTTCGGCACCGGTGGCTGGGATTCGGACTTCCCCAATTCGATGCTGGAAATCTTCCGCGTGGTCATGACCAACTGCGACGATCACCAGCACCTGGTGGTCGGCGGCGTCGAGCAAGTGCCGCTGGGCATCTGGCGCCATGTACCGGAGCGCTGCGTGCATTGGCCGCAAGGCACCAGCCTGAGTTCGCTGCACCGTGGCGCACCGCGCTCCGGGGTGAAGAAAATCGCCCATGCGCCGGACGGTCGGTTTGCCGTCACCGACAATTATGGCGACACCCGTGAATACGCCGCGGTGCTGACCACCTGCCAGAGCTGGCTGCTGACCACCCAGATCGAGTGCGACGAAACCCTGTTTTCGCAAAAGATGTGGATGGCCCTCGACCGCACGCGCTACATGCAGTCGTCGAAGACCTTCGTCATGGTCGACCGCCCGTTCTGGAAGGACAAAGACCCGGAAACCGGGCGCGACCTGATGAGCATGACCCTCACCGATCGCCTGACCCGTGGCACTTACCTATTCGACAACGGCGACGACAAGCCCGGGGTGATTTGCCTGTCCTACTCGTGGATGAGCGATGCGCTGAAAATGCTGCCGCACCCGGTGGAAAAACGCGTGAAGCTGGCCCTCGATGCGCTGAAAAAGATCTACCCGAAAGTCGACATCGCCGCGCGGATCATCGGCGATCCGATCACCGTGTCCTGGGAGTCCGACCCGCATTTCCTCGGTGCCTTCAAAGGCGCCCTGCCCGGCCATTACCGCTACAACCAGCGGATGTATGCGCACTTCATGCAGGACGATTTCCCCGCCGAACAACGCGGGATCTTCATCGCCGGCGACGACGTTTCGTGGACCCCGGCCTGGGTCGAAGGCGCGGTGCAGACCTCGCTCAACGCCGTGTGGGGGATCATGAAACACTTCGGCGGTGAAACTCACGCCGAGAACCCGGGTCCAGGAGATGTGTTCAACGAGATCGGTCCGATCGCCCTGCCCGAGTAAAAGGAGCCTGCAATGCGCGTAGCCCTGTACCAATGCCCACCGCTGCCACTGGACGTCGCCGGCAATTTGCAGCGCCTGCATCAACTGGCGCTGGAAGCCAAGGGCGCTGACCTGCTGGTGGTGCCGGAGATGTTCCTGACCGGCTACAACATTGGCGTCGATGCGGTCAGCGTGCTCGCCGAGGTCTATAACGGTGAGTCGGCACAGCAAGTGGCGCGCATCGCCAAGACCACCGGGATCGCCATCGCCTATGGCTACCCGGAGCGCGGCGACGACGGGCAGATCTACAACGCGGTGCAACTGATCGACGCCCAGGGCGAGCGCTTGTGCAACTACCGCAAGAGCCACCTGTTCGGCGACCTCGATCACTCGATGTTCAGCGCCGGCGAAGAAGCGTTGCCGGTGGTGGAACTCAATGGTTGGAAGGTGGGCTTCTTGATCTGCTACGACCTGGAGTTCCCGGAAAACGCTCGGCGGCTGGCCTTGGCCGGTGCCGAGCTGATCCTGGTGCCGACCGCGAACATGGTGCCGTTCGACTTTGTCGCCGACGTCACCGTGCGGGCCCGAGCCTTCGAAAATCAGTGCTACGTGGCGTATGCCAACTATTGCGGGCAGGAGGGCGAGATCCAGTATTGCGGCCAGAGCAGCATCGCCGGGCCGGACGGCCAGCGGCTGGCCCAGGCCGGCCTGGATGAAGCGCTGATCTCCGGCGAACTGGACCGCCCGTTGATGCTCGACTCCCGCGCCGCCAACCGCTACTTGCTCGACCGCCGTCCGGAACTGTACGGCGCGCTGAACAAGCGCTGATCCCGGGTTTTCGCTAGCATGAGCGCTTATCCGTACCGGAAGTGCTCATGCCCGCGCCGAACCCTCTTCACTCCCACGCTGAAACCCTGGCCAACGGCCTGAGGGTTTCACTTCATCACGCCCCCGGCTTGAAGCGCAGCGCCGCCCTGCTGCGGGTCGTTGCTGGCAGCCACGACGTACCGCTGGCCTGGCCGGGCCTGGCGCACTTTCTTGAGCATTTGCTCTTTCTGGGTACTGAGCGTTTTGCTGGCGATCAAGCGCTGATGGCCTACGTCCAGGCCCAGGGCGGCCAAGTCAATGCGAGCACCCGCGAGCGCACCACGGACTTTTTCTTCGAGTTGCCGCCCGCCTCGTTTTCCGCAGGGCTGGAGCGACTGTCAGACCTGCTCACCCACCCGCGTATGAACCTGGACGATCAACAGCGCGAACGGGAGGTGTTGCACGCGGAATTCATCGCCTGGTCCCAAGACCCTGTCGCACAAGCTGAACTGGCGCGATTCGACGGGCTGGCGGCGGACCATCCTCTGCGGGGCTTTCATGCCGGCAACCGCGACACCTTGGCGGTCAGTGAGCCCGCGTTCCAGCAAGCCCTGAAAAACTTCCACCAGCGGTTTTATCAGGCGGGACAAATGACCCTGTGCCTGACCGGGCCGCAGGCGCTGGATGAACTGAAAGCCTTGGCCGAAGATTTCGACACCGCACTTCGCCCAGGCCAACCGGTGCCGCAATCGACACCGACCGCGCTGATGCACAGCGGCCATCGCTATCAGCAAGCGCATCCGCAACGGTTGGATAGGGTGCAAGCGTTTGAGCAGTTGCCCGAAGCATCGACCCAGGCCCTGGGTTTTCTCTGTCATTGGCTCAACGACGGCCAGCCTGGCGGCCTGATCGCCCGGCTGCGCGAACAACAACTGGCCGACAGCCTCAGCGCTTCGGTGCTCTACGCACACGGTGGCCAAGCGCTGCTGCACATTGCGGTGCAGCGCCGCGCTGGCGAGCAGGACGAGGTGATTGGTCAACAGGTGGCGGACTGGCTGAGCTTCTTCAAGACCCAGGCGCCATGGCTCGGGCTGCGTGAGGAATACGCGACGCTCAAGCAGCGCCAGCATCAGGCCAGCGGCGCGTTGCAACGGGTACGCCTGCAAGTCGATCCCGCCGTCGCCCTCAGCGAACAAGCGGTCGCGGCGCTCCAGCCGATTCTTCAGCAACTGGGCGCGGTGGATCAGGTCAGCGGTGCCTGGCAATTGCCCGCGCCCAATCCATTTCTGCGCTTGCCAGAGGAAGCGCCGGCCGCCGGCCTGATCCGAGGCCAGACCAGCGCTCACCGGGGTTTGCGCACCTTCGCCCAGGATCGCACCCGCAGTCGGCGCGAGCGCTCGCCCATGCAGTTCAGCCAAGCGCTGCCGGAGTCTGGCGAGCAAGGCGCGCTGTACTTGCGCTGGCGTTTGCCGTCCGCCGCGCCGAGCGGTTTGCATCGAGCGCTTGAACAGCAGTTGGTTCCGTTGCGCGAACAAGCCCGTCAGGCCGGCGTCGACATCACCTTCGACGAATCCGCCAATGAGTGGCTGCTGAAGCTGACCGGCTTGCAGGAGCCCATGCCCAGTGTCCTGGAGCATGTGTTGCAAAACTTGAGCGGCGCGCCGAGCACCGCGGACGAACCGGCACAGACGCTGATACCGATCCGGCAATTGCTCAAGGCACTGCCCGCTGCGTGCCTGGGCCCGGTTGAACGCTGCGGCGCCTTCGCCTGGGAAAACATCCATTGGGATGGCTTGGCCGTCGGTCTCGCCCCAGCGACTCAAACCGCCATCACTCGTGCCTTGAGCCGAACGCCCGGCACACCGGGCGGCGATTTCCCGGCGGCGCCGTCGATCAATGGCCAGCACCTGTGGCATCACAGCGTCCACGATGCCAGCGAACACGCGCTGCTGCTGTTCTGCCCGGTACCGAGCCAACATTTGCAGGATCAAGCCGCGTGGCGCTGGCTGGGGCACCTGAGCCAGACGCCGTTCTACCAGCGCCTGCGGGTCGAGTTGCAACTCGGTTATGCGGTATTCAGTGGCGTACGCCAGGTTCACGGCCAGGCCGGGCTGCTGTTCGGCGTGCAATCACCGGGCAGCCGCGAATCAGCGCTGCTGGCACACATCGAAACCTTCCTGTCGCAATTGCCCGCGCTGATTCAAGCGCTGGATGACACGGCGCTTGATGTGCAACGCCAAGCCTTGGCGGACCAGATGCAACTGGGCAATCAACCGCTGCCCGAGGCGGCGGAACGACTGTGGCAGGCGAAATTGGCCGGCCATTCGTCGGACGAGCTGTTAGGGTTACCGGAGGCAATTCTGGCGCTCGATCGCCAAGCGCTGCTAATCGCTGCTCAACGGCTGATCAGCGCTGAAGGCGGCAGGCGTTGCCTGGCCAGCGCGGCGTGCCCGGGTGCGCCGTGGCAAGCGCTGGACTGATCGTTACCGGGGTTGTAATGAGCTTTCTTTGAGATCGACGGGCAATGGCGCTGACTAATTTAGTAACATAGCCAGCTAAGCATCTGAACCATCTCCCCCGTGGAGTGGACTATATGTATAGATCTCAACCGTCCCAACTACCTGAAGGAGCGTTCCCATGTCCTGGTCCAAACCTGCTTACACCGACCTGCGTATCGGCTTTGAAGTCACCATGTACTTCGCCAGCCGTTAACAGTTTCATTGTTGTTCAGCGCCTCGGTTTGCCGGGGCGTTTTTATTTCCAGCTGTGAATTGATGGAGCGGCCATGTTTGTCCAGATTCTAGGTTCCGCTGCCGGCGGCGGGTTCCCGCAGTGGAACTGCAACTGCGCGAACTGCGCAGGTTTTCGCGACGGCAGCCTGCGGGCCCAGGCGCGTACCCAATCGTCCATCGCGATTTCCGACGACGGCGTGAACTGGGTGCTGTGCAATGCGTCGCCGGACATCCGCGCGCAACTCCAAGGCTTTGCCCCGATGCAACCGGGCCGGGCCCTGCGTGACACCGGCATCAGCGCGATCATCCTCATGGACAGCCAGATCGACCACACCACCGGCCTGCTCAGCCTGCGTGAAGGCTGCCCGCATCAGGTGTGGTGCACCGACATGGTCCACGAAGACCTGAGCACCGGTTTCCCGCTGTTCACCATGCTGACCCACTGGAACGGTGGCCTGGACTGGAACCGCATCCAGCTCGATCAAAGCTTCAGCATCCCGGCCTGCCCGAACCTGCGTTTCACCCCGCTGCCCCTGCGCAGCGCCGCGCCGCCCTATTCGCCGCATCGCTTCGATCCGCATCCAGGCGACAACATCGGCCTGATCGTCGAAGACCTGCACACCGGCGGCAAGCTGTTCTATGCGCCGGGCCTGGGCAAGGTCGACGAGGCATTGCTGGCGATCATGGCCGATAGCAATTGCTTGCTAGTGGACGGCACGCTGTGGGATGACGACGAAATGCAACGCCGTGGCGTCGGTACTCGTACCGGCCGCGAGATGGGCCACCTGGCACAAAACGGCCCCGGTGGCATGCTCGAAGTGCTGGAGCAACTGCCCGCGCCGCGCAAAGTGCTGATCCACATCAACAACACCAATCCGATCCTCGACGAAGACTCGGCCGAGCGCGCAGAGTTAGCGCGGCGCGGGGTTGAAGTGGCGTATGACGGGATGAGTATTGTGTTGTAAGCCATCGAGACCGCTTCGCGGTCTATCGCCAGCAGGCTGGCTCCCACATTGGATCTGCAGTTACACCCAATCCCTGTGGGAGCGAGCCTGCTCGCGATGAGGCCAGACCAGACACCGGAGACTCCAATGACTGATGCACCCGCAATGTCCCCCACCGAATTCGAAGCCGCCCTGCGCGCCAAAGGCGCCTATTACCACATCCATCACCCCTACCACGTGGCGATGTATGAAGGTCGGGCGACCCGCGAGCAGATTCAGGGCTGGGTTGCCAACCGCTTCTACTACCAGGTCAACATCCCGCTCAAGGACGCCGCGATCCTCGCTAACTGTCCCGATCGCGAAATCCGCCGCGAGTGGATTCAGCGCCTGCTCGACCACGACGGCGCCCCCGGCGAAGACGGTGGCATCGAGGCGTGGTTGCGTCTGGGCCAAGCGGTCGGCCTCGACCCGGACCAGTTGCGCTCCCAGGAACTGGTACTGCCCGGCGTGCGTTTTGCGGTGGATGCCTACGTCAACTTCGCCCGCCGCGCCAACTGGCAGGAAGCTGCCAGCAGCTCGCTGACCGAACTGTTCGCGCCGCAGATCCACCAATCGCGCCTCGACAGCTGGCCGCAGCACTACCCGTGGATCGACCCGGCGGGCTACGAATATTTCCGCACGCGCCTGGGCCAGGCCCGGCGTGATGTCGAGCATGGGCTGACGATTACTCTGCAGCACTACACCACCGCCGAAGGCCAGCAACGCATGCTGGAAATTCTTCAGTTCAAACTCGACATTCTTTGGAGCATGCTCGACGCCATGAGCATGGCCTACGAATTGAATCGCCCGCCGTATCACAGCGTCACCACGCAGCGGGTCTGGCACAAAGGAATCGCCTTATGAGTTTTGATCGCAGCAAAATCCCGACCTGGCGCCAGGGTTATCGCTACCAGTACGAACCGGCGCAGAAGGGCCACGTGCTGCTGTACCCCGAAGGCATGATCAAGCTCAATGAAAGCGCCGCATTGATCGGTGGCTTGATCGACGGCGAGCGGAACGTTGCGGCGATCATCGCCGAGCTCGACGCGCAGTTCCCCGGCGTGCCGGAGTTGGCCGAAGACATCGAGCAATTCATGGAGGTCGCCCGTGCTCAGCACTGGATCGAACTGGCCTGACACTCAAGTGCTGCCGCCCAAGCCGGACATCGGCCTGCCGCTGTGGTTGCTGGCCGAGCTGACCTATCGCTGCCCGCTGCAATGCCCGTACTGCTCCAATCCGTTGGACTTCGCCGAACAGGGCAAAGAGTTGAGCACCGAGCAATGGTTCAAGGTGTTTCGCGAGGCGCGAGAAATGGGCGCGGCGCAGTTGGGTTTCTCAGGCGGCGAACCGCTGGTGCGCCAGGACCTCGCGGAACTGATCGCTGAGGCGCGCAAGCTGGGGTTCTACACCAACCTGATCACCTCCGGCATCGGTCTGACCGAGCAGAAGATCAGCGACTTCAAGAAGGCCGGACTGGACCATATCCAGATCAGCTTCCAGGCCAGTGACGAGCAGGTGAACAACTTGCTCGCGGGGTCGAAAAAAGCCTTTGCGCAGAAACTCGAGATGGCTCGCGCGGTGAAAGCCCATGGCTACCCGATGGTGCTGAACTTCGTCACCCACCGGCACAACATCGACAAAATCGACCGCATCATCGAGCTGTGCATCGCCCTCGAAGCGGATTTCGTCGAGCTTGCTACCTGCCAGTTCTACGGCTGGGCCCAGCTCAACCGGGTCGGCCTATTGCCTACCCGCGAACAACTGGTGCGCGCCGAACGCATCACCAACGAATACCGCGCCAAACTCGAAGCCGAAGGGCATCCGTGCAAGCTGATTTTCGTCACCCCGGATTACTACGAAGAGCGTCCGAAAGCCTGCATGAACGGCTGGGGTAGCATCTTCCTCACTGTGACCCCGGACGGCACCGCCCTGCCCTGTCACGGCGCCCGGCAGATGCCGGTGCAGTTTCCCAACGTGCGCGACCACAGCATGCAGCACATCTGGTACGACTCGTTTGGCTTCAACCGCTTTCGCGGTTACGACTGGATGCCCGAGCCGTGCCGTTCGTGCGACGAGAAAGAAAAGGATTTCGGCGGCTGCCGCTGCCAGGCGTTCATGCTCACCGGCGATGCGAGCAACGCCGATCCGGTGTGCAGCAAATCCGAACATCACGGTGTGATACTCCAGGCCCGCGAAGACGCCGAGCACGCCACCCAAACCATCGAACAACTGGCGTTCCGCAATGACCGAAATTCACGCCTCATCGCCAAAGGTTGAACCCCTGAGCGCCGCGCAAGCGGTGGCGGCCGGTGTCGACTTCAGTGAACTGCAACGGGGCCCGCTCGGCCTGTTCTGGAACGAGTATCGACCCGCCGACGGTGCGTGCCGGATCTGGCAATGGCAAGACGGCCAGGCCCGCTGCCTGACCCCGGACGGTTTCAGCGCCCGTAGCCGCGTGTATGAATACGGCGGCGGTGCGTTCTGTGTGAGCGATGACGGCGTGGTGTTCGTCAACGAAAGCGATCAACAGCTTTATCACCAGTCACTCAGCGATAAGCTGCCGCGAGCCCTGACCTCGGGTGAGTGCCGCTATGGTGACCTGCAATTCGTCCCGGGCCAGGTGCTAGCGGTAGAAGAGCTGCGCGACCAGCATCGATTGGTGGCGATCGATCTGGCCGAGGGTACCCGCCAAATCTTGGCCGAGGGCGCGGACTTTTATTCGTCGCCAACCCTGAGCCCGGATGGCCAGCAACTGGCCTGGATCGAGTGGAGCCGGCCGCATCAGCCTTGGACCGTCTCCCGTCTGATGCGGGCCGAGCGCCAGGCCGAAGGCAGTTTTGCCGCAGCCCGTTGTGTCGCCGGCAACGCGGCGGAAGAATCACTGCAACAGCCCCGTTTTGCGGCCAACGGCGAGCTGCACGTGCTGACCGATCGCGGCGGCTTCTGGCAGCCTTGGGTCGTGACCGCCGACGGCTTGCGCGCGCTCCCCAGCGCCGCCGCCGATCACGGGCCCGCGCCCTGGCAGTTGGGCGGTTGCAGCTGGTTGCCGCTGGGCGGCGACAAGTATCTGGCCAGTTGGACGCAGGCCGGCTTCGGTCGATTGGCGCTGTGCGCGGCCGGCGAAGTGCAACAGGATTTCACCGGCGACTACAGTCGCTTCCGCCAACTGGCCTTGGATGACTCGTTCGTCTACGCCATTGCCGCGTCGCCGGTCAGCTCGGCCGCTGTGATCGCCATCGACCGCACCAGCCGGCAGGTCGAGATCCTGGCCGGTGGCGAGGTGCTGTTGCCCGCCGAACAAATCAGCCAACCGCAGACCCTGCGTTACCCCAGCGGCCAGCAGGAAGCCCACGGCTTTTTCTACCCGGCGATGACCGGCGCGGCCAAGCCGCCGCTGGTGGTGTTCATTCACGGCGGCCCGACCTCGGCGTGCTATCCGGTGCTCGACCCGCGCATTCAATACTGGGCGCAGCGCGGTTTTGCCGTCGCCGACCTCAACTATCGCGGCAGCAGCGGTTATGGCCGGGCTTATCGTCAGGCCTTGCACTTGAGCTGGGGTGATGTCGATGTGGAGGACGCCTGCGCCGTGGTCGACTACTTGGCCGCTCAAGGCTTGATCGATGGCGACCAGGCCTTCATTCGCGGCGGTAGCGCGGGCGGCTACACCACCCTGTGCGCCTTGGCGTTTCACCAGGCATTCCGCGCGGGCGCCAGCCTGTACGGTGTCAGCGACCCGATTGCCCTGGCCCGGGACACCCACAAGTTCGAAGGCGATTACCTGGATTGGCTAATCGGTGACCCCGATCAGGACGCCGAACGCTATGCGGCCCGCACGCCCCTGCTGCATGCCGAACGGATCAGCGTGCCAGTGATTTTCTTCCAGGGTGAACTGGACGCCGTGGTGGTGCCGCAACAAACCCGCGACATGGTCGCGGCGCTGCGACACCAAGGCATTCCCGTTGAAGCCCATTACTACCCGGACGAACGCCACGGTTTCCGCAAGGCCAGCAATCAGGCCCACGCGCTGGAACAGGAATGGTTGTTCTACAGGAAAGTCATGGAACAACAGGACTGACGGGCGTCAGTCCTGTTGTTGAGTGATCAGCGCTTGGCGATGATGTAGACCGCGTGGACGATCCCGGGGATGTAGCCACACAAGGTCAGCAGAATGTTCAGCCAGAACGCGCCGCCGAACCCGACCTGCAGAAAAACCCCCAGGGGCGGCAGCAGAATGGCGATGATGATGCGGATAAAATCCATGGGGCAACTCCTGATGGGCAGTGGGCTCATGGGTGAGCCGTACAGCTAATCGACCTGCGCCGTTGGTCAGGGTTCACCGCATTCTTCAGGCGAGTATCTCGAGCCCGTGTTTTTCAACGATGCTCAGCAACTTCAACGCCATGCCGCTGGGGTGTTTATCCCCGGACTCCCACTGCTTGACGGTCGAAGCACTGGTGTTCAGATAACGAGCAAACACCGGTTGGCTGACGTTATTACGCTCACGTAATGCCTTGATCTGCTCTGCGGGAATAGCGTCCGGCACCTTGGCCAAGCATGACTCATCGAACTCGCGCATGGTCGCCTTGCTGATTGCCCCAACGGCAAACAAGGCACTGGCGGATTCGTGTATGGATTGGGCTATTTCATTGTTCAACTGATTGCACATGGAGAATTTCCAATCAACTTTTGATGCCATCTAAAAAGCCATTGATCTAGCAATCACTCAAGTGCCAAATCATCTTTGGCAAAACGCAGCGACAAAAAAACGCCCCACGCCAAATGGATCAGGCGGGGGCGTCGCGTTATACCGCGAGACGGTTCTGGGATGGCTGTGGGATCGGTCGGTTTTAGACGGCGATGCCTTTGCGGCACTGCAACTGGGCGGTGCGTACGCGGGAGAAGGCGCGGGCCAGGCGCAGGAGCATTTCGTCGATGTTGGCTCGGCTGACGGACAGCGCCGGGGTGAAGCGCAGGACGTTCGGTTGTGGGGCAGTCAGCAATAAACCTTCGTAGAGCGCGGCTTTGATGACAGCCTCCGCAGAATCGTCCGACAGGGTCAGGCCCCACAGCAAACCTTGTCCGCGCACGTCACCGTGACCATACCGGTGCGCCAGGCGGGCCAGCCCTTCGCCCAGGTGCTGGGCGCTGTCGCGCAGGTGATCGAGGAAGTGCTGGTCGTGCACGCTGTTCAGCACCGCGAGGCCGGCGGCGGACATCAGCGCGTTGCCGTGGTGAGTGCCGGCCAACTCGCCGGTCTCGAAACAACAGGCTTTGCCACGGGCCAACACCGCCGCCAACGGCACACCGCCGCCCAGGCCTTTGCCCAAGGTGACGATATCGGCCCGGATGCCGTAGGACTGTTCGGCGAGCAGCGTGCCGCAGCGACCGATGCCGGTTTGCACTTCATCGAGGATCAACAGAATGCCCAATTCCCGGCACAGCCGTTCGACACCCTTGAGGTAATGCTCGGTCGCCGGAATGACCCCGGCATCGCTTTGGATCGGCTCGAGCATGATCGCCACGGTTTGCTCGTCCACGGCGGCATGCAACGCCGGCAAGTCATTGAACGGCACGTGGCTGAAACCCGGCAATTGCGGCGCGAAGCGGTTGCCCAGATTGCAACTGTCCGACGCTGGAATCGTCCCGAGGCTGCGGCCATGGCAACCGTGACGGGCGGTGATGATCCGCGCCGCGCCGTTGCGGTGCAGTTGCCCCCATTTGCGGGCCAGTTTGATCGCCACTTCACAGGCTTCGCTGCCGCTGTTGAGCAGGTAAGCCTGATCGGCGCCGAGGCGTGTGCACAGTTGATCGGCGAGGTTGAGCGTGGCACGGCTGTAAAGCCCCGAGCCCGGATTGAGCAGAGACTGGGCCTGGTCGCTGAGCGCCTTGACCACTGCCGTCGGGCTGTGGCCAAGGCTGTTGGCGCCGTTGCCCTGGGAGAAATCAAGGTAGGCGCGATCATCGCTGTCCCACAACCAGGAGCCTTGGCCCCGGACGAACACTTGGGGCGGTCGCTCAACGCTGGGCATCAGCTTGCCGTAGGAAAGCTCGCTATGTTCAGGGGAAAAGGAATGTTCCGGAGTCAGATCTTCCAGGCTGGGTGGCGGACGACGCAGGCTGAACAGGTTCATGGGTTCAGGCTCCAAAAAACTGCGGATGCAGGGGTCCAGCCTATGTAAAACGGTTCAACTGCTCGCCTGTTCATCGCGCTGCCTGGCCCTGTAAGCCCTGTGAATGCGGTTAGACTAGGCTCACCGGGGGTCAACGACCATTTCGTTTTCACAGCATTTTCGATAAGCATCCCTTATGGATTTCAAGCAATTGCGGTATTTCGTCGCCGTCTACGAAGAAGGCCATGTCGGCCGGGCCGCCGAGCGCCTGTCGATCTCACAACCGGCCTTGTCGCAGCAGATTCGCCAACTCGAACAGCACCTCGACGTGACCTTGTTCGAGCGCAGCAGCAAGCGGCTGTTGCCAACCCTGGCTGCGCACACCTTGTACAACCACGCCCTGCCGTTGCTCGATGGTTTGCAACGCGCCCGCGAAGCCTTGGGCAATTTCAAGGGCCAGGCGTTGCGCACCTTGGCTATCGGCGTGCTGCAAACCGTGCACAGCAGCTTGGTCCCGCAAATGCTGGAGCGGGTGCGCACGGCGCAACCGCACCTGGTGGTGCAGATCTATGAACTGAGTGGGCTGGAAATCGAACGGCGTCTGCTGAGTGGCTCATTGGACATCGGCATCGGCTATCTGCCACCCCGGCAACCCGGTCTGCACGGCGTGCCATTGTACGAAGATGAACTGACGCTGGTCGTCCCGGCGGACCATCCGTTGCGGGAATTCAAGAAGGTCTCGATCCGCCAGGCCGCCGAGTTACCGATGTTGTTGCTCGGCGAGGAATTCCAGATTCGGCAGATCTGGCAGGCGCAATTGGCCAACCTCGGGCGTCGGCCTCAGGTGCAGGCCGAACTGAACAATATGGCGGGGATTCTCGACAGCTTGCCGCATACGCAGCTGGCCACGGTGCTGCCGGGGCATTCGCAACAGGCTCACGGCAACGATGCGCTGCTGTGGAAACCGCTAAGCGAGCCACGCGTGCCGCTCAAGGTTGGATTGGTCTGCCGCGATGTGCAGCGCCAACAGGCGACGCTGACGTTGCTGCGCACCATGCTCGAGGAAGTGATGCATGACCGCATGGGGTCTTTGCCGGATGGATCGGGCTGAAGCTGCCCGAACTTTTCTCGAGGCAAAAGAAAACCCCGCCGAAGCGGGGCTTTGCAGACTGTTTCCCTGACATCCATTTCACTCCACCGTCCTGGCAGAATCCTACGTGTCCGTGTTTTGCTTTTGCGCTTCCTGCGCGACGTCCATGAAATGTAGATTAGCCGTGGATCCAATCTGGCGATAGGGGAAAACAGCAGCACGTCATGTAAGCATTTGCTTACATGACGCCTGACGATCAGAACTGCGCGGCATCCAGCAGGAACAGCGACTCGCTACCGGCGCGAACCGAAGCACTCAACGAGTGAATCCGCGGCAACAGACGGGCGAAGTAGAAACGCGCCGTGCCGACTTTGCTGGCGTAGAAATCGTCTTCGGTTTCTTTGCCGACCGCCGCCTTGGCCATCAACGCCCACATGTAGGCGTAGGACACGTAACCAAACACTTGCAGGTACTCGACCGAAGCCGCGCCGATTTCGTTCGGGTTGTTTTTCGCCCGATCCAGCAGCCAGGACGTCAATTCATCGAGGGTGCTGACCGCGTCGTTCAAGGGTTTGGTGAACTCAGCCAAGTCAGCGCTGGCCGTGGCGGTGAAGTGGCGGATCTCGTCGGCGAACAGGTTATAGAACACCCCGCCGCTGCCGACGATCTTGCGTCCGACCAGGTCCAGGGCCTGGATGCCGTTGGTGCCTTCGTAGATTTGCGTGATGCGCACGTCACGCACCAGTTGTTCCTGGCCCCACTCACGGATGTAGCCGTGGCCGCCGAACACCTGCTGGCCGTGTACCGTGGTTTCCAGGCCCAGATCGGTCAGGAACGCCTTGGCCACCGGGGTCAGCAACGCCACCAGGTCTTCCGCGCGCTTGCGGGTGGTCGCGTCTTCGCTGAACTTGGCGGTGTCCAGCTGCATGGCCACGTAAGTCGAGAACGCACGACCGCCTTCGTTAGAGGCTTTCATGGTCAACAGCATCCGGCGCACGTCGGGATGGACAATGATCGGGTCAGCGACTTTGTCTTTGTTCTGCGCGCCAGTGGGCGAACGGCTTTGCAGGCGGTCACGGGCGTACTCGACCGCGTTCTGATACGAGCGCTCGCCAGTGGCCAGGCCTTGAATGCCGACCCCCAGGCGCTCGTAGTTCATCATGGTGAACATCGCCGCCAAGCCTTTGTTCGGCTCACCGACCAGGTAACCCACGGCCTCGTCGAAGTTCATCACGCAGGTCGCGGACGCCTGAATGCCCATCTTGTGTTCGATCGAACCGCAATTCGCCGGGTTGCGTGCGCCCAGGCTGCCATCGGCATTGACCATGAACTTCGGCACCAGGAACAGCGAGATGCCTTTTGGCCCCGCCGGTGCGTCCGGCAGCTTGGCCAGCACCAGGTGAATGATGTTCTCGGTCAGGTCGTGTTCGCCGCCGGTGATGAAGATCTTGGTGCCGCTGACTTTGTAGGAACCGTCGGCCTGAGGCTCGGCCTTGGTGCGGATGATCCCCAGGTCGGTGCCGGCGTGCGGCTCGGTCAGGCACATGGAACCGGCCCAGACGCCGGCATACATGTTCGGCAAGTAGGCCGCCTTCAACTCTTCGCTGGCGTGAGCGTTGATCGACAGGCAGGCCCCAGCGGTCAGCATCGGGTAGAGACCGAAGGACAGGCTGGCGGAGTTGACCATTTCTTCAACCTGCGCCGACACCGCTTTGGGCATGCCCATGCCGCCGTAGGTCGGATCGCCGCCGACACCGACCCAGCCGCCTTCAGCGTATGTCTGATAAGCCTGTGGGAAACCGGCCGGCGTGGTGACAGCACCGTCCGCCCAGTGGCAGCCTTCTTCGTCGGCGGCGCGGCTCAGGGGTGCGATGCTTTTGCTGGTGACCTTGCCGGCTTCTTCGAGAATGGCTTCAACGGTTTCCGCGTCGACGGTATCGGCCAACGCCGGCAGCTCGGCCCAGAGTTTGGCCACCTCGAACACTTCATTGAGGACGAAGCGTATATCGCGCAGCGGCGCTTTGTAGTCAGCCATGGCAAACCTCGCAAGATCTATACAGGTGAGTCGTAGGAATGTTGCTTTCGTTGGGTCGGAGTGTAACCCAACAACTTTTGCGACACATAGGGTCAACTCGTGACCTTTTTGTTAACTTTAGTCACTCAATTGCTCAACACCAAGAAACCCGCCATCAAGCGGGTTTCTTCAGAGCGGTTAAGCCTTACAGCGCGAAGGACGCCGCCGGCAGTTTCATCAGGCAATCACTACCGGCTTCAATCGCCGCCTTATGGGCAGCGGTGCGCGGCAACAGGCGCTTGAAGTAGAACTCGCAGGTCGCCAGTTTGCTGTTCAGGTAGTCCGCCTCGCCGCTGCCCGCCTCCAGTTGCGCCTGGGCCACCAACGCCATGCGCAGCCATAGGTACGCGAGGATGATGTAGCCGCTGTACATCAAGTAATCCACCGATGCGGCGCCCACTTCATCGGGGTTCTTCATCGCGGCCAGGCCAACCTGGGTGGTCAGCTCGCCCCACTGCCGGTTCAAGCCGTCGAGCTGGCTGACGAACCCGCCCAGTTGCGGATGCGCGGCATGGGCTTCGCAGAACTTATGCACGATTTTGGTAAAGCCGCGCAGCAACTTGCCTTGGCTACCGAGCACTTTGCGCCCCAGCAGGTCGAGGGCCTGGATGCCATTGGTGCCCTCGTAGATCGGCGCAATCCGGCAGTCGCGCACCAACTGTTCCATGCCCCATTCGCGGATGAAACCGTGGCCGCCGAACACTTGCATGCCGAGGTTGGTCACTTCCAGGCCGCTGTCGGTCATGAAGGCTTTGCAAATGGGCGTGAGGAAGGCCAGCAGGTTTTCTGCCTCCTGGCGCGTGTCGGCATCGGCGCTCAGGTGCGCGGTGTCGAGCATCTGCGCGGTGAAGTAGGTCAGCGCGCGGTTGCCTTCGTTGAACGCCTTCATGGTCAGCAACATCCGCCGCACGTCGGGGTGAACGATGATCGGGTCGGCGGCTTTGTCCGGCGCTTTCGGACCGGTCAGGGAGCGCATTTGCAGGCGGTCGTTGGCGTACTTGACCGCGCCCTGGAAGCTCGCTTCCCCCAGACACAGACCTTGCATGCCAGTGCCGAGCCGCGCGTGGTTCATCATGGTGAACATGCAGTTGAGGCCCTTGTTCGCCTCGCCGATCAGGAATCCCGTGGCGCCGTCGAAGTTGAGCACGCAAGTGGCCGAGGCCTTGATGCCCATCTTGTGCTCGATCGAGCCGCAGGACACGCCATTGCGCGCGCCCGCCTCACCGTCGGCGCCCGGGAGGAATTTGGGAACGATGAACAACGAAATGCCCTTGGTGCCCGCCGGCGCGTCCGGCAGTTTGGCCAGCACCAAATGAATGATGTTGTCGCTCATGTCGTGTTCGCCGGCGGAGATGAAGATCTTGCTGCCGGTGATCCCGTAGCTGCCGTCAGCCTGGGGCACGGCGCGGGTCTTGATGATCCCCAGGTCAGTGCCGCAGTGGGCTTCGGTCAGGCACATGGTGCCGGTCCATTGACCGGCAGTGAGTTTGCTCAAGTACGCCTGTTTCTGTGCTTCGGTGCCGTGGGCGTGGATCGCCGACATCGCGCCATGGGTCAGGCCGGGGTACATGCCCCAGGAGGTATTGCTGGACGCGACCATTTCGCTGATCACCAGCCCCAGGGAACTCGGCAGGCCCTGGCCGCCATAGTCGGGATCCGCCGCCAGACCATGCCAGCCGCCCTCGACGTATTGGGCAAAGGCTTCCTTGAAACCTGCCGGCGTGGTGACCACACCGTTGTCGAAATGGCAGCCTTCCTCGTCACCGCTGCGGTTGAGCGGTGCCAGCACGTTTTCGCAGAACTTCGCGCCTTCTTCGAGGATGGCGTTGACCATGTCCGGGCTGGCCTCGGTGGCGCCCAGGGCGGCATAGCTGTGGTGGAAGTCGAAAACGTGATCGATCAGAAAGCGCATGTCGCGCAGGGGAGCTTTGTAGTCGGGCATGGTGGTTCTCCGGCGGCAGATCCCTCCAACCTACTGCCGCCTCCCCCGCCTCACAATCACCGTGCAGTCGCTGAATGCGCCGTCATCACTCAACCCGCAGCGGCGTCCATGCGCACCGCGCCACGGCGGGTCTGACCGAACGCCACCACACAGTTTCGCCCGGCGCCCTTGGCGCTGTAGAGCGCTTCGTCGGCGGACTTCAGCACTTGCTCCGGGTTACGTTGCTCTACGCGCTCGGCCACGCCGATGCTGACCGTGACCGAGACGCTGGATGCGGCGCTGCCGGATCGGCGCTGGCGACCTTGCTGGTCGTCCTGGGGACGATTGTCCTGGTTGCGCAACTGAATGTTGTAGCTGGCGATGGATTCGCGGATCACTTCCAGGTGCGGCAAGCACTCTTCCAGGGTCTTGCCGGCGAACACTAAGGCAAACTCTTCGCCGCCGTAACGATAGGCCCGACCGCCGCCGCTGATTTTCGACAACTTGCTCGCCACCAGGCGCAGCACCTGATCGCCGACGTCGTGACCGTGGGTGTCGTTGAATTTCTTGAAGTGATCGACGTCGCTCATCGCCAACACGTAATTGCGACCCAGGCGCTGCATGCGCTCGTTCAGCGCACGTCGGCCCGGCAGCCCGGTGAGTTCGTCGCGGAACGCCATTTGATAGGCCTCATGCGCCACGGCGGCGGCGATCATTAGCATCACCTGGCTGCACATGATGTTCAGGGTAAACGGCAGGATGAAGGTTTTCGGCAACATCCAGAACAAGCCGAGCAAACCCACCAGTTGCGCCGCGTGCAGCGGTCGCGGATTGCGCCAGTATTGCCAGGCCAGCAGCACGAACGAAGCAATAAACACCGGATAGGACAGCTGGATCAGACTCATCCAGGCGCCGTGCAACGCCGGCCAACGGATTTCCGAGAGCCACATCAGCAGCGCCTGGGGATAACTTTGCTCCAGACCTAACGCCACGCTGCCCACCGCCAGCAACACGGCAAAACGCGCCACCATGTCCTGAAACAAATGCGTGCGTTCCTGCCATGCCGCAAACACGCCGAACAGCAAGGGCAACAGCAGGCAGCACAAATGAAAGACCACCGCCGCATCCTCGCGGACTTTGCCGTTGTCACGGTAGAAGTCGGTCTGGGTGTCGAGCAAAAAGTAGGCGATGTACACCGTGACCATCAGAAACAGTTCACGTTGTCGCCGATACACCGCGCAATACGAGCCGCCCAGCAACAACACCAAGGTCGGCAGGACGTTGAACAACGAGGTGAAAAAGACGTTGAGGTCCTTGACGTAGGCGGCCGCGAGCCCGGCCAGCAAGAGCAGCAGTGACGGTAGGAAATGGCTGAAACGTACAGCGGAAGAACGCAACAAGGGTAAAGCTCCGACCCGTCAGATCAATAGATGGCAATGTGCCCTCTCTCTATAACGGCAGCGGCGCGGACTTTCTGAGTGATTGATCAAGGTTTTTTTAGGCGGTGCGTAACCGGCTGTGACCATTCAGCATAAAAAAACCGCTGTCTCCGAAGAGACAGCGGTTTTTAAGAGACCGCGCTGAGGCTTAGTAGCCCAGTGCGAAGTCTTCTTCTTTCATGTCCATCAGGTTGTTGGCGCCCGACAGCATGGTGGCCACGTGCGTGCGGGTACGCGGCAGGATGCGCTGGAAGTAGAAGCGCGCGGTTTGCAGCTTGGCGGTGTAGAACGCTGCGTCGCTGGTGCCGGCGGCCAGTTTTTCCGCTGCCAGGCGAGCCATGTCCGCCCAGAAGTAAGCCAGGCAGGCGTAACCGGAGTACATCAGATAGTCCACGGAGGCCGCGCCGACTTCTTCGCGGTCTTTCATGGCGGCCATGCCGACCTTCATGGTCAACTCGCCCCACTCTTTGTTCAGTGCCGCCAACGGCGTGACGAATTCTTGAACGGCTTCGTTGCCTTCGTTGGTCTGGCAGAACTTGTGAACAATCTTGGTGAAGCCTTTCAGAGCCTCGCCTTGGGTCATCAGCACTTTACGACCCAGCAGGTCGAGGGCCTGGATGCCGGTGGTGCCTTCGTACAGCATCGAAATGCGGCTGTCGCGAACGTTCTGCTCCATGCCCCACTCGGCGATGAAGCCGTGGCCGCCGTAGATCTGCACACCGTGGTTGGCGGATTCGAAGCCGACTTCGGTCATGAAGGCCTTGGCGATGGGCGTCATGAACGCCAGCAGCGCATCGGCTTTCTTCTTCTCTTCTTCGTCTACGCCGTACTTGACGATGTCGACTTGCTTGGCGGTGAAATAGACCATCGCGCGGTTGCCTTCGGCGAACGCTTTCATGGTCAACAGCATGCGGCGCACGTCGGGGTGCACGATGATCGGGTCAGCGGCTTTGTCCGGCGCTTTCGGGCCGGTCAGCGAGCGCATTTGCAGGCGATCACGGGCGTATTTCAGGCCGCCCTGGAAGCCGATTTCGGCGTGGGCCAGACCTTGCAGCGCGGTACCCAGGCGGGCGGTGTTCATAAAGGTGAACATGCAGTTCAAGCCTTTGTTCGCCGGGCCGATCAGGAAACCGGTGGCCGCGTCGAAGTTCATGACGCAAGTGGCGTTGCCGTGGATGCCCATCTTGTGTTCCAGGGAACCGCAGGTCACCGCGTTGCGTGCACCGATCGAACCGTCAGCGTTCGGCATGAACTTCGGCACGATGAACAGCGAAATACCCTTGGTGCCAGCCGGTGCGTCCGGCAGGCGAGCCAGCACGATGTGGACGATGTTGTCGGCCATGTCGTGCTCACCGGCCGAGATGAAAATCTTGGTGCCGGAGACTTTGTAGGAACCGTCAGCCTGAGGTTCGGCCTTGGTGCGCAGCATGCCCAGGTCGGTGCCGCAGTGCGGCTCGGTCAGGCACATGGTGCCGGTCCATTCGCCGGATACCAGTTTGGTCAGGTAAGCCTCTTGCTGCTCAGGCGTGCCGTGCTCGGAGATGGTGTTCATCGCGCCGTGGGACAGGCCTGGGTACATGCCCCACGACCAGTTGGCTTCGCCGACCATTTCGCTGACCGCCAGGCCCAGGGACTCCGGCAGACCCTGGCCGCCGTGCTCGACGTCATGCGCCAGGCTTGGCCAGCCGCCTTCGACGAACTGCTTGTAGGCTTCCTTGAAGCCGGTCGGCGTCTTAACGCCGGACTCGCTCCAGGTGCAGCCTTCGGTGTCACCCACACGGTTCAGCGGAGCCAGCACCTGCTCACAAAACTTGGCGCCTTCCTCAAGAATGGCGTCAACCATGTCCGGAGTTGCCTCCGCACAAGCCGGAAGGCTCTGATAGTGCGCTTCGTAGCCGAGCAGTTCGTCACGAACGAAGCGAATATCACGCAAGGGGGCCTTGTAGTCAGGCATAGCGATAAACCTCTGCTGATGTAACCGGGGATGAACGACCGTATTGAAATGTTGTGACGGTCAAACAGTTGTTTGAAACATACGTTTACGCCTAAATCTTGTCAAGCATCGTTCTTTGGCCGTTCGTCATCAACGTCCGCGCGCAACCGACAAAAAGAAGCGCAGCACGCTTGCCAAGGCAATCGACCGTTCATGAAAGATTAGTTGAGGGAGAAGGACTTACGCAGAAAAACGCCGCGAACGAGCGCGGCGTTATTGAAGCGGATTCAGCGAGGATTCAAGCGTAGGTATCAATCAACGTACCCAGCACTTCATCGGACGCCTTGGCGACTTTGACGCCCAGCTCGACCTGAAACTTCCCTTGGGCCATCTCGATGACATTGCTTGCCAGGTCAGATTGCTGGCTGCGATCAACAGCACGCAGGCGATCGACCTGAACCTCGGAAGATTGGCTGGTGACGGAACGCTCGATGGTGTTGCTGGCGATCTGGCTGGACGCCTGGTCGACGCGGTTCTGCCCAGTCTGAATCGTGCTCAGACCGGCATAAAAAGCGGTATTTCCTGAGATTTCCATGGGAGAACTCGTCCTGGCAAAGGATCAACAGCGCCCATTGAACCAGACACGCCCGGAAAACGCCCGACAAAAACACTAATGGCACAGTGCCTTGTCATAGGCAAAACCCGCATCCACTTCAGTCCAACAGATCCAGTTGCAGATATTCGGCCACCGCTTCGGCGGTCACCTGCTTGAGTTTCGGCACGCGCCCCAGGCACGGCGCCGGCAGGCGCTCGGCCAGGGTGGCGAGGTTTTCTTCCAGCCGCGACGTTTTCGCGTCGATGATATTCGCCACCCACCCCGCCAGTTGCAGGCCATCACGGGCAATCGCTTCGGCGGTCAGCAACGCGTGATTGATGCAGCCCAAGCGCACGCCCACCACCAGGATCACTGGCAGCTTAAGGGCCTTGGCCAGGTCCGACAGGTTGTCCTGATCTGCCAAGGGTACGCGCCAGCCGCCCGCACCCTCGATCAGGGTGAAGTCCGCCTGTTTATCGAGGATTTGCCGCATCGGCGCGAGCAAGGATTGCACTGTCAGCGCCACACCCGCCTCGCGCGCCGCCAAGTGCGGGGCGATCGCCGGTTCGAACGCCACGGGATTGACCTCGGCATACGTCAACGGCAGCGAACATTCGGCCAACAGGGCCAGGGCATCGGCATTACGCAGGCCTTTGGGCGTGACCTCACACCCGGACGCCACCGGTTTGCCCGCCGCGGTGCTCAACCCGGCCGAGCGCGCGGCATGCAGCAACCCTGCGGCGACCGTGGTCTTGCCGACATCTGTATCTGTGCCGGTGATGAAATAGGCTGCGCTCATAACGGTTTCTCCAACACGGCGTAAACCACCTGATAAGTCGCCGGCAAGCCCTGCGGCTGGCGAAACTGTTCATAAGCCTCGACCAGGCCCAGAATCCGCGCCCGCCCAGTCAAACCACCGGGTCGACCAGGATTCAGGTTGTGCGCGCCCAAGGCTTTCAATTCGTGGGTCAGGCTGCGCACATCCGGGTAATGCAGCACATGCGCACGGCTCTGCAACGAACTCACCTGTAAACCGCTGTCCGCGCACAAGGCCTCGTAAATACTGAACTCGCGGAAGCGATTGACGTGCACCAGGCCATCGACCTGCCGCCAACTGTCGCGCAATTCATACAGTGTGCCTACACACAGGCTAGCAAATGCGAAAACGCCGCCCGGTTTCAGCACCCGGAACGCCTCGCTCAACACGGCGCTGAAATCGGCACACCACTGCACCGCCAAGCTGGAAAACACCAGGTCGCAGGTGTTGTCCCGCAGCGGCAAACGCTCGGCATCGCCGGCGATGAAATGCGTGGCGCCGCCCAAGGGCCGGGCGTGCTGGAGCATGCCTTCGGCGATGTCCAACGCCAGACCTTCGCTCTCGGCAAAGCGTTCCGCCAGCACCCGGGTGAAATACCCGGTGCCGCTGCCCAGGTCCAGCCAACGGTTGATGCGCCGATCCACCGGCAGGCGCCGCAACAACTCGCCACCGACATCGCGCTGCAACGCCGCCACGCTGTCATAGCTGGCCGCTGCCCGGGAAAACGACGCCGCCACCTGACGCTTGTCGGGCAAGCCGCCGGCCATGCTCGGTGGGAGGGAGGCTTGGGATAGATCAGTCATCACCGCTCTCATGCAAAAACGCCTGGATCGCCCCGGCCACTCCGTGGGGGTCTTCCAGCAAGAAACCATGGCCGGCCTGTTCGATCAGACCGATTTCCACATCCGGCAACAGCGCCAGCAAGTCGCCGGCAGCCTCCGCCGGCACCAGCCCGTCGAGGCCGGCGAACAAGTGCAATTGCGGCCCGCGATAGGCCTGCAAAGCCTGGCGCGTGTCGAGTTGCGCGAGCAACTCCAGGCCCGCCATCAACACCGCGGGCGACGTATTGGGTGCGCCACCGAGCAACAGCCGCGACACGCCGCGCGGGTCTTCGCCGCCCTGCGCGCACAGCAGCGAGAAGCGCTTCAAGGTCAGCCGTGGGTCCGCTTGGCAACCCGCGAGGAAAGCATCGAAGGTTTCGCCCGCCATCGCGCTCGGCCATTGCTCATGGGCGACGAAGCTAGGATTGCTCGCCAGCGTCAGCAAACCGCAGCAGCGGTCGCCCCGGCGGGCGGCCAGTTCCGAAGCAAGCATCCCGCCCAGCGACCAACCGCCGAGCCAGGCGTCCTGGGGCAGGCTTGCGTCGAGTTCCGCGAGCCACTCCTGAAGGTCAGCCGTTTCCAGCTCGGGCAACGGCTCGATTTCGACCCGCAAATGCTCGTCCAGGCCTTGCAACGCTGCGGCCAGCGGTTCCAGCGGCGACACGCCGAGGCCCCAGCCGGGCAGCAGAATCAGTCGATTACGCATGGTCAGGCTCCGGCCCCAGTTGTTCGAAACAATCGGCTAGGCCATTCAACAAGAGTTGCACCTGCGCCTCGCTGTGGGCGGCGGTCAGGGTCACGCGCAAGCGCGCGCTGCCGGCGGGCACGGTGGGTGGGCGGATCGCCGTGACCATCAAACCGCGCTCGCGAAGCAATTGCGACCAGCGAACGGCACGGCCCGCGTCGCCGATCATGATCGGCTGGATCGGGGTGAAACTGTCCATGAGTTGCAGGCCGATCTGTTCGGCGCCGCGACGAAATTGCTGGATCAGCCGGTTCAGGTGCTCACGCCGCCAATGCTCGCTGCGTAGCAATTCGAGGCTTTTCAGGGTCGCGCACGCCAGGGCCGGCGGTTGGCTGGTGGTGTAGATGTACGGGCGGGCGAACTGGATCAAGGTTTCGACCAGTTCCTCGCTGCCGGCGACAAAAGCACCGGCCGTGCCGAATGCTTTGCCGAGGGTACCGACCAGCACCGGAACGTCGTCCTGGCTCAGACCGAAGTGTTCGACGATGCCGCCACCTTGGGCGCCCAACGGGCCGAAACCATGGGCGTCATCCACCATCAGCCAGGCGCCTTTGGCCTTGGCGACCCGCGCCAGCGCCGGCAGGTCGGCGATATCGCCGTCCATGCTGAACACCCCGTCGGTGACCACTAGCGTATTGCCGGTGGCTTTCTCCAGCCGTAAGGCCAGGCTCTGGGCGTCGTTGTGCAAATAGCGATTGAACCGCGCGCCGGACAACAGCCCGGCATCGAGCAATGAGGCGTGGTTGAGCCGATCTTCCAGCACCGTGTCGCCCTGCCCCACCAGCGCGGTGACCGCGCCGAGATTGGCCATGTAACCGGTGGTGAACAACAGCGCTCGCGGGCGACCGGTCAAGTCGGCCAAGGCTTCTTCAAGCGCATGGTGCGGGCCGCTGTGGCCGATCACCAAGTGCGACGCGCCACCGCCCACGCCCCAACGCGCCGCACCGGCACGCCAGGCGTCGATCACTTGCGGGTGATTGGCCAGGCCCAGGTAATCGTTATTGCAGAAAGCCAGCAACGGCTGCCCGTCGACCATCACTTCCGGGCCCTGGGGGCTTTCGAGCAATGGACGCTGGCGGTAGAGGTTTTCGGCACGACGGGCGGCAAGGCGTGCGGCGAGATCGAAAGACATGCAGGCCTCGAAAATCAGATCACAAAGTACGAAATGTGCACATCCCCTGTGGGAGCTGGCTTGCCAGCGATGGCGTCGCCACATTCAACATCAATGTCGACTGTCAGTTCGCTATCGCTGGCAAGCCAGCTCCCACAGGGTTTTGCATTCCTTCAGAAGGATCGCGGGGTTAAACCGCCGCGTTATAGAACATCTCGCTGCTCTTCTGCTCCACCAGCGCCTGTTCGATGGCCGCCTGATGCACTTCGTCAGCGTGTTCTTCGCGAGCTTCCGGCAAGATTCCCAGGCGCGAGAACAGTTGCATGTCCTTGTCGGCCTGCGGGTTGGCGGTGGTCAGCAGTTTGTCGCCGTAGAAAATCGAGTTGGCACCGGCGAAGAACGCCAGGGCCTGCATTTGCTCGTTCATCGCTTCGCGGCCGGCGGACAGGCGCACGTGGGACTGTGGCATCAGGATGCGCGCCACGGCGAGCATGCGGATGAAGTCGAACGGATCGATGTCGTCGGCGTTTTCCAGCGGCGTGCCGGCGACTTTCACCAGCATGTTGATTGGCACCGACTCCGGATGCTCCGGCAGGTTGGCCAGTTGAATCAGCAGGTTCGCGCGGTCGTCGAGGGACTCGCCCATGCCGAGGATGCCGCCGGAGCAGA
>Ga0247742_10000425_pt1 | contig 35047 bp, 31 predicted proteins | sample UWRJL208509C2_FD_180944 | JGI IMG/M metagenome (GOLD analysis project Ga0247742, IMG submission 180944) | Plant litter microbial communities from Arlington Agricultural Research Station in Wisconsin, United States - UWRJ-L208-509C-2 | ecosystem: Environmental > Terrestrial > Plant litter >...
TGGTACCTTCCTGATCCTTTAGGGGACGAGGAAGCTGTGTGGTCGATCGATATCGACCTCAACTCGGGTATTGAGGTTGACGAAGTACTGCCTGATCTCAGCTTCGCTACGCCCTGCTTGTGGTTCTCTTCCGTACTCGGAGGTGGTTGGCCTCGTCCGGCGGGAATGGTTGGTCCCTGCTTGTTAGAAGAGACTGGGGTCGCAGCGGGCTATGACGCGGGTCTGACGAATTTTTCTCGTTTGTACCCCGCTGACGCCGCGATCACGCGGGACCGCACGGGATCAGCGGGCTCAGGTCGATGACGTACACTGGTGCAGGTAGTTGAAATCTGCCATGCTTTTGCGCGCCTCGGCTTTGGTTCGAGTGTGCTGGGCGTGCGTTTTCGGCCCAAAGGGCGGTGGCTCAATTGGTAGAGCAGCGGTCTCCAAAACCGCAGGTTGCAGGTTCAAGTCCTGTCCGCCCTGCAAGTCCCTCACCACATTCCTGTGGGGTGGGCGGAGGAAGGTAGCAACGAGTGGCCAAGAAAGTCATCGACGAACCGAGCGAGGATGTCGTCGCCAACGCCCGGAAAGACCGCGCCCAGCGTCGCGGCCCTTTCGCCCGCGTGGCACTGTTCATCCGCCAGGTGTTCGGCGAGCTGCGCAAGGTTGTCACCCCGACCCGCAAAGAACTCCTGAGCTACACGGGGGTCGTCCTGGTCTTCGTCGTCATCATGATGCTTCTGGTCTCCGGCCTCGACTTCGGCTTCAGCGCCCTGGTCAACTTCCTGTTCGGTGATCCGACAATCGCAGGCTGACGAACCTGCCCTGACTTATCGGCGGCTCCTGGTCGCCAACGCAACCCACGAAAAGAGATTTTGTGTCTGAGAACCCCCGCGACGATTTCGAACTCGCGACCGCTGCCGAGCAGTCGTCCGAGGTCGATGAGGCGCAGACCGGCAACACCCTCGCCGCTGCCGACCACACCGAAGACGCCGCCGAGCACGAGGCCATGCACGTCATCGACGACGAGTCAGACGACGCCGACACCGAAGAGGGCGACCTCGCCGGGCTGCTCGAGTCGCTCGATGCCGCCGTCGACCCCGAGGCCGACGCGATAGTAGACGACGCCCTCGACATCGACTCGCTCGACGAGGCCGACGCATCGGTCGCCGCGACCGACGACGAAGCCGACATCGAGGCCGAGGAAGAAGCGGGCGAAGAGCCCGAGGTCACCCCGTACGTCGGGCCCGACCCCGGTGACGAGCTGGACGCGCTCGAGGCCGACCCGTACGACGAGTTCCGTGCCGACCTCAAGTCGAAGCCCGGCAAGTGGTACGTCATCCACTCCTACGCCGGCTTCGAGAAGCGGGTCAAGCAGAACATCGAGAACCGCAAGGTCTCCATGGCCATGGAGGACTACGTCTTCCAGGTCGAGGTGCCGATGGAGGATGTCGTCGAGATCAAGAACGGGCAGCGCAAGCTGGTCAACCGCGTTCGCATCCCGGGCTACGTGCTCGTGCGCATGGACCTCAACGAAGACAGCTGGTCGGTCGTTCGGCACACGCCGGGCGTCACGGGCTTCGTGGGCAACTCCCACAACCCGCGCCCGCTGCGCTTCGAGGAAGCCTTCAACATGCTGAAGAGCCTCGTGCAGATCGTCGAAGCCCCGGTGGCCAAGGGCACCGCCGGCAAGGGCAAGGCCGCGAGCCGCGTCATCCCGGCAGAGATCGACTTCGAGATCGGCGAGACCATCACGATCAAGGAGGGTTCGTTCGCGGGCCTGCCGGGATCGATCAGCGAGATCAAGGCCGAGAGCGGCAAGCTCATCGTGCTCGTATCGCTGTTCGAGCGTGAGACTCCGGTCGAGCTGAGCTTCGACCAGGTCACCAAGCTCTAGCACTCCCCAGGTTTACCGGGTAAAGTAGCCCGGTTCCCCAACACCACTGCCAGCATTCGGCTGGTTCGTGGCAGCGCGTCCATCCGGGCGCACGATTCGAAGGAAAATAATGGCACCGAAGAAGAAGGTCACGGGTCTGATTAAGCTTCAGATTCAGGCCGGCGCCGCCAACCCCGCACCGCCCATCGGGCCTGCGCTGGGTCAGCATGGCGTCAACATCATGGAGTTCTGCAAGGCCTACAACGCCGCGACCGAGTCGCAGCGTGGCAACGTCATCCCGGTCGAGATCACCGTCTACGAAGACCGGTCGTTCACGTTCATCCTGAAGACCCCGCCTGCTGCGGAACTCATCAAGAAGGCCGCCGGCGTGCAGAAGGGGTCGTCGACCCCGCACACGGTGAAGGTCGCCCGGCTCACCAAGGAGCAGGTCCGCACCATCGCCGAGCAGAAGATGGTCGACCTCAACGCCAACGACATCGCTGGCGCCGAGAAGATCATCGCGGGCACCGCCCGTTCAATGGGAATCACGGTGGAGGCATAATGTCCAAGAATTCCAAGGCTTACCGGGCCGCTGCCGAGAAGATCGAAGACGGCAAGTTCTACACGCCCAGCGAGGCTGTCGCCGTCGCGAAGGAGACCGGGTCGAAGAAGTTCGATTCAACGGTCGAGGTTGCGCTGAAGCTCGGGGTCGACCCGCGCAAGGCAGACCAGATGGTGCGCGGCACCGTCATCCTCCCCCACGGCACGGGCAAGACCGCCCGCGTCATCGTGTTCGCAACGGGCCCCGCAGCCGACGCCGCCATCGCGGCCGGTGCTGACGAGGTCGGTGGCGCTGAGCTCATCGAGAAGGTCGCCGGCGGCTACACGTCGTTTGACGCCGCCGTCTCGACCCCCGAGCTCATGGGCCAGGTCGGTCGTCTCGGTAAGGTGCTCGGCCCGCGCGGCCTCATGCCGAACCCGAAGACCGGCACCGTCACGCAGGACACCGCGAAGGCCGTCTCCGAGATCAAGGGCGGAAAGATCGAGTTCCGCGTCGACAAGCACTCCAACGTGCACTTCGTCGTAGGCAAGTCCGGCTTCACGCAGGACCAGCTCAGCGAGAACATCAAGGCCGCCATCGACGAGGTCGTGCGCTCCAAGCCGAGCTCCTCGAAGGGCCGCTACATCACCAAGGGCACCGTGTCCACGACGTTCGGCCCGGGCATCCCGCTCGACGTCAACGTTCTGTAACACGCAGCTCGCAAAAAGGGGTCGACTTCGGTCGGCCCCTTTTTCGCACCCCGCCCGACCGACCCTGGTCGTGCCGAATGCCGATGCCCGTGCCCGTGCCAGAGCCCAACGCCAGTGCTGGTGCCAAATGCCAGTGCTCGTGCCGAACGAAGGATGAGGGATGACCGAGTCACAGGTTTCCGGGGCAAGCGGCCCCATCGGCGCCGGTGTTCCTTCATTTGGCAACCAGCCAGCCGCGGTGATCAGGCGCGCGGCGGCGGGGGACGCCGAGGTGCTCGCGGCCGTTGCTGCGGAGACCTTTCCGCTGGCGTGCCCTCCCGATGCTCTGCCCGAGGCGATCGCGGACTTCATCGCGAACAACCTGACCGCGAGTTCGTTCGCGGGCTACCTCGCCGACCCCGACCGCGAGCTGTTCCTCGCCGAGGCGGGCGGGCAGGCCGCCGGGTACACGATGATCATCTTCGGCGAGCCGGCGGATCCGGATGTCTCGGCCGTCGTCACCAGTCGGCCGACCGCCGAGCTCAGCAAGGTCTACGTGCGCGCCGAGCACCACGGGGCGGGCATCGCCCCGGCCCTCGTCGCGGCGTCGGTGGACGCCGCTCGGCTGCGGGGCGCCCGCTCTGTGTGGCTCGGCGTCAATCAGCAGAACGAGCGCGCGAACCGCTTCTACGGCAAGCAGGGGTTCGAGCGGGTGGGCACCAAGAAGTTCCTGGTGGGGCAGCGGTACGAAGACGACTTCGTGCGCGCGCTGGAGCTGTGAAGATCGCGTTAGCGATCCCGCGACGCCAGCGCCGAGGGAGCCTGCGACCGAGGGTCGGCGCTGGAGCTCAGCCGTCGCTGACCTTCAGCACGATCTTGCCTCGGGTGTGCCCGGTCTCCAGGGCAGCGTGCGCCTCGCCGGCCTGATCCAGCTCGAACACCTGGTCCACGAACACCCGCACGTCACCCGACTCCAGGAGCCGGGAGATCACGGCGAGGGTCGAGCCGTCGGCCGGCACCCGGTAGCCCGAGCTGCGCATGCCAGCGGCGGCGGCCTCCTCCGCCATCGTCGGCCAGCTGTTCACCGGGATGTTCACGATCAGCCCGCCGGGCTTGAGCACCGTCAAGGAGCGGGTGCCCGTGGCGTCTTCGGTGTTGCCGATCAGGTCGATGACCACGTCGACCTCGTCAACGACATCTTCGAACCGGGTCGTGGAGTAGTCGATGACCTCGCTGGCGCCCAGTTCCCGCAGCCAGCTCGAGTTGCGGGTCGACCCGGTGGTGATCACGTGGGCGCCGAAGAAGTTCGCGAACTGGATGGCGAAGTGCCCGACCCCGCCGGCACCGGCGTGGATGAGCATCCGCTGCCCCTCGTGCGCCTTCGCGACATCCACGACGGCACCCCACGCGGTGAGTGCGGCCAGCGGCACGGCCGCCGCCTCCACGTGCGAGAGCGAACGGGGTTTCTTGGCGATGAAGGGCGCGGGCACGGTGATGTACTCCGCGTAGCTGCCGTCGAAGCGCGGCACCATGGTCATGCCGTACACCTCGTCGCCGACCTTGATCGGGTGCGCGTCGTAGCAGGATTCCACAACGATGCCGCTGAAGTCGTTGCCGAGGATCACCGGGTAGCCGGAGAATCCGGATGATGCGCCGAGACCCGATCGCGTCTTGGCGTCGATCGGGTTGACGCCGGCAGCGACGACCTTCACCAGAAACTCCGCGTTCACCTTCGCCGGTCGTTCAACGGCGGCGAGATGAAGTACTTCCGGCCCCCCGGTCTCGTCGATAACGATGGCTCGCATCGTGGTCATGATGGCCTCCCCGGCGTGCATCACCCCAGTAAACGGTGCCAATGAGTCGGCACTGTTACGGCGGTGTCACTGTGCTGCAAACTCTGAACTGCATTCAGGGCCACAACCTCGGGCAGGTAGTGTCGAGGAGTGTCGACGATGAAGCGAGCCGAGCTGGCCGCCTCCCTCGGCGGCTGCGTTCTCGTGGTCATCGCACTCGTCATCATCTGGGTCGCTCGCCTCGGAATTCCTCGCGAGCTCTACGTCAGCGAACTGGGTGCGGAGGGCATGCCGACCGCCCGCTGGTTCCAGGTCGCCCTCGTGCTGATCGTCGTCGGGGGCAGCGCCATCGCCTGGGCGGGCCGCCGGGTGCGGTCGAGGGGCCGGGTGCTCGGCGCGTGGGCCCCCGCAGTGTCGCTGTGGGTGGCGTGCGGCCTGTTCCTGTTCGCCTCGCAGGTGACGTGCTCGGAGGGATGTCCGCTGCCGGTCGGCGACACCTTCACGATGCAGGACTTCCTGCACACCCTCGCCGCGGTGCTGGCCTTCGCCGCCGCCTGCTGGGCGATGCTGCAGTCATCCTTCGCCCGCGACAATCGGGTTCTCTCGGTGTTCTCGGGAACGATGGGCATCCTGGTCGCCGTCATCGCGGGCACGGGCGGGCTGCTCTCGCTGTTCCGCTTCGAGCAGGAGCTCGGCAGCAGGCTCGAGTTCATCGCCACGACCCTCGCAATCGCCTGGCTGGTGGTATTCGGCGGAGTGCTGGCGGCGCGGCTGCTGCGGGAAACCGAGTTACCGGTTCATCAGGTAAAGCAGGCGGTCCGCTAGCCCGACCAACACGTGGATCTGGTTGTCGTCGCGATCCACCCACTGGCACTTCGGCTCGCCGTTCAGGGGCACGAAGCCCTCGTGCTGCTCCCAGACCACGAGCGTGCGCTCGGCGCCGAGCACGTACTGCTGCCACCAGACCTGTCGCAGGTATGACCGCGGGATGCTCCGCCAGGCGTGACCCGTCGTCTTGATCTCGGCGAGCACCACGGTGCTGCCGTGCACGGCGACCCCGTCGGGCGTGGCGAGGTGCTTCGGCTCGCCGTGGGCGTGGAACAGCGTGGAACTCGGCTCGATGCGATGCTTGGCGCGCACCCAGCGGGCTATCTCGGGTTCGCGGGCCCGGCCGTGATCGGTGTAGGCGTTGCCGCCGAACCCCGAGCCGAGCATCTTGTCCTGAAGCACGGCTTGCAGCGACCGCTCGCTCGACAGCCGAGCGGCGTCGGTTGCCGTGACCCCGCGGCTGCGAGCGCGAATCCAGGCGACCCGGTCTTCGCTGCGCGCCACCACCCGGTCGAGATGGGTGGTGGGGGGCACCTCCCACAGGTCGAGCTCCGGCTGCATGATCACGAAGTCCATTGTCCCCTCGCTTCCGACATCGGTTGCACTGCCGTGCCGAATGGCGCGTGGGATACTCCTTGAACGCGTTTTCTCGTGAGGAGCCTCGATGTCGAATCCCCTGTCCGTTCAGCTGTACACGGTTCGGGATGCTCTTGCCGCCGACCCCGTCGCCGCCCTCGAGCGGCTCTCCCTGATCGGGTTCACCACCGTCGAGCCGTTCGACCTGCAGGCGGACTACCTCCGGCTGCTGCCGGACTTCGGGATGGCTGCGCCGTCGGCCCACAGCCGCGTGATCGGTGACGATGTGGTGCCGGTCTTCGAGGCCGCGCAGGCGTACGGCATCGGCACGATCATCCATCCCTCCGCCACCTCCGGCTGGGACGACTCCGACGCGGTCGTCGACCTCGCCGACCAGCTCAACGCCGTAGCCGCGATCGCGGCCGACATCGGCATCACGGTCGGCTACCACAACCACTGGTGGGAGCTCGAGAGCCACCTCGACGGCACGAGCGCGCTGGAGGCGTTCGCCGACAACCTCGACCCGGGGGTGATCCTCGAGGTCGACACCTACTGGGCGGCCGTCGGCGGCGTCGACCCGGTGGGGCTGCTCGAGCGGCTGGGTGACCGGGTGCGCCTCATCCACGTCAAGGACGGCGACATCAGCCGCGACGCATCGCGGCAGACGGCGGTCGGAGCGGGCCGGATGCCCGTGCTCGACGTTCTCGCAGCAGCACCGAACGCCGTGCGCGTGATCGAGCTCGACGACTACGAGGGCGACGTGTTCGACGCGCTCGCCGACAGCGTCGCGTTCCTCACCGCCAACGGGGAGCAGCTGTGACAGGGGTCGGTCGTGTGGGGGTCGGCCTCATCGGTGCCGGCAATATCAGCGACCAGTACCTGCAGAACCTGACGTCGTTCCCCGATGTGGAGGTGCTGTTCGTCGCCGACATCGACACCGCGCGCGCGGCCGAGCAGGCGCAGAAGTACGAGGTGCCGGGCAGCGGCACCGTGGACGAGCTGCTCGAGCACCCGGGCATCGAGATCGTCGTGAACCTCACGGTGCCGGCCGTGCACGTCGACGTCGCAATGCGCGTGCTGGCCGCGGGCAAGAACGTCTGGACCGAGAAGCCGATGGCCCTCGACCGGGAGAGCGCAGACGCCCTTCTGGCGGAGGCCGCCGCCCGCAACCTGCGGGTCGCCACGGCGCCCGACACCTTCCTCGGCGCGGGGCTGCAGGCCGGAAAGCGCCTGATCGAGGGCGGCAGCATCGGCACGCCGCTGACCGCGATCGTCGAGTTCCAGAGCGCGGGGCCCGAGCCGTGGCATCCCAACCCCGACTTCTTCTACGTCACCGGCGGCGGCCCCCTGTTCGACATGGGCCCGTACTACCTGACCACCCTCGTGCAGAATCTCGGGCCGGTCGCCCGGGTCGCCGCGACCAGTTCGGTCGCCAGCGCCGAGCGCACCATCGGGTCGGGACCGCGGGCGGGGGAGCGGATTCCCGTGGAGGTTGCCACCCAGGTCAGCGCCCTGCTCGAGTTCGAGAGCGGCGCCTCGGCGCAGGCCTCGTTCAGCTTCCAGTCGGCCATGCCGCGCCACCTCGTCGAGATCTCCGGCACCGCGGGCACCCTCGTCTTCCCCGACCCGAACACCTTCGACGGCGAGCTGCGCCTGTGGAGCTCCGGGATGCCCGAACCCGAGACCATCGCCACGACGAGTCTCGGCGGCCGCGGCACCGGGGTGGTGGAGCTCGCCCGCGCCATCCGCGCAGACGTTCCGGAACGGGCATCCGGCCAGCAGGCTCGCCACGTGCTCGACGTCATGGTGTCGATCCTCGAGGCCGCGGGTACGGGGCAGTACGTCGCGGTGCAGAGCACGATGGCGCCGGCGGAGTCGCTGCCCGAGGGATGGGACCCGCGAGCAGCGACCCTGAGTTAGCCGCAAGCAGCGGCGCGGACGGCACCTTCCGCGAGCCGCTCGCGACGTGCCATCGATCTGCGCGAGCGGAGTGGCAGACTGAGCGCGTGCGAACCCGATACCTTGCGACCGTTGCCGTCCTGGTCGCGCTGGGGTCCGTGCCGGCGGGTGCGGCGATCGCGTCGCAGGGGTCGATCCCCGTCGTGGTTGCCGAGTACGCGGCCGACCCCGCTGGCCTCCTCTCGCGCCTGGACGACCTCGCCGGCGTCGGCCCCGGTGGCGAGGGCATCGACTTCAACGACACCACCAAGATCGGCCCGCTGAACCGGGTCTTCGAGTTCACGCCCCAGTGGCTTGCGGGCGAGGAGACCGACATCCCGGTGCACCTCACCAACGAGTGGACCACCGCGATCACCGTCAACGACGCTCTCGTGGGCCTCGCCACCATCTGGATCAACCCAGACCTCGAACAGCCCGAGCTCGCCGGATTCGATCCGCAGCCGAGCATCGGCGCCGCGCTTTTGGATGTTCCTGCCGAGGCGTACCTCGTGCATGACGGAGCGCGCGAGGCCTGGTTCACGCTCGTCGACTCCGAGCTGACGCCCCTGGTGCCGGGCGCCTCGACCCTCGACGGCCCGACCGCGCTGGCGGACTATCAGGATGTTGCGGGAGCCGAGCCCGTCGTCGCCCCGGATGACACTGCCGACCTCGGCTCGATCCTCTCCGTCAGCACGATCGTCGGGGCCGCGCTGCTCGTGATCGTGGTGCTGGCGATCCCGGTCATCCGCCGCCGCCGCGCTGAGCCGGCAGTGGCTGGGCCGGCTGTCGCTGAGCCGGCACTCGCTGGGCCCGCCGAAGCTGAGCCCGCCCCGGCCCCCGTGGCTGTGCCGGCGCCGAAGACGCCCGCCAACCCGAAGACACCGGCTACCGCGAAGACGCCAGCCGCGACGAAAGCACCCGCCGCCCCCAAGTCAGCCGCCGCCCCCAAGACGCCGGCCACCGCGAAGACACCCGCCACCCCCAAGACGCCGGCCACCGCGAAGCCGAAGGTCACCCCCGCCACACCGTCGTCGAAGGCCGCTGCCGCTCCGAAGCCCAGGGCCAAGCCGAAACCCAAGTCGGCCGATCCCGCCTGAGTTGCGGGCGTGCGCCGATGGGCCTAGTCTTACGGGAGCCAAAGACCGTCGGTTTCGTCGCGTCCGCAAGGACGGGTCGAGCAAATCCTACGCAGGTGTGAAGTAGTCACTCGGGTTCATCCCGATTTTCAGCTCCGTGCCCTGCGTGTGAACGACAGGGGCCGGAGCTTTTTTAGTTCCACGCTCCGATGGTCTGCGGCAGACCATTCACAATTTAGGGAGCACCATGGCGAACAAGGAAGCATCAGTCGCCGAGATGACGGACCTGTTCCGTAACTCGGCCGCTGTTCTGCTCACCGAGTATCGCGGCCTCACGGTTGCCCAGCTCAAGACGCTGCGCAAATCGATCAGCGAGGACGCAACATACGCCGTGGTGAAGAACACGCTGACCAAGATCGCGGCAAACGCTGCGGGCATCTCGTCTTTCGACGAGGAGCTCGTGGGTCCGTCCGCGATCGCCTTCGTTCACGGTGACCCTGTCACCGTTGCGAAGAGTCTTCGTGACTTTGCCAAGGCAAACCCTCTGCTCGTGGTGAAGGGCGGTTACTTCGACGGTAACCCGCTCACTGCGGACGAGGTCAGGAGGCTCGCCGATCTGGAGACCCGGGAGGTGCTCCTCGCGAAGTTTGCGGGAGCCGCCAAGGCCTCGCTGTTCGGCGCCGCCTATCTGTTCAACGCACCGCTCGCTCAGGCCGTTCGCACGGTCGAGGCGCTGCGCGAGAAGCAGGACGCCGCTGCGTAACCGCGGCAGCACTTACAGAAACCACAAGGAGACAACATCATGGCAAAACTGACCAGCGACCAGCTGATCGAGGCGTTCAAGGAGCTCACTCTCATCGAGCTGAGCGAGTTCGTCAAGAAGTTCGAGGAGACCTTCGAGGTCACCGCTGCGGCCCCCGTGGCCGTCGCCGCCGCGGGCGGGGCAGCTGCTCCCGCCGAGGAGGTCGAGGAGCAGACTGCATTCGACGTCATCCTCGAAGCCGCCGGCGAGAAGAAGATCCAGGTCATCAAGGAGGTCCGCGCCCTCACGAGCCTGGGCCTCGGCGAGGCCAAGGCCGTTGTTGATGGCGCACCGGGCCCCGTGCTCGAGGGTGTCACCAAGGAGGCCGCCGAGAAGGCCAAGGCTCAGCTCGAAGAGGCTGGCGCCACCGTCACGCTCAAGTAGTCACCGCACCCATCAGGGTGCAAGTCGGGCGCCGTTCCTCCGGGAACGGCGCCCTTCGTCGTCCCGGGCCGATTCGAATCGGCCGAACCGGAAAAGAGGGATGGGGCACCCGATAACCAGTCGGGTGCCCCATCGGGGTGCCGCCTCGGGTTTCCGGGATCAGGTCCGAAGCACCGTGTACGAGAGCAACCGGGCGGCGCGGCTGCCCAAGAATCGGGTAGACCGCCAGCTGTCCCCCAAATGACGGACAGGGAGCGGACGGTGATAAGAGTCAACCACGAGTGTTCTGCTGGCGGTAGCCCTTTTCCCGGGGTACATTTTTCCGCCCCCAACCCCTATCCTCTTCGTCGCGATAGCGGTAGCGGATTGCCCCCGGAATTCCGGGCCTGACCGCCCTTCCCGGTCCGACTTTATGGGGACACGGGAAAAGACTTGCATCGTGCCGGAACCTCCCCCCATAATGGGGACTGCTCGCGCCGAAACCCCGTAGCGCGATGCGACCCGAAAAACCCGAAAAAACCCGAATCACCCGCGTTACCCGAAACCCGAATACCCAACCCGAGCACCCGCGCTGTTCGTCGGTCTCGACAGCCTTACCCTCTGCCGAGCCCAGCACTATCGCACTGCGGTTGCGCAAGTGAAAGTGCACCCCCGATGCAGCCTTCCCAGTCCCCTCGCGCGAGCCTCCTGGCCCGCCTTCCCCGCTTCAACAGCGCTACAGGCCGGCCTCGCCGCGGCTGGGCCGCCCTCGCGGGTGGCATCGCTCTTGCTCTCGTGCTCGGGTCGGGTATCGCGGTCGCCGCGACCGGCGCCGCCGAGGCCCACACCCCGAGCGTCTCGACGAGCTGCGCCGGTGTGACGGTCGTCGCGGCCAGCTACAACACCAACAACGGGCAGCAGACGCCCAACTCGGTCGAGGCCACGATCGACGGCGTCGTGCAGGCGGCGATTCCTTTCGGTAACTCGCTGACCCGCACCTTCTCGTTCGTCGACCCGAGCAAGACGAACACCTACACGATCACCGTGAAGGCGTGGGATGACCCCAAGGGCGACAACAAGTGGACCCAAACGTTCACTGGCAAGGTCGATCCATGCGCTAAGCCCACCATCACGGCGAACGCCTCGGCGTGCGACGTGAAGACGGGCCAAACCTCGCTGACGGCGAACTTCGGCAGCCTCGTCGCTAACCGCCCGTACCTCATCACGGTCAACGGAGCGCCCCAGCCCAACCTGGTGCCCACCCAGACGACCGCGACCCTCACCTTCGCTCAGACGGCCGGCCAGACGTACACGATCACCATCACCGACAGCACGATCCCGGGGCTGAAAGCCTCGACGGATGTCGTCTCGGTCGGGTGCCCGACCAACCCGAACATTCGGGTCTCGGTTGAGCAGTGCACCACCGAGAACGCCAGCGGCAAGTTCACGATCACCGCCGACGTGGTGAAGCTCCGGGTCTACGAAGTGAAGGTCTACAGCAACAACAGCCAGATCGACTCCTTCACCGAGACGGCCTCGTCCAACGTCCTGACGCGCAGCTACACGGCGACTCCGTCGAACACCTACTACTTCACCTTGCGTGATGTAGCGGCCGACCCGAACGGCGCGAACCTCGCGTCGAGCGTTCCGCAGAAGTTCCTGCCGTGCCCCGCGACCCTGCCGCTGCCTGACCTGGCACTGGTGCAGTGCACGGCCACCAACGGCGTCGCAAACTCGACTCTCGGAATCTCGTTGATCGCCCTGGTTATCGACCGCTCATACACCGTGACGGTGTCGGGTGGCCCGACGGCGATCCCCGCGGTGAACATCGCGCCGGCAACGACGTCGAACTGGAGCAACGGCGTGGTGGGTGTGCTGCCGGGCAGCTACGTCGTCACCGTCACCGACGTGACCGACCCGCGTGCCACCGGCTTCACGGCTTCCGCCACCGCGGTGCTCGCACCCTGCCCGAGCCAGCAGGAGGTCACCCTGGTGCCCTCGACCTGCACGGTTCCGGGTGGCACGTCCGACATCTCGGCTACCGTGACGAAGTTCACCATCGGCCGCGCGTACTCGATCGCGATCACGCAGGCCAACGCGCCGGTCGCCGGGTACCCCGCGCAGTCGTTCACACCCGCGAACGCCCAGCCGGTCGTGTTCAACTACACCGGCCTCACGCCGGGTGTGCCCTACCGGGTCATCGTGACCGACACGGCGCTCACCTCGGTGATCGGTGCGGCCGACGTCACGCCGGCGGCCTGCCCCGGTAACCCGGAGGTCGTCGTCCAGGCCAAGTGCGCCGTGCTGAGCAGCGCGTCGGTGGTCTCGGTAGCTGTCGACAAGCTCTTCGCCGGGGAGACCTACACGGTCAGCCTCACGAAGACGTCGAACGGCGCCCCGGTTTCGGGTGTCGCTGCCAAGACGGTGACCGGTAGCCCGGCCAACCAGACCGTGCAGTTCGACAACGTACCCAACGGAACCAACTACACCGTCACCGTCGCCAACGCGGCCAAGACGCTGACCGGCAGCAAGAGCTTCGAGCTGGCATCGTGCAGCCTCGATCTCACGACGCTGAGCCTCCCCACGCTTGCGCTCACAGGTTCAAGCACGCTGACGCCGACGCTTGCGGGGATCGGGTTCCTGCAGTTCGGTCTGGTGCTTGTGGGGATCAGCCTCTACCGGCGTCGTTCGGGGACGCAGGAGGCCTAGCCCCTGAGAACTCGGCGGGCCGTCCTCGGGGACGGCCCGCCGAGTTCTTGCTTTAACCAGTGGGGACTACGCGGATGGTGCCCGAATCGTTAGCTCGACCGTCTGCCGTGGGAGCGCTCTCAGCGTTATGATTAGCGGAAGTCGGCTCGTATTCGGCCGCTTGGCCAGTTAGGACCGCAAGCGCTTGCATTGCCCGCGCCTGTGCCCTAACTTGTGAGGTGAGTCGGATGCACATTCCGCCGGCCGTCTTGCAATCACCTATCCGGCCCCGCCCGTCTGGTCGTCGCCGAACCTCAACGAGGAGGAAGTATGAGCTTCACAGTGAATCGTCGCTTAGTAACACCGATCGCCCTGTTGGGCGTGGCCACCCTGGCTCTCGCTGGCTGTGCTGAAGGCGGCCCTGCCGACACCGGCTCGGTCGAGGGCGAGACCGTTCGCATCTCGGGCGGCATCACCGGTGGTGAAGCCACCGCCCTGCAGGCCACCTTCGACAAGTTCTCCGAAGACACCGGCATCGAGGTCATCTACACGGGCGACAAGGCGTTCGAGGGCAACATCGTGACGAAGGTCACCGGTGGTTCCGCTCCCGACATCGCGATCGTCCCGCAGCCCGGTCTGCTCAAGACCCTCGTCGAGACCGGCGAGGTCAAGCCGGCCCCCGAGGCCGTCTCCGACAACGTGGACGAGAACTGGTCGCCGGACTGGAAGCAGTACGGCACCTTCGACGACGTGTTCTACGCGGCGCCGATGCTCGCCAACATCAAGGGCTACGTCTGGTACTCGCCGGCGAGCTTCGCCGAGTGGGGCGTCGAGGTTCCCACGACGTACGAGGAGACCCTCGCTCTGACCCAGACCATTCAGGAGAAGACGGGCACCGCACCCTGGTGCGCCGGTTTCGCCTCGGGTGACGCGTCGGGCTGGCCGGGAACGGACTGGATCGAAGACCTCGTGCTTCGCCAGAGCGGTCCGGACGCGTACGACGACTGGGTTGCCGGTGACATCGCGTTCACCGACCCTGAGATCAAGGACGCGTTCGACGCCGTCGGCGAGATCCTGCTGAACCCTGACTACGTCAACGCCGGCTTCGGTGACGTCAAGAGCATCAACTCCACCGCATTCGGTGACGTTGCGGCCAAGGTTGCCGACGGCAGCTGCGCCCTGACCCACCAGGCGTCGTTCCTCTCGGCGAACTTCCTCGAGGCGAAGAACGCTGCGGGCGAGACCCCCACGGTCGCTCCCGACGGTGACGTCTACGGCTTCGTCCTCCCGGGCATCGAGGCTGGCGCGGCCAACATCGAGGTCGGTGGCGAGTTCGTCACCGCATTCTCCGACTCCGCCGCAACCCAGCAGGTTCTCGAGTTCATGTCGACCCCCGAGTGGGCTGACCTGCGCGTCGAGCAGGGTGGCAGCATCTCCGCCAACCTGAACGCCGACCCGTCGCTGGCATCCAGCGACCTGCTCGTCGAGGCCATGGAGCTGCTGCAGGACCCGAACACCACGGTCCGCTTCGACGCCTCCGACCTCATGCCGTCGGTCGTTGGATCGGGTTCGTTCTGGAAGGGCATGGTCAACTGGATCGACGGTCGCGACACCGACACCGTTCTCAGTGACATCCAGGCTGGTTACGACAACTAAGTAAGTACCGAATAACGCTCGGTCACAGGTGAGGGCTTCCGCTTCGGCGGGGGCCCTCACCCGTAGCACTGGGCGGCAGTATCGTCCACCCACTAGCGTGGTCATCCACGGAGTCCAACGTCGTACTCGAAAGGTAGTCAATGTCCGACACTCAATCGGCAACAGTCACTAGGCGCAGGGGTCCAACGCGTCAGACCACCATGATCATCGTTGCAGTCGCAGTGATCGTCGTCGTCGCCGCCTTCATCTCGCTGATCACCCAGTCGCCATCGCCGGATGCCCGGCCGGTCTCACTCGGATTCTCGCTGAACAGCCTCTTCCAATGGCTCGGCAGCCTCAACCCGCTGGTGCAGATCCCGCTGATCCTGCTCATCTTCGGCGTCGTCGTCGGGGTCATCCTGGTACTCATCGAGTACGCACCCCGCGCCGGCAAGGGCTACTTCTACCTCCGGCTCGCGGCCTGCTTCGTCATCCCGGCACTGGCGTTCATGCTGCTGCGGCCGTACCAGAACTCCTTCATCTTCATCCTGCTCATCGCGATCCTCCTCGGCGGCGTGCTCTTCCTCGTCGACTACCGGTCGCGCCAGGGAGCGGGCTACCTGTTCCAGCTGATCATCTTCACCGCGCCGGCCGCCATCCTGCTGCTGACCGGCCTGATCTACCCCACCATCGCCACGCTGTACCAGTCGTTCTTCGACAAGACCAGCAAGAACTTCGTGGGGCTGGAGAACTACATCTGGGTGTTCACCAACCCCGAGGGGTTCTGGTCGGTGATCAACACCATCATCTGGGTGCTCATCGCGCCGGTGTTCGCCACCGTGATCGGCCTCGCCTACGCGGCGCTGGTCGACCGGTCGCGCGGCGAGAAGTTCCTCAAGGTGCTCGTGTTCATGCCGTACGCCATCTCGTTCGTCGGCGCTGGCATCATCTGGAAGTTCGTGTACGACTTCCGCCAGGGCGAGCAGATCGGTTTGCTCAACGCGATCGTGACAGGCCTCGGTGGTCAGCCCGTGTCGTGGCTCGACGCGCAGCCCCTGCTGAACACGCTGCTGCTGCTCGTGGTGTTCATCTGGAGCCAGACGGCCTTTGCCATGGTCATCCTGTCGTCGGCCATCAAGGCGGTGCCGGCCGAACAGCTCGAGGCCGCATCGCTCGACGGCACGACGGCCTGGCAGTCGTTCATCAACGTCACCGTGCCGGGCATCCGCTCATCCCTGATCGTCGTCCTGACGACGATCGCCATCGCGGCGCTGAAGGTCTACGACATCGTCGCCGTGATGACCGGTGGCCGCGCGAACACCACGGTGCTCGGGTTCGAGATGGTCAACCAGCAGCAGCGATTCCAGAGCTACGGTCACTCCGCGGCTCTCGCGGTCGTGCTGTTCCTGTTCGTACTTCCGCTCATCATCTACAACGCACGACAGATCAAGAAGCAGAGGGAGATCCGATGAGCACCGTAACGACACCCGTGCCCCCCGTGACACCGGTTCCCGCGATCGACCCCCGGTCAAAACGCCAGGTGGCGCGCGAAACGCTCCGCAACGAGAAGCAGGCGCAGCGTCGGCTCACCTCGCGTGGTGCAACGATCGTCGCCATCCTGATCGCGATCCTGTGGACGATCCCGACCTTCGGGTTGTTCGTGACGTCGTTCCGTCCGGGCGCCGACAGCAACACGACCGGGTGGTGGACGGTCTTCGTGAACCCCGGGTTCACGTTGAACAACTACTTCGACGCTCTGAATGCCGGCGGCACGTCGCTGACTCTCGGCGCATCGTTCATCAACTCGTTGGCGATCGCCATTCCGGCCACCCTGATCCCGATCGCCGTCGCGTCACTCGTCGCCTACGCCTTCGCCTGGATCGACTTCAAGGCCAAGAACACGCTGTTCATCCTCGTGTTCGCCCTGCAGATCGTGCCCATCCAGATGGCCCTGGTGCCGTTGCTGAGCCTGTTCTCCCGCGGCCTGACGATCAACGGAGTGGGAATCTTCCCGGGGTTCGAGTTGCGCGACGCCGATCACAGCTTCGCGACCGTGTGGATCGCTCACTCGATCTTCGCGCTGCCGCTGGCGATCTTCCTGCTGCACAACTTCATCTCGGAGATTCCCGGCGACGTGATCGAAGCGGCGCGGGTCGACGGGGCGGGCCACGGGCAGATCTTCTTCCGAATCGTGCTGCCGTTGGCGACTCCGGCGATCGCCTCGTTCGCCATCTTCCAGTTCCTCTGGGTCTGGAACGACCTGCTGGTGGCAACGATCTTCGCGCCGTCGTCATCGCTGCCGATCACGCAGACGCTGAACTCGCTGTCCGGCACCTGGGGCAACCAGTGGTACCTGCAGTCGGCGGGTACCTTCATCGCGATCATCGTGCCGCTCATCGTGTTCTTCGCGCTGCAGCGGTTCTTCGTGCGCGGCCTGCTCGCGGGTGCCACGAAGGGCTGAGTTTGCCGGTGTGACCTCGCGAGGGGCGCCGTTTCGTTTCTTCCGCTGGTAGCGAAGAACGAGATGGCGCCCCTCGCGGCGTTGTTGCGCGGCCTAGAGTCGATGGGTGAGCGGGATGCGCGGCGGAGGCCGCATGATGGGCGGCGGAGACGCCGAGGCGATTCGAGCGGCGAACGCGACGGCCCCGAAGATCCCCGACCTGCTGAAGCGCATCGGCGGGCTGTTCCGCCCCCATCGCACGGCGCTCACGATCACGATCATCCTGGTTCTGGTCAGCGCGGGTCTCGGCGTGCTGCCGCCGCTGCTGACCAAGCAGGCGTTCGACGTCGGGCTGTTCCCACCCGAAGGTCGCCCGAACGTGCCGGTGCTGGTCGAGCTCGTCTCGATCATGGTCGGTCTGTGGGTGGCGTCGGCCGCGCTCGGCGTGTGGCAGACCTACCTGACCGCCACGGTCGGCAACAAGGTGATGGGCGCGCTGCGGATGCGGCTGTTCGGGCACCTGCAGGCGATGGAACTCGCGTTCTTCACCCGCACCAAGACCGGAGTCATCCAATCCCGCCTGCAGAATGACGTCGGCGGCGTCGCGGGCGTGCTGAGCAACACCATCTCGAGCGTCATCGGCAACACCGTGACCGTCATCGCCGCGATCGTCTCCATGCTCGTGCTGAGCTGGCAGCTCACCCTCGTGGCGGTCGTGTTGCTGCCGGTGCTGGTGATCGCCCAGCGCCGGGTGGGGCAGGTCCGCGCCCGGATCGCAACGAAGACGCAGGAGTCGCTCAGCGACATGACCGCGATCACGCAGGAGGCGCTGAGCGTCTCCGGCATCCTGCTCGCCAAGAGCTTCAACCAGCAGCAGGCCGAGACGGCGCGTTACGACGCCGAGAACCAGAACCAGATCCGCCTGCAGGTCAGCCAGCAGATGAGCGGCCAGTGGTTCTTCGCGATGGTCAACATCTTTCTCTCCATCGTTCCCGCCGTCGTCTACATCGTCGCGGCGTACCTGATCACCGGGGGAGTGGATGTTACGGCCGGCACGATCGTCGCCTTCACGACGGTGCAGGCGCGGCTGATGTTCCCGCTGCTCGGGTTGCTCCGGGTGGTGCTCGACCTGCAGACATCCTCAGCCCTGTTCGCTCGCATCTTCGAGTACCTCGACCTGCGGCCGGCGATCATCGACAAGCCGGATGCCCATGCCGTTCGACCCGCGGAGCTCGGGCGAGTGCAGTTCGACGACGTCGTCTTCCGCTACCCCGACGCCCCGGACGATTCCCCCGCGACGCTCAAGGGCGTGTCCCTGGACATCGAGCCCGGGCAGTTCGCGGCGTTCGTCGGGCCCTCCGGTGCCGGCAAGACGACCGTCAGCTACCTGATCCCGCGCCTGCACGACGTGACATCGGGTCGGGTGCTGTTCGCAGGCGACGACGTTCGCGACCTCGAGGCCGATTCCCTCGTTCGCAACATCGGCATCGTGAGCCAGGAGACCTACCTGTTCCACGCCACGATCGCCGAGAACCTGCGCTACGCGAAGCCCGAGGCCACCGCCGATGAGTTGATCTCGGCGGCGACCGCCGCGAACATCCACGACACGATCATGTCGTTCCCCGACGGCTACGACACCGTGGTGGGCGAGCGCGGATACCGGCTCTCAGGCGGCGAGAAGCAGCGCATCGCAATCGCCCGGGTGCTGCTGAAAGACCCGGCGGTGCTGATCCTCGACGAGGCGACCAGCGCACTCGACTCCATCTCGGAGCGGGTGGTGCAGGAGGCCCTCGACGCCGCCTCTCGCGGCCGCACCACCATCGCGGTGGCGCACCGGCTGTCGACGATCCTCGCCGCCGACGTCATCTTCGTGGTGGTGGCCGGCGAGGTCGTGGAGCACGGCACGCACGCCGAGCTGCTCGCGGCGGGCGGGATGTACTCGTCGCTGTACGCCCAGCAGCTGCAGTAGCCGCCGCCCTACGCCCGAGCGGCGAGCATGTCTTCCATCAACTGGATCTCGGCGGACTGCGCGGCGATGATGCTGTTCGCGAGGTCGAGCACGACCTTCGTCCGGCTGCGATCCACGACCGCCTCCGCCATCTCGACCCCGCCCTGGTGATGGGCGATCATGAGCTCGAGGAACATCCGCTCGGCCTCGACCCCGGTGGCCGCGCGCAGTGCCGTCATCTGCTCGTCGGTCGCGAGCCCCGGCATGGGGTCGCCCGGGGTGTGAGCGCTGTCACCGCCGTGCTCGTGGGCCTCTCCGCTGAGCGTCGGCCGGGTCATCCACGTCATCGTCGGCTCGGCCGCCGCCTGCGACAGGCCCCAGGTGGCGAGCCAGCCGAACATCTGGCCGGCCTGCTGCGATTGCGAGGTGGCGATGTCGTAGGCGAGCAGGCGCACGTCGGGGTCGTCGGTGGCGTCACGCACGATCAGCGCCATCTCCACGGCCTGCTGGTGGTGCACCTGCATGTCGCGCGCGAAGCCCGCCTCGACGCTCGCCGATGTCGGCTCAGTGTCGCCCGGAGCGCTCAGACGGCCGATCAGCAGGGATGCCGCAACCAGCGCCACGGCGGTGAGTACCGCCGCGATCGCGAGCCGGGTGCGTCGACCGGTGTCGGTCGCCGACGCGGGCTCAGGAGACGCGGCCGGGGCCATCGATGGCGCCGGAGCACGAGGCTCCGGGCTCGGGGGCTGCGGCCGACTTCCAGAACTTCTGGATGAACGGCTCGAGTCGGTCGTCGTCGGGACCGTCGAGTTCGACCTGCGCGTTCCACGCCGAGACGACCACCGGCGACGGGAGCCCCGGGTACGGCGAGAGGATCGAGTACGTGCCGGGCAGGGCGGAGCGCAACGCCTCAACGCCAGCGGCGTCGACCTCGTCGGGGTCGTACGTCACCCACACCGCGCCGTGCTCGAGCGAGTGCACGGCGTTCTCGTTGACCTGCGGCTCGGTGTAGATGCCGCAGTTCAGCCAGGCGGCGTAGTGATCCCCACCGGCGGGCGGGTTCATGTCGTACTTCTCCTCGTAGTCGACGGGCTCCGGCCCGACGTGCACGCCGGCGAGAGTGGTCCCGAAGTTCTGAAGACCCTCGATCTCGATGTCATCCGGGCTCGGCTTCGGGGTCGACCCGACCACGATGAATCCGATGACCAGCGCCAGGACGGCTACCGCACCGACGATGGCGGAGATGAGACCGATGCGCTGGTTGCGTCGCTGGGTCGCCATCTGCTTCTTCATGGCGGCGACCTTCTCGGCCCTCCGCGCATCTCGCTGTTGCTTGACGGTGAGGTTGTCTGGAGCGGGCACTGTGGTCCGTTTCTGAGGATGGCGACGAGGTTGTAGCGTCAATCATCTCGTGAGCCCGCTCAGAAATCGATGTGAACGGCCGCCGAGGTAACGCCAACCCGCCCGCTGGTAGATTTGGCGGACCATGAAGTACGCCAATACGGTCATCGACCTCGTCGGGAACACCCCGCTCGTCCGCCTCAATCGAGTGACCGACGGCATCGCCGCGACCGTCTTGGCGAAGGTCGAGTACCTGAACCCCGGCGGCTCGTCGAAAGACCGCATCGCGACTCGCATCATCGACGATGCCGAGGCCAAGGGGCTCCTGAAGCCCGGCGGCACGATCGTCGAGCCCACCAGCGGCAACACCGGAATCGGCTTGGCCCTGGTCGCCCAGCAGCGCGGCTACCGCTGCGTGTTCGTGCTGCCCGACAAGGTCGGCGAAGACAAGCGCAACGTGCTCACCGCGTACGGCGCCGAAATCGTCGTCACCCCGACCGCGGTCGCGCCGGAGAGCCCGGAGTCGTACTACAGCGTCTCCGACCGCCTGGCCCGCGAGATCCCCGGAGCGTTCAAGCCCAACCAGTACTCCAACCCCAACGGGCCGCTCAGCCACTACGAGACCACCGGCCCCGAGATCTGGCGCGACACCGAGGGCAAGGTGACCCATTTCGTCGCCGGAGTCGGCACCGGCGGCACCATCAGCGGTGTCGGCAAGTACCTCAAAGAGGTCTCGAACGGAACCGTGCAGATCATCGGCGCCGACCCCGAGGGCTCCGTCTACTCGGGCGGGTCGGGTCGCCCCTATCTCGTCGAAGGCGTGGGGGAGGACTTCTGGCCGACCGCTTATGACCCGTCGGTGGTCGACTCGATCATCGCCTCCTCCGACGCCGAGTCGTTCGAGATGACGCTGCGTCTGGCGCGTGAGGAGGGCCTGCTGGTCGGCGGTTCCAGCGGACTCGCCGTGGCCTCCGCGCTGAAGGCCGCGAAAGACCTGGGCCCGGATGACGTCATGGTGATCCTTCTCCCCGATGGCGGCCGCGGTTACCTGGGCAAGATCTTCAACGAGAAGTGGATGCGCTCGTACGGGTTCAGCTCCGCGACCGACGAGCGCACGGTCGGCGACGTCCTGAGCGCCAAGACCGGCCAGCTGCCCGATCTCGTGCACGTGCATCCCACCGACACCGTGCGCGACGCCATCGAGATCATGGCGAAGTACGAGGTGTCGCAGATGCCCGTGCTCACCGCCGAGCCGCCCGTCGTGATGGGTGAGGTGATCGGTTCGATCGACGAGCGGTCGCTGCTCGAGGCGGTTTTCGCGGGCGGTGCGCAGATGACCGACGCGGTGCGCGACTTCGTGGGCGCCCCGCTCGGCATGATCGGAGTGCACGAGCCGGTGAGCGCCGCCCGTGCCGCGCTGGCTTCGACCGACGCGCTGCTCGTCACCAACGACGGCAAGCCCGCGGCCGTACTCACCCGGCACGACCTGTTGACCTTCCTCTCCGCCTGACCCTCACCCCACAGAATCGACACCGTGACTCACGACGAGCATGCCTTCTCCACTCGCGCCATCCACGCCGGGCAGGAGTTCGACCCGACCACCGGCTCGGTAGTTCCGCCGGTCTACTTCACCTCGACCTTCGTGCAGGACGGCGTGGGCGGCTTCCGTGGCGGCTACGAGTACGCGCGTGCCGCGAACCCCACGCGGGATTCGTTGCAGGAACTGCTGGCCTCGCTCGAGGGCGGCGTCGCGGCGCACAGCTTCGCGTCGGGCCTCGCCGCCGAAGACACGCTGCTGCGCGCCGTGCTGAAGCCCGGGGATCACATCGTGATGGGCAACGACGTGTACGGCGGCACCCACCGGTTGGTGAACCGGGTGTTCGTGCCGTGGGGGGCGTCGCTGTCGACCGTCGACATGAGCGACCTCGACGCGGTGCGGGCGAGCATTCGCCCCGATGCCACCAAGGTGCTCTGGGTGGAGACCCCCAGCAACCCGCTGATGAAGATCAGCGACATCAGCGCCCTCGCCGAGATCGCCCGCGCGGCCGGCGCCCTGATGGTGGTCGACAACACCTTCGCGACGCCCTACCTGCAGCAGCCGCTCGCGCTCGGCGCCGACGCGGTGATCCACTCCACCACCAAGTACCTCGGCGGGCACTCGGATGTCGTCGGCGGCGCCGTAATCTCCGCAAGCGCCGAGCTTGCCGAGAAGGTCGGGTTCCTGCAGTTCGCGGTCGGCGCCGTCTCCGGTCCGATGGATGCCTGGCTCACCGTCCGCGGCATCAAGACCCTCGCCGTGCGCATGCAGCGGCACTCGGCGAACGCGCAGTCGATCGCCGAGCGCCTCCTCGATCACCCGAAGCTCGACGCGGTGTACTACCCCGGCCTGCCGCAGCATCCCGGTCATGAGCTCGCCGCTCGGCAGATGTTGGGGTTCGGCGGGATGATGTCGGTCGCCGTCTCCGGCGGCTCCGCTGCCGCGAAGGCATTCGCCGAGTCCACGCACCTGTTCCAGCTCGCCGAATCGCTGGGCGGAGTCGAGTCGCTCATCGGGTACCCCGCGGAGATGACCCACGCCTCGGTGCGCGGGACCGACCTCGAGGTGCCCGATAACGTGATTCGCCTCTCGGTCGGGATCGAAGACGTGGATGACCTGACCGCTGACCTGCTCGGCGCGCTCGACCGCCTGTAACCCAACCTTTGGCGCCCCTTCGTGGTGCGGTGTCTGTTTTTCGCCAGTAGTCGAAAAAGAGACAGGCCACCATGGGGGGATGACTAGCGCAACTCGGCTCTCCGGCCTCGATTCCGCCCGACCACCGGCGGCGGCTCCCCGCCCGGGCCTCGGGCTCGCCCCGGCGTCGGCCCTGTATATCGCGGCCGTTCTCGGCACCGGCATTCTCGCGCTGCCGGGTCTCGCCGCGGGTGCCGCTGGTCCCGGCTCGATCATCGCCGTGGTTGCGGTGCTCGGGGCATCCGTCCCGCTCGCCGGCACGTTCGCGGCGCTCGCTGCCCGATACCCCGACGCCGGGGGCGTCGCCACCTTCGTTCGCCTGGCGCTCGGCCCCACCGCTGCTCGGATGAGCGGCTACTGGTTCTTCTTCGGCGTCAGCTTCGGCGCCCCGGTGGTGGCGATGCTCGGGGGCGAGTACCTGATCTCGGCTCTCGGCGCTGACGAGTCGCTGGCGCCGGTCGCGGGGCTTGCCTTCCTGCTCGTGTCGATCGCCGTCAACCTCGTGGGGTTGCGGCTCGCGGGACGCATTCAGCTGGCGCTCACAGCGCTGCTGCTCCTGCTCGTCGTGGGCGTGGTGGCGGTCTCGGCTCCCGGGATCGAGCCGCGTAACTTCGCCCCCGTGCTGCCGCACGGCTGGGCCGGGGTCGGGTTCGCGATCAGCCTCTACGTCTGGGCGTTCGCCGGGTGGGAGGCGGTAACCCACATTGCCGGTGAGTTCCGTAACCCGCGACGCATCATCCCGATCGCCACCGCGATTGCGATCGTCGTCGTCGGGCTGGCGTACCTGGCGCTGCAGGTGGTGACCGTGGGGGTGCTCGGCTCCGCAGCATCCGAGACTCGGGTGCCACTCAGCACCCTCGTCGCCACCACGGTTCCGGGCGTCGGTCCCGCGGTCGTGGCGGTGATCGCCGGGGTCGTCGCGGTGGGGGTGCTGAACACCTACATCCCCGCGTTCTCCAACCTGGCCGCGTCGCTCGGCCGTGACGGTCACCTGCCGCGGTACTTCGGCAAGGGCGCGGAGTCGGGCCGGGTGCCGCGTCGGGCGATCGTGCTGTGGTCGGTTCTCGCGCTCGGCTACTTCGGGTTGCTGACCGTCACCGGTCTGAACCTCGAGCCGTTCATCCTGATCCACACCAGTTCGATGGTGGCCGTGTACGCGCTCGGGATGATCGCCGCTGCGCGGCTGCTGGAACGCGGCAGCCTGGGCTGGTGGTCGGCGGTCGTCTCCATCGTGCTGGTGGCGGGCCTGCTCGTACTCGCCGGCGTGCACCTCGCGTTGCCGGCGGTGCTCGCGGTCGCGGCGGTCGTGGTCACCCTCGTGAAGCGGGCCCGCCGTGCGCGCTAGCGCCGACCGCCGCGTGGTCGACCTGAGCCACGTCATCCGTGCCGGGCTGGTCACCTATCCGGGTCTGCCGGCCCCCAGCATCACTCCGCATCTGACGCGAGAGGCGTCGCGCGCGAAGTACTCGCCCGGTACCGAGTTCGCGATGGACACCATCACCATGCTCGGCAACACGGGCACCTACCTCGACAGCCCGTTCCACCGATACGAGGGCGGAACCGACCTCGCCGGGCTGCAGCTCGATTCGCTCGTCGACCTGCGCGCCGAGGTGTTCGATGTTCGGGATGCGCGCGGTCGACCCATCCCGGCGAGCGTGTTCCACGGGCGTGACCTGCGGGGCGCGGCGGTGCTGGTGAACACCGGGTGGGATCGGCTGTTCGGTGCCGCGGAGTACGGGATGGGAGCGCCGTTCCTGACATCCGAGGCCGCCGAGCACCTCGTCGCTGCCGGCGCCACGCTGGTCGGCATCGACTCGCTGAACATCGATGACACCGAGAGCGGGGGCGATCGGCCCGTGCACTCCGCGCTGCTGGCCGCGGGCATCCACGTCGTCGAGCACCTCACCCGGCTCGAGCGGCTGCCCGCCTCGGGTGCGCGGTTCACGGCGGCTCCGCCCGCGGTCGAGGGATTCGGGACCTTCCCGGTGCGCGCCTACGCGATCGTGTGATGTGACAGATGCGCCGCGTCACATTCGGAATGGGTCGGCGCCAGGGATAACGAGCCACTCCGCAGTGGGCGGCGCCCGAGAGGGGATGCCCGGCGAGGCATAATGGTCACGGCGTTCATGTGAACGTACACATCGTCGACGGAGCCGGTACCACCCGATGGACACAGACAGGGTTCGCGCCCCCAACATCCGCGATGTCGCGCGGCTGGCGGGAGTCTCGTACCAGACCGTGTCCCGCGTGCTCAACGACAGCCCGAGCATCCGGCCCTCCACTCGCCAGAAGGTGCTCGATGTCATCACCGACATCGGCTACCGCCCCAACCAGGCCGCCCGGGCGCTGGTCACGAGCAAGTCGCGCACGATCGGCGTGCTCGCCAAGCAGACCGCCGATTACGGGCCCACCACCAGCATCAGCTCGATCGAGCAGGCCGCCCGCGAGGCGGGCTACCGCCTCAGCATCACCAACGTGTCGTCGGGCGACTATGTGGCGATCAAGGCGGGCGTCGACTACCTGCTGAGCCAGTCGATCGAGGCACTGGTCGTGATCGCTCCGCAGGTGCGCGTGTTCGACGTGCTCAAGGAGCTGTCGATCACGGTGCCATTCGTCACCCTGCAGACCACCAACCTGGGCGTGCACAGCATGACCATCGACCAAGTCGCGGGCGCGCGCCTGGCGACCCGTCACCTGATCGACCTGGGGCACACCGAGATCATGCACATCTCCGGCCCGCAGGACTGGATCGAGGCCGAGGCGAGAATGCAGGGCTTCCTCGAGGCGATCAACGAGGCCGACCTGCGCACCCGGGCACCGATCCTGGGTGACTGGACGGCGCACTTCGGGTACTACGCGGGGCTCGAACTGCTGCGCGTGCGCGATTTCACCGCGGTGTTCGCGAGCAACGACCAGATGGCGCTCGGCTTCATGCACGCCTGCCGTGACCTCGGCCTGAGCATCCCGGGCGACATCAGCGTCGTCGGGTTCGACGACATCCCCGAGGCCGCGCACTTCTTCCCGCCTTTGACGACGGTGCGGCAGAACTTCGCCGAAATTGGCCGTCGCGCGGTCTCGCTGCTGCTGGCCGAACTGCGCGGCGACCCCCATCTCGACCACGGTCAGATCAGCCCCGAGCTGGTCGTCCGGTCGTCTGCGGCGGCCCCCTCGTCGTAGTTACCCGATGGTGACCTTCTCGGCTTGACAGGTGTGACCGTTTCGCATGTAGCATTGGGAGCACCATTTGTGAACGGTCACATCGCGGACGTCACAGCTTCTCCACCCCGATCCGAGCATCCTGACAATGGAGTCAATCCAGTGAGTTCCACAGAGTCCGACCGTTACGTAGTGGGCATCGACTTCGGTACGCTCTCCGGTCGGGCGGTTGTCGTCAGGGTCTCGGATGGCGCGGAGCTCGGGTCATCCACCCACGACTACAGCCACGCCGTGATGGACACGGTGCTCGCCGCTACCGGTGCCGCGCTTCCCCCGGAGTGGGCGCTGCAGGTTCCCTCCGACTACGTGGACGTGCTGAAGACCGCCGTCCCCGCCGCCGTCGCCGCGGCCGGAATCGACCCATCGCTCGTCATCGGCATCGGCACCGACTTCACCGCGTGCACGATGGTGCCGACCCTCAGCGATGGCACCCCGCTGAACGAGCTGCCGGAGTTCGCCGACCGGCCGCACGCCTACGTGAAGCTCTGGAAGCACCACGCCGCCCAGCCCCAGGCCGACCGGATCAACGAGCTGGCCGCCGCGCGCGGTGAATCGTGGCTGCCGCGGTACGGGGGCCTCATCTCCAGCGAGTGGGAGTTCGCCAAGGGCCTGCAGCTGCTCGAGGAAGATCCCGAGATCTACGAGCGCATGGAGCACTGGGTCGAAGCCGCCGACTGGATCATCTGGCAGCTCACCGGCAGCTACGTGCGGAACGCCTGCACCGCGGGCTACAAGGGCATCCTGCAGGACGGGCAGTACCCGTCGACCGACTTCCTCGCCGCGCTCAACCCGGCATTCGCGAGCTTCGCGGTCGACAAGGTCGAGCACGAGATCGGCCAGCTCGGTGCCGCGGCCGGAACCCTCAGCGCCGAGGCCGCGGGCTGGACCGGCCTGCCCGAGGGCATCGCGGTCGCTGTCGGCAATGTCGACGCGCACGTCACCGCCCCTGCCGCCCAGGCCGTGCTGCCAGGCCAGATGGTCGCGATCATGGGCACGTCGACCTGCCATGTCATGAACTCCGATGTGCTCACCGACGTTCCCGGCATGTGCGGCGTCGTCGACGGCGGCATCGTCTCCGGCCTCTACGGCTACGAGGCGGGCCAGTCGGGCGTCGGGGACATCTTCGCCTGGTACGTCAAGAACCAGGTGCCGGGTGACTACTACTCCGCCGCCGAGGCCGCGGGGCTGAGCATCCACGAATACCTCACCTCGCTCGCCGAGACGCAGCCGGTCGGCGCGCACGGCCTCGTGGCGCTCGACTGGAACGGCGGCAACCGCTCGGTGCTCGTCGACGCCGAACTCAGCGGGCTGCTGCTCGGCCAGACCCTCACCACCCGCCCGGAGGACATCTACCGCGCGCTCTTCGAGGCAACCGCATTCGGCACCCGCGAGATCGTCGAGGCGTTCGGATCGAACGGAGTGCCGGTCACCGAGTTCATCGTCGCGGGCGGGCTGCTGCGGAACCCCTTCCTGATGCAGGTCTACAGCGACGTGCTGCGGATGCCGATCTCCATCATCGCCAGCACGCAGGGGCCGGCCCTCGGGTCAGCGATCCATGCGGCGGTCGCCGCGGGCGCGTATCCGGATGTCCGTGCCGCCGGCCAGGCGATGGGCAAGGTCGACCGCGCCGTGTACACCCCCAATGACAGCGCAGCCGACGCGTACGACGCGCTTTATGCGGACTACGTGCTGCTGCACGACTACTTCGGCCGCGGCACCAACGACGTGATGCACCGACTCAAGCAGCGCCGCCGCGAAGTGCTCGGTGGGGCTCCGGCCGCCGTGGTCGAGCCCGAGCAGGAAGCGGTACAGTCATGACCACATTCACTCCCGAGATCCAGGTCGCGATCGCGCGCGTCCGCGACGAGATCGCCGAGTTGCACGCCGAGCTCACCCGCTACGAGCTCGTCGTCTGGACCGGCGGCAACGTCTCCGGCCGGGTTCCGGGCGCCGACCTGTTCGTCATCAAGCCGTCGGGCGTCAGCTACGACGACCTGAGCCCGGAGAACCAGATCCTCTGCGACCTCGACGGCAACGTCATCCCGAACACCCCGGGCTGGGAGCGCTCGCCGTCCAGCGACACCGCGGCGCACGCCTACATCTACCGCAACATGCCCGAGGTCGGGGGCGTGGTTCACACCCACTCCACCTATGCCACCGCGTGGGCCGCTCGCGGCGAAGAGATCCCGTGCGTCATCACCGCGATGGCCGACGAGTTCGGCGGGCCGATCCCGATCGGGCCGTTCGCGATCATCGGTGACGACTCGATCGGCCGCGGCGTCGTCGATACCCTCACTGGCCACCGCTCCCGCGCGGTGCTGATGCAGAACCACGGCCCGTTCACCATCGGCAAAGACGCCCGCGACGCCGTCAAGGCGGCCGTGATGGTGGAGGATGTCGCGCGCACCGTGCATATCGCGCGACAGGGTGGCGAGCTCATCCCGATCCCGCAGGCCGACATCGACTCGCTCTTCAACCGATACCAGAACGTCTACGGCCAAGCGCCCCAGGGAGCACTCACGTGACCAGCATCATCCCCGACCTGAAGAGCTACGAGGTCTGGTTCCTCACCGGCAGCCAGGACCTCTACGGCGAGGAGACCCTGCGCCAGGTGGCCGAGCAGAGCCAGGACGTGGCTCGCGCCCTGGCCGAGAACTCCGAGATCCCCGTGACGGTGGTCTGGAAGCCCGTGCTGAAGGGCTCCGACGCGATCCGTCGCATCGCCCTCGAGGCGAACGCGGCCGACAACGTGATCGGCGTGATCGCCTGGATGCACACCTTCAGCCCCGCGAAGATGTGGATCGCCGGCCTCACCGCCCTGACCAAGCCGCTGCTGCACCTGCACACCCAGGCGAACGTCGCGCTGCCCTGGGGCGAGATCGACTTCGACTTCATGAACCTGAACCAGGCCGCCCACGGCGACCGCGAGTTCGGCTACATCCAGACCCGTATGGGAGTCGCGCGCAAGACCGTCGTCGGTCACGCGTCGAACCCCGCCGTCGTCTCGAGCATTGCCACCTGGACCCGCGCCGCGGCCGGCTGGGCTGCGTCGCGGTCGCTCAAGCTCGCGCGATTCGGCGACAACATGCGCTACGTCGCCGTCACCGAGGGCGACAAGACCGAGGCCGAGATCCGTTTTGGCGTGCAGGTCAACACCTGGGGGGTCAACGAGCTCGCCGAGGCCGTGCACGCGGCATCCGACTCCGACATCGACGACCTGGTCGCCGAGTACGAGGCCAGCTACGACGTCGTCGAGGAGCTGCGCGTCGGCGGCGCCCGCCACGACTCGCTGCGCTACGGCGCCGCGATCGAGCTCGGCCTGCGCTCCTTCCTCGAGGCGGGCGGCTTCACCGCATTCACGACGAGCTTCGAAGACCTCGGTGCCCTGCGCCAGCTCCCCGGCCTCGCCGTGCAGCGCCTGATGGCCGACGGCTACGGTTTCGGCGCGGAGGGTGACTGGAAGACGGCCATCCTGGTGCGGGTCGCCAACGTCATGGGAGCTGGACTCCCCGGCGGCGCCTCGCTCATGGAGGACTACACCTACCACCTGACGCCCGGCGAGGAGAAGATCCTCGGTGCGCACATGCTCGAGGTGAGCCCCTCGCTGTCGAGCGAGCGCGCCAGCCTCGAGATCCACCCGCTGGGCATCGGCGGCAAGGAAGACCCGGTGCGCCTGGTCTTCACCGCCGACTCCGGCCCCGCCGTGGTGGTCGCGATGAGCGACATGCGCGACCGGTTCCGGCTCGTTGCGAACGTGGTCGAGAACGTGCCGCTGGATGCCCCGATGCCGAACCTGCCCGTCGGACGCGCCGTATGGAAGCCCGCTCCCGACTTCGCCACCTCGGCCGCCGCCTGGCTGACCGCCGGCGCCGCCCACCACACCGTCATGTCGACGGCAGTGGGGATCGATGTCTTCCGCGATTACGCCGACATGGCGGCAACCGAACTTCTCGTCATCGACGAGAGCACAACCCTGCGTGACTTCCAGAAGGAGGTTCGCTGGAATGCGGCCTACTACCGGTTGGCACAGGGGTTGTAATCACACTTGCCGGGGCTCCTGCCTCGGCCAAGGCACCCGACTTTCATGGACGAAGCCGGGGGCACAGCACCACAACTGACAATGACGTCCATCATCGAAAGGAAACACAGTGAAGAAGAGGACTATTTTCTCCCTCGTTACTGCTGGTGCCATGGTTGTCGGCCTCGCGGCCTGCGCCCCGGCCACCGACGGCGGCGGAAGTGGAGAGGGTGGCGGCGGCCTGATCGGCGTTGCCATGCCCACCAAGTCGTCGGAGCGTTGGATCGCTGACGGCAACGCCCTGAAGGACTTCCTGGAGGGCGAGGGCTACTCCGTCGACCTGCAGTACGCCGAGGACGACATCCCCACCCAGGTCAGCCAGGTCGAGAACATGATCACCAAGGGCGCAGAGGCCCTGATCATCGCCGCGATCGACGGCACCACGCTCACCAACGTGCTCGAGACGGCAGCCGACAGCGAGATCCCCGTGATCTCCTACGACCGCCTCATCGTCGGCTCGGAGAACGTCGACTACTACGCGACGTTCGACAACTTCCTCGTCGGACAGCAGCAGGCCTGGACGGTTCTGAACGGCCTCGGCCTGACTGAGCTCGACGGCACCCCGATCGAGGGCGCGCCTGCCGGCCCGTTCAACATCGAGCTGTTCGCCGGTTCGCTTGACGACAACAACGCGTTCTTCTTCTTCAACGGCGCCATGGACGTGCTCCAGCCGCTGATCGAAGACGGCACGCTGGTCGTCAAGTCGGGCCAGACCGACATCGAGCAGGCGGCAACGCTTCGCTGGGATGGCGCCGAGGCGCAGAGTCGCATGGAAGACCTCCTCACGGCCAACTACTCCGACGGAACCAAGGTCAACGCGGTTCTCTCGCCGTACGACGGCATCTCCCGTGGAATCATCGGAGCCCTCACGGACTCCGGTTACGCCGTGGGCGCTGAATGGCCGATCATCTCCGGCCAGGACGCCGAGGTCGACTCGGTTAAGGCGATCCTCGCCGGTGAGCAGTACGCCACCATCTTCAAGGACACCCGCGAGCTGGCGAAGGTTGCCGGCCAGATGGCCATCGCCGTTCTGAACGGTGACGAGCCGGAGATCAACGACACCGAGACCTACGACAACGAGGTCAAGATCGTTCCGTCCTTCCTGCTCCAGCCGGTGCAGGTCACCAAGGACAACGTCGAGGCAGCCCTGGTTGACACCGGCTACTGGACGGCTGAGGACCTCGGCCTCTAAGCCGTAGCCCCACAGCACCACACCCGCCGGTGGCGGGAGGCAACCCCTCCCGCCACCGGCACCCCACCTACTACGCTCGCCCCAAGCGCGTACGACAAGGAAGCTTCAGCCCAGTGACTACGAACATCCTGGAAATGCGATCCATCACCAAGACGTTCCCCGGCGTCAAGGCCCTGCAGGACGTGACCCTCGAGGTCGAACGCGGGGAGATCCACGCGATCTGCGGTGAGAACGGCGCCGGTAAGTCGACGCTGATGAAGGTGCTGTCGGGCGTGTATCCGCACGGCACCTACGAGGGCGACATCGTCTTCGAGAACGAGACCGTGGAGTTCCGCGACATCCGCGACAGCGAGGCCAAGGGCATCGTCATCATCCACCAGGAGCTCGCCCTCAGCCCCCACCTCTCCATCGCCGAGAACATCTTCCTCAACAACGAGGTCAAGGGTGCTTTCGGTCTGATCGACTGGAACAAGGCGAACAGCGAAGCGGCCAAGCTGCTCGCTCGGGTCGGCCTGCGGGAGAACCCGACTACCAAGATCATGAACATCGGCGTCGGCAAGCAGCAGCTCGTCGAGATCGCTAAGGCGCTCTCGAAGAAGGTGAAGCTGCTGATTCTGGATGAGCCGACCGCCGCCCTCAACGACGAGGACTCCGATCACCTGCTCGACCTGATCCTGCACCTCAAGGGGCAGGGAATCACGTCGATCATCATCAGCCACAAGCTGAACGAGATCAAGAAGATCGCCGACACCGTCACGGTCATCCGTGACGGACGGACTATCGAGACGATCGCGAAGGCCGATGTCACCGAAGAGCGCATCATCAAAGACATGGTGGGCCGCGACCTCGAGCACCGCTACCCGGACCACACGCCGCACATCGGCGAGGAGATCCTGCGGGTCGAGAACTGGACGGCGCATCATCCCCAGGACTCCTCCCGGGTCATCGTCGACGACGTCAACATCACGGTTCGCCGCGGGGAGATCGTCGGCATCGCGGGCCTCATGGGCGCGGGTCGCACCGAGTTCGCGATGAGCCTCTTCGGCCGTAGCTACGGCAGCCGCATCTCGGGGAAGGTCTTCAAGAACGGCAAGCAGATCCAGACCCGCACGGTCTCCGAGGCGATCGAGAACGGGCTCGCCTACGCCACCGAAGACCGCAAGCAGTACGGCCTGAACCTGATCGAAGACATCAAGCACAACGTCTCGGCTGCCGCGCTCGGCAAGCTCTCGCGCCTCGGCCTCGTCAACGACAACGAGGAGTACAAGGTCGCGAACGAGTACCGCAAGAGCATGAACATCAAGGCGCCGACCGTGCTCTCGAAGACCGGCAAGCTCTCCGGTGGCAACCAGCAGAAGGTCGTGCTGAGCAAGTGGATCTACTCTGACCCGGATGTCCTGATCCTGGATGAACCGACCCGGGGCATCGACGTCGGCGCGAAGTACGAGATCTACACGATCATCAACAGGCTGGCCGCCGAGGGTAAGGGCATCATCGTCATCTCCTCGGAGCTGCCGGAACTGCTCGGTATCTGCGACCGGATCTACGCCCTGTCGGAGGGGCGGATCACCGGTGAACTGCCGATCGCGGAGGCGACACCCGAGTCGCTTCTGAAACTCATGACCATGGAAGCCCCCCGCTGAGGCGGGTCAGCCGGTTTAGAAGGAGCACAGCACAATGAGCAACGCAGACAACCAACTTGTCGAGCCCGTCGGGCCACCGACATCCAAGATCACCTCGGCGATCAGCCATGTGGTCACCGACCTGGGCAAGAACGGCATCTTCCTCGCGCTCATCGCGGTGGTCGTGCTGTTCTCGTTCCTCACCAACGGGATCCTGCTGCGGCCGCAGAACATCTCCAACCTGATCGTGCAGAACGGGTACATCCTGATTCTCGCGATCGGCATGGTGATGGTCATCGTCGCGGGCCACATCGACCTGTCGGTCGGGTCGGTTGCCGCGTTCGTGGGCGCGGTGTCGGGGGTCTTGATCCGCGACCTCGGCGTGCCGTGGTGGGCGGCCATCCTGATCTCGCTGCTCGTCGGTGCCCTGGTGGGTGCGTGGCAGGGGTTCTGGATCGCCTACGTGGGGATACCCGCGTTCATCGTGACCCTGGCGGGCATGTTGATATTCCGCGGGCTCGCGCTCGTCGTGCTCGGCAACACGAACATCGGCTCCTTCCCGGCCGAGTACCGGGCGCTCGGTAACGGGTTCCTCACCGACGTGTTCGGGGAGTTCCCGATCGACCCGCTCACCATGGGTGTCGCGGTCATCGCGGTCGTGGCGTTCATCGTGCAGTCGGTGCGCACCCGCGCCGGTCGCCGCACCTACGGCCAGGACGTCGAGCCGATCGGTTGGTTCATCGGCAAGCTCGTGCTGGTGACCGTCGGTGTCGGTGCATTCGCGTACGCGCTGGCCACCTTCAAGGGCATCCCGATCACGCTCATCGTGCTCGCCGTGCTCGTGCTCGTGTACGGCATCGTCACCAACCGCAGCGTGTTCGGCCGCCACATCTACGCGATCGGTGGCAACCGCCACGCCGCCGAGCTGAGCGGCGTCAAGACCCGCCAGGTCGACTTCTTCATCTTCGTCAACATGGGCTTCCTGGCCGCTCTCGCCGGGCTCGTCTTCACGGCGCGCCTCAACCTGGCCGGCCCGAAGGCCGGTGAGGGCTTCGAACTCGAGGCGATCTCCGCAGCCTTCATCGGTGGCGCGGCAGTACAGGGCGGCGTCGGCACCATCGGCGGCGCGATCATCGGTGGTCTCATCATCGGTGTGCTGAACAACGGTATGTCGATCCTCGGTATCGGCATCGACTGGCAGCAGGCCGTGAAGGGCTTCGTGCTGCTTCTGGCGGTCGCCTTCGACGTCTTCAACAAGCGTCGCGCGGGCAGTCGCTGATCTACAGTCGCTGATCTAGGAGCGCTGATCTACAGGCGCTAACCACAAGACCCGGGTTGCCCGGCCGCTGTCACAGCGGCCGGGCATCCTGCGTTACGGGCACCTACGCCCGACCGGACGCCGCCCGCGACCGGCGGGAGAGCGAGTCGATCACAACAGCGAGCAGCAGCACGGCGCCGGTGACGATGTAGCGGATGGATGAGTCGGGGTTCAGCAGCGCGAGGCCCGACGAGATCGACATGATCACCAGGATGCCGAGCACGGCCGAGAACGCCGAGCCGCGACCGCCGAACAGGCTCGTGCCGCCGATCACCGCGGCGGCGATGGCGTTCAGGTTGGTGTCACCGCCGCCGCTGGACGAGTTGGCGGCCGACAGTCGGGCCGCGGCGAGGATGCCGCCCGCGGCGGCGAAC
>Ga0247742_10000426_pt1 | contig 35034 bp, 35 predicted proteins | sample UWRJL208509C2_FD_180944 | JGI IMG/M metagenome (GOLD analysis project Ga0247742, IMG submission 180944) | Plant litter microbial communities from Arlington Agricultural Research Station in Wisconsin, United States - UWRJ-L208-509C-2 | ecosystem: Environmental > Terrestrial > Plant litter >...
ATTGGAACGTTCCCCCGAGCCTGAAGAAGCTCCCGTGGACGCCCCAACCGTGCTCCAAGGTGAACTGGTGGATGACGAAACACCTGGCACATCAGGAGGCCCGGCCACGGGCCATTCAAGCGATGCCGGACAGTCCGGCGACGAACGGGCGGCTTCATGAATATCTTCAACCTCGGCGGCCCGGGTGCGGCCAGCGGGGAGTCCGGACGCGCCACGGCTACGGCAACGTGCTCCCGCAAAGGTTGCCGCGCCGGCGCAGAGTGGCAGCTCCTGTGGAACAACCCGCGCATTCACACGCCGGATCGCCGTAAGGTGTGGCTTTCGTGCGGCGAACACCGGGACTGGCTGGAGGATTACCTGCAGACGCGTGGCCTCTGGAAGGAAACACTGCCGTTCAAGGCCAGTGAAGCAACAGCGAATGAGGCTGGCTGAATGTACCGTTTTCTCTTCTCCAGCAAGTGGCTGGGGTACTTCGTGCTGGCTGTTATTTTCGCCACAGCCTGTGTCTTCCTGGGGCGATGGCAGATGGACCGCCGGGCTGAGACGTTGGCAGAAATCAATCGGGTGGTGAGTAACTACTCGGCCACCCCCATCCCCTACGCCCAGATCAAGGACGAGTTCGACTCCCTGGACCCTGAACGGGAATGGACGCAGGTTGAGCTACGGGGCAGTTATGACCTCGACGGGCAGCGGGTTGTGCGCAACCGGCCGCTTAACGGCCAGCCAGGCTACGACGTCGTGGTTCCATTCCGGCTGACTACAGGCGAAGCAGTCGTGATCGACCGCGGCTGGCTACCCATCGGCAACAACACACCAGGCCGGCCTGACGTGATCCCTGCTCCACCCACTGGTGAAGTAACTGTGGTGGCCCGTCTCAAGCCTGCCGAACCCAAGCTGGATCGTGGCGCGGTTGACGGTCAGCTGGCTTCGATTGACCTCGCAAGCTTTGCCGAGGAACTCCCTTATCCAATCGCAACAGGTGCTTACGGGCAGTTGGCCAGTGAATCTCCTGCAGTGCGGCCGATGCCCACGCCTTTCCCCAAGCCGGCCACTGAGGAAGGGACGCACCTCTCCTACTCACTGCAATGGTTCGCCTTCGGCGTCCTGATGTTCATCGGCTTTGGATACGCTGCACGGCAACAGGCCCGGAACGCCGCCATTGATGCCGAAGACGAAGAGGACGAGCAGATCATGGCCGCGGGTGGCACGCCCAGGAAGCGTGCCCCCGCTCCCCGGAAAAACAAGCGACCCACGTCCGAAGAAGAGGAAGACGCCATCCTTGATGCTCAGGGCTACTGATCCGGTTCACGATCCGGTGCTCAATGTCCGGTCCGCTTTGACTGCCGCCGGCGCCGAGGACACCGTCCGGACATTCGAGGAAAAGGTCCCTACAGCTGCCGCCGCTGCTGCTGTGTTGGAATGTGAAGTCGCGGCAATCACCAACAGCCTGGTCTTCGAACTTGATGGCGAGCCGCTGCTCATCCTCGCAAGCGGTGCGGCGAAGGTGGACACGGGGCTTGTGGCGGAGAAGCTGGGGGCCGGCAAAATCCGCCGCGCAAAACCCGACTTCGTGCTGGAACACACAGGCCAGGAAGTAGGCGGAGTAGCGCCCGTAGGCCACCCCAGGAAACTCCGCACCATCCTGGACACCTCGCTCCAAGAACACCCACTTCTCTGGGCAGGAGCCGGAGACCACAACTCCATGTTCTCCATCAGCTACGAAGAACTAGCGCGCATCACCGACGCTGAAGAACTCCGGGTCCGCTAGCTGCATCAGCCTGCGGGGGTGACCCCACCGCGAGCGAAGCGACGAGGTTGATCTGCGTAGCGTGCGTCTAAGCGAGGAACGAGCGAGCACGCGGCAGATCGAGCACGCCGCGCAGCGGAACGCAACCAGACGCGACGCAGCGGACGCAACACGCGCGCAGCCGAACGCAACCAGGGCTTACGCCAGCGTGATCAAGTCCAGGTAGTCCTCGTTCCAGTGGTCTTCAACACCGTCCGGGAGCAGCACAACGCGCTCCGGGTTCAGCGCTGACACGGCACCTTCGTCGTGGCTGACCATGACGACGGCGCCACTGTAGTTCTTGAGCGCACCCAGGATCTCTGCGCGGCTGGCCGGGTCCAGGTTGTTGGTGGGCTCATCGAGGAGCAGCACGTTGGCGCTGGAGGCAACAATGGTCGCCAGGGCCAGGCGTGTCTTCTCACCGCCGGAGAGGACGCCGGCGGGCTTGTCCACGTCGTCGCCGGAGAACAGGAACGAGCCCAGGATGCCTCGGACTTCGGCATCCTTCATGTCCGGAGCTGAAGACCGCATGTTTTCCAGGACCGTTCGGTCGACGTCGAGGGTCTCATGCTCCTGGGCGTAGTAGCCCACCTTGAGGCCGTGTCCGGGGATGATGTCGCCGGTGTCAGGCTTATCGACGCCGGCCAGCATGCGCAGAAGAGTGGTCTTGCCCGCACCGTTGAGTCCCAGGATGACCACCTTGGAACCGCGATCGATTGCCAGGTCCACGTCCGTGAAAATCTCCAGCGAACCGTAGGACTTGCTCAATCCCTCCGCAGTCAAGGGGGTCTTGCCGCAAGGAGACGGATCCGGGAACCGCAGAGCTGCCACGCGGTCGTTTTCGCGCACTGCCTCCAAGCCGCTCAGGAGCCGCTCTGCTCGCTTGGCCATGTTTTGGGCAGCGACGGCCTTGGTTGCCTTGGCGCGCATCTTGTTGGCCTGGTCGATCAGGACCTGCGCCTTCTTTTCGGCGTTGGCGCGTTCACGCTTCCGGGCGCGCTCATCCGTTTCGCGCTGGAGCAAGTAGCGCTTCCAGTCCATGTTGTAGTAATCGATCTGGGCGCGGTTGGCGTCCAGGAGGAAGACCTTGTTCACCGTCGCCTCGAGCAGGTCGGTGTCGTGACTGATCACGATCAAGCCACCCTGGTGGTTCTTCAGGAAGTCACGCAGCCAGGTGATGGAGTCGGCGTCAAGGTGGTTGGTGGGTTCGTCGAGGAGCAGGGTCTCCGCATCGGAGTACAGGATGCGCGCCAACTCCACACGGCGGCGCTGGCCACCGGAAAGGGTCTTGAGTGGCTGGTTGAGGAGGCGATCCGGCAACGCAAGGTTGGAGGAGATCGCAGCAGCTTCAGCTTCCGCTGCGTAGCCACCGCCCGAGAGAAACTCAGCCTCCAGGCGGTCGTAGCGATTCATGGCTTTACGCTGGACCGCCGCGTCATCGCTTGCCATATCCTCGTGGGCCTTCTTCAGCTTGCCCACCACCACATCCAGGCCGCGGGCCGAAAGGATGCGGTCACGGGCGAGCTGTTCCATGTCCGGAGTCCGCGGATCCTGTGGAAGGTAGCCGATCTCACCGCTGCGGGTGACTTTACCCCCGGCGGGGAGCCCTTCGCCGGCGAGGACCCGGGTGAGTGTGGTCTTGCCGGCACCGTTACGTCCGACGAGTCCAATCTTGTCCCCTTTGTCCACCCTGAAGTTGACCTGGTCCATGAGCAGGCGTGCGCCGGCGCGGAGTTCGAGGTCCTGGACGGTAATCAATTCGGGTGATGCCTTTCAATGGGGAACGCTCGCGGGGACCGGTGGGTCCGATAAGTGCGGCGGGGGCGGCCGTGAGAACAGCCTGTTCAAGTCTACCGGTACCTAGGCCGCTGCCTGACATCGGTCCTCCCAGGAGGAAACTGTGCTGACGGCCAAAGAATTCCGGGTCAGTGTTGTGGAAAGACTCCAAAATCCCGATTCCGTTCCCTCCGTACTCTCGACAACAGGGGAAACAAAAACATCCATCGCATCGCATTACACCCGATAGGACCGTCATGAGCCAGACCAACTCTTCCACTTCCGCTGCCACACTGCAGCGAACCGCGTCCTCCCGAAAACGCTGGACCGCCACAGACCTGGGCCTCATCGCAGTTTTCGCTGCCCTCGTAGCGGCATCGGCAATTGTCCCGGGCATTCCGGTAGGAGCCCTTGGGGTTCCCATCACTTTGGTGACGTTGACGGTGATGCTCAGTGGACTGGTGCTCGGAGCCGGGCGCGGTTTCGCCGCCGTCGGGCTTTACGTGTTGCTCGGCTTTGCCGGTCTGCCGATCTTCAGCGGCGGGCGCAGCGGTTTGGGTATCCTCGCCACGCCCTCCGCCGGTTACATCATCGCGTTCCCGCTGGCGGCAGCCGCGACCGGTTACCTAACATCGGTGGTCATCCGCAGGACAGTCAAGTTCCGTGCACTGTGGCTCTTCGCAGCGACCATGGTGAGCAGCATCGTGGTTATTCACGCCCTCGGCGTCCTGGGCATGATGGTCAATGCCAAGTTGGATTTCACCAAGGCCTTCCTCGCAGACCTCCCTTTCGTCCCCGGCGATATCATTAAGAACGTCCTGGCCGTGATCATCGCCGTGGCAATCCACAAAGCCTTCCCGGATGTCTTGGTACGCCGGGTCAAGTAAGCGGGAACAATCACTCCATGAATTCCATCAGTTTCAGCAGGGTTTCGGTGCGTGTCGCAGTCGATGGCAGCGACACCCCCAAAACCCTGCTGCAAAATTTTTCCCTGGACCTCGCAGAACGCAGGATTGGAGTCATCGGCGCCAACGGCTCCGGAAAGTCCACGCTGCTGCGGCTCGTGAATGGCTTGGTTGAACCGAGCGAAGGCACAGTGGTAGTCCACGGAGATGACACTCTTGCCGATGTCCGCCGTGTCCGGGGCAATGTGGGTTTCGTCTTTACCGATCCCCTGTCACAGTTGGTGATGCCTACCGGGCGGGAAGATGTTGAGCTCTCGTTGCGCCGCTCCGTCAAGAACTCTAAGGAGCGGGCGGCGCGGGCAGAAGCAGTGCTGGATCGCTTCGGCCTGCTGCATCTGGCCGATCAAAGCATCTATGAACTGTCCGGTGGTGAAAGGCAGCTACTGGCCTTGGCCGCAGTCCTTGCGGTGGATCCCACCGTCCTGGTTCTCGACGAACCATCCACCCTCCTGGATCTTCGAAACCGCGAACTGCTGCGCCGCACAGTCGCTGGCCTGGATCAACAAGTCATCATGTCCACGCATGATCTCGACCTGGCCTTGGACATGGACAGGGTGCTGGTAGTTGAGGCCGGGCGTATCGTGTTCGACGGCGGTGCTGCAGACGGCGTCGCCCGGTACCGCGAGCTTTGCGCGGCTGCCCTGCCCGGTGCCGGCGTGGGTGATGTGCCGAGATGAGGGGGCATGGCTTCCTTATAGCCAACTACGTGCGAGGGAACTCGATCATCCACCGCACTCCCCTGTGGCTGAAATTTCTGGTTGTAGCGGCCTGCGGAGCGGCGTCCTTCCTTATTGTGGACTGGGCCGTGTCGCTGGTGGTCTTCGCCGTCATGTGTGGCTTATTCATGCTGACGGGGGCAGGCTTCCGCCGCCTTCTGAAGGCCATTTGGTTGGTGGCTCCTATCCTGCTGGTCATCGGTCTCTTCCAATGGTGGCAACTGGGCGGGCCCACCGCGGCACGCATCGTGTTCAATGTGCTGGTCTGCGTAGTGGCAGCTTCGGTCCTCACCGCGACTACTCCCGTGCAGGATCTTCTGGACGGCGTGGTGGCGTTGGCAAAACCGTTCCGGCGTTTCGGTGCCGATCCTGAACGATTCGCTTTGACTATCGCAGTGATGCTCAGGAGCATTCCCTTCATAGCCGGCGCCTTCACTGACGTAAGGGACTCAGCGCGGGCACGCGGGCTTGAACGCAATCCCCGCGCACTGGTGCTCCCTGTCTTCATCACCACTGTTGCGTATGCGCGCCAAACCGGTGATGCTTTGGCGGCCCGCGGGTTGGGCGAACCGGAGAGGGACTAGACCGGCGCAGGGGCTACAGCTTGGCGTACTGAAAGAGAGCTGCGGTTCCCATGCCTCCGGCGATACTGATCATGGCCAATGCCAGCGAACTCTCGCCCCGCACTGCGTAACTGCGGCGTGCTTGAGCCATCAACCTCGTCACCAGGACCGCTCCCGAAGCTCCGTAGCCATGACCCAAGGCAAGCGCGCCGCCATCAAGGTTGGCTTTCTGAGGATCAACGCCCAGATACTCCAGGCATGCGATGGTTTGGGAGGCGAATGCCTCATTGAACTCCACCAGATCAATGTCATCTGCGTCCACTCCATGGCGGTCCAGGAGCCGCTTGGCCGCGTGGGCTGCCCCTATGCCAAGAAATTCCGGATCAACGCCGACGGTCTCGCACCCCAGCACCAGCATCCCGTGCGTCGCGCCCAGGGTGCGGGCTCGTTTAAGGGACGTCATGACGACGGCGGACGCTGCGTCCGCGTCAAAGCATGAGTTTGCTGCCGTGACCGATCCGCCCGCCACGAATGCTGCTGGGAACCTCGCCATCAGCGGGGCCCGCAGTGAAGCTCGGGGGCCATCGTCCAGCGCCACCTGTTTCCCCTTGCTCTTGAGCGGAACAATTTCATCCTCAAAGAGCCCTGTCCTGGCAGCGTCAACGGCACGGTGATGGCTCCGGAGCGCGTACTCGTCCTGCCTCTGACGTGTCACGCCGAATTCGCGGGCGACATTCTCCGCCGCAACACCCATGTCCGGGTCGCCGAACTGCGGCGGCACAAAGCTGGCCCTGGAGTAGAAGTCGAGTTCGCCGTCGTCGTTTCTATTGGCCCGGGCCGGGGCGTTACTGATGCTTTCAACGCCCCCTGCCAAATACAGCGGATCCCCGCCGGCTGCCACCAAGCGGGATGCCAGTGCAATAGCGTCCAAACCTGAGCCGCATTGGCGGTCCACGGTAAGGCCAGGGACGTTGATGGGCAAACCCGCCTGGAGAGCTGCGAATCTGGCAACATTCCCGCCGCCGCCCACAGCATTGCCCACAATGACATCGTCCACCTCCGCCAGGTCCACGCCCGCTCTTTCAACCAGGGAAGCCAGTACGGGTGCCAGGAGGTCCGCGGCACGTAACTGCTTCAACTGACCGTTGGCACGACAAATAGGAGATCGGAGCGCGGCAATAATGACAGGCTGGCGGGATTCGTCAAACCCTCCGGCTGAGCCGGTCCCGCTATCCAGGGGCTTGTGGCTATCCAAGGGCTCGCGCCCGGGGGTCGTGGTTCTTGATCCAGTCCAGGAGCACCTTTCGGCTGACCTTGCCACGGTCCGTCATGGGCAGCTCCGACAACACGTAATACTGCAACGGCCACTTGTCGCGCGCCAGCAGGCCATCCAAGCCCGTGCGGAGCTGGGTGGCGGTGACCGCACCACAGGCAGGAACGACGCCGGCGATCACCTTTTGACCGCGGATGTCGTCTGGCACTCCAGCAGCCACCGCACCATCCACCCCGGGCACCGAAGCGATGGCAAGCTCAACCTCGTGCGGGTAGACGTTCTTGCCGGAGGTAATGATCATGTCCGAGCGACGGCCAAGGATATGCAGGGTGCCGTCCTCCAGAAAGCCCTGGTCCCCCACCGTGTACCAGCCATCAAGACACCGGAGGGCATGTCCGTCGTCGCCCCACAGGTAGCCGTTGCTGACCATTCCACTGCGTACACTGATGTTCCCATGTTCCCCGTCGGGCAGGGGCCTGCCGGTGTCATCGAGGATGTTCAGTTCAACGCCTGGAAACGGGACGCCGATGCCGGTGCCACCGGCGTCCAACGGTTCGCCGGCAGCCAGCCGGGTCCCGGACACAAAGCTCAACTCCGAGGCGCCGTAGTACTCGAAGATGGCCGCACGGGGCGCCCACCGCCGTGCCGCTTCCAAGGTCCGGGCGTCCAGCTTGGAACCGGCACAGATGATGCTGCGGATACCGGAAGCATCAACGTCGCCGGCCAGTCCCCGCTCGCTGAGCAACCTCAGGGCAGTGGGCGCCAAAACAAGGCGGGTGATGCCGTCATGGCTGATGGCGGCATGGGCGTCGGCGACATCGAACGACTCAAGCGTATGGAAAGCCGAACCCGCGTACAGGCACTCTGAAAGGGCGAAAAGATTCAGGCTTGCTGACAAAGGACCGGGCGCAAGGGTCCGGTCCTCCTGGGACAAGCCAAAGAACTCGATGGAGGCATCGAAAGACACCTGCCAGGACCGGCGGGACCTGGTGAAGGCCTTGGGCACGGACGTGGTACCGGACGTGAGGCCGATGAGGAAGGTACTGGACGCGTCCCCGTCCACCAGTTCGGCGCCAACCGGTGTGGTGGTTGCGAGGACGCGTGAGGATACTTCTTCGATCATCGGGGCCGGCCATTCGGGGTCCAGAACGGCGCACCGCCGATCCCCCGCCACAGCGGCAGCATAGCGCTCCACGAAGCGCACAGAGTTGGGCTCGGCCAGAACGGTGGTGGCAGGGGCGTCCGCCACCAAGCCAGCTGCGGCGTCGCGGAGTCCCGCCCAGGTGAGCCGGCCGCTGCCCACAACGACGGCGGTGTCGTGGGGGCGCTCCTCGGCCCAGAGCTGAAGTTTATCCAGGAAAGGCATCCAAACAATTTTACGGCAGTGTCTGGCACCAGGCACCAAAAGTGACGTCTATTCTGACTGTATGAGTTTCAATGACGGCGCGCAGCTTGACCCCTCCCAAGTGGAGGACCGACGTGGCAGTGGCATGGGCCGCGGTACCAAGATCGGTGGTGGAATTGGTGGCGGTATTGTGGTGCTGCTCCTGGCACTCTTCGGCATCAATCCCAACATCCTTGGGGACCTGACCGGGGGCGGAAGCCAGCCACCCGCCGTCGAAGGTGGCAGTGCCGGAGCCGGCGGCGTCCAGGAATGCCAGACCGGCGCCGATGCCGACAAACGCCTGGACTGCCGGATCACCGGTACGGTGAATAGCTTGAATGCTTTCTGGCCTGACTATCTGGCGGATTACAACGTCCAGTACCCGCGGCCCAAGACTGTCATCTTCAGCGAGGCCACAAACACCGGCTGTGGCGCGGCTACCAGCGCTGTTGGCCCCTTCTACTGCCCTGCAGACACCACCGCCTATTTCGATCCCGGCTTCTTCGATGAGCTGGTGACCCGTTTTGGCTCTTCTGGAGGCCCGCTGGCACAAGAGTACGTAGTAGCCCACGAGTTCGGGCACCACGTCCAGAACATCCTCGGAAGCCTGGACAAGGCCCAGCAGGATCCACAGGGACCGCAGTCGGGGGCGGTGCGGGTGGAGCTCCAGGCAGACTGCTATGCGGGACTGTGGGTCCGCCATGCCACGACGCAGACGGATGCGAGCGGGAAGCCTTTCCTTGACCCCCTCACCCAGCAGGACCTGCAGGATGCGCTCTCGGCCGCTTCCGCCGTCGGCGATGACCGCATCCAGGAAGCCGCAACCGGCCGCGTCTCACCTGAGTCATGGACCCACGGCTCCAGCGAGCAGCGGCAAAAATGGTTCTATCAGGGGTACACCACGGGCGACATCAACAAGTGCGACACCTTCGGTGTGGCTGCGCCCTAAGGCATGACAACACCAAAAAGGAAGGGTTCCGGGTGATATACCCGGAACCCTTCCTTTGCCCGTTGCACGGGTGAATGCTGGTTAGATGTTGAAGCCGAGGGCCCTCATCTGGTCCTTGCCGTCGTCGGTGATCCGTTCCGGACCCCATGGCGGCATCCATACCCAGTTCAGGCGCCAGTCGTCAACCACTCCGTCGAGGGACTTGCCCACCTGCTCTTCAAGCACATCCGTCAGCGGGCAAGCCGCCGTGGTCAGTGTCATGTCGATCAGGAGCGCGCCGTCATCGTCGGAGTACTTGAGTCCGTAAAGAAGGCCCAAGTCCACGATGTTGACCCCGAGCTCTGGGTCAATGACGTCCTTGAGCGCTTCCTCGACGTCCTCGAGGCTGGTTCGCGCCGTGTTGATTTCGGTCATGGAACGATCCTAACTAGGCCTGCACAGCAGGAGCAACGGCAACGCCGGCGCCTGGAGCGTAGCGGTCGTAGCCTTCTTCTTCAAGACGGTCTGCGAGCTCGGGGCCGCCCTCTTCAACAACCCTGCCGTCAACGAACACGTGAACGAAGTCCGGCTTGATGTAGCGCAGGATGCGGGTGTAGTGGGTGATGAGCAGCGTGCCCATGTTGCCCTCTTCGTGGGCGCGGTTGACGCCCTCGGAGACAACCTTCAAGGCGTCGACGTCCAAGCCGGAGTCGGTTTCGTCAAGGATGGCGAACTTCGGCTTGAAGAGTTCGAGCTGCAGGATCTCAACACGCTTCTTCTCACCACCGGAGAAGCCCTCGTTGACGTTGCGCTGTGCAAAGTCGGCGTCGATGCGCAGCTGCTGCATGGCAGCCTTGACGTCCTTGGTCCAGGTGCGCAGTGCCGGTGCTTCGCCGTCGATCGCGGTCTTGGCGGTGCGCAGGAAGTTGGTCATGGTCACACCGGGAACCTCTACCGGGTACTGCATGGCCAGGAACATGCCTGCACGGGCGCGCTCGTCGACGCTCATTTCCAGGACGTCTTCGCCGTCCAGCGTAATGGTGCCGCTGGTGACGTTGTAGCGCGGGTGACCGGCGATCGTGGAGGCGAGGGTGGACTTGCCCGAGCCGTTGGGGCCCATGATGGCGTGCGTTTCACCGGTCTTGATGGTGAGGCTGACGCCCTTCAGGATCTCCTTGGTGCCCTGCTCCGTTTCGATGCTGACGTGCAGGTCCTTGATTTCAAGAGTTGACATGCTCTTCTTTCTTTCCGTTCGTAAGTCTGGCGGTACTGGGCGCTCAGTAGTGATCTACCGAGGCACCGTTCACAACGTTGGTCACGTCCACGTAAACGTCGTCTCCATCGATGGTGACGGCAAAAACGGGGACGGGGTCATAAGCAGGCAGCTGGAGCGGTTGTCCGCTGCGGAGGTCGAACTGGGAACCGTGTCCCCAGCACTCGATCGCGCAGCCTTCAACCTCACCCTCGGACAACGAGATGTCCGCGTGCGAGCAGGTATCGGCGATCGCGTGGATCTCGCCCATCGAGTCCCTGACGATGGCTACAGGATAGTCATCGATCAGGACACGCAGCGCTTGCTTGACCTGGATGTCATTGGCGTTGCATACCAGTTCGCCCTTGGTTTCTTCACTCATTGTTTGCTCTGCCTGGCCTGTCTTAGTTGTCGGTCGCGGCGAGTTCGCGCTCAACAGCTGCGGTCAGGCGATCTTCGATTGCCGGGACCTTGATCTGCTGGATGATCTCGTTGAGGAAGCCCCGGACCACCAGACGGCGGGCAACCTTCTCAGGAATACCGCGGGCCATGAGGTAGAAGAGGTGCTCGTCATCGAAACGGCCGGTGGCGCTGGCGTGGCCTGCACCCTCGATCAAACCGGTTTCGATTTCGAGGTTGGGAACCGAGTCGGCGCGTGCACCGTCCGTGAGGACAAGGTTGCGGTTCGCCTCGTAGGTATCGGTACCTTCTGCTTCCTTACGGATCAGGACGTCGCCCACCCATACGCTGTGGGCATTGCGTCCCTGAAGAGCACCCTTGTAGAGGACGCGGGACTTGCAGTTGGCCACTGCGTGGTCAACAAAGAGGCGCTGCTCAAGGTGCTGGCCGGCGTCGGCGAAGTACAGGCCGAACATTTCGACGTCGGCACCGGGAGCCGTGAAACGCGTGGACGGCGTGACGCGAACGAGGTCGCCGCCAAGGCTGACCACGATGTGCTTGAACTTGGCATCGCGGCCGATCTTTGCCTGCTGCGAAGACGCGTGGACCGCGTCGTCTGCCCATTCCTGCAAGGAGACGACAGTCAGTTCAGCACCGTCCTCCACAATGATCTCCACGTTCTCGGAGACAACCGCGGAGCCCTGGTGATCCAGAACCACAACAGCCTTGGAGAAGCGTTCGGCCACAATCACGATGTGCTGTGCCGACGGCGCCTCACCAGCGCCGGTGACCAGGACGGAAACTTCACTCTCGGCCTGCAGATCGGCGGGCACGGTGATCACGGTGGCCTCGGCAAAGTTCTCCCAGGCATTGGCGGACACGAGGTCCTCGGGGATGCCCGCCTGGCCGATGCGCTTGTCATCGCGGCCAACAGTTTCAACAACGACGCCGGCCGGTGCAGTGACGCTGACAACAGGAGCTGCGCCGTTGAGGACATCGGTGTGGAGGCCGCGGAGGCGCTTCAACGGAGTGAATCGCCAGTCTTCCTCAAGGCCGTTCAGCGGCTTGAAGTCTGCCAGCTTGTACGAGGTGAGGCGGCCGGCGCGGGAGCTATCCGGGATGCCGACCCCGCCACCGTGCGAGTGGCTCTTGGCCGAAGCGCCGGCGAGCGGACCAGCGGAGGGCTGCTCCGACGTCGTGCTGGTGTTCGTTCCGGTGTTGGCGGGCGAAAGGTTCTCGCCTTCCTCGGTGAAGCCGTTGATGAACGGCTGGGCCGAGGGCGCGCCGATGCGCGCTTTTTCAGTAGTGATATCAGTCATTGTTAACCGACGGACCCTTCCATCTGCAGTTCAATCAGGCGGTTCAGCTCAAGAGCGTATTCCATGGGCAGTTCACGGGCGATCGGCTCGATGAAGCCGCGCACGATCATGGCCATGGCCTCGTCTTCAGGCATGCCGCGGGACATCAGATAGAAGAGCTGCTCTTCGCTGACGCGTGAAACGGTGGCCTCGTGGCCCATGACAACGTCATCCTCGCGGATGTCGATGTACGGGTACGTGTCCGAACGGGAAATGGTGTCCACCAGCAGGGCATCACAGCGGACCGTGTTGGCCGAGTGCTTGGCACCCTCACGGACCTGGACCAGGCCGCGGTACGCTGCACGTCCGCCGCCGCGGGCGACCGACTTGGAAATGATGGAACTCTTGGTGTTCGGTGCAATGTGCACCATCTTGGACCCGGTGTCCTGGTGCTGGCCCTCGCCGGCGAAGGCGATGGACAGCGTCTCGCCCTTGGCATGCTCGCCAACGAGGTAGACGGCCGGGTACTTCATGGTCACCTTGGAACCGATGTTGCCATCGATCCACTCCATGGTGGCGCCCTCTTCGCAGATAGCGCGCTTGGTCACCAGGTTGTACACGTTGGTGGACCAGTTCTGGATGGTCGTGTAACGGACGCGGGCGCCCTTCTTCACGATGATCTCCACCACGGCCGAGTGCAGTGAGTCCGAGGTGTAGATCGGAGCCGTGCAGCCTTCGATGTAGTGAACGTAGGAGTCTTCATCAGCGATGATCAGCGTGCGCTCGAACTGGCCCATGTTCTCCGTGTTGATGCGGAAGTAGGCCTGCAGCGGGATGTCCACATGAACGCCCTTGGGCACGTACACGAATGATCCGCCGGACCATACGGCCGTGTTCAACGAAGCGAACTTGTTGTCGCCCACCGGGATGATGGTGCCGAAGTACTCCTGGAAGATCTCCGGGTGCTCGCGAAGTGCGGTGTCCGTGTCCAGGAAGATCACGCCCTGGGCTTCCAGGTCCTCACGGATCTGGTGGTAGACAACCTCGGACTCGTACTGGGCTGCGACGCCAGAGACGAGACGGCTGCGCTCAGCTTCGGGGATACCCAGCTTCTCGTAGGTATTCCGGATGTCTTCCGGAAGGTCTTCCCACGTTGCCGCCTGCTTCTCGGTGGAGCGCACGAAGTATTTGATGTTGTCGAAGTCGATGCCGGAGAGGTCTGCACCCCAGGTAGGCATAGGCTTGCGGTCGAAATACTTGAGGCCCTTGAGCCGCAGATCGAGCATCCATTCGGGCTCGTTCTTCTTCGAGGAGATATCGCGGACGACCTCCTCGTTGAGGCCACGACGGGCGTTGGCGCCAACGTCGTTCTTGTCGGCCCAGCCGTACTCGTAGTTTCCGATACCGTGCAGTTCGGGATTCTTCTCCAGAATCTCCGAGATCACAGTGCCGTCAGCTACCGCTTTCTCTGCTATTTGGTCCGTCATCACGGCCTTTCTTGCTGGTTGTTTGATTCCTGGTACGGGTTCCCGGACTGCACTGCGACATCCGGAGATGCCGTGGCAGCCGGGCGCCCGGTAGGTATATGGGTGGTGCACACATGTCCGCCCTGCGCGAGCGTGGAGAGACGCCGGACATCGACGCCCACCAAGCGCGAGAAGACCTCGGTCTCGGTGTCGCAGAAAACCGGAAACTCCGCAGCCAGGCGCTGGATAGGGCAGTGACCCTGGCACAGCTGGACGCTGGACAGTGCGGCGGGCAACGGGGCCTTGGCCTCAATGGAATGGGCTGATGCAACGAAGCGATCGCGGCTCAGGGCCCTGGACAGTGCCATGGCCCTGGCGGTGATGTCATCTCCGGCGGCCTCGACCTCTGGAGCGTAGCGCCGTTCCATATCGGAGAAGCGTTCCTCCGCATATGCGCGAACCGCGTCTTCGCCGGCGAGTTCCTGGAGACGGTGTAGCGCCGAGCTGGCAATGTTCAGGTAGTCATCGCCGAGAGTGGACTGTCCCTGCGAGCTCAGGACGTAGCGGCGCGCGGGGCGTCCCGCGCCGGAACCGGCCTTGGTCACACGCTTGACTTCGATTACGCCGTTGCGCTCCAAGTGGTCAAGGTGGCGGCGGACTGCGGCCGGTGTGAAGCCGAGGAGGTCGCCGAGCTCCGCGGCGCTCACTGGACCGTTTTCCAGAACGGCGCTTAGGACCCGGTCCCGTGTGCGATCATCCGCGTCCGGCATCGCGGGCGGGGCAAGGAATGCCTCCGCCGCTGCAGCATGCCGTGTTGAAGGCATGGAAGTTGGACTGCTCATGGAATACACAACATAATCATGTCGTAATTTGTTTCATGCATCCAGTAAGGCAAGGCTGACCTGCGGAAGCCGCCAAGTGTGACCGTACTACTTCCCGTAGAATACTCTGGTGCGATCCCCCAAATCCCCCGTCCTCACTATAGATGGACTCATAAAGGACGTAGGCCCCCTGACCTCCCTTGACGGCAAAATGCTCAGGGTGGTCAGCGGACTGTCGCTGGTGGCCGAACGCGGCCAGGTAACCGCCCTATTGGGGGCTAACGGCGCGGGCAAGACCACCACGCTCGAGTGCGCCCAAGGTTTGCAGAAGCGAACAGGCGGAAATATCTCCCTCCTTGGCGCGGACCCTGATACTGCAGGTGCCGTCTTGAGATCCCGCGTAGGTGTGATGCTCCAGGACGGCGGCCTCCCGCCGTCGGCCCGTCCCATACCCTTGTTGCGGCATGTCGCCGGCATGTACCAAAAGCCCATGAACGTTGACGCGCTGGTGGAACGCCTGGGAATACACCAGTTCAGCCGGACCAGCGTGCGCCGCCTTTCCGGCGGCCAAAAGCAGCGGCTGGCACTCGCGGCGGCGCTGGTGGGTAACCCTGAAATCCTTTTCCTCGACGAGCCCAGTGCCGGCTTGGATCCACAGTCCCGGCAGATGGTTTTTGAGCTCATTGCCGAGCTCAGGGATGCCGGAATGGGCATTGTCCTGACCACCCACCTGATGGACGACGCGGAACGCCTGGCGGACTACGTCTACATCATCGACGGCGGTCACAACGTGGTTGAGGGAACGGTCGCCGAATTGCTTCGGCACGATCACGCAGCGGACTCCGCCATCACGGACCGGACGCTCTACTTCGACGCACCCGGCGGTCTAAGCTTGAACGGTGCTGTGGATGCCGGCCTGCAGATAACAGAGACGCGCTCCGGGAGTTACGCCATCACCGGCGCCATCACCCCGAAAGACCTTGCATCCCTGACTGCTTGGTGGGCTGAACGGAACATCATGCCCGCCTCGCTGCGGTTGGAAGCCCGTAGCCTGGAAGACGTGTTCCTGGACATTTCCGGAAGGGACCTCCGATGAGCCCACTTCTCTCGCCCAACGCCGGACCGGCATCCCTACCGCGCCGGATCATGCAGCAGGGCCGCTACGAGACCATCACCATGCTGCGCAACGGTGAGCAACTCATCCTCGCTATTGTCCTACCCTTGATGGCCTTGGTGGGACTGGTAGTGACGCCCCTCCTCGATGACATGGGCGGATCACGCGTAGACGTTGCAACGCCGGGAATCCTGGCACTTTGTGCGATGTCCACTGCCTTCACCGGCCAGGGCATCGCTACCGGCTTTGACCGCCGGTACGGAGTGCTCCGTTTCCTGTCCACAACTCCCCTTGGTCGGGGCGGACTCATCGCAGGCAAGATCCTCGCCGTGCTGGTGGTCCTTTTTCTTCAGGTCCTGGTCGTGGCAGCCGTTGCCGGCATGCTGGGATGGCAACCACGCCTGGACGCCTGGCTTCCAGGGCTCGGACTTTTAGTTCTCGGTGCTGCAGCCTTCACTGCGCTGGGGCTGCTGGTGGCCGGTACGGTGCGCCCTGAAGCTACCCTGGCAATCACCAACCTGCTGTGGATTCTCCTGGGGGCCCTGGGCGGGATTGTGGTGCCGGCGGAACGACTACCTTCCCTGCTTCAGGGCGTCGTGCACTTCCTGCCCTCAGGGGCGCTGGGCCAAGCGCTCCGTGATGCTTTCCTCTCGGGCAGTGTTCCTTTCCCCGCCGTTTTAGTCCTCCTGCTGTGGACCGTACTGGCCGGTGCTGCGGCCATCCGATGGTTCAAATGGAACTAACCCATTCAGGCATTAACCACCAACGCAGAACTGAGAAGTGAGACAACTGTGAGCACGGCATCGCGCCTACCCAATACCGTCCAGCGATTGACGTCCAAGCTGCCCACCGAGGTCAACAACGCCGTGCGCCGCCTGGCACTGTTGTCCCTCATTGGACAGACAGTGCTTGTGGTGACCGGTGGTGCCGTGCGACTTACCGCTTCCGGCCTTGGGTGCCCTACGTGGCCGCGCTGCACCAGCGATTCGTTGGTGAATACGCCGGAGATGGGCATCCACGGTTTCATCGAATTCGGCAACCGGCTCCTGACCTTCGCTCTGGCAGCCGTTGCTGCGCTCATGCTGGTGTACTTGTGGAATCTCCGCAAAGAGCGCCGCGACCTGTTCGTCCTTGCTCTGGGCCTTCTGGCCAGCATTCCGGCGCAGGCTGTGATCGGTGGAATCACGGTTCTGTCCGGCCTTAACCCTTGGGTTGTGGGCCTTCACTTCCTTGTCTCCATGGCTCTGGTGGTCTTCGCCACACTCCTGGTCAACCGCGCTTACGGGCGGACCGGCCGGTTCATGAACCGCACGCTGCCTGTCCTGCCCGCTGTAACCCGTCCGTTGATGACGGCCGTTGCTGTTTTCTCGGCACTTTCGGTGATGCTGGGTGTCGTGGTCACTGGCGCCGGGCCCCACGCAGGCGATGCAGATGCTCCGCGCAATGACCTTGACTGGGACCTCTTCTCACATATCCACGCCGTACCGGCCTACCTGATCACTGTAGGAACACTTTGCGCGGTGTACTTGGTTTTCAGGCACAAGCTTTCCGGGCCATTCCGGACGGCGACGTATCTCCTTCTGGGTGTAACCCTGCTGCAGGCCGTCATCGGCTTCACTCAGTATTACAACGGCATTCCCGCACTGCTCGTGGGCGCTCATATGTTCGGTGCTGCCGTGTTGATGAGTGCGGCCACCAACGCCGCTGATGTGGCGAAGTACAGCCCGAAGCGTTAGCTGCGGATGAGCTGCGCCGGATTCGCCCGCGACGCCACCACTGCCGGATAAACCGCTGAGAGGGTGCCACTGAGCAGGCCGGCCGCGATACCCCAAAGGGCCGCATCTGCTGGAATCACCGGGACCCAGCCCTCGTTTGCGGCGTAGGCAAGAGCGGCGCCCATGCCCACGGCGGCGCCGGCAATGCCACCAAGTGCACCCACTACTGCCCCTTCCACAAGGAACATGGATGCCAGAGCGGTCCGCTGCATTCCGAGGGCCAGCAGAACAACCGAAACTATCGCAACCATACGGCCGAGGTCAGTGTTGATTGCGTGTTTGAGATCCCTGAGGTCAGCGACGGTCTGAACCTCGATTGCCTCCGTTGACGCCGGACTCAGCGCTTTGGGGAGTACTTCCGCTATGGCAGCCGGCGCGCCGGTTTGCGTCCTGAGGACCAAATTCGCGGCCACATTGGTTGACCTTATGGGGTAGGACCGAACGCCAACCACAACGGCGCCATCGAGGATGGTGTCACGCCCCGGTTTATTGATGATTCCCACCACTGGTACTGGCTGGCCATAGAGCCACATCACGACGCCGGGTCCCGGCTTCGCGACGCCCAGCTGCCGTGCGGCGTCCCCGCCGAGGACGGCGACCGGAGCCCCGAATGAATGATCAAGCAGGGCGACATCACCAAAGGAATCGGTGGCACTTTGCAGACGGACAAATGCGGCGTCTGCGATGCGGACAGCACCTCTGCATGGGGGCGCCTCGGGGATAGAGCCAGCCGGAATGTCGAAGGCTGTGTGTCGCTGGACTGTCCGCGTCACATCACGAACGATAGGGGGCGTTACGGGACCCCTGGAGCGGTTAGGCTCCGGGGGATGTGAGAGGGATCGGCTCAAGCCCGCGGGATGTGAGAGAGGGTCAGAGAAGAGCGCCGCAAAACGGCGACGCCGGCACTCTGGCGAGTACCGGCGTCGAGCGACTGCGGCTTGCAGAGCGTGTGCGGAGCTAAGCCCCGACGATCGCGGAGCCGACGAACGGATCAACGGCCAAGGCAATGAAGAGCAGCGTCAGGTAGCTGATGGAGCCATGGAAGACCTTCATTGCGCCCTTGTTGGAGACGTCGCCACCCTGGGCGCGCTTGTACAAGGCGTGGCTTTCGTAGAGGAACCAGGCGCCGGCGGCAACGGCGACGATGGTGTAGACCCAGCCGGCCCCACCAACGGGCACCATCAGCAACGAGCAGGCAACCATGGCCCACGCGTAGAGGACTACCTGTACAGAGACCACCTTCGCGCCGGCGATGGCGCCGAGCATGGGTACGTTGGCGTTGCGGTAGTCCTCGCCGTATCGCATGGAAAGCGGCCAGTAATGGGGAGGCGTCCAGAGGAAAATCACCATGAACAGGACAATGGCGGGCCACTCGACCGTGTTGGTAACGGCCGCCCAGGCGATGAGAACCGGGAAGCATCCGGCAGCACCACCCCAGACGATGTTCTGGGCCGTGCGACGCTTCAGGATCATGGTGTAAATGACCACGTAGAAAACGATCGCGCCGAGACCCAGCCACGCAGAAAGCGGGTTGGCACCGAACCACAGGATCGCGATCGAGGCGGCACCCAGCACCCAGGCAAACACCAGGGCCTCGCGCGGCGATACTTCACCAGTGACCAAGGGCCGCTTTTCCGTGCGGTGCATGAGTTTGTCAATGTCGCGGTCGATGTAGCAGTTGAAGACGCCGGCACTGCCGGCAGCGAATGCACCACCAATGAGGGTCGCAAGAATCAGCCCGATGGACGGGAAACCGCGTTGCGCAAAAATCATGGTGGGCAGTGTGCTGACCAGGAGCAGTTCGATGACCCTGGGTTTGGTCAGAGCCAGATACGCCTTGAATTTACGGGACATTCCGATGCTTCCCCGTGCCGGGGACGCGTTAAGGGGCGTATCAGTTGTGCTCACGGCGGCAGTCACTCTGTTCTATGCTCTGGGGTTCTCGCAGCGGCTGCCGTCCCTGTTGTCGAAAGCAAACTCGGGCGCATGAACCGCTGCTGGCCTTCAAATATCATACCGTGGCGGAAAGAGGGCCGATGTACGCAAAATACGTCAATGTTTCCGAAACTTCACTCCCCCGTGGTGCCATGGTGATTCATATAAGCGAATTTCTGTCCAGTTAGTGGGATTCCCTCAGTTACCTGACACGTTTAGGGCTAAGCTGTTGAGCAGATCAGCACACGTTGACCATCCGGGAAACCGTATTCTCGGATATCCGTGCGTCTGGATGAGAGATCAACGTTTCAATGGTGAACGGCTGGTAGACACATTGCAGCGGGCGCCATCCTGTGCTTCCTGCGTGCCGTGTCCGTACGCCTGCCGTCAGCACAGAGAGGGGCTCGGTTTTCGTGCCACATTTGGAAGAGCAAGAACTGTCATGGACCGATCTGGACAAAAAGGCAGTTGACACCGTTCGCGTGTTGGCCGCCGACGCCGTGGAGAAGGTCGGAAACGGTCACCCTGGTACGGCAATGAGCTTGGCTCCGGCAGCGTACCTGCTGTTCCAGAAGCTGATGCGTCATGACCCGAAGAACCCGGACTGGATTGGCCGCGACCGCTTTGTGTTGTCCCCCGGTCACACGTCATTGACCCTGTACATCCAGTTGTTCCTCTCCGGTTACGGCCTGGAACTGAAGGACCTCGAGGCGCTCCGCACCTGGGGTTCGCTGACCCCGGGTCACCCTGAGTACAAGCACACCGCCGGTGTGGAAATCACCACCGGCCCGCTGGGCCAGGGACTGGCCTCCGCTGTTGGTTTCGCGTACTCCCAGCGTCGCCAGCGTGGATTGTTCGACGCCGATGCTCCCGCCGGCGAATCGCCGTTCGACCACACCATCTGGGTCATCGCTTCCGACGGCGACCTCCAGGAAGGCGTGACGTCCGAGGCGTCCTCGCTTGCCGGACACCAGGAACTGGGCAACCTCGTTGTGATCTACGACGAGAACCACATCTCCATCGAAGACGACACCGACATCGCCTTCACTGAAGACGTCCTTAAGCGCTACGAGGCCTACGGCTGGCACACCCAGCGCGTGGACTGGACCAAGACCGGCGACTACGTCGAAGACGTTCAGGAACTCTACTCGGCACTGCAGGCAGCGAAGGCAGAGACGAACAAGCCGTCCATCATCTCGCTGCGCACCATCATCGGCTACCCGGCGCCAAAGAAGCAGAACACCGGCAAGATCCACGGTTCCGCTTTGGGCGCTGAGGAAGTCGCGGCACTGAAGACCGTGCTCGGTTTCGATCCGGCCAAGTCCTTCGACGTTGACGAAGAAGTTCTGGCCCACGCCCGCAAGGTCCTGGACCGCGGCGCCGAAGCCCGTGCCGCGTGGCAGAAGTCGTTCGAGGCATGGCAGGCCGCCAACCCGGATGCTGCTGCCCTGCTGGAGCGCGTGGAAGCCAAGAAGCTGCCCGTGGGCATCGACGCTGCACTGCCCGTCTTTGAGGCAGGCAAGGACGTTTCCACCCGCGCTGCCTCCGGCAAGGTCCTGAACGCTATCGGCCCGGTCCTGCCCGAGCTCTGGGGCGGTTCGGCCGATCTCGCCGAGTCCAACAACACCACCATCGAAGGCTCGCCGTCGTTTATCCCGACCTCGCGCTCCACGGATGCCTGGAAGGGCAACCCGTACGGACGTGTGCTGCACTTCGGTATCCGTGAGCACGCTGCTGCTTCGATCGTGAACGGCATTTCCTTGCACGGACGCACCCGGGCCTTCTCCGGTACGTTCCTGATCTTCTCCGACTACCAGCGCCCGGCGATCCGCCTTGGCGCGCTAATGGGTGTCCCATCCCTGTACGTGTGGACGCACGACTCCATCGGCCTGGGCGAAGACGGACCTACCCACCAGCCGGTGGAGCAGCTCGCTTCGCTGCGCGCCATCCCGGGCCTGGATGTCGTCCGTCCCGGCGACGCCAATGAGGTCTCGGCTGCATGGAAGGCCATGCTGGAGAACCACGAGAACCCGGCAGGCATTGTCCTGACCCGCCAGAACATCCCAACCTACCCCCGCGGCGAAGGCGAAGCTGCTGGTGACACCTTCGGTTCCACCGCAGGTGTAGCCAAGGGCGGGTACGTCCTTGCCGAAGCCTCCAAAGACGGCGAAACCGTTGACGCGCAGGTCATCCTGATCGGCACCGGCTCCGAGGTTCAGCTCGCAGTCCAGGCCCGCGAAGCCCTGCAGGCCGAAGGCATCGCAGCCCGCGTTGTCTCCATGCCGTGCGTTGAGTGGTTCAACAAGCAGGACGAGGCTTACCGCGAGTCCGTGCTCCCCGCTGCTGTCAAGGCCCGCGTTTCGGTCGAAGCCGGTCTGGCACTGGGCTGGCGCGAATTCGTCGGCGACGCCGGCCGCTCCATCTCCCTGGAACACTTCGGCGCCTCGGCCGACTACAAGCGGCTCTTCAACGAGTTCGGCATCACCGCCGAAGCCGTTGCCGCCGCAGCCAAAGACTCCCTCGCAGACTCCAACGCATAACAGTCTGCTTCCCTCTCACAAGGAGAAACACACATGTCTACAACTCCCACGCAGCAGCTCTCTGACGCCGGCGTTTCGATCTGGCTCGATGACCTCTCCCGCACCCGCCTGGATACCGGCACGCTGCAGAAGCTCATCGACGAGAAGAACGTTGTTGGTGTGACCACCAACCCGTCCATCTTCCACGCCGCCATCACCGCCGGCACGGACTACGACGCCACCATTGCCGCCCAAGCTGCGGCCGGCGCAAGTGTCGAAGAGACGATTTTCGAGATCACCACCACGGACGTCGCTGACGCCTGCGATCTCTTCGCCCCGATCGCCGCCGCCACCAATGGTGTGGATGGCCGAGTCTCCATCGAGGTTGACCCCCGCCTTGCCTGGGACACCGCCGGTACCATTGCCGAGGCCAAGCACCTGCACGCCAAGGTCAACAAGGACAACGTCCACATCAAGATCCCGGCAACCCTGGAAGGCCTGGAGGCCATCACGGCCACCCTCGCCGAGGGCATCAGCGTCAACGTCACGCTGATCTTCTCCTTGGAGCGCTACCGCGCAGTCATCAACGCCTTCCAGTCCGGTCTTGAGCAGGCCAAGGAAAACGGCCACGACCTTTCCAAGATCCACTCAGTGGCATCGTTCTTCGTGTCCCGCGTGGATTCGGAAATCGACAAGCGCCTTGACGCCATCGGCACCGATGAAGCCAAGGCACTCAAGGGCAAGGCCGGCGTGGCGAACGCACGCCTGGCCTACCAGGTCTACGAAGAGCTCTTCTCCACCGAGCGTTGGGCAGTGCTGGCTGAAGCAGGCGCTCTCCCCCAGCGCCCCCTGTGGGCTTCCACCGGCGTGAAGGACCCGGCCTACCCGGACACCCTCTACGTCACCGAACTCGTCGCTGCGGGCGTGGTCAACACCATGCCCGAGAAGACCCTCGACGCCACGTTCGACCACGGAGTAGTCACCGGCGACACCATCACCGGCACCTACGACGAAGCGAACGAGACCCTCAACGCCCTCGAAGCCCTCGGTGTCTCCTACAACGACGTCGTCACCCTCCTTGAGACCGAAGGCCTCGAGAAGTTCGTGGGCTCCTGGAAGGAACTCCTCGCCGACGTTGAAGGCGCACTCGTCACCGCACGGAAGGCTTCCTAACACACCATGAGCACAATCAGCTACGACGCCAGCGGTGCCGCCCAGCAGGCTATTGCCCAGCACATTGACGGCTTGGTCGAGGAAAAGATCGCCACGCGGATTTTCGCCAAGGACCACACTTTGTGGGGCCCTGACGCGGAGTCCGAATCGGCGATACGCCTCGGCTGGGTAGAAGCCGCCACAGTGTCTCAGGCTTTGGTCGGTGACATCCTGGAACTTCGCGATGCCCTTCGCGGTGAAGGGGTCACCCGCATTGTCCTTTGTGGCATGGGTGGGTCTTCCTTGGCGCCTGAGGTTATCGCCGGCACCGCCGGCGTCGAGCTGACGGTGCTGGACAGCACCGACCCCGAACAGGTCAGTGCTGCATTGGCGGACCGGCTGGCGGAGACGGCTATTGTTGTTTCCTCCAAGTCGGGCTCCACCGTTGAAACCGACTCCCAGCGACGAGTGTTCGAGAAGGCGTTCAACGACGCCGGCATCGACGCCAAGAGCCGCATCATCATCGTCACCGATCCCGGTTCGCCGCTGGATAACGCTTCCCGCGAAGCGGGCTACCGCGCAGTGTTCAACGCCGATCCGAATGTGGGTGGACGTTTCTCTGCACTGACAGCTTTTGGCTTGGTCCCGTGTGGGCTGGCCGGTGTCGACATCCAGGCATTCCTGGATGAAGCTGAAGAAGCTGCTGAGATTCTCAATGAGGATTCAGCGGACAACATCGGCCTTGCCCTCGGCATCGCCCTGGGTGGTACCAACCCGCTGCGCAACAAGATCGTGATCGCCGAAGACGGTTCGGGCATTGTCGGCTTCGCTGACTGGGCCGAACAGCTGATCGCGGAATCCACCGGGAAGCTGGGCACCGGTGTTCTGCCGGTCGTTGCCGGTCCGGATTCCCCGGAGGCCCTTGGCGGTGCCGGGGATGTCCTGGTGGTCCGCCTGGTGAGTGCTGATGCCGACGTCGAACTTCGTGAGAACGAGGTTGCCATTGCCGGTGGGCTTCCCTCGCAGATGTTTGCCTGGGAATTCGCCACCGCGGTAGCGGGCCGTCTGCTGGGCATCAACCCGTTTGACCAGCCCGACGTCGAGGCAGCTAAGGTTGCCGCGCGCGGCCTGTTGGACGCCCGCCCTGAACCGACCCCCGCAGCGTTCACCGATGGTGCTGTGGAGGTTCGCGGCGGTGACTGGCTCGGGGACGCCTCGACGGCGAGCGAAGCTGTGCAGGCGCTCCTTGGCCAGCTCGGTGCAGATGGTTATTTGAGCGTTCAGGCATACCTGGACCGCATTTCCCATGCACCGCTCGAAGGCATCCGTGACGAACTGGCTGCCGTCAGTGGCCGTCCGGTGACGTTCGGTTGGGGCCCGCGTTTCCTGCACTCCACGGGACAGTTCCATAAGGGCGGACCGGCAATCGGAGTGTTCCTGCAGATCACTGCAGCATCAGCTACGGATCTCGAGATCCCGGAGCGTCCCTTCACGTTCGGCCAGCTCATTGCTGCGCAGGCCTCGGGTGATGCCCAGGTCCTGGAAGGTCACGGCCGCCCGGTACTGCGCCTGCACCTCACCGACCGTGCAGCCGGCGTAGCCCAGCTCCAGGAAATCGTCTCTGCGTTGGCTAACCAAGCCAGCGCACTCGAAAGCTAAGGCACAGAACCAAACATGCCAGAAACTAAGAACGGCAGTACCCGGAATCCTTTGCGGGATCCGCGGGACCGTCGCCTGAATCGGATTGCCGGGCCGTCGTCGTTGGTGTTCTTCGGAGTCACCGGGGACCTGGCTCGTAAGAAGCTCATGCCGGCGGTCTATGATCTCGCCAACCGCGGTCTCTTGCCTCCCAGCTTCGCGTTGGTGGGCTTCGGCCGCCGTGACTGGGACAACGCCGAGTTCGCGGCCGAAGTCAAGGAAAACGTCAAGGCGCACGCGCGGACCAAATTTGATGAAGCGGTGTGGGAGCAGCTTGCCTCCGGTATCCGTTTTGTTCAGGGAGAGTTCGACGACGACGACGCTTTCGAACGTCTGGGCGATGTCCTGGATGAGCTGGATGAGACCCGGGGAACCCGTGGGAACCACGGGTTCTACCTGTCCATCCCGCCCAAAGCGTTTGAACAGGTCTGCCGGCAGCTGTCCAAGCATGGCTTGGCGCAGGCGAAGCCGGGGCAGTGGCGGCGTGTGGTCATCGAGAAGCCGTTCGGGCACGATCTTGAGTCTGCCCGCCAGCTCAACGACATTGTGGAGTCGGTATTCCCGGCTGACGCCGTGTTCAGGATCGACCACTACCTGGGTAAGGAGACGGTGCAGAACATCCTGGCGTTGCGCTTCGCGAACCAGCTGTTCGAACCGCTCTGGAACGCCAACTACGTAGACCACGTCCAGATCACCATGGCCGAGGACATCGGCACCGGTGGGCGTGCGGGGTATTACGACGGCGTGGGTGCTGCCCGCGATGTTATCCAGAACCACCTGCTCCAGTTGCTCGCGTTGACAGCGATGGAAGAGCCCATCTCCTTCAACGCCGATGACTTGCGGGCGGAGAAGGAAAAGGTCCTCGCAGCGGTCAAGCTGCCCGAGGACCTCTCCACACACTCCGCACGTGGTCAGTTCACCGGAGGCTGGCAGGGCGGCGAGGAAGTCCTGGGCTACCTGGACGAAGACGGAATCCCGGCCGATTCCAAGACCGAGACGTTCGCCGCGATCCGGGTGGACATCAACACGCGTCGGTGGAACGGTGTGCCGTTCTACCTGCGGGCCGGCAAGCGTTTGGGCCGTCGCGTGACGGAGATCGCTGTGGTCTTCAAACGCGCACCCAACCTGCTGTTCCGTGATCACGGCGAAGACGACTTTGGACAGAACGCCGTGGTCATCCGCGTGCAGCCCGATGAAGGCGCAACCATCCGGTTGGGCTCCAAGGTTCCGGGCACGCAGATGGAAGTCCGCGATGTCACCATGGACTTCGGTTACGGCCACTCCTTCACCGAGTCCAGCCCCGAAGCCTATGAACGCCTCATCCTGGACGTACTTCTGGGTGAGCCGCCGCTGTTCCCGCGCCACCAGGAAGTGGAACTGTCCTGGAAGATCCTTGACCCCTTCGAGGAGTACTGGGCCGGGCTCGATGAACAACCGCAACCCTACGCACCGGGTAGTTGGGGGCCGGCCTCGGCCGATGCCTTGCTGGCCCGTGACGGACGAACCTGGAGAAGGCCATGATCGTAGATCTTCCCGACACAACCACCTCCAAGATCTCCAAGAAGATCATGTCCCTGCGCGAGCAAGGCGGCGTGATCGCCCTGGGCCGTGTGCTGACACTAGTAGTGGTGACGAAGTCCGGGTATGAAGAAGAAGCCATCGAAGCGGCCAATGAAGCCAGCAGGGAACACCCCTGCCGGATCATTGTCCTCGCCGACGCAGGCGTTGAAGGTCCTGACCGCCTCGATGCGCAGATCCGCGTCGGTGGCGACGCCGGTGCATCTGAAGTCATCGTCCTGCGAGGTCGCGGTCACATGGCCCACGAAAGCGAATCCCTTGTGGCCGCTCTCCTGCTGCCGGACGCACCGATCGTGGCGTGGTGGCCTCACGGCGCGCCGGAAAGCGCCTGCGAGACCTCCATCGGCCGCATCGCGCACCGACGCATCACCGACTCCGCCAACGAGCCGGACCCGCGCCTGGCCCTGGAAAACATCCGTGCCACCTACAAGGCCGGCGATACCGATCTGGCATGGACCCGGCTGACCAACTGGCGCATGCAACTCGCGGCTGTCTTTGACCAGGTCGATAGCGACCCTGTCTCCGCCGTTGCCGTTGAAGGCGCTTCCGATTCCCCTAGCACCCTGTTGCTGGCGGCGTGGCTCAGTCTGGCGCTGGAGGCCCCGGTCACAATTGTGGCGGACCCTGCAGGTACCGGTATCCGCCGTGTCCGCCTGACGCGTGCCAGTGGCGACGTCCAGCTCTTCCGTCCCGGCCTCTCTGTTGCCGAGCTGACCCAACCCGGGCAGCCGGCACAACGCATCACGCTCCCCCGCCGAAGCCTCAAGGACTGCCTCGCTGAAGAACTGCGGCGGCTTGATCCGGACGAAGTGTTCGGAGAAGTGATTACGATGGGACTTCCACTTACCAGTCAGAGGAGAGTCCAAACCAGTGCACGCTGAGCCCAGAGTAAGTATCCACCCCGACTCGAAGGTGTTGATGGCCGCCATAGCGGCACGTCTGATCACCAAGCTTGTGGATGTCCAGGACAAGCATGGCGAGGCCACGGTGGTCCTCACCGGCGGAACCGTTGGTATCGGGACCCTGAAGGCTGTGGCTGACTCCGCTGCCGCACCTGCCGTGGATTGGTCGAGGGTGAACTTCTGGTGGGGCGATGAACGGTTCGTCGCTGCCGACAGCGATGACAGGAACACGCGCCAGGCCCACCAAGCACTGCTAGCCCACTTGGCGGTCGACCCGGCCAGGGTTCACGAACCCGGCTCCACCGATGCATATGCCACAGCTGACGAAGCAGCAGCAGCTTACGCCCAGGAGCTCAAGGCAGCTGCTGAGGCTGAGCACGCAGCAGACACATCAGACAACAGGCCTGAGCAACCGGGAATCCTGCCGCGCTTTGACATCCTGCTCTTGGGCGTTGGACCAGATGCACACGTAGCATCGCTCTTTCCTGAGCAAGCCGGAATTCGCGAGAAGACCCGCACTGTGGTGGGCGTGGAGAACTCACCTAAGCCGCCGCCGTCGCGCATCTCGCTGACGCTTCCAGCGATCAATACCGCACAGGAAATCTGGATGGTTGTTGCCGGCGAGGATAAGGCAGGAGCCGTGGGCCTGGCCCTCGCGGGTGCCAACCCTGTTCAGGTCCCCGCAGCGGGTCCGGTGGGGCGGGCGAGGACCCTATGGCTTATCGACGAGAATGCGGCGTCACGTGTCCCCCAGCAGTTGGTCCGGAAGGACCCCGCGGGCGCGTAACCGATCCAGCGCTCCGGCCAGGGCCACTTCGGCATCCTGGCTGGAGCGTCGTTCTTTAACGTAGTCCAGGTGAGATTTGAAAATCTCATCGTCAGGTCTTTCCGGGGCCGGATGCCCGGGGTCACGCGTGGCGGGCGAACCACATTTGGGACAGTCCCACGTCTTGGGAATCTGCTCGTCCGGCAGTTTAAGGAAAACAAGCCGCGTTTCGTGTCCCTTGGCGCACCAGTAGGGAACGCGAATACGCGGCACTTGTTGTCCGGGGCCGTGGTCGCTCTGATGTCGTGGACTGGAACCCTGGGTAACGCCTACGCGTGTGCCCCGATATCCGGACGTGCCATGAACCATTTTCGAACCCCTCGCGACTCGGTGGTGGGCCGTCACGGCCAACAGGGCAAGTCTAGTGCGAGGGGCCCGACGGCGGCAGTAGCGTTGGGTGCCCGGGACAAAAAAGGGAGGCTCCCGTCAGGAGCCTCCCTTTCCTGGTAGGACTAGGAATCGCCACCGGAGGTGAATCGCATGATCAGGCCCAAGCCGATGATCACGACGCCCCACGTGATGCCAAGGATAACGGTGAAGCGGTTCAGGTTACGCTCGGCGACACCGGACGAACTCAATCCGGAGCTCATACCACCACCGAACATGTCGGACAAACCGCCGCCACGTCCCTTGTGCAGGAGGATGAGCAGAGTCAGCAGAAGGCTGGTGATGCCCAGCAGGATCTGCAGAATGACTTGAAGAACGTCCACGACGGCCTTTCGAAGAAGCGGAAATCGGGAGCCGGACTAGTCCGTGACGAGGTGGCTCTCGAACCTGACAATGTTAGCAAACTCAGCGGGGTCCAGGCTGGCGCCACCCACAAGCAATCCGTCAACGTCGCTTTCTGCCATGATGGCTGCAGCATTGTTGGCCTTGACAGAGCCGCCGTAGAGCAGTCGTGTCTTCGCTGCGACGGTTTCGTCGAAGAGTTCGGCGAGCTCAGCACGGATGGCTGCGCACATTTCCTGTGCGTCTTCCGGGCCCGCGACTTCGCCGGTGCCAATGGCCCAGACGGGTTCGTAAGCCACAACGAGTTCAGCAGCTTGCTCAGCCGTGAGGCCTTCCACACCGGCGCGAAGCTGAGCCAGGGTGTGCTCCACGTGCGTGCCCGCCTGACGGATCTCAAGGCCCTCTCCTACGCACAGTACGGGAGTAACTCCGTGACGGAAGCCGGCCTTGACCTTGGCGTTCAGAACATCGTCAGACTCGTTGTGGATAGTGCGGCGTTCACTGTGGCCCACCAGGACGTAGGCACAGCCAAGCTTGCTCAGGAACTGACCGGAGATATCGCCCGTGTAAGCGCCGGAGTCAAACTGGGACAGGTCCTGGCCGCCGTAGACGACTTCCAGCTCGTCACCCTGAACCAGCGTCTGGACACCGCGGAGGTCCGTGAACGGAGGAAACACTGCCACCTCGGTACGGCTGTAGTCGTGCTTGGCGTCGGACAGTGTCCAGGCCAGCTTCTGCAGCAAGGTGATTCCCTGGACGTGGTCCATGTTCATCTTCCAGTTGCCGGCGATGAAGGGTTTGCGGATGAAGTTGCCGTTAGCAGAGGTAGTCACATGAACTCCAAAAAAATGCGTTGAGATATGGAACGACCGGCAGGACGCGGTTGCGCCCTGCCGGTCGGTTGATGCTTAGCGGTCCAAGACGCTCAGACCGGGAAGTTCCTTGCCTTCAAGGTATTCCAGGCTGGCGCCGCCACCGGTGGAAATGTGGCCGAACTGCGAATCCTCGAAGCCGAGGGTGCGGACTGCTGCAGCAGAATCGCCGCCACCAACTACGGTGAACGCAACGGTATCCGTCAGGGCCTGCGCAATGGCGCGCGTGCCGCTGGAGAAGGCCTCGAATTCGAAGACGCCCATGGGGCCGTTCCAGAACACGGTTTTGGCACCCTCGATCTGGGCAGCGAATGCCGATGCAGATTCCGGGCCAATATCAAGCCCAATCCCGGAAGCACCAAAACGGCTGTCCTCAATGGCGTCTGCCTTGACGACCTCGTGCTCAGCGTCTGCAGCGAAACGGCTTGCGACCACCACGTCTGTGGGGATCACGAACGACGTTCCGGCATCGGACGCGCGCTTGAGGTAATCCTGGACGACAGGAATCTGGTCCTCTTCAAGGAGGCTGCCCGCGACCTTGTGTCCGGCTGCGGCCAGGAAGGTGAAGAGCATTCCCCCGCCAACCAGGATGGTGTCAGCCTTGCCCAGGAGGTTGTCGATGACTGCCAGCTTGTCCGAAACCTTGGAGCCACCAAGAACCACAACGTAGGGACGCTGGGTGTCCGTGGTGAGCTTCCGAAGAACCTCTACCTCCGTGTGAACGAGGTCGCCCAGGTACGACGGCAGGCGAGTAGCGACATCGAAGACGCTGGCGTGTTTCCGGTGGACGGCGCCAAAAGCGTCATCGACGAAGGCACCGTTTGTTCCGGTGAGGGCAACCAGTTCGTCAGCAAACGCGCCACGCTCGGCGTCGTCCTTGCTGGTTTCGCGGGCATCGAACCGAACGTTTTCCAAGACGAGAACTTCGCCGTCCTGGAGATTGGCTGCAAGCGCCTTGGCGGAATCTCCCACCGTGTCTTCGGCCAGCTGGACCGTAAAGTCCGCGAGTTCCGCCAGACGGGCTGCAGCGGGCTTCAGGGAGTACTTTTCCTCAGGTGTGCCTTTGGGGCGGCCGAGGTGGGCGGTTACGAGCACACGGGCACCGGCGTCCGACAGCTTCTTGAGGACCGGAAGGGAGGCCTTGATACGGCCGTCGTCGGTCACTGCAGAGCCGTCGAGCGGCACATTCAGGTCACTTCTGACCAGAATGTACCGCCCGCGGACACCTTCAGCGATGAGTTCGTTGAGGGTGTGAGATGTCATGTGTCTACCCTAGCCCAGCTTGGATGCGACGAGCTCCGTGAGGTCTACGAGGCGGTTGGAGTAACCCCACTCGTTGTCATACCAGGAAACAACCTTGACCTGGTTGCCAATGACCTTGGTAAGGCCGGAATCGAAGATGGAAGAGGCGGGGTCTCCGACGATGTCCGAGGACACAATGGGGGCGTCCGTGTAGCTGAGGATTCCAGCGAACTGCTCGGACTCTGCGGCAGCCTTGACGGCAGCGTTGACTTCCTCAACCGTGACTTCGCGGGAAACAGTGACCGTGAGGTCCGTAGCGGAGCCGGTGGGGACGGGCACGCGAATGGCGTAACCATCCAGCTTGCCCTTGAGTTCCGGGAGGACCAGGCCGATTGCCTTGGCAGCACCGGTGGACGTGGGGACCATGTTGATCGCAGCAGCGCGGGCACGGCGGAGATCTCCGTGCGGGCCATCCTGCAGGTTCTGGTCTGCGGTGTAGGCGTGGACCGTGGTCATCAGGCCGCGCTCAATGCCGAAAGCGTCATTGACAACCTTGGCCAGCGGGCCGAGGCAGTTGGTGGTGCAGGATGCGTTGGAGATGATGTTGTGGGCTGCGGGGTCATACAGCTCGTGGTTGACGCCCATGACGATGGTGATGTCTTCGTCGCTGGCAGGTGCAGAGATGAGGACCTTCTTGGCGCCGGCATCAATGTGCTTCTGTGCGGCTGCAGCTTTGGTGAAGAAGCCGGTGGACTCGATGACGATGTCGACACCAAGCTCGCCCCAAGGCAGGTTGGCGGGATCACGCTCAGCAAGGACCTTGATGGACTTACCGTCAACTACCAGGTTTCCATCGACAACTTCCACGGTCTGGGCGAGACGGCCGCCGACGGAGTCGTACTTCAGGAGGTGCGCGAGCGTTTCGGGGCTGGTGAGGTCGTTGACTGCCACGATCTCAAGATCTGCGCCCTGGGCCAGTGCTGCGCGGAAGTAGTTACGGCCGATGCGGCCGAAGCCGTTGATACCAATACGGGTGGTCACTATGTGTCAATCTCCTTGGTGCTCTTGCAAGCACGCCTAGTGAGTCGGATCAAATATTTCCAACTAACAGACCCCGCACGTCTTTGGGCAGAGGTGATTATCAGATCGGAGGGCGACCAGCCACGTTGCTGAAGGCTAACCGCCTTCCGTGATCCATCTTACGTTTAACTAAGCCTGCCCCCGCAACTGCGGAGGCAGGCTTTTGAGCATTTCGCCCGATTTCACGCTAAAGGTGACTTTTATTACATCTGCGTGAACCGGAACTCACCAACTAGAGGACGATGAGGCCCGTGGCGTTGGCGCGGGCGGCTTCGAAGCGCTTGGCGACGTCTGCCCAGTTGACGATGTTCCAGAATGCCTTGACGTAGTCAGCCTTGACGTTGACGTAGTCCAGGTAGAAGGCGTGCTCCCACATGTCCAGCATCAGCAGCGGGGTGGTGCCCACGGCTACGTTGCCCTGCTGATCGTAGAGCTGCTCGATGAGCAGGTTTCCACCGATGGGCTCATAGGCCAGGAAAGCCCAGCCGGAACCCTGCAGGCCCAGGGCAGCTGCGCTGAACTGAGCACGGAAAGCATCAAACGAGCCGAAGGCGTCGTCGATAGCGGCTGCGAGTTCGCCTTCGGGCTTGTCGCCGCCGTCCGGGGAGATGTTGTTCCAGAACACGGAGTGGTTGATGTGGCCGCCGGTGTGGAACGCGAGGTCCTTGGAGAGGCGGTTGATGTTGGCGAAATCATTCTTCTCGCGCGCATCGGCCAGTTGGGAGAGGGCGTTGTTGGCGCCTGCAACGTATGCCGCATGGTGCTTGCTGTGGTGCAGCTCCATGATCTTTGCAGAAATGTGCGGCTCGAGTGCTGCGTAGTCGTAGCCGAGCTCGGGCAGAACGTACTCTGTCACGAAATCCTCCAATGTAGTGGACTCACGTCCGGTTGGTAACTCTCGTTATGTCATCCGGCCAGCGGGCCGGCCGGAAATCCTTGGCGAAGCAAACTGCTCTTGCCTCCATCGGGAACAACCCGCGGTGGCCTTGCAGTATTTCCTCCGCACTTTCTCGATTCTATGGGTGCGCCCTACTCGTCCATCATTTCGGGAGTCACATTTGCCTCAGTCCCGGGAATGCCCAAATCCACCGCACGTTTGTCCGCCATGGCAAGGAGCCGTCGGATACGGCCCGCGATGGCGTCCTTGGTCATGGGCGGATCGGCGAGGCGGCCGAGCTCATCCAGGCTCGCCTGCTTGTGGGCAACACGAAGCTCCCCTGCGTACTTGAGGTGGTCAGGGACGTCGTCTCCCAGGATCTCCAGCGCGCGGTCCACCCTGGCGCCCGCTGCCACAGCGGCTTGCGCCGAGCGCCGAAGATTGGCGTCATCAAAGTTGGCCAGCCTGTTGGCGGTGGCCCGTACTTCTTTTCGCATCCGGCGTTCTTCCCAAACCATCAGGGCGTCATGCGCGCCCATGCGGGTCAAGAGAGCAGCGATGGTGTCGCCGTCGCGGATGACCACGCGGTCCACACCGCGAACTTCACGCGCCTTGGCCTGAATCCCCAAGCGTCGGGCTGCGCCGACCAGTGCCAGCGCCGATTCAGGGCCGGGGCAGGTCACTTCAAGGGAGGAGGAGCGACCCGGTTCGGTCAGCGAGCCATGAGCAAGGAATGCACCCCTCCACACAGCCTCAGCATCTGCAGCGGAGCCGTTCACGACCGCTGAAGGGAGACCGCGGACAGGGCGCCCACGGCCATCCAGCAAACCGGTTTGGCGGGCCAGCGCCTCGCCGTCACGGACAACGCGGACGACGTAGCGGCTCCCCCGGCGCAAGCCTCCGCCGGAAACAACGATTATTTCACTCTGATGTCCGTAAACTTCGGCGATCGTTGCCCGGAGACGGCGTGCGGTGGAGGCAAGATCCACCTCAGCCTCGATGACGATACGTCCCGAAATGATGTGCAAGCCGCCCGCAAAACGCAGCATTGCCGAAACCTCCGCCTTGCGGACCGAAGATTTCTTGATGTCCAGCCGGGACAGTTCGTCCTTGACCGACGCAGTAAGTGCCATCGCGTGTTCCTAACTGTTCCCGAAAATATCGTGGTACGCCGCTGCCAACAGCAGTGGATCATGGACGGGGCGGCGCCTCGACGCACCTACTCTACCCAACACCACTTCGGCACCGATCATTGCAGCGGCCTTCTCAAAAGCCTTGAGATCCTGCACGGCTGCGGGATCGGCCAGGACCACGTCCACTGTGAACTCAGGCGCATAGCGGCGTAGAACGTCCAAGTGGTCCGCTGCGGTCATGCCGGAAGTTTCCTTGGTTTCCACATCCAGGTTCATGGTGAGGCAGCGTTTGGCGGCGGTGTCACCGAGGGCCCGCCGCAGCTCAGGCAGCAGCAAGTGCGGCAGAACCGAGGTGTACCAGGAGCCGGGGCCGAGGATGACCCAATCAGCAAGCTCGATAGCAGTGAGAGCCTCCACGCAGGCCGGGGCGGCATCGGGAAGGAGCCTGACTTCTTCCAGCTTTCCTGCCACGGCACATTTCGCCTGTCCCCGAACCGTCCTTAGTTCATTGCCGCCATCGGGCAACTCCACGCGGGCCTTGCCCTCAATGGTGAGGGGAACGCTGGACATGGGCAGGACCTGGCCGCGGGCGCCAAGCAGCGCTCCCGCCCACTTGAGGCCGGCAACAGTGTCCCCCAGCAGCTCCCATAACGTGACGATCAGGAGGTTGCCCATGGCGTGGTTATCCAGCGAACCGCCTTTAGCCGAACCGGCTTCGAAGCGGTGTTGCATGACGTCCCGCCACGTCCGCCCCCAGTCCGTATCGTCGCAAAGGGCGCTGAGCGCCATCCGAAGGTCTCCGGGCGGAAGGACACCGTACTCCTCACGCAGACGACCGGAACTGCCGCCGTCGTCCGCGACTGTGACGATTGCCGTCAGCTCAGAGGTGAGCAGCCGCAGGGCGGACAACGAAGCGGCCAGTCCGTGACCGCCACCCAGGGCGACCACGGAGGGGCTCTTCTTCTGTTGGCTGCC
>Ga0247742_10000427_pt1 | contig 35008 bp, 40 predicted proteins | sample UWRJL208509C2_FD_180944 | JGI IMG/M metagenome (GOLD analysis project Ga0247742, IMG submission 180944) | Plant litter microbial communities from Arlington Agricultural Research Station in Wisconsin, United States - UWRJ-L208-509C-2 | ecosystem: Environmental > Terrestrial > Plant litter >...
CTTTCAAAACGAAGGAGTTGACTTTTTTCAGCACCTTTTCCATTCTTCATCCATGTATCGCTGACGTCGTCAGCAACATGCCCAGGCAGTCGAGATCCTCAAGACTGCGATGCGGTTTACCGCATTGATCCCCCTAGATCGCCAAGCTTCCGGAAGCGCGATCAGTCGACATCGTCGACGGAAGCATTTAATCCCAACCCTCGACGGGCCTTTCCCGTCAGGGCAGGCCTCTCGAGTTTTTTTGGAGGTCTGATGAAAACCGAACTGGCTCTGTATCAAGCGCTGATTTCGATCAACGTTCCTGAACAGAAAGCAAATGCAGTGATTGACGCTCTGGAGACGACATGCACTCGCTACTCGCAACCAAAGCCGACGTGACCGCACTTCGCACTGACCTCACTGCCGAACTCAAAACTGAGATTTCTCAGCTCGAGGTCAAGCTCACCCTTCGCATGGGCGTCATGCTGTCAGCTGCCGTAGGCATCCTGATTGCAGCCATGAAATTCATGCACTAACACCCATCCAAAGCTCTACCACCCTCGCGGGGAAATCCTTTCCCCCAAGGGCGAAGTGTTTCTCCGCGTCCGCTTACCAGCACCTGGAGAATCACAATGAGCACAACAGACGCAAAATTCTTTGACCTGCACACCACCGGTATCGGTTACCTGAACCGTATCCGGGAAGTGAAACCGCGCGGCAAAGGCAATCCGTTTATGGCTGTGGCCATCGCTGCATTACACGGATCTGCTGATGCGGTCGAGTACTCGTACATTGATTGCAACGTGGTCGGCGCTGAAGCTGAGAAGCTGATTCGCCGCTGCCAAGAAGCGGTTACTGCCGAGAAAAAAGTGCTAGTGAGCTTTCGAATCGGCGACATATGGGCAGACGCTTTCACCTACGAAAAAGGCGATAAAAAGGGTCAACCTGGCGCAAGCTTGAAGGGACGACTGTTGTTTATCGGCTGGATCAAAGTAAATGGCGAGACCGTCTACGAAGCAAATCCTCGTGAACCAGACTCTGCTGCTGAACAACCTGAAAAAGACGAAGCCGAGACTTGTCTTCCGGCAGCTTGAGGCTTGGGACAACACAATTAAACGGCGCAATTCGTTGCCCGACGTGAGCCCTGACCGGCTTCACTGCTAACTCAACCTACAAACCGAATCTGGGAAATTACCTCCCAGTCGGGCCAGGTGATTTTTCAGGCCTGGAGAACAAAAATGCCTGTTACAGACAATGAGATTGCCACTAAGCCACTGAAGCTCCCTGTAGTTTTGACTCCAAGGGCTTGGCAGGAGGCTGTCCACCTTGAAGATCCTCAACATCTGACAGAAATCGTTAACCGCTTGGGAGACGTTGTTCTGACCGCTTACAGAGAACTGAATTTTCAGCCTGACCAACCTCAGATCGAGTTCGGTTTATATCGATTTCCTCCAAGGGGAGATCGATTCGAACGTGTATGGCTGGAGCTGAAACTTCACCAAGTTGAATCCGAAACGGGTACTGCCTATCTGTGTATTTCCCTCAGAGATGAAGCACCCATGCCTCGATCCTAAACGCTGCATAACAAGCTCACCGAAAGCCCGACCTTGTCGGGCTTTTTTCTACCTGCGGGGCAGTCGCCTCGCAGCGGTTGCTCATTACAAGTTCGGAGCAACCAATGATCACTGTCCCAGGCCAATTGGCCATTCGCACCATCAGTGGCCGAAACGGCGATTTCAACGTCGGGCGGCTATCAACCTCTATCGGCGAGTTCGTCATCAAGGACGCCCTCCTCGATCAATACAACGAAGGCAAATACCGGGGTGATTTCGCGATTACCGAGATCCGTCCTTCCTACTACACCAACGGTGGCAGGCTCGTCGTCGAAATACGCGCCAAGCTGGACAGCATGACGCTAGACGCCGTTGACAATCTCACTACTGAGGAGGCCGACAGGTTATCGAACACTGAAACCGACCCTATCGACGAAGAGGCAACTGTTTCTGCATCAACATCACCTGGGAGACTGGCTAAGACAAGGTCACCCCAAGCAACCACAGATGAAGAAACGCCGTTCGGTATGGTGAAAGCCAACGCCCCGGTATCGACCAATTCTGAAGAGGCTGACGCGCTGCTATTCGGCACGATCTGGCCGCTGACCTCGCCTGTTCGACTGGACACCACGGTGGATCGTCAGCAGTTACGTCTGCAATGCGCTCGCCTGGGTGAGCTCGGTTACGTGCACGACTTTAAACAACAGATTTGGAACCTGACCACCCGTCAGTCCTGATCATCACCGACCACTCTCCGTTCCAAACCACCCTTGAGGGGCTCCCCTCCAGGGCGCTCCTTCTCACACCAGGAGCCCACATGAATCCAGTCTTTAAAACACCCACCCTCCCCGTTCTGGCGGAGATCGAAACGCTCCTCGCCAAGTCATCGTCTGTCGACGAAGACCTATGGGATTTGCTGGTGGACGAACTCGGCCTTACCGCTGAGCAGGCAGACGCTGCAGTGACACTTCGTCCTAACTACGCGATGGGAATTCCAACCAATGGGCGTTGCCTGCTGCTTCAAAAACTCACCCTCGCGAGCGACGCTCCCGAGACAAAACTCTCACTTCGCCAACATCTGAACTACGACCAACTGCTCGATGCATACCGCACGCTGCTACAGGATCGCCCCGGCCAGCTTCTCAAGCTGGGCACGTACTGGGCAGCGGGATTGAATACCCAAGGTCGGTTGTATTGCACGCCCGTTGATCAGAATAGCGCTCGGACAATGTTCGAAGTTTTCGACTTTGATCGTGAAGCGTTTTTGAAGGATCACTGGCAATGCGAGACGCCAGAGCAGACGCAATCTGCCGTCGTAAACCCTGAGTTCATCTAACTATCACATCACACCCGCGAGGGGCATTCCGGCCCTCACGGTGGACTGCCCTCCGTCATAGAGGCTCACATGATTTGCTCACAGCGACTGTTCCAGATCCAGGAATGCCCAGACCTTTACATAGACGCATGCGTCTGTGACGAGGAGCGGAATCTGGTTTTCGCGTCTCTCTGGGGGCGCGACACTGCACTGCAAGAGCTCCTGGCAAGACTTACCCTCGGCTCAGCGGAAAATGGACTGACGCAATTTCACATCCTGCAGGATGACCGGAGTCTTCCGGTCTTCCCGAACGCAGACCATCTGGAGAAACGTACGACCCGTCAATACCGCAGCACGCTCTTCGGTAGCTTGGTGCATCTATGGCTATTTGATCGGCGCTGCGCCCAGCCAGACCACGCAAATCACTTTGCATACGCACTTCTAGAGAGGGACGCCGAAGTGGGCACCAGTCTCTGGCCGCTCATCGTCGAAACCTGTCCGTTACCGCTTCTGCCGCACTGGCAAATGCCGGTGCTGGAAGTGCTGACAGAACTCCAAATGCTCAAGCCCCTTCCCGGAGCCACCGGCGCCGTCAGCGGCTGGCAACTGAAACTGCAGCTCGCGCCTCTGGAGCAGGCACTTGGCGATCTGATTCGACAAGGGCAACTCACCACACGCTAGGTCACTCACGTTAGGCGTTTACACGCAGACATCCTGGAGGCCCTATGGCTCTTATGTTCCCTCGTCTTGCCCGCAATTTCGCGCGCAACGGCTACTACCCAACCGACGAAACCACTCTTGAGCGTACGCTCCAAGCATTAGCCCCAAGCTCGACAGGAAGAATGCGGATACTTGACCCATGCGCTGGCGAAGGAGCAGCGCTCGCAGAGGCCGCCCATATGCTTGGGCGAGAGCAGGTCGAAGCATTCGCTGTCGAGTACGACAACGAGCGTGCAAACCATGCTCGAAAGCTGCTTGATCGTGTGCTACACAGCGATCTTATGGACACTATGATCAGCCGCCAGTCCTTCGGGCTGCTTTGGCTAAATCCACCTTACGGCGATCTGGTTTCAGATCAGGCCGGCACATCGCAGTACCAAGGCAGCGGCCGGCGACGCCTGGAAAAGCTGTTCTACCAAAGATCCCTGCCCCTCCTGCAGTACGGGGGAGTACTGGTTTTTATCGTTCCACACTATGTCCTGGACAGTGAGCTGTGCGGGTGGCTCTGTAGTCACTTTGCCGAGCTGCGCATCTATGCGGCTGCAGACCCGACCTTCAAGCAGGTTGTGATTTTCGGGATCCGTGTCCGCAGACAGGACATTTGCAAGACCAATGACGTTACCGAAATGCGCGACTTGTTACGTGCAATCGGTGCTGGGCAAAAGGTTGCCGAAGCACTTCCCGCTATTTGGCCATGGGAGCCATACGCGGTATTGCCGGTGGTCAACGAGCTGGAGCACTTTTACCGCGTGACACTGGAGCCGGAGCAATTTGGCGCTGAAATCCACCGATTGAAGGGCCTTTGGCCTGACTTCGTCCTTCACTTCCGTCAAACCGGTGCTCGACCTCGTCCCCCGGTCAAGGCGTTATCACGCTGGCATCTCGCGCTTGCCCTCGCGGCAGGTGCGATCACAGGCGTGGTCACTTCTCGCTCTGGCCGAATCCTGGCACTCAAAGGAGACACTTACAAAGACAAGGTCGCAAAGACTGAATTCACCGAGGACGAAGACGGCAACGTCTCTGAAACGCGGATCCTGACTGATCGTTTCGTGCCCATCATCCGGGCGTGGGACATGACGCCAGGCTCCGAATCTTTCGGACGTGTCATCACCATCAGCTCATCAGCAGACGCATCGCCGGAACTGAATCACCCGGTTGCTGCGACTCCTCCAACCCCAGCACCTACCGAGTTGTTTGAATCCGGCCGGCTCCTGTTCACACAGTCGGTAAAGCATCTTGTTGAAGAACGGCTTCTCGACGCGATCCCCTACCTCGACCGGCATTTCGCTGGTGATTGGGGCGAACTGGGCGAAGATGACTGGAACAGCAATCAACGAGCGCTAAAGACAGGCGACCGTCTGATCTCTTGCTACGACATCAGCGCCGGCGACGAGACCCGGCTCTGGATCATCACCGACAGGAACCGAGGTGCAACGACCGTGTTGCTGCCCTCCGACTACTGAAACTCACTCTGTTTTCATCACCAATCCAGCCAAACCCGCAGGGTATTCACCATACCCATCGGGTGTCGTGCATGCCCTGTTTCATCCTCGACGGAGAAACATCATGAACGACCTCACACAAGCTCCTGCCTCTTCCGAAAGCCTCACTATTAGCCTGACCGCGTTTATCGAAGAGTTCGGTGACGAGCTGCTTGAATCGCTCAACAGTTCGAACCCTCCGGTTTACGCCGGCAACGCTAACGCAGCTCGTCAGCGAGTGATGGACCAACTGCAACGTAAGCCCTTCAAGGCTCAAGCTGAAGTCGTCCAAGCAATCGCCGCGCTCCTGCTCGATCGCGATGAGCAGGCCGGCATCATCAACGCTGAAATGGGTACTGGCAAAACCATGATGGCCATCGCCGTGGCGGCAGTGATGCACGCCGCCGGGTATCGTCGAACCATGGTTATTTCGCCACCGCACCTGGTCTACAAGTGGCGCCGGGAAATCCTCGAAACCATCCCGGATGCTCGCGTCTGGGTGCTGAACGGACCCGATACCCTGATGAAGTTGCTCAAACTGCGGGAGCAGCTGGATCTACCTCACGACGGGCGACAAGAGTTCTTCATTCTCGGCCGAGTCCGGATGCGGATGGGCTTTCACTGGCGGCTGGCATGTTGGCAACGACGTGCCGGCGCAGGTCGAATACTTGCCGGATGTCCGGACTGCGGCCGAGTGCTGGAGGATCAAGAGGGCAATCTGGTCACGATCGAAGAGTTTCAGCGAGAAGAACGCCGCCGGCGCTGCTCCCGCTGTGACGCTTCACTCTGGACCTTGATGCGCCCAGGCAAAACCGATGGCGGTACTCGACGCTCAACCATACTCAAATCGATGTGCCGCATACCAACGATCGGCCCCGTGCGCGCAGAACGGCTGCTCAACGACTTCGGCGAGGATTTTCTCGCCTCAATGCTGGTGGACAACGTATCGGAGTTCATCAACCTAATGGGCTCCGACGGTAATTTCATCTTCAACGATCGCCAAGCAAAGCGCATGGAGCGTGCGATGGCGAACATCGAGTTCGGCTTCGGCGAAGGCGGTTATCAACCCACTGAGTTCATCAAGCGATATCTGCCCGATGGGTGCTTTGACCTGCTCGTGATTGACGAGGGACATGAGTACAAAAACAGTGGTTCGGCTCAAGGCCAGGCTATGGGAGTGCTGGCAGCCAAGGCCCGCAAAACCTTGCTGCTGACAGGCACCCTTATGGGCGGCTATGCGGACGATCTGTTCTACCTCCTGTTCCGCGTTCTCACACGACGCCTGATCGAGGACGGCTACCAACCCAGCGCGCGCGGAAGCATGGCACCAGCGGCCATGTCCTTCATGCGCGATCACGGAGTCCTGAAAGACATTTACACCGAACGCGATGGCGACTCACACAAGACGGCGAAAGGTAAAAAGCTGTCGGTACGGACGGTAAAAGCGCCTGGCTTTGGACCGAAAGGCATCCATCGCTTCGTGCTCCCCTTCACCGTTTTCCTCAAACTCAAAGACATTGGCGGCAGCGTGCTGCCTGACTATGACGAGGAGTTCATCGACATCCCAATGGCACCTAATCAGGGCTCGGCCTACCAGAAACTCGCCACATCACTCACCGCTGAGCTGCGTCAGGCGCTAGCTCGCCGCGACACCACGCTCTTGGGGGTGGTGCTCAACGTGCTGCTGGCATGGCCCGACTGCTGCTTCCGTCCGGAGGTGGTCAAACACCCTCGATCCAAAGACACGCTGGCTTACGTGCCGTCGATCTTCGGGAATGAGGATTTAATGCCCAAGGAGCAAGCACTGCTGGATCTATGCCTGTCGGAAAAAGCCAACAACCGCAAGGTGCTGGCCTACTCCGTATACACCGGCGTACGAGACACCACTGCCAGACTCAGACGAGTATTGGAGTCAGCGGGCTTGAAGGTCGCTGTTCTTCGAGCCAGCGTCGACACCGCCAGGCGAGAAGACTGGATTCTCGATCAAGTTGATCGCGGTATCGACGTGCTGATCACAAACCCGGAGTTGGTAAAAACCGGGCTTGATCTGCTCGACTTTCCGACCATCGCTTTTCTGCAGACGGGGTACAACGTGTACACCCTGCAGCAGGCATCGCGACGGTCATGGAGAATCGGTCAGAAGCAGCGAGTGCGAGTGGTGTTCTTCGGCTATGCCGGGACATCGCAAATCACTTGTCTGCAGTTGATGGCCAGGAAGATTGCCGTGGCTCAGAGCACCTCGGGAGACGTGCCTGAATCGGGTCTCGACTCGTTGAACCAGGATGGGGATTCGGTTGAGATGGCGTTGGCCAGGCAGCTAATTGCTTTATGAACTCGTGCCACCTTCGGGTGGCTTTTTAAAGGAAAGAAGGTTTGTGCCTTGACCCGATAACGCGGGATGGCTCTAAAAGAAATCGTATGAACTACAGCCATATTAGCCCTGTACATCTTAAACAGATGATCGATATCAGATAGGAAAGCTGCAAGAATCAAAAACTAATATACCTACTCGAAGGTTGCCGCTATCACCAAGCCTTACGAGAGACTGTTAAGCAACCTTACGCCACGCAACGCAACGCAACGCATCTTGATAAAAAATGTCTGCTATTAAGCCATACCCAAACTAAATGCCCCGGCCATCATCGAGACCACTGCTCTTGCAGCTGTTTGGAGACATCGGAATCCATATTATACCAATATGCGTCGTTATTAGTTGAGTCAATAACAATAAGCACATCATTAGCATCCATCTTTTGCCACAAAAATTTGGCAGCAGATTCAGCATTTGAAGCGGAATTAACGTACCACAACGACTTTTCGAGCTTTGCCCACGGACCTAGCGTTTTGATTGCATCAATGACTCTTTGATAATGCTGACCAGGTGCATAAAGATCATAAGAGATGAAAAGATTATTTGCCACTTTGCAGTCCTTTATACGGATGACTAAAGCCAGTCAGCAGATATGATAGTTTAAGTTCGGATCTTCGGTATAAATTTTGGCTGTTCTTGACCGCACTTCTAAAGACCGCGCGTGCGCATTAGTACTGCATTTCAGCCTAACCGTCAAGCAGACCTTCACGCCACGCTTGGTCTTTCTGGATTTCGAGCCTGAAGGACTGTGTTTTGAGACTTGAATTCAGGGTTTAGGCAGCGGGTATCCAGTTGTGTTGACACAGATAATAAATTTATGCGGAAACCCTATCGGAGCTATGGCATTTAGCCATCGGATTTGCTACAAGATGTACATATCTTAATTCGATTGCGAAGGGAGGTGCAACTCAATGAGACCTAAATTAGAGTCAATTCACTTTCAGGGCTTTCAATCGCCTGCAATAGAAGCTGTGGTCAATTTTTCCGGGGCGCAAACCTCAATCATATACGGCTACAATGGCAGTGGCAAAACCACATTTTTAAAACTTATCCACGCCATCCTATCAAAAGATGAAACAATCCTCATTAAAGAATGTGTTAAACGAATAATAATTACATATGTAGACTCAGCAGCGAAAACACACCTAGTTATAATTGCGCCTGCCAACGATCTAATAGGGGGCCAAGGGATAAATGCAGTTTTATCCTATGACTGGAGCGAGTTTGATGCAAGCGAACTCGCTTCAACACGATCGCTGTCTATGGGAGTGGACAGAGGTACAACTATTCAAGCGGCTGCGGTCGAAAGTTCAGACATCTATCGCTTTCTGATTGGGCATAGCGACTTCAATCTTCCTCGCTCTGCAGCTCAAACAGTTTCTGAGCAACTCGCCTCATTTCTAACAAGACAAGCCACAGTAAGGACGCGTACAATTCATCGTGGAAGAAAAAATGAATTACAACTTGAGCGAGAGCACTCCTTCCTTAAGAGCATCAATACTACGAACATAGAGCTATTGCTTATAGAACGATATCGAATTGCTAGAGCGTATGCTTCTGAGCAGATACAAAATGCTCTTTTTGACACTTTAGCTGTTGCCATTGACTCCGGTTCGAGCACACCAACATCGCTTCAGCTGCCGGATGACTTGGGGGAGCAAATATCGGCAGGAAAGGAGCGTATAATTGAAGCGCTGCACGACGGACCAGAAAACAATTTTAAGAATCGTATTATAGGGATTCTAGAAGAAATGGAAGAAGGAGCTCCTTTGGCGGCTCCGAGCAATCCAATTCTAGCGCAATTAATCTGGAATATGATCAAAGAGCTCAAAGTAGAGAAACAACTATTAAACTCAATAAACATGTTCGTCGAAACTTTCACATATTTTTTAGGCGATGGAAAAAAACTGGAAATCGACAATAACGGTATAAACTTAGTCGTGCGAAAGGAGAGGCTTGGCATTGATTCCCTGTCTAGTGGAGAAAGACATCTTTTTACTTTTTTAGCCTTAGTAGTCATAGATGCGCGAGACCGGGACTTCCTGATCATTGATGAGCCGGAGATATCATTAAATGCTAACTGGCAGCGAAGCCTAGTTAAACTGTTAGAGGATTTAGCGCCTGAGACGCAAGTAATTCTGGCGTCCCACAGCCCAATCCTAGCCAAAGGTCAACCCTCTTCCCTAGTAGAACTTAAGCCTACGGAGATTCGTAATGAATGAAATCAGCCCGGGAATGGCTTTCTCTCCTGATGAATTGTTGAATCTTGCCATAATGACAAAAATACCGATACTAATCGTCGAAGGTATAGATGACGTTCCCATCTATGAACGATTATCCATCTCCGTAAATATCGATTGCGACGTTTATGCTTCAGGAAATATCGCCTGCAACACTGAAGGCTGTAATGGCGTATTGGACAGCATCAAGGAGATAAGAAGTTTCTCCCAAAACATTCCCGTTGAGAATTTTATAATTGGCATTATTGATCTCGACGTGAGGCCATACAGAAATGAGTTGCCGACTGATCCAGCTATATTTCCACTTCATTACTATTCTATTGAAAGCCACTACATCAACGCATCGTCCGTTGAATTTTTAGTTCCCCGATTTACTAACGCCACGAATCGCTTGATAAAAAGCGAGACTATTTATTCAATGTTTGACTCAATTTGCACAAAACTCTCTTTTCTATACTACGTTTCTCTAGAAGCACTAAAAAATTCTTGCGTTCAAGATTATCAAGGATCGATTGGATATTCGAAACCAATCAAAGCAATAGTCAATCAAGGTTTACATCTCAGCGTGCTAGAAAAGCGCGACCAACTAGACGCATTTGCAAGCAGCTTGGGTCTTTCATGCTCATTAGAAACCATTTTGAAAATATGTAAAGGGAAGTGGATAGGAGAAATTTTTTCCGACGCTCTTTATCAGTCAATTTCCGAATTGCCGGAAAACTGTTTGAAATCAAAAATACCTCAGTGCCAGTGCTGCGAAAATAACGAGCCGAATAAATGCATGTATAGAAAATCAGGTTTCTACAGTTCTGACCTGCTTATGAAGCACGCATATCAAAATACGGAGATTCAAGCCTTAAGCTATATAAAGAACAAAATTATCAATCTTGGACATTCAATCAAAGGCTAAACCATGATTTAGGTTGTATTTCGCTATAAACATCAGGGACTCCCCTGATCTCCAAATGGACCATCGTTAGCTGAAAAAACAGCATCAGAACAAAATTCTATTTCTTGCTGATCCCATACCGGCGGTCTGAGAGCCTGTCCCCCGCTATCATGCGAGGACGCCAATGAATCTGTCACGCCCCACTTCGACCACTCTTGCCCTCAGCCTTTGCTTCGTAGCATTGGCCTGGACACAGAGCTACGACCATTACCGATTAACGCAACTGAACACCAGTCTGGCTGAGACAGCCGGGAAGGAATCTCTCGACGTTATCCTGGATAGGCTTGACCAGTTCGACCACAGACTCGCTAACGCCGACAACAAATACGTCGTCAGCAACGACGACTTTCGTTCGGGTCAACAAACGCTGTCAAACCGATTGGATGCCATCCAAGATTTGACCGAGCAGGCTATGACCTCAGTCGAACAGTTAGAGCTTGATTCAGCTTCTGCAGAAGACCTGGCGACCCTTAAGGCCAGCGTCGACAGCTTAGCGAACCAGCTCAAAGACTTGCAAAGCCGCTCTACAAAGTCCGCCGCTACAAACCTGTCAACTCCCGCTCCCAGAGCACGCAAAAATGCCTCTGGCGCTTATGCCAGGCATACCCCCACGCCCCCACCATTCGAGCTGATCGGTATCGAGCATCGCGGCGGTCAGGAGTTTCTGGCTGTTGCTCCGCGTGGCAGCACCCAGTTGCACCAGATCAACCTGATTCGGCCCGGCGACTCAGTCATGGGCACGAGATGGAAGCTCAGTTCGTTGGAAGGTACGTCGGCGAAATTTGACGTTGCGGGCACTTCACAAACTGTTGCGCTCGCACCCTAGGAGTCTCGAATGTTCCCCTTCAAGAACCGCAATTGCGGGCCTTTGCCTCCTAATGCCGGCGTCGCTGCTGGATGTCTGCTCGGCGCTCTCCTCTCCCCGCCTCTGCTGGCAGCAACCGACGATGCAAAACAGTCGATTACTCGTGAAAGTGTTGAAACGCAATCTTCCAATGAAAGCGGCCGATCCGTGATGGCCCGCGGGTGGGGCCTAAGCCCTCAAGAATGGGCTCGGTACGAACTGGTCATGAAAGGTCCACGCGGCATCTACTCGCCGGGGCTCGACCCTCTGACCGCCTTGGGAATTGAAGCCGAATCCGCAGAGGAGCGGCAGCGATTCGCCGAGCTTCAAGTCCAGGCTGAACGCCGTCGAGTTGATAAGGAACTTGCTTATCAACGAGCTTACGATCAGGCCTTCGCGCGGATTTATCCGGATGAGAAGGTCATTCAGCTCACTACCCCGCAGTCGTCGCCCGCTACTCGCCGAGCAGTGATGAAAAGCGATGGACGATTGGCCGTGTTCGTTGAGGAAGACTGCACGTCGTGTATCGCTCAGGTCCAGAACCTCCAAGAGAAGAAGCTGGCCTTCGACCTGTACTTCGTCGGAGGTCAGAGCGATGACGAACGCATTCGTCGCTGGGCGATTTTGGCGGGTATCGATCCCACAAGCGTCCACAACCGCAAGATCACGCTGAATCACGATAATGGCCGATGGCTGGACCTTCGGCTGGGTGGAAATTTACCGGCGCTGGTCCGTGAGGTGAATGGAAAGTGGCAGCGCCAATAAGGCATGTAGTGCTAATCGGCATGCTGCTAAGTTCCGTCGCCTTGGTCCAGTCCGCAGAAATTCCACCACCGGCATATCAGATGATCGGAATTCCCGAGGGTGTTCCCTCGGAGGTGCTGTATTCCATCGCCTTACAGGAAAGCGGTACGAGGCTGCGTGATCGCATAGTCCCATGGCCTTGGACGTTAAACGTTGCCGGTACTGGCTATCGTTTTGCCAATCGCAGCGACGCTTGCCAAGCTTTACTGGCCGCTATCGCCAGCGTTGGCCCTGCGCATGTCGACGTAGGACTTGGCCAGACCAACATGCGCGCCAACGGACACCGCTACGCCAGTCCATGCGAGGGTCTGGACCCGCACAAAAACCTGCAGGTCACGGCCCAAATCTTGGCTGAACACAAGACTAAAGCAGGGACCTGGATAGCAGCAGCCGGGCGATATCACCGTCCCGCCGGCGGCGCACCCGCTGCCCGCTATCGGCGCTCGTTCACCGAACACCTCCGCCGTGTGACCGGCATCAAATTAGCGTTGGAGACGCCATGAATAATCCCATCAATTTCGCGCTACTGCCATGCCTAGCTTTTTCAAGTTTGTGCACGGCCGATGCGTTGATCGTGATCGAAGACCGAGGTGGCGTGTCCGCGCTGCCCTACTACCAGGATCTAGCGCCTGAGCCCTCTGAGCAGCAAGCGCTGTCGCAGAACATTGGCGTTCGAGGAACAGGCGCGTTTCCAGTGAGCTCCGACCAGCTCACACCGGGCGAGGTCCAAGGTCGAGTGATCAATGCGCCGGGACTTCAACCGCTGTTCGTCGTAGGCGATGACGAGCGCTCTAAATCTTGGCTCATCCAGCGCCGAGAGCAACTGCAGCAGATGCAAGCCGTCGGGGTGGTCGTCAACGTGGCGAGCGCGGAACGCTTTGAAGAGGTCCGTCGTTGGGCAGAGGATCTTGAGGTGGTACCAGCACTTGGGGACGATCTGGCAATCAGGCTCGGTATTAGCCACTATCCGCTGCTCATTACCGCCACCACTATCCAACAGTAGGCGGAGCGAGAACGTGGCCAGTACCTACACCATTGATTCCTTGCTTCGTCCGGCGGTCGAGCTCAACACAGTATTCGTCTGCTTCGCGGCGGCGCTGTTGTGCATATTCGCCCCATGGGTATTCGCGCTGTCTCCGTTGTTCGGCGCTGTGACTGCGCTCGCCTATCTTGGGCTCGGCTATATACGGCTGAGTCAGGCGTTGGTGGTGCTGCGGTATCGACGCAACATCCGTCGCCTCCCGCGCTACACGATGACCAGCAAAGACATGCCCGTCAGCAACGAACGCCTATTCATCGGCAAGGGGTTTCGCTGGACGCAGAAACACACTCAAAGGTTGATGGACACCTACCTGCCCAGGTACGCCAGTTATGTTGAGCCCACTGCATCCTACAGACGCGCTCGGCGTATCGAGGAGCGGTTAGAGTTTGCGCCCTTCCCTCTCAAGCTCATTGCTCGGGCGACCGCTTGGGATATACCGCTCAACCCAATGCGCCCATTACCACCGGTGGGCGGATTGCCCCGTCTTCACGGGATCGAGCCTCACGAAGGAGACGTCAGCCTGCCCCTGGGCGAGCGTGTCGGCCACAGCTTGGTACTGGGCACGACCCGAGTGGGCAAAACCCGCCTGGCAGAGTTGTTTATCACCCAAGACATCCGGCGCCTTCGGGGGATAGATCGAGAGGTAGTCATCGTCTTTGACCCGAAGGGTGATGCGGACCTGCTCAAACGCATGTACATCGAATGCAAGCGTGCCGGCAGGCTTGATGAGTTCTACGTTTTCCATCTCGGATGGCCTGACCATTCGGCGCGCTACAACGCTGTCGGGCGATTTGGTCGGATCTCCGAAGTGGCAACCCGAATTGCCGGCCAGCTTTCCGGCGAAGGCAACTCAGCAGCCTTTCGAGAATTTGCCTGGCGGTTCGTCAACATCATCGCCCGCGCGTTAGTCGCACTCGGACGCCGACCTGATTATGAGCAGATCCTGCAGCACGTCATCAACATCGACGCGCTGTTCATCGAGTACACCCAGAAATACTTTGCCGAGCATGACCCTAAAGCGTGGGAAATCATCGTCGCGCTGGAAGGCAAGATTGATCGCAAGAACCTGAGCTTTGCAATGAAGGACCGGCCGCTGCGTGTGATTGCCATCGACCAATACCTCACGCAGAAGCGCATCACGGACCCCGTGCTGGACGGGCTGCGTTCTGCCGTGCGCTATGACAAGACCTACTTCGACAAGATCGTTGCCAGCCTGCTACCACTCCTGGAGAAGTTGACGACCGGACGCATCGCCGAGCTGCTATCTCCGGATTACATGGATCTTGAAGATCCCCGCCCGATCTTCGACTGGATGCAGGTGATTCGCAAACGAGCGGTGGTCTACATCGGCCTCGACGCCCTGTCCGACACCGAGGTCGCTGCGGCAGTAGGGAATTCCATGTTCAGCGACCTGGTGTCTGTCGCAGGCCACATCTACAAGTTTGGCATTGATGACGGCTTACCGGGTGCGCCCAGCGGCAAGGTGGCTATCAACGTACACGCCGACGAATTCAACGAGCTAATGGGTGAAGAGTTCATCCCGATGATCAACAAAGGCGGTGGTGCCGGGATGCAGGTGACTGCTTACACGCAAACCATGAGTGACATCGAAGCGAAGATCGGCAGCCGCGCGAAGGCCGGCCAAGTGATTGGTAACTTCAACAACCTTTTCATGCTCAGGGTGCGTGAAACCGCTACTGCCGAACTGCTCACCAATCAGTTACCCAAGGTTCAGGTCTTCACCAGCACGCCCGCAAGCAGCGCGAATGACGCTATCAACGGCAAGACCGCTTTTACCTCCAATACCCACGACCAGATTCAGAGCGTCAGCGTGCCAATGATCGAGCCAGCTCACGTCGTAGGGCTGCCCAAGGGTCAATGCTTCGCACTCATTGAGGGGGGCAACCTTTGGAAGATCCGCATGCCATTGCCGGCAAGTGACTCGGACGAGGTGATGCCCAAGGATCTGCAGGCAATCGCCGAAGGCATGCGCAAAGGAGCCGGAAGTAACAGTGGATGGTGGGAGGCGTCCGGTTATGAGGTTTTGAGCGAGTCGCTGCCGGATGAGTTATTGGACGATTTCAAACACCTCGCGGATAGCGAAGAAGCCCAATAAACATTCAGCCCTGAAGGAACACGGCCGTGGCAGATATCGCTCAGAAAGCAGAGCAGCAACAGGAGGGTCAGAAGACATTCCTGGGAATGTTGTTTTCCATGCCATTCCACTTCATCGGAGTGATGTTTGGATCTCTACTGGGCGCCATTCTGCTGGAGTGGTTGTGTCTGTATTTTCTGTGGCCGGAAGCCGGCTGGAAACATGCCCAGCAGATGTTCGAGTACGAGCTGGGTTGGCTGTCCCAAGATCTGCTTCAGAGTGTCATCGTCCGTGAGCCTGGCCGAACCGCTGCCTGGCTGGCCCAATCGGCATACGACTGGATCATGGTCAAATCCGGGCTGCAGGATTCTATTAACTCAATGACTCGATACGCCCGGAATACGCAGTTACAACCAGGTAGCTTTGACGTCCGGTACCAGCTTGGCTGGACGATGATCCACTCCCAGGATTACGGACTCTCGGCGCTCTACACCGTACTCACTTTTTGCGTCCGGATGGTGATCTTGACGCTCACGGTTCCACTGTTTTTGCTGGCAGCTTTTACCGGGGCGGTGGATGGCTTGGTTAGGCGGGACCTTCGTAAATTCGGATCGGGGCGGGAATCCAGCTACCTATATCACAAAGCGAGAGGGACGATGGTGCCGTTGGCGATTGTGCCATGGACTCTGTACTTGGCGATTCCAGTCAGTGTCAGTCCTTTGTTGATTTTGCTTCCGTGTGCGCTGCTGTTGGGGGTGTCGGTTTGCGTAACGGTTTCGAGTTTTAAGAAGTATCTGTAGGGGTTGGTCATGACCAGCCATATTTTAAGCTTAATGATCTGTTCAAAAAACAAGTCTCCACCGGCTAGGATCCGAGAATTTTACGTCTGGTGGCCATGCCGTTCGTCTTAAAGGTAGAGAAGCTGTCACAACGCAGCGGCTCTAGCAGGTACAAACCTTGGTCTGGCGAACGGGTAAGGCGGGAAAGTCTGTACGGCAGATCGAAAATCAGCTGCTACTATAAATTGGCCGCCGCCGCATCGCTGCTTGACCGAGCAGCTACAAAATCTCAGGATGCAACAGTACTGATCGCTGAATGGTTTAAGCGGCGCAAATCAGAGACATGTAGTACGCGCTAGAGCAGCAGTTGGATTACTAGGAACGATTTGCCTCTAAGTTGACAATGCCTGCCAGGAGATCGGCGATGTCTGAGGTCAAGGATCGTATCTTTGTATCAATTGGAGTTTCCAAACCTAACGGTGGGCTCGCCGAGCTTCCGGGTGCGATCACCGCCGCAGAGCGCATGGCCAAATGGGCAAGTGCTCATGATTACGAGACGGTACTGGTACACGACGAACTGTTCCCAGAAATCACGGTAGACATTCTTCGAAAAGAAATTTCGTCCGCGATTGAAAAAGTCACTAATAAATTAACGCTAGAGAGGTTGGTGATTTATTTTGCCGGCCATGGCGCAGCGTTGGCTGTAGGCGATCAATACTGGGTGCTGACCAAGTGGGATACTCGATCGACTGAAGCTATCAAAGTCTCATCCCTTCAACGCATGCTTGAATACTACGGACCCAAGCAAGTTGCAATAATTGGAGACGCCTGCCAGGAATTTTCTGCAAGGTTTATTGACCTTGTCGGAAGTCCGGTGCTCGATAAGCCGGGCGAGCTACAGCATCCGTATGAACTTGATCAATTTTTTGCAGTCGACGTCGGGCAGCAGGCTTTCATGATTAAAGCCAAGGACGACCAGAAGGATTTTTGCCTTTTCACCGAAGTTCTTCTTGATGCATTGGAAGGAGACGGTGAAGACACAAGCTATGAGGAAATTGATGGACTCCCTGTCGTCACAAGCCAGTCACTTGCGCGTTATTTGGAAAAAAATGTTGCGCTGGAAGCCACTAAGTACGGAGTTCGGATGGTCGCACGTCCACGGCCAGGGTTTTATACAGACAGAGCTTATCAATCACTAGTTAGTATGTTATCGACGCCCGAATTTCCGGACATTCTGAACACTTCTCTCGAGAGCGTAGCCAATAGTGAAAATCCGGAAAGCAGTATTCAACCCAGCACCTACAAACGCCATACCTATCCCGGTTGGGGAACATTAAAAAAGATCGAAATTGCTCCAATCCTTCCATCGTGGCGCTCTGTAAGTAAAGCTAACTTAAAGACCGAACCAGCAGCGAAAGCGTCTTTACCCTCCGTGAATGAGATTGATGATGCCCGTGAAGTTCGACGCATGACGCTCTTAGCTGATTTCGGCAATGACATCACGAGCAACCAACTAGACAAAGAGCGCGTGATCAGTGTCAACGGTGCCGATGTAGCTAACATCGAAACGTCATTCGGTCATGTAAAAACCATAAGCCAACCCAACTGTTTCGGTATAGCACTAGAGCCGGGGAGAGATAATTCATTTTCCTTTAGCGATACGCTTATAACTCTACAGGACGGAAGGATTATTCCTGTTTGCTCCATCCATGACTTTTCCGCAGTCGTTCATGTATATGATACGAACACTTTAAGTTTATTCCATCGACCTCTTGGCGCCAACGCCCGGGAAGATCGGGAAGCGGTTGAATTGCTGGCCCGAGCACAAGCAGGATTGCTGGACCTCAGAACGATGACCGATGCTGCATTAATGCTGCGGTATGGTACGCGCACCAACATCACTATAGGTTGCATCGCCGCGCAATTCTATGACGCTATTCGTGATGTGGACAGCCTAAGATCAATGGCTTGGTTTTACGCGAAGGCTGCTCAACCTGTACCTATAGATATCGCTCTCTACGGTTGCTGCGATATCAGTGAATCAGATGGCCGTCTATACGCTTATATACCCGCCGTCCTAGCACGCGAACCTCGAACGAGTGGGCCACGAGAGCAGCCTTTTACTTGTAAAGCAACGCAGGAAATTGAAAAGCATCCAATTGCCGGGCGAATCCCTTGGATGCGCCAAGCGTGGAGCGCGGTTGAAACAGCTGCCTATGACATCACTGCAGATAAGTGGCGTAAGGATGCACTAGCCGCTATGAGCTATTTGGCGCCTGGCAAGTTCACCACTATCAAGGGCGAAGGATATCAAGCCTTGCGCCAGCTCGCGCTGATTAGATAACTACGTCTAGAAATACCTATTCCATAACCAACCTGACCGGGAGAAAAAAAATGCGAATGATCCTTGTGCACGGTATCAGCCAAGAGGGGAAAAGTAAGGACATCATCTTAGAGTCATGGCTCAATAGTTTACGCGCGACCTATAGCAGGGCGAAAGCTGAAAATCCTCTTGAAAGGTTGTCGCGAATCGAGGCCGCATTTTACGGTGATAAGCTTGGCACCCTCAGTGCCGGCCAAGTGGAGAATCAAACTATACCAATGGGTGGCTCGCTAGCAATCGACAACTATCATGAGTTTGCAGAAGACGCGATTCGCGAAATAGCTTTGCGGAATGGCATAAGTGAAGTAAAAATTGAGCGAGAAGCGCTAATCGAAATTAGCCCTATGGGTTCAGGCGTTCATAAGGTGTGGATAAAGGCGGCTGCGCGGCTTATCGAGGAAGTGTCTCCATTCCACGGCGCCCTTGCGTTACGAGTTTTACGACAAGCTTATGCTTATCTCCGAGATCAGAATATACACAACGAAGTCAACACGCTAGTACGTCCATTGCTTGAGGACGATGAGCCAGCGATAATCTTATCGCATTCACTTGGGACAATTGTCGCCCTGAAGCTGCTGCGTGAATATGCTCAGAATGGAAAACCTCGCAACACCCCATTATTTTTGACGCTTGGCTCTCCACTTGGAATAGACAGTATTCGCAAAAACTTTTCGAAGCCGAGGGGCAAACCGAATAACGTCCAACGTTGGGTCAACGGGGCTGATCCTGATGACTTCATCGCTCTTCGCAATGCCCTCACAGACGAAACATTCGGCCCTGGCATTGAGAATTACTCAGATATTGATAACGGGGATGAAAATCCGCATTCTATTGTGCGCTATTTAAGCGACTCGCGCATCGCGAAGGCAATTGCCGACTCGATACCCTAGGATGGCTCACTTAGCGTTATTGATATTGGAACAGTGCCGTGGTGGGGCTCGGCTTGGGTCAACCCACCTGGCGCTAGTCAGCTTTTCACTACAGAACGTCTTTGCGAACGTCGTCGCTAATCCAGTGGCGAAATAAGTCCAGGTAAAACCCTGTGATATTTTTCCTGAACCGCCCTGACCACACCGACAGAGTTTGTATCGCCAGACATGATAGTCCCAAGCTGGAGCACCATGACATTCAGTCCATTGCAGTTCCTGACGGCGATCTCAATCAGTTCGACTGGGTAGCCCTCCGCATGGCGCCTTAAAGGATGAATACCACTGTGCACGAATGAGTTCAGGGCATGCCAATTCACTTCTTTGAAACTCAGCAGCATCCTTGATGCCTGGGCTGGCGATTTCTCAATCACCTGGCTGAGCATCGCTGAAAACATAGGCATTTTCTTGGCTGCATTTTCTGAGTAATGCGTTAGAGAAGATGAAGCGTTTCGACTTGCGATTCGGAGGCGGCGTAGAGCAGCCAAACACCTCGCGTGACGGCTTCATACTGTAATCGCATCATTGCAAGCGCGGACGTATAGCAGCCAGAACGGACCAGCAGGCGCAGGCTCAGGGCGTGCTCAAGAGCACAGCCGCAGGCGACGAGGGCCACCTCATGCCTGATATCTGGATAGGCCTCAACGGCGTCCAGCTTTAGCAAAATCTCAATGTGAAGCTCATCCGAGCTATCTAGCAAATCATCCATCATAAACTCCTAAGGGGTGAGGCAATTTCGTCCCTGATCATTCAAACCATTGGACTGGACGATCCACACGTCATCGACTCGAGCCTCAGTATCCTAAGCGCAGCTGGTATGCCCCAAAAGACAAATAGAGCGACACACTCTTCCGAACCCGATTTGCTCAAGAACCGTACAGTGCCCGAAAAAACCAAAGCATCCCAACAATGGATTTCCTGCGGTAAACCACACTCTCCTAACGGCAAGCTGATGGCATCACGAATCACCGAGCCTAGCCGTGAAACAGTCCCCCGCCGTAACATCCTTGCCCCTCCGCCTCTTACCTGTGGGCCTCATCGTTCTGATCGCAACCTGCACGCAGGTTCCTACGGGTAACGCGGCGACTGCATCAGAGCAAACCAATCTGGAAGTGATGATCCGCCAGTTGAACGCACTGGAGGACACAGCCCGCCGCAGCGCCAAAGTGGCCGACGAGCCAAGCAAGAGATTTTTCCTGGACTACCCACGTCTTGTCGGTGACATCGAGCGGATTCGCCACGGCCTTGAAAACTACTTGTCGCCCAACCGGGCACAGCCGCGCGATCCAGTGGAGATATCGGGCAGCTACACCACGGCTCAAACGGGTGATCCATGAGCATGTCGGGCGCGCAGTCCTCTGCGTTTCAAGCGGCCGCAGGATTCTCGGCTTCTGCCAGCTACGCGCTGTTCGCGGGCTTTGCGATCGCAGTCACTTTGCTCTGGGCGGCCTGGGCTGTCTACAGCTGCTACAGAGGCTGGGCGACCGGGAAGCTAGATCGCGTGATTGCAATGCCATCAGTGGTCCGTGCAGCGTTGCTTTGCCTGATCCTGGCCCTCTTTGTTCTTAGCTAATTACTGGAGTCACCAGATGCCTCGTAAGACGAAAATCCACGCTGTAGTCACAGGGGCCGTCGGCATACCGCAACTGGCCGCGGCCGGACTCCCACAGGCCCAAGCCCCCACCCGGGGTGAGGGCACCAATATCCTTCAAACGATCCAGAACTGGGGGTTTGATGGATTCATGCTCATAGGACTGATCATTTTGGGTGTCATGTTCCTGGGCGTTGCCTGGCACGCTTTCGGCGTCTATCACGAGATTCACGACAACAAGAAAAAATGGCGCGACCTCGGGGCAACCGCAACAGTTGGGGTCGGCATTTTGGGTGTGGGGATTTTCCTTGTAACCAAAGCCACGGCATCCTTTGAAGGGCTGACCATGGCGAACATTCTGGATGACGGCACATTGAGCTTCTTGCCGGTGCGCCTGAACAACCAGCCGGTCGTAGTCGGTGGCCTGACGGCTGATGAGATGTGGGCCACTGTCGCACTCAGCGCTGGGATAGGTTTTGTCCTGGGGTTTCCCATCGCGCTCCTCTTCGGCAACTGGGCGCTGATCATGGTAGGGGCGCTCGTAGGGGGCGCCCTTGGGCTGACCCTGGCGAGCCGCATCCTACGTCGGATGAAGCGTGGACGCCCGGAGACTTGGGTTTACCGTCAGTTTCAACTGAATGTCGCTCTGCATTTCCCGACACACAATCCATCCCGCCTTATCACACGCTCCGGTGCGTGGACCTGTCATCGCTCGGAGGGTGCATGAGCTATCGCAAAAAAGTCGACTCACAGCAGGCTCACATTTACAGCTTGCGGCTAATTATCGGTTTGCTAGTCCTGTTGGGGCTTTATATGGCTTATGGATGGCAGAGCGCGCCTAAGGATCTGACCATCCATGTACCACCAGACCTGCGCACCGGGAGCACACGCAAGTGGTGGGATATCCCGCCGGAATCAGTTTATTCCTTCAGCCTTTACATCTTTCAGCAGATGAACCGGTGGACGCTGGACGGCGAGACAGACTACGAGGACAACATCGCCCGGCTTGCCGGCTACCTGACACCCAGTTGCAGAACCTATCTGGAAAAGGATTTCGAGTTACGCCGTAACAGCGGCGAACTTAGAAGGCGGGAGCGCGGTGTTTCCGAGATTCCCGGGCGTGGCATCGACGACACATCTGAATTACGCATCGAACAACACAGCATCAATGAATGGACAGTCCGCCTCGACATGGTCGCGGATGAATACTACGGAGGAGAACGCGTTAAACGTGCGTTTGCCAGGTATCCGCTGAACATCCTTCGATCCGATGCCGACCCCGAAAAGAACCCGTTTGGCCTCACGTGGAACTGCTACAGCAGCACGCCCCAGCGCATTGAGGTCCCTGACTCACCTGTGACTGGAGGCAAGCAACTGTGAAGTCATTCATTTACGGCTTGTGCATGATCACCGGCCTTGCCGGATATGCCCAGGCGGTTGAGGTACAGCAATGGGAGCGTATTCCGATCGCCCTGCCCCTGGTCGTCGGAGAGGAACGTATCGTTTTCATTGACCAGAATATGCGCGTCGGCCTGCCACGCGCTTTGACCGGAAAGCTGCGGGTACAGAGCACGGGCGGAGCCATTTACTTACTGGCCAATGAGCCGATCGCCCCTACCCGGTTGCAGCTTCAAAACATGGCCTCAGGCGAGATCGTGTTGGTAGATATTGCAGCGAGTGCCAGCACACCCGAGAGGTCGACGCTTGAGCCCCTCAAAATCGTCATGGGAGAGCCGCGAAGCAACCGTTACGGTCAAGGCCGCACAGCTAAAAAGGCCAAAGCAGATCAGAAAGTAGACCGAGCAGAAGAGCAGGTCTCAAAAAACGATACCCCTTCATCGAAACGCGAAACCCCGGTTCCGGTGGTGATCACACGTTACGCAGCACAGATGCTTTATGCCCCGCTTCGGACCGTTGAGCCCGTGGCCGGAGTTTCCCAGGTCAACCTCAACCGTCGTCTCGACCTGACGACCTTGATCCCTACCCTGCCTATTAAGGCGTGGGCTTTGGGAGCCTGGCGAATGGAAGGCTACTGGGTGACGGCGGTAAAACTGCAGAACACCAGCGCTCAACACTTGATGCTCGACCCCAGAGATTTGATGGGTGACTTCACTGCCGCAACTTTTCAGCATCCTTATCTAGGCGCAAAAGGGGATGCGAGCGACACCACGATTGTCTATCTGGTCACGCGGGGACGCGGACTTGCAAAGTCGCTAGTGCCATCGACCATTGCCCGGATAGACCCGAAAGGAGGGAGCCGTGAAGAATAATCCGCTTCTGAAGTTTTTGGTCATCCCCTTTGTCATCCTGGCGGTCGTGCTGATGGTCAAGACACTTGGCTCCCCATCGGCAGACCAGTCACAAAGTGAAGGGACGCCATCGCTCACCAAAGACCAGGCTAAGAAGCTCGGCGTAGACGGTGATACCGCCAGCGACACCCTCCGAACGATGGTTGCAGAGAGTAAAGAACTCAAAATTCAGGTTCGAAACGCGCTTAGTGGGAATGACGAGCTGAAGCAGCAAAACCAGGATCTGCAAAAACGTCTGCAGAATTTCGACCAGACCGTGGACACCAGGCTGCAAAGTGCGCAAAACACGCTGAGACAGGAAGCACAGCAACAGAGCCAAGGTCTGATTGATGCGTTGAAGCAGCAGTACGAATCACTGGCTCAAACACAGAATCCCAATGATGCGTCTGGCACAGATCTACCGATTGGCTTTGGTGTACAGCCCGGCGACGGGCAAGGCTTTCAAGGGGCTGCTGATCTTGAGCTGATCTGGATCGAACCCCAGGACGCCACAGCGGTTGATGCCAACGGCAAAGCGATCCCGAGCGGCTCGAATCAAGTCGCCAATGGGTTCAATTTCCCGACGTCGTTTGGCGCGGCTATGGATCGCGGACAGAATGCGCTCAGCACCAGCGCCCAGCAGGTGGCGGGCGAAGGATCAGCGCAAGAAGCCCGCAAGCATGTGCGCAAGGTGTACACGCTCCCGCAAAACTCAACGCTCATGGGTTCTGTGTCCATGTCAGCGCTGATCGGCCGCATCCCCATTGATGGAACGGTCAACGACCCCTACCCCTTCAAAGTGTTGATTGGTCCGGAAAACCTGACTGCCAATGGCATTGACCTGCCCGACGTGGCAGGAGCCGTCGCCAGTGGGACAGCCTCCGGTGACTGGACGCTGTCATGCGTTCGCGGCCAGATCCAAAGCCTCACGTTTGTGTTCAACGACGGCACAGTGAGAACGCTGCCCGCCCCCGCCGAGGAACTGAACGGCAACCAGAGCTCGGGTCAGAACAGCGGAAGCCAGCAGACCATTCGAGGCGGGCTCGGATGGATTAGCGATCCCTACGGCATCCCTTGCATCAGCGGCGAACGCAAGAGTAACGCCTCTCAGTACATAGGCTCGCAGGTTCTTATCACTGCTGCCGGCGCGGGCGCTGCGTCACTGATCAAATCCGACGGCAACGGCACCTCTGTCATTGCTACCCCTGGTGGAACAGTCAGCACCACAGGAATCTCCGGCGCCGAGGCCATGGGCAAGATCATCGGCCAAGGCGTGAACGACATCTCCAGCTGGGTGAACAAGCTTTATGGTCAGGCCTTTGCCGCCGTGTACGTGCAGCCTGGGGCTAAGGTCGCCATCCATCTGGACCAGCAGCTCGCCATCGATTACGAGCTAAAAGGCCGCAAGGTCGACTACACCTCTGGAGTCGATGATGTTTCGACCAGTCTCGATTAATTGGAAGCAGAAGCTCAGTGTCAGCCTGATGTTGGCCGCGCTCGTCTCAGGATGTTCAACGACCAAGGATGAGCTGCTGCCTCATGGCGAAAACACCATGCTGGACGTTTGGGATCAGGGCACTTCAGGGACTGGTGGCAGCGCAAGCAACCGACAACTTCTCGACGCCCGATCGGCGTTGCGCAGACCGCTTGAGCAGGATCCAAGCACGTCGGCAGATGCAAATCGCACGTTTACCCGCACCTCGCAGAACGAGATCTACAGCCAGTTCAAGCGCCTGCCGAATCCTGATTTGGTGATGTACATCTTTCCCCATCTTACGGGCTCGGATCCGGCACCGGTACCGGGTTACACCACGGTATTTCCGCTCTACCAGCGTGTGCAGTACGCGATGCCTGGCGAACGGACGGAGGATTATTGATGGGGCTGTTTGGTAAATTGAAGGCAGGCAGAGATTCGGGTCGAGTGCTGCAGGACGGAGAGCCGAACATTGCCGACGACATGTCAGCATCTGTTCGCACATGTAGAAAAAGCGCTTCGCAGCAAGAGCAATTCGACGCGGCTGCTGCGCGTTATTTCGAGCGCCTCGCATCGCTCGGGATACCAGCACCTGAGGAAGTCAGCAACTCCAAACAGAAAGCGGCTACAGACGCCGACGTAAGCCGGCTGTACAGCGTCAATCCGTCATTCGTGGATCTGCTGCCATGGGTTGACTACCTCCACGAAGAGCAGGTCATGCTCCTCGAAGATGGTGTATCCCGTGCTGCCTTTTTCGAGCTGACGCCTATCGGCACCGAGGGTCGCGATCAGGAGTGGCTGCGCAAGGCCCGCGATGCGCTGGAGAACGCACTGCAGGATTCTTTTGACGAGTTGGAGACGTCGCCCTGGATCGTTCAGATGTATGCGCAGGACGAAACCAACTGGGACGATTACCTCCGCCAGTTGGAGGACTACATCCAGCCTAGCGCCAAAGGCACTGCGTTCACCGAGTTGTACTTGAAGCTGTTCAAGCAGCACCTCGAAGCCATCTCGAAGCCCGGCGGCCTTTTCGAAGACACCAAGGTCAGTCAGCTACCTTGGCGTGGGCAGCAACGGCGTGTACGTATCGTCGTCTACCGCCGCGCTAAAAGTGGCAGTGAAGTTCGCGGCCAAGCTCCTGCCGCGCACCTTAAGATCATCTGTGATCGACTCGTCGGAGCACTGGCGAACGCCGGCGTTAAAGCCAGGCAAATGGACGGGCAGGCGATTCGTCATTGGCTGGTCCATTGGTTCAATCCACGCCCAGATCACTTGGGGCCGACCGATGCTGATATTCGCCGCTTTTACGAACTCGTGTGCGAGCAGGCGCCGACATCCGAACACGGTGAGTTGCCGCTCGCTAGCGGTTCTGACTTTTCCCAAAACCTCTGCTATCGCGAGCCGGTGTCGGACGTGAAAACTGGCTTGTGGGGCTTCGACGGCATGCCTCATCGAGTGGTTATGCTCGATCGTCTTCGGGAGCCTCCAAAGACAGGCCATCTGACGGGAGAGACCCGCAAAGGCGGCGATGCCCTGAACGCGCTCTTCGACAAAATGCCGGAGGACACCATCCTCTGCATCACTTTGGTCATCACCCCCCAAGACACGCTCGAGGGTCACCTGGAGCAGCTCTCCCGCAAGGCGGTCGGTGACACTCAAGCGTCGATCCTCACCCGGGAAGACGTATCTACCGCCCGCCAACTTCTGGGCCGCAAGCACAAGCTGTATCGCGGGAGTGTCGCGTTCTACCTTCGAGGGCAGGATAAAGCAGAGCTTGACGAACGCAGCCTGCAGCTGAGTAATGCTCTGCTCGGCGCCGGCATGACGCCTGTAGAACCGCGTGACGAAGTCGCCCCGCTGAACAGCTACATCCGCTGGCTGCCAGGGAATTTCGACCCCAACCAGCGACGCGCACTCGACTGGTACACGCAGTTAATGTTCGTTCAGCACATCGCAAATCTGGCCCCGGTGTGGGGGCGCTCAACCGGGACCGGGCATCCTGGTCTGACGCTTTTCAATCGCGGCGGCGCGCCGTTGACCGTCGACCCGCTGAACAAACTCGACCGGCAGATGAACGCGCACCTGTTCGTTTTCGGCCCGACGGGCGCAGGCAAATCAGCCAGCTTGAACAACCTGGTCAATCAGTTGATCGCGGTTTACCGGCCGCGTCTGTTCATCGTCGAGGCCGGCAACAGCTTCGGGCTGACTGGCGACTTCGCCCAACGGCTGGGACTAAGTGTGAACCGCATCAGACTATCTCCCGGCTCCGGCGTGAGCCTGGCTCCTTTCGCAGACGCAGCGCGGCTGGTGAGATCACCTGAGCTCGTGAAGATCCTGGATGCTGAAGATCTGGAGTCATCGGACGCGCATCTGAGCAGCCAGGAAGATGATCAACGAGACATCCTCGGCGAGCTCGAGATCGTCGCTCGGCTGATGATCACCGGTGGAGAGGAGAAGGAAGATGCGCGCCTTACACGGGCTGACCGCAGCGCGATCCGCCATTGCATTCTTGACGCTGCGAAGAGCTGTGTAGCTGACAACCGAGTCGTTTTAACTCAGGACATTCGCAACTCGCTGCGCGCTGCCGGCATGCAAGAAGGCATGCCCGAGCCACGACGCAACCGGATGCTTGAAATGGCCGAAGCCATGGACATGTTCTGCATGGGCGCGGACGGAGAAATGTTCAACCGCGAAGGGACGCCGTGGCCTGAGTCTGATCTCACCATTGTCGATCTGGCCACCTACTCCCGCGAGGGCTACAACGCGCAGTTGTCGATCGCCTATATCTCGCTGCTGAACACGGTGAACAACATCGCCGAGCGGGATCAGTTCAAGGGACGGCCGATCGTCAAACTGACGGACGAAGGCCACATCATCACCAAGAATCCGCTGCTTTCCCCCTACGCGGTGAAGATCACCAAGATGTGGCGAAAGCTCGGCGCCTGGTTCTGGCTCGCCACACAGAACGTCGACGACTTGCCACCTGCAGCGGCGCCGATGCTGAACATGATTGAGTGGTGGATCTGCCTGAATATGCCTCCGGACGAGGTAGAGAAAATCTCGAGGTTCCGAGAGCTCACCCCTTCCCAGAAAGCACTGATGCTTTCCGCGCGCAAGGAAAGCGGCAAGTACACCGAAGGCGTCATTCTTTCGAAAAGCATGGAAATGCTGTTCCGCGCAGTCCCGCCAAGCCTCTACCTGGCGCTGGCCATGACCGAACCGGAAGAGAAAAAGCAGCGCTACGACATCATGCAGGCAACCGGCGTCGATGAGCTTGGCGCGGCTATTCAGGTCGCTGCTGACCTCGATCGGTTGCGCGGGATCGAGCCACACATCATCACATTTCCTGACCAAAATACGGCCCTGGAGCGACCGGAATGAGAACACTTGATAGCCTGACCCAGAACCTGATTGAGAGTCTGACTCAGCTGCTTCAAATCCCCGAAGCGGACGCTTTGGAGTGTCTGAAGGTCTGTGCGCCGGTTTTGATTGAGCAGTTGCAACAGGTGCGCGTTAGGGCCGTGGATCGGCGGGATATTGAATTTCAGTTGCGTACCACTCTTGAGGATTGGTTGAGACAGCATCCGCAGCCGGAGATAGCTGAGCAAGACTTGATTAAGGCATTGCGAACAAACGCATTCATCAATTCCTGGGTTGCGCCTCAATATTCAGAACCGTCTGTTTGAGTTGCCAGCGTGTCAAGTAAAGATCGGGGGACTAGGACAGGCATAAATCGGCCGATTCTGTTGAAAAAGTCGAAAGCGGGTCTCACTAGAAAAGTAAGCGCACGAGATTGAAATCTTGAATTGCCGCACAGGTATTCGGACACAGATTTCACATAGCAACACGCAAAACAGGCGCCTTGACCAATCAGATTCCTGGCAACCTGAAACGCCCGACTTTTTCACTAGAATCGGCCAGAAGCGGGCATTCGCGCGCAATGAGCCGCATATGTCTTTGAGAGACGAGTCCCGCCGTGTGCGTTCAAACGAACGTACTGTGTTCAATAAAGTTCTGGGGGCGTAACTCAAGCCCAAATCAAATTTTTGGGAGTTTTCTAAAGGCGATGCCAAACTTGTTCCAGGTATTTATTGTGGCGACAGCCACGCTTAGATCGATTAACTGTTTGGCGTCGAAGTGAGCGCTCACTTCCTCATACAGCTCATCAGATATGTGCTGCTGATGAACGAGCGTAAGCGCTTCGGCCCAGGCAAGTGCTGCGCGCTCGCGGGCTGTAAAAAACGGCGTATCTCTCCAGGCAATTACTGCAGCGAGTCTGCGATCTGTCTCACCGGCAGCGCGTGCCTGGGCCGTATGCAGGTCAATGCAATAGGCACAGCGGTTGATTTGCGAGCTTTTCAGATTAACCAGATCCAGAAGCGTCCTGTCGATCGGCAAGGTTCTCAACGCCATTTCCATGGCCATGAGTGCCTTGATCGCGTCCGGTGAGTCTTTTTCGAAGTTTGCTCTGAGCGTCATAGCTATCTCCCATCTTTTAGCGTTAGAAGTTCCACCATAGCAATCATGGGCGTCGATTGGGCTTGGGTGCCCAATCGCCTGGTTATTAAGCCCTGATCAAACCAGAGCGGGCCTAATGTGCAGATCAGTAGTCCCAGAAGCCCGCAATCCAGCGAAAGGCGTCCCCATCGATGGCCACTCGCCCGATAGAGGGGAATGGCAGATGGGTAGCCACGAACACTTCACCGCTGGCTGCGGCTTCTCGAAGCAGGCGCACGCGCACGCTCTCCGCTTCTTGAGGATCATGCTCGAAACCGTTTTGCCAATCGGGATGCTCGAAGGCGACAGGAAAGAGCGCGTCACCTGCGAATGTCAGGCGCTCACCCTGTGAGGTGACATACACAATGGCGTGCCCTGGAGTGTGCCCACCGGTGAGTTTGACCACGACGCCTGGCGCGACCTCGTACTGGTCATCGAACGTGCGAACCCTGCTGCGATACACGTTGATGAATTCATTGGCGGTCGCCCGCAGCACGTCGGGTACGGGTGCGGGCATGGCGGTCAGGGTGAAATCCGGTGACTCCCAGAATGCAACCTCGGTGGCGGATACATGAACGCGGACGTCGGGGCTGAGCTGGCTCTTGACCTCGTCTACCAGCATCCCGCCGATATGGTCCATGTGCATGTGGGTGATGATCACGTCAGTGATCGACGCAAGATCGACACCCGCCGCCTTCAACCTTTTCGGAAATTGCCCGGCGCGCGGAAAACCGGGGAATTGCCCTCCCAGACCGGCATCCACGAGGATGACTTTGTCGCCGCTGCGCACCAGCAGCACGTTCAGTGCCCAATCGAAGGCGTCCGGTCCCAGAAACATGTCCTTGAACCAGGCGGCACGGGCGGCTGGATCAGCATTGGTAGACATGGTCTCGGTTGGTAGCGGAAGAACGCCATCGCTGATGACTAGGACATCGATGTCGCCGATACGCAGCGCATAGCGCGACGGCACGAGTTCCTCGAAGTCGGCGACGATGGGTGCCTGCCGGGAAGTTGCTAAATCAGGTGTTAGAGAAGTCAGATGACGCGTCATGGTTATTCGCCTGTTTATTCGAATGAAAAAGCCCGGCCATCGTTTCTCTGCTACCGAGAGATCCAGATCGCTTGAAATCCAGTGTGCAATGGGCAACGGGTGGGCGATACATACACAGGTATACAAATAATATCCCAAGGATTACTGGCGCCTGAGTGCGGCTCAGCTTATTGCGTCAACGCTTACTACGAGCGGCGTTCTGATCATCTGAGCGTTGCGCTTTTCATGAAATCTTACGGCCTCGATCTGAATGACGGGGAGCGGCTGTTATAACTGTTCCACGTTTGAAGGAGATGATCGGCGGACACAAGTTTGGGAATGTCAGATAGCTATCCTTTCTCGTTGTTGGTGAGTGGAATCACGTGAGAACATCCAGCGCACGGTGAATGAACCTGCACGCTTCAACGTGCAGGCCAGTTATAAACATTTAAACGAGCCTAGTCCCGGTCATGCCTAGCATGATCAGCAGTGAAACGATCACGCTGACTAAGGCGCCAATCCACCAAACGGTGTTGACCCTGATTCGGCTGATGCCGTGCGCCAGTAACACCACTCTGAGCCCGCTGACCAAGTGCGCCAATACAAAGAACACACCAATGGCGTAATGCGGCAGCAAGCGAATACTCCAGGGGCCATGAATCATGCCCACCGGATCGCCAGAGGCAAACGCCCACCCCGTATCAATGCCCGCGACAGTGCGCGCAAATATGAAGACGGCATTCATATGCCCAATCAGAAATACGGATAAGAACACTCCAGACCCAAGCTGAAAAATGCGCCACCTGTCGACGTTATGGGCACTCCAGCTCCAGGCCAACCTCAGCCCGCTGAACACCTGAAACAACAATGCAAGCACCAACACCGGCTCCACGAACGGGGCGCGATACACCTTGCGCCCTAATTCCATGACCTGCGTATGCGCCTCGGGGCTGATCAGCCCAAACAGGTGATTGAACAAATGGAATGACACGAAGGCGAGCACTACGGCGCCAGCCACGCCGTGAGCGACACGCAGCATTGGCATCTCACGAGGGGTGCGCCATTTCAAGTCGTGCGCTGGGCGCTTGAACGTCAGCAGAGCGCCCAACAGCAGCCAGCCAGCGACCCAGAGCCATTGATCGGGCACGGTGACACCCAACATCCACGTGTTGACCCCAATAAAACAATAAAGCGTCGGCGCTGCGACGATGAACAGCGCCAGCCTTTTCTCGCGAGTGGCCGTGGCCCGGTCATCCGTGGATCGGCTTTTTTTGCAGGCCAACGTCAGACCCATCGCCGGCACGGAAAAAACGCCCAACAGCAACAGGGCGGCCAGTAGCGTGCTGGAAAAGGATAACGGCGTCGCCAGCCCCTGATCATCAGTGACAAGGGCGTGGAACGCGTTGAGCAGAAAGGGGTATATCAAGGTGATGGCGATCGGTAACCAAATCCTCCATTGAACTTTGGACTCAGACCTCATGTGCACCAAGCCACCCCGACCTTCGGCATATTTTAATTCTTGCATTTCTCGATTCTCGACATGATGCATCGTTCGCTTACTATCATCGGTGGTCGGGAGTCGCTCGTCTGTGCATGACGCCATGCCGTAGCAACTCCCGGCAGGTCAAATGACCAATACTGCAGCCCCCGTCGTACGGCGCTCTTCGAGGTCACGATGCGCTGTAATCAATTGATCGAATGGGTAGATCCGTTCCGGTCCGACCTCGATCAGGCCAGACGTGATTGCGTCGAAAAGATCTGCCGAGGCGGCTTGCAGTTCAGACGCCGTACTGACGTAGACCGGCAGCACCGGCCACGTCAGCTTCAACGACCTTGGCGCCAGCAAGAACGGGTCAATCGAGGGAGGACTACCGGACGCCTTGCCAAAAATCACTAGGGTGCCTTTTGGACGCAGCACCGATAAAGAATCCGAGAAGGTGTCTTTGCCGACTGAATCGAACACCGCCTTCACCCCGCAGCCTGCCGTAAGTTCGAGCACCCGCTGCGCGAAATCTTCAGTCGTGTAGTTGATGACGTGCACGCAACCGGCAGCCTTCGCAACCGCGGCTTTTTCGGCCGATGAAACGGTGCCGATCACGCGAATGCCCAACGCCTTTGCCCACTGGCAGAAGATCTTGCCCACGCCACCTGCAGCGGCGTGGTAAACCACCGTGTCGCCGGGGAGTAACTCGATCACTTCCTTCAACAAGTAGCGCGCCGTCAGGCCCTTGAGAAAACTCGCGGCGGCTTGATGATCAGTGATCGTGCCGGGAATGAGCGCCACCCTGTCGGCGGGATAAATGCAATACGTGGCGTAGGCCCCGTGAATATCGTCGGAGTACACCACACGGTCACCGACTTTCAGGGAATGCACGCCGCTCCCCACCGCCTCGACGACGCCAGCGGCTTCATTGCCCAGCACAGCTGGAAAAGACGGCACAGGAAATGTACCGCGGCGATAGTAGACTTCGACGAAATTCAATCCGATCGCCGTATTACGCACGCGTATCTGACCGGGACCCGGCGAAGGTACTTCGATCGTTTCAAACTTCAAGACCTCCGGGGGACCGTATTCATGTATACGGGCAGCAAAAGCATTGAGGGTCATTTCATACTCCTTGGAAGGTGACCGCATGGACGATCGTCCAGACAATAATGCCCAGCGAACGCACATTGGCCATTGTGAGACTTTGCATTTTAAGTTTTATGAGGAGGGAGATCAGGCACTGTCCGAGCACGGACTGTACGACACTATTAAACAATCGATGTGTCATGGAAGTGTGCACCTCTTGTTATATCGCTGCCGTGAATAGGCGCAACTGTCGCGCACGACAGATTCATCATCCCCTACGTCGAACGCCACCCACGAAGTCCGCGCCATCGGACGCCATAGGACCGAGATCGATATGCGCGGATCTGGTCTGCATGGCGTCAAAGGAACGGAGTAAGCCTCCACGCCCGGACTCATATGCTGGCAGCGGCTTAGCGCCGCCATCTCTCGGAGTTGCCTGCAAAGCGCCTGAAGCGTCGCCCGGACTGAAGGAGGCGCTGAGCTCAACCGGCCTGGCGGTCCCTTCCACAGCCCAACTGGTAACTGCAAATGTTCCGCAGACAGTTGACGCGACCATGCTGACAATTAGAGGTAAAAATTTCATATTCGAGATCCTTGTAAAGTAAATACTCACAGGTCGCTGAATGCGCCGTTTCCAAAACAGTATCTATATCTTGGTAAGGTTGTTCACCCACCACTTAAGATCAAAGTTTCATGCCCGGGTGTCACCCGCTTATACCTTGGTATAAACAGCGATCGGTCAATTTAAAGAAAGTGAGCCCGCCCAGCATAGGTATTTAAAGCGCAAGCGCGTTAATGCTCGGAAACTGAAATAACAGAGACGGGTTGCCCGTACGTTCATTGTTCTGAGAACGTACACAGCCTGTCGCTTGAAAGTCCAATCATCTGCATCGGCTCAGTGACTAAGATGGCGCACGCATTCACAGCAACGGTCGCTCCCGCGCGTTGGAAAGCGCGCGTGCAGAAGCTGCGAAAAGTAGCGTCATGGTGCAGGCAACACTCAAGGACAGAATGCTGGCCATCGATGGCGACCGCGTCAAACCTCAGCAGGTGTTGCTGAACCTGATACTCGACCCATTTGAGGCGATGAATGAAGTCAGCAGCGATGCGCGGCACCTGGAAACTTCCACCTCATTGGAGGGGGTGACCTTATGTGCTGGTCCGGGTGAAGGACTCACGCACTGGGTTCGCGCTGGAATGCATCAACCGGATATTCGCGGCGTGTTACGCCACCAAATCCACGAAGCTGGGAATGGGGCTTTCGATCTGCCACTCCATCATTGGGGTTTGGGTGGACAACTGTCTGCTCAGCCCAATCAACCTCGGGGCGCCATCATCGAGCTCAGGCTCCCCGCAGTGGGCGTGCGCGATATCGCCGCTGCGCACGCGCGCTCGAATCCTGGCTACTTGCGCACTCACTAAGGAATCTTCACATGTACCCACGTATCGTCGTCGTTCTGGCCTTTTCTCTTTCCCTGGACTGTGCGGCGCAATTACAGGTCAGCTCACCGGTTCAGGCGTGTTCCCCATTAGTCGATACCCAGCTACGCGCAGGCAAATGGACCCAATATCCGGATGGCAAGCAGGGCTGCCGGAGCGCAGCGAGAGTCATCGCTTCCGACGGGAAGGGGATGAGCACGATCGCCTACGCAGCCGAAGGTGAGGATGGAATACCCAAGCGAGTGATGTTGGTGGCAGACGTGCTCTCGCCTGCGGATGCAGAGTGGGCCAGACGTGATTTGATCAAAGCGGCAAAGCGTTTGTCGATCAGGGTGCTAGGGCTATCGATGCCGCACTCGATCGATGAAGCGATCATGAAGGAGAAATACGCACGATTGTCTGTCGGCAGCGGGACCATCACCTTTGATCGCACAGATACGATTAAAGGCAGGTATCAGCTTACCCTCGTCATGGAATAACCCGCCTAATCGGCGCGAATGGATGCTCAGGCAGGCTTTAGCCAACGCAAGAATCCACCCTTCTTGATCGCCGTCGGCTTTTGCAGCAACAGCGAGTGACGAACGCCTTGGCGAAATAGCTGTAGCTTGTTGAGCTCGGCCTGCAGCTCGTTTCCGTGA
>Ga0247742_10000428_pt1 | contig 34950 bp, 27 predicted proteins | sample UWRJL208509C2_FD_180944 | JGI IMG/M metagenome (GOLD analysis project Ga0247742, IMG submission 180944) | Plant litter microbial communities from Arlington Agricultural Research Station in Wisconsin, United States - UWRJ-L208-509C-2 | ecosystem: Environmental > Terrestrial > Plant litter >...
TATAGGATCCCCTTTTGGAATTAGCAGGGGGATGAACCTTCATCTAAAGACCTTTTAGGCTACCAGCCACCTGTCAAATAACCCCACCTACGAGGTCTACAAACTGCTGCCAAGGGTGGATAATGTACTCTTCGTTTTCGTATTTGTGGGACACCCATCCAGTAGACGTGCCGACTGCGAGGATGGAGAGCCACGGTATCCAAAATGACTTGTATCTAGCTCAAGCGCGTAGGGGGGGAAGATTCGGAAGCAGGTGACCATTTGAAAAAGACCACAGGTTGGGCAGCCAGTGGCTCCTTCATTGAGTGAACAATCCAACATATAATTTGCACCAGAGATCAGATTTTTGAAGACACGGCTGTCCGGGGAGCCGTATTCAGTCATCGGAGCTGAAAGCCCAACTCGCTCGTCAATGTCGGGCCACTTGAGAAAGTGTTCTCGTAGTTGCGAAAGGATGTCGTTGTCTGATTCAGTAATTGTAAATAGCACCTTCTGCAATCGCGATGATTCCTGCAGTTTTGACCGCAGAGTCTGATCTAACTCGGGAAAGAAACACGACGATCTGGTCTTTTGGGTTAGGGGCCAGTGCTAACGAAGATAGGACCGTCTTTTATACAGTCGTGTATGTACCAGAACAAAGCAAGAGGTCGAACATATCCTTGTAATTTTGACGGTCGTAAAGCCCTCCACAACAATATTTTCCACAACCGATAACGCGAAGCATGCACACATCATCGGCTACAAACTGTGCAACGGTGAGTTTGAAATGTCTTTACTCGTACTGAGCGTTGTGCGACGACACTAAGAACCTCACCAGGCGCGCACTCGTGATCGCCAACGCCGAGAATCAGCAACAAGGAGATGGATAGCGAGGAGAGACTCCTTCCATGACCTCGAGCTCCGTGTTAGCTGACGCGGAGGATAACGAAGAACTCATTGTTGTCCCCCGAGTTATCCTGCCATGCTAGGGTCATCTGCCGACATCAAGGGACAAGCACATCTCAGAGTCATATGCGAGCTCGTTGGCCAAGATAAGTTTTGAAAATAAGTTAAGAAGAATTGAGTGGGACTATTGTATCGGCACTCGTTTGCCATGAAGTCCCCCGACTTCTTGCTCCCATTGTGATTCCGCACCCGGGTTTCAATAGTAAGACGAGATAAACGCTTTAGAATTCACTGGGGGACTAACTACGAGAGGAGGCCAGTATATATACCATCGCGTAGGTAGTCAGGTGATACAAGAGTCCAAACGAACCGAGACCGAGTCAGGAGAAAGGCGAGCCGGGCGTTGAAAGGAAAAGTAACGGTAACAGAAAGAGTAACGGAGAATAGGGACCGAATCCTTACAACTGCCGCATTCCTTTCTTTGTTTGTCAGTCTCAACGTCCCATCTCTTATCTTACGCTCGGTTCTCTTCCAGATTCGTGGTAATCTTGCCTCTCAAACCACCTTCCACCCGCTATGGTCACACGTTGATGCCGGCTGGGATCCATTCTCGCTCTTATCAAAGACGAAGCGAACGTCGTGAACGGTCACTCCCGCAAAGTCGGTCCTGCAACCATCGGAGACGGAACTCGCCACGACTGCAACGAAGAGTATGCGGTTGGGCAGCAACTGTCCACGATACCCATCCAATTCGTGGTCGACGGGCCACGTGGCGGACGCGGTCATCGTCGCCGCCGAACTGAGGTGCCTCAAGTGTTCGCCGGTAATTTGGTGCTCTACTTTTGTAGACGATGGCGCAGTAGGAAGGGGGGAGAGGTGTCAATGACGGGAGGATTGCATATATATTGCAGCGCATTTCAAGGTTGCCATCTACTGAACTTAGGGCTCTAACCTCTGGGGAGCCCAAGAATTCTACTGTATGTTCGGCCGTGGAAGCAAAAAGCAATATGACCACCTGATTCTGTACTACGAAATCGAGGGAATGGCAAATTCAGTTCTCTAACCTAGTCTCTTTTACAGAACTTAGGATCAACAAATGACAGTCGCCATATTATCGATGTTGCTGGCGGATGGGTTGTGGCCAAAGGTTCGACCACCTCCAGTATGCGTTGGAACAGTCCTCAACCGTGTCAGGATCTTTATATAACACTTTACTTCAACTCCGCATCCCTTTCCCGGCGACTACCGCTGCGCGTTCCCCACCTCAGCTGGGCATCGACTGTGCTGCTAAAAGGGAGCAAACATCTAGTTCAAATTTCACTGTCATAGGCGAAGGCCATTTCTCGCCCGGATGAGCTTCCCATCCGCGTCCATAACCGCCCTTGTCGACCGAACCAATGTGCGGATCTCAAACATCAATTCCTACCTACGACCGTGACCTTCCCTCCCCCTTTCTCGCCTACGACTCATCCAAGCGAACCAAACCACCTATGACGTGGAAATATGAGTGAAAGGACGCCTTTCCCTTCATCCGGGCCCAACAACGAATGGCGAAGAATCTGCTAGAGGGTCTATCATAGTTCAACTCTTAAAGAAGCTCAACGACCAGAAAACCAGGAATGATGAACTAATAGTATCGAGCATTGTGAAATGGGCCTTCCAATTGGTCGTCGTAGCTAAAGGCATAGTTATCGATACCTGATGAGCGGTTAAATAGTTTCCTGAAGGTTAATATCCTCAAGTAACGCTCAATCCAATACAGGTTTCAGTAGCTACTGAGAGTAATTGGAGAGTAATAAGCACCAGTCACACGCGAAAGTCCACGTCATTGCCTTGAGGAGAGGCCGCAGAGTGTGCGTTAGAAGTCGCAGGTACGCATCGAGAAGGAATGAGGGCATCAAATGAGTGCGAGAGGTGGAAGTGTTTGGTACGCGAAGAATCACGGAGTTCTTCGGAAATGTTCTTCGAGGCCTCAGGCTTCAGGTTTTACGGCAGAATCCAGGTATAGTCAAGTACCCTTTTTCCACAGCTAAAAAATCTCAACGCTTTTGGCAATAAAAGCATATGTCTGGGACAGGAGTGTCGCTTGATGGATTGGGATAATGAGTGACTGGAGATATTCGACTGTCTGACAGGAAATCACAAATTAGACACACAGAAAGATATCTGCAACGCTTCCTGTCGAACGTTTCCTCCTTCCATGATGGTGTCGTTTAGTCGAAAGTTAAGAACCGCCCTAGCTTTAGCGAAGATCTTGTATTTCGCCGGGATACCGATCAATACCACAGTATGCTGGGCAGGTAATGAGAAGAGAGAAAATATATTTGCCTCTTGTGATTAGAACGATAGCGAATGCGGTTCATGAATTGCATCTATGTCCTAGATTTAGGCGTCCGCCCCGTCGAATGCACAGCAGCAGAATTTTAGTTTGGAGCGCACGTAATTTAAAGATCTGTAATACTGAATGCAAGAACAAGGGTTCAGGGCTCTCTGAGAGTTTCAGGATACAGCAGCTGTGGAATCCGGCTTGAGGTTCCATGATCCAGTGGAAATGCGGAAGGTGATGGAGACTTACCAGCGGCGATCTATTAATAAACCGAATTGCCTTGCCGACTATATTCCGGGTCTGTCTCTTCCAAGAGAGAAGTTGTCCTCTACACGTCAAAAGCAAAGGATCTACCACTGTGGCCACCGTAACTCTCCTTTGGCTACTGGCTGTTGTGAACCTCGTACGAACCTCAGTGGATGCTTTCTGAACCAAATGGAAAAGCCCGTTGCCATGGTGCTTGCTTCTGCTCTATTTGATGATCATGACCGTGGATGACCTTCTCCCGAGTCCTGTGTCCTACGAAGCTTGCTGCTTCGTTCGCAAATACATCTGCTGTAAGAAGTACAGCTCTACTAGGACCCTGGTGAGGATACTAACGATGAGCTCCTCTAACGAAGAGAAACCTGTCAAGTTACTCGCACTGGGTAAACATCATAATGATATTACCTCACAGATATATTTTCTGACCAGTAACCTCTGAGCAGATGGCGGCGGCATTCGTGGACTTTCGGAGCTGCTTATCATCAAAGAACTTATGCACAAGATAATGGTCGACAAGAACAAGGAACTCAAGCGGGATGGCCAACCGCCCCTTAATCGTCTGCCAAAGCCATGTGATCACTTTGACTTGATTGGTGGTACCAGCACTGGAGGGTACGTTACTTGCTTCTGAACATGATACGCTCCAGCTAAATCTTACATGACAGGATAGTTGCTTTAATGCTTGGGCGGCTTCGGATGGATGTAGACGTGGCAATCAAACACTATGGCACCCTCGTAAAACAGGTCTTCTCTCATCCGAAGGGAAGATTAGGAGATGGAAAGTTCAAAGCGACAAAACTTGAAGTAGCAATCAAGTCTATTGTGAAGGAGATAACGGGTGACTCAGAATCACCGTTATTGGAACGAAATGAGTCTACAGGTTGTCGAACGTGAGTATATAAGACACTTTAAGATTTGTTTTGGTTTTACATCCTCACGTCAGCTTTGTCTGCGCCAAGAACGCTCATAACATGAACATTCCGATGTTGTTCAGGTCCTATGAATCTCACGAAACACATCCCCAATGTAAGATTTGGGAGGCCGCTCGAGCAACATCGGCCGCTCCGACGTTCTTCAAACGTATTGAGATTGGGAGGGCTCAGCCTTTCATCGATGGAGGCGTAGGCCGCAATAACCCCAGCTGGGCTGTACTTGATGAAGCCAACACCCTATTTGGTGCTCGTCCGATAGGGTGCCTGGTGAGCATTGGTACTGGGCAGGCCGAGGCTGTTGGAATCAGAAGACCTGGGTTCTTCCAGCAGATCGTACCAACAGACGTTGTCGATGCTCTGAGGGCTATCGCGACCGACTGTGAAGATACACATCAACACATGCTACTCCTCTTCGCACAATTGCCGAGAACATACTTTCGGCTGAATGTCGAACAAGGGATGCAGGGAATAAAGCTTTCGGAATGGGAAAGATTGAGCAAAGTGGAGGCTCATACAGCGCAATACCTGAGGAGGAAGGAGGTCGATGAAAAGCTAGCGCTATTGGGAAAAATAATCACAGCACCGAAAGCGCGGCTTACGATTCAACAGCTCGGTACGGAAGAACATCATTTATAGTCTGGAGAATGTCTAATTGTTGCCCCAGTATCCCCCAGGCCACCCGAATCAACTCAAGATATCCCAGAACGCAAGTTCTGTCCACCGCCGGTGGCCTCATTTATAGGTCGAAGGGATATCCTCGATAAGCTGTGCCAATATTTCGACTCAGAGAGCGCATCTCAGCGCATCTTTGTGCTGCATGGACTCGGCGGTGCGGGAAAGAGCCAACTTGCATTCAAATTTATTGAAGAATCCAAAGACAAACGGTATACCAATTGGTCGAATAAGGCATACGATGCTAACGATCTTATTTTTAAGCTTTTTCGATATCTTCTATGTCGACGCCACGAGCGAAGACACTATTCAAACGGATCTCGAGGCTATTGCCCCAGGGAATTCTAAGCGCACGGCGGAGGCGAGTCTGCGCTGGCTTGCGAGTCAGACCAGCCAAAATTGGCTCCTCGTCTTTGATAACGCAGACAATGTCGACCTGAAGCTGAAGCGATACTTTCCTTCCTGCTTCTCTGGAAATATTCTTATTACAACACGGAATCGAGAGCTTCGCCATTACACTGCTAAAGACGCAGATGCGGACGTTAAAGGGATGGATCTTGAAGACGCAAAGAATTTGCTGCTGGTCCAATCTCGGGCGGAAAATAATCGCGGAAATCAAGCGCTAGCTGAAACAATTGTCCAGGTAAATTGTTGCTTTTTATTTGGTTTTCAGTAAGTTCCATGCTGAAATATGATACAGGAACTCCATTGCTTTGCACTGGCTGTCGCGCAAGCTGGTGCCTTCATTCACTGCCACTCGTCTTTACAGGAGTATCGAGAACTCTACCGGCGTGAACGCAACAATTTATTGCAGAATGAGGAAACCCAAGGACAGGATCCGTACCAATTAGCTGTCTATTCAACATGGCGACTGAGCTACGAAAAACTCGACGAATCGGCAAGGACTTTTCTCCAAGTTTGCTCCTGCTTGCACCACGAAGGAATATCGGAGGAGATATTCGAAAGAGCGGCAGTGTCTCAACTAAATCTGGAGGACTCGGAACTGCAGGATGAAGTGGCGAAACTGTTGAACTTGCTCGGAAAGCAAGATACAGGCTGGAGTTCCTGGACGTTCCAGAAGGTCATAATGCGCCTTGGATCACACTCCCTCATTGAATATGATCATCAGAATCTCACCTATAGTATTCATCCACTGGTACATCACTGGAGCGGAACCACTATGGAAGGAAACCGACACGACATGCAGAAGCTCATACTCACTATCATTGGGCTATCATTTTCTTTGACATTCACCGACGAGGACCACAAATACCGACGTAAGCTGTTGAAACATACGACAAACTCCATAGCGTCACTCAGGCTGGAGGAGATCAATACATTAATTGGGGAGCATATAGCGGGGATCTATAACGAAGCAAGTCGCTTGAAGGAAATGGAGGCGCTCGAGGTGATGGTGATGGAGAAGAGGAAGCGGGTGCTGGGAGATGACCATCCTGACGCCCTCACAAGTATGATAAATCTTGCAGGTACATACTTGAGGCAGGGTCGCTGGGGTGAGGCAGAAGCACTCTTCCTTGTGGTGATCGAAAAGAGAAAGTTGGTGCTGGGAGACGACCATCCCGACACCCTCGAGGGCATGGGCTTTCTTGCCAGCACGTATTTGTCCCAGGGCCGCTGGGGTGACGCGGAGGTACTCGGCCTTGTGGCGTTGGAAAAGAAAAAATTGATGCTGGGAGATGACCATCCTGACACCATCATAAGCATGGGCGATCTTGCCAATGCCTACTTGTACCAGGGCCGCTGGAAGGAGGCGGAGGCACTCCAGATCGTGGTCATGGAGAAGAGGAAGCGGTTGCTGGGAGAGGACCACCCCCACACCCTTATAGCCATGGGAAGTCTTGCTTATATCTATAGAAACCAGGGACGCTTAGATGATGCGGAGGCGCTTGAGTTGATGGCAGTTGAGAAGATGAAGCGATTGCAGGGAGAGGACCATATTAATACCCTGATAGCCATGGGTAACCTTGCCTCCACGTACAGGCAGCAGGGTCGCTTTGAGGATGCGGAAGCGCTCGAGGAGTTGGTCTTGGAGAAGAGGAAGCGGCTGTTGGGTGATGACCATCCCGATACTCTAAGGGCTATGTCGAACCTGGCCATCACATACTGGAAACAGGGCCGCTGCAACGATGCAGAGATGTTTCAGGTGGTGACGATGGAGAAGACGAGGCAGGTGCTCGGAGATGACCATCCTCGGACCCTCGAAAACATGGCCAATCTTGCTGACACATATAGGGACCAGGGCCGCTTGAAGGACGCGGAGGCGCTCGGTGTGGAGGTAATCGAGAAAATGAAGCGGGTGCAAGGAAACGATCATCCTCACACCCTCAAGAGCATGTTGAGCCTCGCAGCCACATATAGGGACCTGGGCCGTTTGAACGATGCAGAGAGTCTTGAGGTGGCGGTTGAGGAAATTAGGAATCGCCGTGAGTGATTTCGAGGCTGGCAAGGCTTGTTATGAAACGCAGGGGAGCGGACCTGGGTCGTCTGATTAGATGTCATCGAGATTATATAAGTATCATGTACCATGTTTATGTACTCTTCGTTTCGTATTTGTGGGATGCCCTGCGAGGATGGAGAGCCACGACCCAGGTATCCAAATGGCTTGTGTCTGGCCCGAGCGCGTAGGGGTGGAAAGCCCATACATTGTGCATACCGACGTGGCTCATTCTTTGAGTGAACAATCTAACATAGTTACGACCGTATACGAATGTGGCTGGGTAACGATAGGTTAGTACCGTGAGGGCAGTCGCGTCGTTGGAAATGAGTTGATATCAACAGAAATGCACCCATGGAGAGGTGCAAACAGTCGGCAGCTAGGTCGATAGAGCAAATGTTTGCACTTGAAGTCCGAGCTTAGTTCCCGAAACTTGGAGTTCATGTCCAGATTATGGCCTGAGGCTTACAGAGTTGTACGACGAAGAGGTCTTGCGAGTTCTCAGCAAAGAGGACGGTCTACCAGAGAATGAATAATGCCAGTGGGTCATTCTTTCGAGGATTTCTTGACAGGTCGGAGTTCATAGTCGAACCCCATTTTACAGCGGTTTTCAAAAGGTTGGCACTGCCCAAAATAGAAAACACTTCACAACAGGACCTTAGATTAGGGTTAAGCTTTAAAATCGCTCATTCCGAGCGCATTTTCCGTATTCTTTCCTGTACCTGACACCCCTTAAGTCAAATCAAGGCTATCGTAACCAAATAGGGTGTATGAAATCTGCAGTTGGCATTGTGAGGTCTCAAGCCGCAGCTCAGCGCCCTTAACCCTTAAAAGGTGTTCGGAAACCAAATGAGGTCGCTGTTGATCATGGAACTATGCAAATTCATACGTGCGACGAGACTGGAAGTTTTCAGATTGGTTTCTTAGCCATAATGTGTCGGCAGCATGGCAGAGGGACCGAGACTAGCCGTAACCCCAGCATAGGGTCGAATTTGTGATATCTATTTTTATATCCAGCAGTGCCAACCTTTTTGAAAACCGCTGTAAACTCAGCGTCACCAGTCGGGGAACGCAAGGTTTCCTTGTAGTGAGACGTGCAACGTCGTCGTTTGTCCGGCTGGTCACCTTCAACTGGATCTTCACTCGTCCGACGTTCTTTGTGCATACATGCGTGACTTTTTCAAACTTTTGTCGTTCTCATTGTTGATTCTTTTCAAATTCGCGTTCCCGTGATCAGCTGGGGGCTGGCTTGCCTCTCGCTTGCCCAATATCTCGTCTCCGGTCTTGCAACCATCGGAGACGGGACTCGCCACGACTTGGCTCATGTGGGCCACTGCCTTGCATGGCATATACGAGTCCATTTTATTATGCATAATTTCTACTTTTTATTACAGCTGGTAGTTGTGTCCACTCGCCTGGAGTACGACTGCTCATCAATTGTACGCGGTCTGGGTGCAGGTCAATCGTCGCCTGGGTTCTTGTCATGGTGCTGATTGAACGTGCGCGCCTGGGTTCTTGTTGATAGAACACACAAGGTGTTCGCCGCGGTGCTTGTCGTATATGCCTGGGTGCTTGTTGAATGTACGAGCTTGGGTGTTCATCGCACACGGGTGTCAGTATGCCCTACGAAAATATTGGCATCCTGTACACACCTGCTAGATGCTCGCCAGCGTGTCATACATGCCTATCTGCGATGAACTATGCGTCGGCGCCTGTCACATCGCATGGCGTGGGGGATTGTCGATGTCGATTTTCGAACGGACGAGCAGTGTCGACATGTACGCATTGTTGGGTCATGGGGTCATCAATCGAGATGTCCATATCGAAAAACACACACTGTCCTGCCACAAGGAAACATCACTGAGCGCGAATGCACTCAATTTGTGTTCCTTGGGGCCTAGTGCATGCGCTGGCACAGAATGGGACGGAGGTGGCTAGGTTGGAGGATATCGCACAAGAGACGCCAGTTGATGGCGTCGTGTGACTGTCGCGTCGCGTGGTGGGTATCGCCTACCAATATCGTAAGGCATTTGGTAGACGAAGGAGCGTAGGCGAACGATAGAAGCTGAAGGGCATGTTATTTGCGCATTCGACGTGATTCAAATGCGAGCTTACCTATTGCGAGAAATCCCACCACCCCACCTTCAAGTTTCCCCAGCTTGGACCAGCCTAAATCCTAGCACAAGGGCTCGGGGAGCAACGACAAAGTGGCGCTGTTGGTGATGTGGCATTCTTGTAGGTCGTGTAAGTTAGTCAGGCCCTGCTAGTATGTCAGTATGAGCTTTTAGGAATGTTTAGACGACTAATACTTACATGTTCGGAGCGTTCAGCGATGGAGAGAGGGACTTGGGGGTAGTTGGTGGTTCAGACGCCACGGTCCGTGGCGTCCATGGCGATAGGACCCAAATATGGAAATCCCATCACTCGCGCACGGCATTTGCCGGCTTGTTAGATTGTTACATCCGAGTTTGGTGAGCCGGGTTCATAAAAGAACTTGGCTCATGTGGGCCACTGCCTAGCATGGCATATACGAGTCCATTTTACATATTGACACTGGCAAGAATAAATACAAACTATGCATAGCGGAGAAACATCATACATGTAATTGTCCAAATGTCACCATAAAAACTATCAGCACTCCTCAGACTTCAAAGCTTCATGAGTTGGAATCCCCTGTTCCAGACAATGCTACTTCTCATTGGGCGTCAGGTGGGCCGGGATCTGTCAGCGGGATAATTTGGTCCAGACAGTAGCTGCACCTGAAATGGGGGTAGGGGCTATCAGACGTTTTCGAGCATCGGAAAGAGGAGAAAAGCGTACAGGTGGACATGACAGTCTCCGGTCTGAGCCTAGGAAGCATATCAGCCAGAGCAGGTCGACATCGAGTGTGATATCAATTGATACCGCCCAAATATGCGACGTGTGTCCATTGCGCCCCTGTACAAATCTTGCGACAGATGCGAGCTGGTCTTTGCTGGCCCTGAGTGAGATGGCGCTCGTATCGAGGAGCAGGCGGAGAAAGAATGTCTTGCCTGTGCGGTTCTCGGTGCCGGGGTCATTCAAGCTTGAGAGTTGTCTACATACTCATCGAGGTCGTATACTAACCAAAGCGGCGCGCCATATCTACTTGCTGTTGCTGTAGCCCGCTACGAGCACTTGTCGCTATCCTACCACTTCTAGCAGTTCGCGTTCCCATCGTTCATACATACCTTGATTCTCATCGAAATTTTTGAATGTACGAGTACGCGCCTGACTTGACCTGTCTGGATTCTCGTCGTGGTGGTGTTCATAACTGGGCACTCATCATGTACGGGCGCTGGCACATTGTAAGCAGTTGCTAGCTCGCAGGCTCAATGACAACGTACTTGCTTTCCAAAATGTATCCACCCCGCGTAGGCAACGTCACATAGGATCAATGACGTCAAGTGGGAGGGTGCCGTCGGGCGTTGTATTTGTTATTGAGTGACAGGCTCTGTGCGCACTACTCGAGTATAGCACTGTTTTCATAAGAACATGTCATTTGGTGGCATGTAGATGAATCGATGAAGGAGCAGAGGCATCAAGGTTGGGAGATGATCGATGCAAGCTGAGGCCTGAGGAATGAACCAGTCAGTTTGCACATTCAACACAATGTAAATGTGACTTACAAGTACATTCTACCATCCCAGCCTCGAGTTTCACGGCCTGAACCAGCCTACATCCAAGTGCCAGCGCAAGTATGAGCACTTAGTAAGGAAATAGCACATGTCATTGACGATGTGGCATTACTGTGGTGTCATATGGTAGGTTTGCCATTATTTCGGTATGGGCGTGTAGTTGGATACGTTGAGCGAAGAGGTGAGCAATTGTTGGTGGTCAGAAGTGAACGGGCAGCCTGGCAGGTGACCAAATATGGACAATGGCATCACTCGCGTCCGGCGTTTGCCGGCTCGTTAGATTGTTACATCCGATTTTGGTGGGCCAGGTTCATAAAAGGACGAATCCTCATTTCAATCGGACTCGTAACTGCAACCCAGAATGCGTTGAGCAGCAACTGCCCGCCACGGTATCCATCCCACTCGCGGTCAACGGACCGTGTGGCGGACGTGGTCATCGTCTAGGCCGAACTGAAGTAACTCCAATGTCCGCTGGTGGTTTTGGTACTCATCCGTCTGCGTTTTTCTCCAGTAGACGGTGCCATCTGCCGGCGTATTAGGAAGGGAAGGGAGAAATACTGATAATGAGAGGGTTGCAAAGGTTGTGACCAGATGATACAGCAGGTCGTTCCAATGTACGATTCGCCCTACTCAATCGAGCTCGATTGTCATTATGCTTATATCAATCTCTATTCTCAACCATCCAAATCCCACCAGCTCTCTCAGCCAATTCTTCGCCAGGCCACTTATATCCACCTCCCAGACGTTATAAACCATGCGCATACAAGACACCGAAAGCTCGCTGCGCTGAGAGGAGGTACCAGCCATTTATCTCTCTATCGCATGCATTTACTAATATATATTGCAGGGAAATCCATGATTGCCTCTAATCTCCGCAAAACTTAAAAATTCTATGCTGCGAAAGCGAAGGCAATATAATACGCGATTCTGTACTACGAACTCAAGGGAACAGCAATCCAGTTTTCGACACGTTCTCTGCGTCAGAGGCTCAAGTCACGAGAAGCATGAAACCATCCCGGGCCACGTTATCGACAACGCTAGTCGAAGGTTCGACCACGTATGTGCCGGGGTAACCTTCAACCATATCAAGACTCCAACATGCCGCTGTACCTATATTTCACATCCCTTGCTCTGCGATTACCTCTGCTCGCTGTCCGCCTCAGCTGGACATCGTCTGTGCTGCTGAAACGGAGGAAATATCAAGTCCGAATGTCACTTTGATAAGCGAGGACCATTTCTCGCCAGGACGGCTCGCCCTCCACGTCCGTCAACCCCCCTCGTTGACTCCTACTCGAACATGACCGAGCCCATGTACGAACCTCCGACATCATTTCTCCCCTACGATCTCCCTTTCTCCACGGCCACGGTCCTTCCAAGCCAACCAAACCGCCTCTGAAGTTGGAAATGACGCCTGTCTATACCGAGGGCACACCAGGCGCGCCTCAGTGCCTGCCCCTTATCTGGGCCAACAACCAACGACAAAAAAATCCACCATCGCAGACCTACGAATCTCTTACTTCAGGCTTGAAGTTCCTGCTGAACTCGGACCCATCTGGATGGCCGCTCAAGAACCAGGAGACGGGTGGTGGTGGGATCAGACATCTGGTGTTGTTTGGGACGATTTGAAGAAATCGGAATTTTGAAGTTTTTATCTCGTTCAGTGCATGTTTTCACTTTATATTAGAGGCTCACTGACTAATTATTTTTGCCTAGCAGTATGTTGAGTTTCTTGCCCCACAGGTTGTTCCCTTCCTCTGGCGTACTTATGAAGTGACCATTTCGAAAGTCGGAGCATCTTGAGGAAGACGATGTTCTCATTCTTGTGGGCAAATACACTCACCAAGTGTCTGGCTTCGTCCAACTTCAACGTCCGGACGCCTGACTCTCCCCTTCAATTCCACTCGATATGGCGGCCTATATCTGATCCATCGCTCTATACGGTTCGCTTGATGGTCGATATCTCCGCTTTCGCGTACCCCTCCTCCGGCATTGTCTACGGTCTCTCTCCTCTACACTTCCCACCTCCTGACATCCGTGCCGAAGGTTGATGTTTGGCGCCCTCTATCAGCACTCACGTTGGTGGTTCTTCAATGAGCTGAGCATATAAACGAGCAAGTTATTTTCGGCAAGTCGAAATCGGTCCTTCACAATGGCTTGAACCAGTAAACGCCAATCAACACCAGTAACCTCCGGTTGGAATAGCCATCGAATTGATTATTGGCATGTCCAATGGCTGATAAAGCCTCACTTCTGGTCGATATGCAATGAGTCTCCTGTTCGCTGGTGGTTTGTCCGACCATACTACTGTTGGGCCCTGCATCAGAAAATGGAATTATGAGGATTGGAGTTGCGTGGCGGACCATGTTCTTTGGTATGTTTCGACTTACATTCACTCCATCATTGAACGTAATTCATATCTATTTCTTCATTGAGGCACAATTTAGTAGTCGGTGCTCTAACGCGATCACTACCTTCGCTACTTCGTCCTTTGACCCACCTTCACCAGCCGACCTGAATATGGAGATATATATCACCTGTCTCTGCAACCATCGCCGTTACTTCCCCGTCTCGAGCCACGACGAGTGCACCAAAGCTTTGCTCAATCCCACATCTCCTTCACTATTGCCATCACCATCGTCACTGTTGAACATGTGTTCATTGTGGCCCAGGAGAAATCAAAAGCCGCACATGCCGGGTTGGACGCCGTCAAGAACATCGCGATGCGGACGAGCTGGCGTCGACCATTGATGGTTTGGAATTTCCCTGGACTAGCGATTCGGTGGCATCACTCGCTGTGAATGGGTCTGAGAACCTGAATAGAGAACCTTCAGACCCTGTCGACGGGCGGGATCTCAGTGCCAATGCGTGGATGCTTGGTTTTATTGAGATTGATACGAAATGTTCTTTCTGCGCTCCGATGCTTCAATATTCAGCCTCGTTATCATCTGACTATAGGTACGTTGCAACGAAACCTCTTGTATGATCTCCTCTAATTTCAAAGGTGTAGTAGTTGGATAGTCTAATATGAGGTAGAGCTGCTAGTTAACTGTTCTCCCTTGTTCCATCTTTATCATGCCTAGTCGATGTTAAGTATATTCTCATAGTGAGCAGGCGCGTCTATTTAATACATGAAATTTCGATTCAAGTTTGAAAAGTGGTTGTTATATAAGACCGTGAACGATACAGAAGGCGCGACGCAAATAATTTTGAGAAGGAAATGTAAGGATGGAGATGACGCGCACAAGGCTACATGGGAGGCGCGTCTATGAAATCTACGAAGACAATATTCTCTTCTTCCATCCGGTCGGCAAGTGCAGTTGTGGAGACCCGTATCTCTTCACCAGGGCGGCGTAGACGTTTATTTCGATTTATCCAGAAGCTGACGCCAAAGACGAGCGTCAATCTGACGAGAATGATATCGTTATGGAGAATCGCATACCTTGCACATTCTTCCGACGCAGTTGAGGTTCTCATACCTGAGAGTATGAGTCGATCTGGGAGAGAGCATACCTCGTTAGCATATACTGCACCAAAAGTCAAGAATATATGTATTAGTGAACTGACGTATCAAATTTTAATCGAGTACAGATATTGACAACATTCCGGTTTGAATACTCCTGATTCATAGCTTTCTTACTGTTGCGGCCGAGACTATATCAGACGTTTGCTCGGCCCATCTACGAAATGTGGTCAGTGAGAAAGGACAGAATGGAGAAGGTATCTAAAAGAAATAACACGCACTCAGGGAATATGTTGGACCAGCCATCTCCATGACCCGTGGGTTGTACATCTTGTAAGCAGGTCGTGGTTATAAGTACCTCTGGTAATCCGATTGGCGATGCTGTAGACCCGAGTTGCTAAATGCTCCATCTCTGTTGGTCTGAGGGAAGGTGGATATCAGCGTTATAGAAATTGGAAGTCAGAAGTATACTTACTCTCGATGAGAAAGTAGATCCCACCTAGGTTGCTTTATTGGCTGAGAAGATGGTTGGCGACGAGAATTGTGACAGAATCGGGAAGAAAATGACGCACTCTGGTGGGCATAACATCCTCCATTGCTCACACCATTGGCATCGTTCACCGAATCTCGAACGCGATAGTTTCTTTTCCCGCCTTCCTTGAAGTCGCGGGCTCCAAATCGAACTTCTGCTCTGCGAATATATAGCGGTATGCGAAGTCGTGAACGAAGTTGGTCGCACAAACGCGTTCGTATATGCTGATTCAAGGTTCCGCCTGCCCTTGGTGTCAAGTGTCTATGAAAAGGTCCTCAGGTACAGGAAATTTCATAGCAGAATAACACCTACAATGGTGACGGTGCCTGACCTTGGCTGGAACTAACAGCAACCATTAACGAACTGGTCGTATAAGTTTCGTGGAGGATGGCCCGTGCGCATACATCGAGGTTGTGGATGTTCAGTGTTGAAAATACGAAGGAGAGGCCAGGCGAAGGACATGCAAGTTACGATAAGCGAAGTGGATGGAGGCGAGATGGCGGAGTAGGCTAGCCGGAGGTCGTTGAGGGGATAAACGTTGGGATTTGGAGTAATCGCGGCAGCTGGCTTGCTAAGTTTCGAAGGGCTTATTTGGGAATGGACTGGTGAGCAGGCGTTTGGCTTGGTACGAATGGAGGGGCGTGATTTCGAGAGAGTCTGATAGAACGATGTGTTTAGCCTGAAGCCGCATCTACGAGTAGGCAGGGACATACCTGATATCGAGCCATGAAGGCTTTAGCCAACAAGAGTTCTACAGAATCCAGCATTCCACAACGAGTGGGTAGCGTTGATAGTCTTTGGCGGCTCAGATAGTTCTATAAGAACGAGGACGAGGGCCAAAGACGCGAAAGAGGATAACGCAGAGTCAATGCAAGTCGTGATGTCAATGGACGGATGGAGGGGCGATGATTGCTATTGGGCAAGCACGTTTGAGTAGCGTTTCGCATGGAAAGGGAGTTGGTTTTTGGATCTAAGAGCTTCTGGGCGCCAGACGGTAGGCGAGTCGTGAAGAACGCACAGCTTGCCAGGCTATCATGCATGTCATGTCTAACAGAGATTCTTGGAGGCGAGAAACTTGAAGAGTCTGCGGTCCCGAAATGACGATTTCACGGCATCGTGCCGGATTCGCACGAATAATCTCGAGAATGACAGCAAGTACTTAAGCTTAAGAACGATTCCTTACGACTTAGGATTGTCGAATGGGCAGATATGACATATACAGAGCAGGGTCTCACTTATACGGCCTGAATATGTTTTGAAAATATTTCGTGTCTCAACAACAACCCAGGAAAGTTATCGAGAGTCAGTCTCGTCTCTTTAACGGCCTGACGCGTGGCTGTGCTCGGCACAGGGGGCTGTGATTAGCGCCCGTCTCGTATGATATGAGCACGGAATACGGCCAGAGATATGACCAGTGTCTCAAAGCTCTCCGCCCATATCATTCCAGCCGTTTATAATAGCGAGCTCATGCCAACTCCCTTAGCGTCTCGCGCTTGAACAGATATTAATTTGCTACAAAAACGGTCAGACGTGACTTATGATTGCACGCGAGCTTTTTTAGCAGTGATCATATGCATGTGTACTCACATCGCATGAAATCAGCAATGTGTGTTCTATTTAAACTCGCCTCATCTCTACATGAAACAGCGTCTTGTCAAAAGGCTAGTACAGAGTAGAACTGAGCGTTCATCGACACATACTGTACGTCCAGTCTCCATTCTCCATTCTCCAAGCGTCATGCTTTAATTTGCGTACTCAATTATGGTGGCACTGAAAATATACCGTGAGTGCAGGTTGACGGATTTGGCAAACGAACCTTGGGATCATATATCCGCACCCTGAACCTCTCTCGCCCAAGACACGGTCTCCTTTTCAGAAAGACTCAGTCACGAGCCTATTGGTAACTATTTAGTCGTAATAGAAGCAATTAGATGATGATATATGCGACGAAGACAATCTGCTTTCAGAAAAAAAGGTTGGGAAAGCCCTCGAGCGGCGTGATAAAGACGGTAGTATGTGAAGGAGACGTTCGGAGATAGAGCTAGGCCAAAACGTCCAGTGTTCGGCGGTAGGAATAAACAGAGGACCGCGATGGTCATTTTGAAGGAATCCAGCTAATTAAAACTTCCGTCAATCCGGAGCTCGTATTGGCAGGTAGGCAGGGACATACCTCTGGGCAACTTGAATGGATCAAAGCAGATTGCAGCGTTGAACGCAGAGGCGAAGGTTGGCATCGCAGGAACGAGGGTAATATTGACTTAATTATGGTTGGGCGGGCGCAAAAGACGACCCAGCTAAAGCAGGATGAAGGCCCATACCTCCAGCGGATTAAGCTGGGAGCCCACCAATTGATTGTTGAGGCAGCATTCATGATTCGAAGCTTGGGTCCGGTGAACCTTCGAGGGCTGGATGCTGGAAGAGTCTTGAATATTCGATATTTTGGAAGGCCGCTGCACAAGAGCATGGCTTCGTATGTTCGATTGTCATATGGTCATCAGGGACTTATGCAGATGGAAGAGTCCAACGCCAGCATTGACGATCAAGCAGACGTACCTAATATCACGATATGAATGAACTAGCGAGAACACACATAGAGTTAACTTTAACACAAGTACCGTTCAAACGTTTCCTCTTTTCATATTCATCTAGCTGAGTCGCTATGTGCAGAGCCGCCTTGGTTTATCAACTGACGCAACACCGAAGCAGAAGTTTAGCTTGGAGTGTCAGGTGGTTCTCCGTGAGTTCCAGAGTACGGGTTCCAGATTGATATGCGACGGTGTGGGGCGAATGAGGAGGTGGTTGAGAAAGCGCCGGTCTATTATAAGATGGAAGTCACAGGACTCACGCCCATGCCCGGGTCGAGGTTGTTTTTGACCATCACCTCGGTTTGGAAAAGGAATTGTCTGTCATTGCCGCTGTAACTCACCTCTGGCTATTTCTTGAAGTTCTGGACCTCGTGAAAACCTTACGTGGTTTTGGACTAAGATGGAACGACTGACTATGCTTCAAGGCGTCTGCGATGGTACTACTATGTAATGATCACGAGCGCGGTTCAGCTTCTCGAGATCTCCCGAGTCCTGTGTCCCACGAAGCTTTCTGGTCCCTTCTCCAATACATCTGCTGTAAGAACCACTGCTTTACTAGGACACTGGCGAGGATAAACTTACCGTGCGGAATGTACTGTTGTGGACGAGTGTTTGAAGGCTTTGTCCCATCAAGTTCATGTTTCGGGACATCGACTCCATTGCCCCTGCTTAACGATGAGCTCCTCCAACGAAGAGAAGCCTGTCAGGCTGCTTGCATTGGGTAAAGTCATAATGATTTACCCACTGGATAAAACTGCTGATTTGTAACCTCTGAGCAGATGGCGGCGGCATTCGCGGACTTTCCGAGCTGCTCATCATCAAAGAACTTATGCACAAGGTTATGGTCGACAAGAACAAGAAATTGAAGCAGGATGGCCAACCGCTCCTTACAACCATTCCAAAGCCTTGTGATCATTTTGACTTAATCGGTGGTACAAGTACTGGAGGGTGGGGCTACATGCTTCTCAATATATTATGATATAGCTGATTCTTATATTACAGGATAGTGGCCTTAATGCTTGGGCGGCTTCGGATGGACGCGGACACGGCAATAAAACACTATGGCACCCTAGTAAAACATGTTTTCTCTCATCCAAAAGGAAGGCTGGGAGATGGAAAGTTCAAAGCGACGAAACTTGAAATAGCCATCAAGTCTATTGTGAGAGAGGTAACTGGTGACTCAGAATCACCGTTATTGGAACGAAATGAGTCTACAGCTTGCCGAACGTGAGTGTATAAGCACCTCTAATATTTATTCAAGCGTTAGATCTCGCTTCAGCTTCGTCTGCGCCAAGAACGCCCACAACATGAACATTCCGATGTTATTCAGGTCCTACGAGTCTCACGAAACACATATTGAATGCAAGATTTGGGAGGCCGCTCGAGCGACATCTGCAGCTCCGACGTTCTTCAAACGTATTGAGATTGGGAGAGCGCAACCTTTCATCGATGGAGGCCTAGGCCGCAATAACCCCAGCTGGGCTGTACTCGATGAAGCCAACACCCAATTTGGCGCTCGTCCTATAGGGTGCCTGGTGAGCATTGGGACTGGGCAGGTCGAGGCTGGCGGCATCAGAAGACCTGGTTTCTTCCAGCAGATTGTACCGACAGACGTTGTTGATACTCTGAGGGCAATCGCAACCGACTGTGAAGATACGCACGAACACATGCTACTCCTCTTCGCGCAATTGCCGAGGACATACTTTCGGCTGAATGTCGAGCAAGGGATGCAGGGAATGAATCTTTCTGAATGGGAAAGATTGAGCAAAGTGGAGGCTCATACGGCGCAATATCTGAGGGGGAAGGAGGTCGATGAAAAACTGGCGCTGTTGGGAAAAATTATCACAGCACCGAAAGCGCGACTTACGATCTCGCAGCTCGGTATGGAAGAACCTCATTTGTGGTCTGGATAATATCTCATCATTTTCTCAGTTTCCCCCAGGCCACCCCAATCAACTCAAGATATCCCAGAACGCAAGCTCTGCCCGCCGCCGGTGGCCTCATTTATAGGTCGAAGGGACATCCTCGATAAGCTGCACAGATATTTCGACTCAGAGAGCGCATCTCAGCGCATCTTCGTATTGCATGGTCTCGGCGGTGCGGGCAAGAGCCAACTTGCATTCAAATTCATTGAAGAATCCAAGGACAAACGGTATGCCAATTAGTTAAATAAAATCACACAGCCAATTGCTAACGACCGTATTTTTAAGTTTCTTCGATATCTTCTACGTTGATTCCACGAGCGAAGACACTATTCAAACGGATCTCGAGGCCATAGCCCCAGGAAATGCCAAGCGAACAGTGGAGACGAGTCTGCGCTGGCTTGCGAGTCAGACCGACCGAAATTGGCTCCTCATCTTCGATAACGCAGACAATATCGACCTAAAGCTGAAGCAATACTTTCCTTCATGCTCCTCTGGAAATATTCTTATTACAACACGGAACCGGGAGCTTCGCCATTACACTGCCAAAGACGCGGATGCGGATGTTAAAGGGATGGATCTCGAAGACGCAAAAACTCTGCTGCTGGTTCAGTCTCGAGCGGAAAATAATGACGGAAATCAAGCGCTAGCGGAGACAGTTGTCCAGGTAAATTGTTTCTTTTTATCTGGTTTTTCAGTAAGTTTATGGCGACATATGATACAGGAACTCCATTGCTTTGCATTGGCTGTCGCACAAGCTGGTGCCTTTATTCACTGCCACTCGTCTTTACGCGACTATCGAGAACTCTACCGACATGAACGCGACAATTTGTTGCAGAACGAAGAAACTCAAGGACAGGATCCGTACCAATTAGCTGTCTATTCGACATGGAGACTGAGCTACGAAAAACTGGACGAATCGGCAAGGACTTTTCTCCAAATTTGCTCCTGCTTGCACCACGAAGGAATATCAGAGGAGATGTTCAAAAGAGCGGCAGTGTCTCAACTAAATCTGGAGGACTCGGAACTGCAGGATGAAGTGGCGAAGCTATTGAACCGGCTCGGAAAGCAAGATTCAGGCTGGAGTTCCTGGACGTTCCAGAAGGTCATAATGCGTCTTGGATCACACTCCCTCATTGAATATGATCACCAGAGCCGCACCTACGGCGTTCATCCACTGGTACACCACTGGAGCGGAACCACTATGGAAGGAAACCGGCACAGCATGCAGAAGCTCATACTCACTATTATTGGGCTATCATTTTCTTTGACACGCAGTGACGAGGACCACAAATACCGACGCAAGCTGTTGAAACATACGACGAACTCCATGGCCTCGCTTAAGCCGGAGGATATCAATCCATTAGTCGGGTCGCATATAGCAACGATCTATAACGAAGCAGGCCGCTTGAAGGAAATGGAGGCGCTCGAGGTGATGGTTATGGAGAAGAGGAAGCGGGTGCTAGGAGATGACCATCCTGACACCCTCACAAGTATGCGGTATCTTGCCGGCACGTACTTGCAGCAGGGGCGCTGGGGTGAGGCGGAGGCGCTCTACCTTGTGTTGGTGGAAAAGAGAATGTTGTTGCTGGGAGATGACGATCCCGACACCCTCGAGAGCATGGGGTTTCTTGCCAGCACGTATTGGTCCCAGGGCCGCTGGAGTGATGCGAAGGCGCTCTACCTCGTGGTGTTGGAAAAGAGAAAGTTGGTGCTGGGAGATGACCATCCTGACACCCTTAGGAGCATGGGGGATCTTGCCAACACGTACTTGTACCAGGGCCGCTGGAAGGAGGCACAGGCACTCCAGGTAGTGGCAATGAAAGGGAAGAAGCGATTGCTGGGAGAGGACCATCCTAGCACGCTCATATCCATGGGAAGTCTTGCTTATACATATAGAAACCTCGGCCGGTTAGATGATGCGGAGGAGCTTCAGCTGGTGGTATTGGAGAAGAGCAAGCGACTGCTGGGAGATGACCATCCTGATTCCCTCATAGCCATGGGTAACCTTGCTTCTACGTACAGGGAGCAGGGCCGCTTAGGGGATGCGGAAGTACTCGAGGTGTTGGTGTTGGAGAAGAGGAAGGGATTGCTGGGTGAGGAGCATCCTGATACTCTGAGGGCCATGTCGAACCTGGCAGCCACATACTGGAAACAGGGCTGCTTGCAACATGCGGAGTTGCTTCAGGTAGCGACAATGGAGAAGACAAGACGACTGCTCGGAGACGACCATAATTACACCCTCGACAACATGGCCAACCTTGCCAACACATATAGGGACCAAGGCCGATTGAAGGACGCGGAGGTGCTCAGCGTGGAGGTGATCGAGAATACGAAGCGGGTATCAGGGGACGACCATCCCGACACCCTCAAGAGCATGTTGAGCCTTGCTGCCACGTATAGAAAATTGGGCCGCTTGAACGATGCGGAGGCCCTCGAGGCAATGGTGGAGGAAAGCAGGAAGCGGCATGTTTCTTGAAGCTCGACGTAGCTTGGCGTGGAACAGAGGGCTTTACAGATCTCTGGCAAACGAAATGAGAACTTGTTAGATGTCATTAAGATTACTTAAATATCACGAACGAAGGTGTACCGAAGCTTACACATTGTGCCATGATAATGTACTCATCGCTTCGTATTTGTGGGACACCATGCACTTGAAGTAGACGTGCCGACTGCGAGGATGGAGAGCCCGGTCTCCAAATGACTTGTATCTGGCTCGAGCGCGTAAGGGTGGAAAGAATAAGGATTCAGAGGCAGGGGAACATTTTCAAAAGACCACACGTTGCGCAGAAAGTGGCCCATTCGATGAGTGAATGATCCAACATAATTATGACCGTATATAAATGTAGTGGGTAGCGATAGGGTAGTACCGTGAGGGTAGTCGTGCCATTGGAAACGAGTCGGTATCGACAGAAATGGAGAAGCACAAGAAGTCGGCAGCCAGGTTGATAGGGCCATTCAAATAGTTGTGCTTAAAGTCCGTGCCTAGTTCCTAAAACCTGCAGTTCAGCGGTTTGCACTAACATGTCTAGGTGATGACCTGAGGCTTACAGACTGGCACGACAAAGAGGTCTCGCGAGTTCTCAGCACAGAGGATGGTTCACAAAAGAAAGTGGGTGCAGAGAGATGCGAAACAGACCAGTCTTGAGCAAGTTGAGAGAACAAGGCAAGAAAGCCCATTGATCAACGAGAAATCGACCTTTCGGATCAATGGATCACCGACACCGGCAATGCAGCCGATGAACACATTTCTTTGCCACCTACAGCCAGATCTTCATTCGTACGATGTTGTCTCTGTGTAGATAATGGTGCTTACAGTCGTTTGCATATAACTTTGGAAGGTTTCGCTCACGAGAATTCTTATTTGTACATTGCACCAGGCACACAGGCAACGGCCTCAACGCGGCACTAATGAGACTAGCGAGTGCCGAGATGTGCCGAGCAGCACATGAGCGGTTCCTACCTGTCACCCGCGTAACTGTAACTATTCTGTCAGCCCCAACATCCAAGCTCTTATCTCGAGCTCGATTCTCTCTCAGATTCGCGTCCCGTCTTCAACCCATGGCTCGCTTACCTCTCAAGACATTGGCGTTCCCTTCGAACCATCCTTCCCAACTCGTCGTGACTGCCACGGAGCGCAGCTGAGCGGCAATTGCCCGTGACGATAACTCATCCAACCTGTGGTCGACGGTCTGTAGTCATCATCTTGGTCGACCTGAAGTGTCTCCGGTGTTCGCTGGTTGTTTTGGTGCTCGACTGTTCTCATTTTCCTCCAGTAGGCTGCCGTCTCCTGGCGCAGTAGGAAAGGGAGGAAGATGTGCCGATGACAAGAGGATGCCATGAGTCTTGGCCAGATGTTATAGCATGTCGTTCCAAGGTACGATTCTGAGCCTATACTCAATCATCCAACCAATATTCATGCTGTGTTACAGTCTCAATTCTCTGCAATCCATATGGCACAAGCCCTTTCAGCCAATTTCTTCGTCATGCCACGCACATCCACCTCCCGGAGCTTGAAAACCATGCATGTACGAGACACTGAAAGCTTGCTATGACGAGAGAGGGTAACAGCCATTTTGTCTTCTCTTCGCATACATTTACTGATAAATTGCAGCGCGATTCAGATTGTCTTCTAGCTAGACTCAGGGCTCTAACCTCCGCAAAACTCAAGGATCCTGAAGTACCCTAGTCTGTGGAAGCAAAGGCAACGCGACTGCATGATACCGTACTACGAACCCGAGGGAGCGGAAAATACAGTTTCAAGACCTCAACTACTGCTGTACTTCTATTGCACATCCCTCGCTCCGCGACTAACTCTGCGAAGGTTTGCTTGCTCACCAGCCTATCCAGACGCTGCCTGTGTTACCGAAATTGGAAGAACAATCAAGTCCAAATTTCGCTTTCATAGGCGAAGGCCATTTCTCTCTCGGACGAGTCCGCCATCACCGCGCTCGTCGACTCGCACTCGAACGTGACCAACCAAGTGCGGATCTCAAACATCATTTCCTGCCCACGACCTCCTCTCCTCCCTACCTACGGCCCCTCCAAGCGAACCAAACAATCTCTGCCCTGGAAATATGGATGGAAGGACGCCTGTCCGTACCGAAGGCTATACTAGGCGCACATCAGTGTCTGTCATCTCATCTGGACCCAACGATGAATGGTCAAAACCTGCACTGCTCGTCGCCATCGTAGATCTGCGGATCTCTTACTTCAGGTCCTTGTCCTGCAGTTCCTCGTTACTCAAAGGATCTAGATTGGATCGTCGCCCTATCTAGGAGATGTGCGGTGGAATCAGATACCTTGTGTCGCTGATACCGTTTGGGACGGTTTGAAAGGTTGGAATTTCGAGGTGTTCTAACACATGCTGTGCGTATTTGACCTTCTGTGGAGACCCGCTGACTGACCTTTTTTCTCTGCAGTATGTCGAGCTTCTATTGCCAACACATTATCACCAGGAATCGCCCCTTCTTCCGTCGTACCCCAAAGGGATTACTTTGAATCTTCACGCATCTTATGAAAGGCGAAGTTCACGTTCTTGCGAACATGCACGTTTCGCTAAGAAGACAGCCTTCGTGCAACTTCAACGTCCTACCGCCCAACTCCCTCCTCAACTCCGCTCGATATGGCGGCTTCCATTTGATCCATCGCTCTATGCGGCTCGCCTGACGGTCGAATGTCCGCTTTTGCGTACCGCTCCTCTGGCCTTGGCCGTAATCTCTCTCACACCTATTGTCCCCACATCCAACCCGACGTACGAAGATCAATATTAGACCCTTTCAGCACGTATGCGGGTGGCACCTCGATGAGCTGAGCACATAAACGAGCATGTCAATTTCGGCAGGTCGAAATCGCCAGCTGGAATAGCCATGATCAGCGTGTCCTATAACCGATGTGGCTCGATCTTATGACAACTCTCCTACTCGCTGGTGGTTTCAATAACACATTCATGGTGTCGGATGATCTTGTTGATCGGTGCGTCAGACAATGACGAGTGGCAATAACAAGTCGAGGTGGATTCGGGTCGTGTGGCGAACCAAGTTCTTTGGTACGTTCCCACTTCTATTCACTCCACGCAACTCATACTCATACCTTTGTTCAGGCACAATTCATATTACCCTAACAGGATCGCTACCTCGCTACATCGTCCTTCGAGGTCGCTCCATCACTCGACCTGCACATGTCGATCTATATCACCCATCGCTGCGACCAGAGCCGTTCCTTCCACATCTCGGACCCCGATGGGTGTATGCAAGTTCTCCATGGTCATACATCTCCACAATTGCCGTCCCCATTGAACCTAGTTCGTGTTTTGAGGCCACCAAGAGCTTCACGGTACCAGGGACTTGGCGTCAGTCATCGCGAGCTTGAGCTTGGAGTTAGCTTGGATTGATGATTCAGTGGGCCTGAGAGCTTGACTGGGGAAGCTTTAGACCCTGACGACAGACTGAAACCCAATGCTAGTCGAGGACGCTCGGTTGTATTTGGATCGATACCTACTCGTTTTTCTCTTTGATCTTGCGGTGCGATGCTTCAGCTTCGTCATATGGCTATTGGTACGTGGCGATCAGACTTCTGAGATGATACTCGCTGATTTTCGGATATGTAGTGATTCTACACCGCACTCCATGCACTTCCAAACCACTAGCAATGGTAAATAGTTGGGAAAATTCCTTTGGTAGTGCTTGAATGCACAATATGCTTCGGCGGTGCAATCTGGAATCAACGACGTCGGTCGTACACCTCGTAGCTCTCATCCAAATGAACATGTATAATCGTCAAATAAACTTGTTAGATAGACCTCTCTTCTGACGAGTACGAGAAATTTCTTTCATCCTACATATTTTTATGTCATGCATGAGCTTTCAGCTGGACACGTCCGCCCTCCAGAATGTCTTTCAGGTGGACCACAGGTCATTTCGAATTACATTATCAATAGATGGGATTTATCGCATTCTCTTTTCTTGATTCGGTTCGGCAGTGCTCATCACATCTAATCCACTTTTCCAGTACAGCCAACGCTAATTGGACCTCTGCGTCCGTAGTGCTTCATAACGTCCTCTCCGGATTTCTCTCCGGATTTCATTCCACTTTGTGCGGGCGTCGAGACGAGATATCTCATAGTACATGTCTCAATGGTTGTATACATCGTTACCATTTCGTTTCTCTCTAGTTCCGTCATTTATCACTCCTCATATTCGATAGTCGCGGTGAAAGGGCGTGTCAGCTGAATATATGAAATGTTCAGGGGTTTCTAAGACCGTGAAGGAGACGGAAGAGCAGAACACAAATATCTGAGGAAGGAAATACAGAAGGGAGTCGCGTATATGATGTGTAAAAAGATGATACTTTCTTTTCTTCCATCCGGGTTGGTAGGTGCAGGTATGGAAAACCCGTATATCTTCAACAAGGCGACGTAGAGGTTCATTCGAATTGACGAGAAGCTGACGTGTAAGAAGAGCGTCAGTCCTACAGGATTGCTTTTCTAATAAAAATCCCATACCTTGTTCATTTTCCGACTATAGTTGAAGTCATCGTAGTGGAAGATCTAAGTCAACCTGAGAATCAAGAATACCTCCCAGTCAGGACAACTTCTCCGAAACTTAAGAACGCATAGGTGTTCACTCACAGATTTACCAAGTACGGATATTGGTGAAATGCGTGGGGTTTATTCGTGAGCCACCGCCTTCCTGCGTAGCCCGAGACAGTAGCAGATGTTTCGCTTGGCCCATCTGTGGGATGTAGAGGGTGAGAAAGGGCAGGATGGAGAAAGAACGTGAAGGAAACACTACTTACCTAGTCGGTGAAGATTCAAACTAACGACCCCCCAGACCTTCGGGCTCTACATCTTGCGATTAGCTCATATTTACGCCCATTTTCGGTGCTTGATTCCTAGTAAATACCGCAGGTTGTTTCGCGAACTAAAATGTTGGGCTGAAGGGAGTAGATATCAGGGTTGCAGAATGCAGAAGTGTGGAATATACCGCTTACTCTCGATGCGTCTACAGGTATGCCCCACAAAGGGCGATTCTCCTCTAGAGTAAGGGAAGCGATGAGAGGTAGAAGAGCGACGGCTTCAGGTGACCATTATATATGCCTGCCTCGTTTATATTGCTGGCGTCATGCGCGATCGTTTCCTTTGAGCCCTTGTTAATGTTAAGAGATTGGAAATCGAACGTCGTTGTCTAGATATGCGATGTCGTGAATGAGGTAGATCGTATACGATGCGGTGGGGTTCTTGCCGTCTAGAGGCTAATCTGATGGTCAGTCAGTATGATTTACTCGAGATTCTATAGCGAGCAACACACCTATAGGGGACAACGATAGTTGACTTTGACCCGACAACTGTAAAGGGCGGATCACCCAAGCTTCGAACAGGTCGGGTGCTGCGCATACATCGATGTCGGGGATATGGCCAATGTAAAGAGACGGCGAGTCGCGACATGATATGCAGGCGGATGGGGTAAGGAGATAGGTGGTCAGGTACGGGGAAGTTGATATAGTGGAGCAACACGCTTACAGAGGGGAATAACACCTGACCTCGGCTGGTACTAACGGAGCCGGGCGCATAAGCTTCGTGCAGGACGGTGCGCATACGTCGAAGTTGTGAATTTCCAGTGTTGAAAGCACGGGAAATCCGAAAGAGCGGCCAGTCGGAGGCAGGCGTCATGATATGGTAAATGTCAGCATTGGAACGATCGCGGGAGTTGGCTTGCTGGCTGGATGACTTATGAAGTTAGCCTGAAGCCTGGATTTATGAGTGAGCCGACATACCTGACGTCGAGCCACGTCCACGGGTGACGGTGGCTCGGATGGTTCAAAAGGAACGAGGAACAGAGACGCGGAAGAGGGTTATGACGTCAATACGGAGGTAATGATTGGACAAGCGTGGTTGAGTGAGGACAGGATGGAAGGTGCGGCCTGCAGGTCGAGGCACCGGACGATGGAAGAGGAGGTTCTGCCAGTGAGGCGACTGGGGAAAAAATCTGCGGTCCGGCTATCCACTGGGTAATGCTGATCACACGGCATTGTGCCGGATTCACACGAGTCATCTCAGATGGGGCTATGCGTGATTAGCGCCCGTCTCGATCGGTCGAGCACATGTTCCGTTAGATCTTTCAAGTATGGTACAGAGTACGGATGAGCATTCGCCGAAGCATACGTCGAGTCTCCATATTTTTAAGCTTAAAATTGACACCCCACTCTGCGTACACCGTAACATTGAAAATACCGTGAGCGCGGATTGACGAGTCGGGAAAGATTTGCGAACGAACCTGAGTAATATACAAAGATACCCGAATCACCATTGCCAAGTCAGTCTACTTTCAGAAAGACAAGCTTCCGAGCTTCCCGATAACGATTCAGTTTTGATAAACATGGTGAGACAGCATCGTATGTGTGACAATGACGATCTGCTCTCAAAGGAAGAAGAACTATCTTCGAACGTACGCGTCGTAAAAATGCCCACCTTGATACGACGTATCTTCCCCTAGGCCAGCCATAAATTGAGGAGAAGATGTTTCGAGGTAGAGAGATACACTGTTAGAGAAAAGGAGTTAAGGAGGGTTAAACACTGGTGCCATAGTCACAGTCCTTTACTCGTTATTCGACCAACACCGTCAATGGTGAGATTGATAAGACCTTCGAAAAACGCTGATGCAATTGTCATCCTCAAATAGAGAGCAGTAGCATGGCGGTACCGCTGAGGCGGCTATGAGCACCACCGGAAGTGATAGTGATGCGCCTGTGGCGAAAGTCGATGATGGTTTTAGTCTTCACTGACTCCCGTCTAGGAGATGCGAACTTGAAGGAGTCCTCGAAAGGTGATTCAGCTTTCATATAAGAGTGGGAAAGACGTATGATAAGCCATGGAGCTGTGGGCGACGTGATGAAGGGGATTGCCAGACCCAGAAAATGGTGCGAGGTCAAAACAGCGGCCCCTCTGAAAGACGACCGTTGGAGGGTCGAAAGATGGTAGCGAGGACTGAGGCTAGTATGATTCGAGCATTTGGGAAAGTCAGCAGAGACACCACTCGCGATCCTAAGCAGGTGGGTTGGGTTCATAGAGTCTAATTCAAGTCCGAAGTTCAGACCCTGTGGTGAGAATGATGAATACTGAATGTAGTTCCCGACCAACATCGCCTCAAGGTGGGTGATCGTATACAGCTGGCCAAACCTAGAGCTTTGAGCGCTCTGTTTTTAAGGTTTCCGCCGCCCTGGAGGCAGATAAGCCGGTTCTTGACCTTCGGGACGCCGAAATGGAAGTATGGCCGTTGGTGGATAGGTTTGAACGAACATAGAGTGAGATATAAACCGACCTTAGAACCATGAAACCCTCTGCTGAATCTCGATTACCCGTGATTGAACCGAAAAATCTGGCGTTCTGCGATCGCAATGAACCGAAGACGGTCACGGTCGTCTTGAAGGAATACAAATAATAGAAAATTACTGTCAATTTGGAGCTCGCACTGGCAGGTAGGCAGGAACATACCTCTGGGCTATGTTGATACATCAATGGCAAGTGTAGCATATTGCAGCGTCGACGCGGAGGGGAAGGATCTCGACGCACTTACAGCGGATTAAGCTGGGAGTGGTGTGCCCAACCAATCGACCATTGAGGGAGCGATCACGATTCGAAGCTTGGATCCAGGTAGTATTCGAGGGGTGCACGTCTGGACGCTGGAAGAGCCTTGAAGATTCGATATTTTGGAAGGCCGTTGCACAAGAGCATAGCCTCGTATCTTCGATTATCTGCCAACGTTGACGATCAAGCAGACGCCCCTAACATCACCATATGAATGAACTAGCGAGAACACGATACCTCTAACATAAGTAACCCTCAAAAATATCCTCCTCCCATGTTCGTCTAGTTGAGTTGCTATCTACAAAGTCGCCTTGGTCTTTAGCAAAGGCCCAAACTCTATCGACTGACACACGCAACACCGAAGCAGAAGCAGAAGTTTAGCTTGGAGCATGTGTATGGGGTTTCGAATGGTGACGGCGGGAATAAAGGGAAAGTGGTTCTCCTTGAGTTCCTGAGCACGGGATCTAAGTTGATATGAGTTTGGCAACTTTCCGGCATGCCATGCCGATGATATTCCGGCTCGAGGCTGCTTTTGACCATCACCTCCACTTGGAAAGCAAATCTGTCATGGCCGCTGCAACTCCCATTTGGCTACTGGTTGATTTTCTGAACCTCGTATGAACCTGGGTTGCTTTTCGAACTGGGGTGGAAGTTTGAAACGGCGGTCTATGCTTCTGCAATAATACTACTACGTGATGATCATGACCGCGGCTGACCTTCTCGAGATCTCCCGAGTCCTATGTCTCACGAAGCTTGTTGGTTCCTTCGCAAATACATCTGCTGTAACAAGTATGGCCGTTCGAGAACTCTGGTGTGGATAGACTTACCGTGTGGAATGCACTTAGGACACCACCTCCATCGCCTATACTCTAACGATGAGCTCCTCTAACGAAGAGAAACCTGTCAAGCTACTTGCATTGGGTAAACGTCTTAAATATATTAGCTCATAAACATATTTATTGACAGGTAACCTCTGAGCAGATGGTGGCGGCATTCGTGGACTTTCAGAGTTGCTCATCATCAAAGAAATTATGCACAAAATCATGGTCGACAAGAATGAGAAACTGAAGCAGGACAACCAACCACTCCTTACCCGTCTGCCTAAGCCTTGTGATCACTTTGACTTAATCGGTGGTACCAGCACTGGAGGGTACGCCACTTGCTTCTGAGCATAAAACGCAATTGCTGATTCGTACACTACAGGATAGTTGCGTTAATGCTTGGGCGGCTCCGGATGGACGTAGACACGGCGATAAAACACTATGACATCCTCGTGAAATACGTTTTCTCTCACCCAAAGGGAAGGCCAGGAGATGGGAAGTTCAAAGCGACGAAACTTGAAGCAGCAATCAAGTCTATTGTGAGGGGTGTAACTGGTGACTCGGAATCACCATTATTGCCAATGGAACGAAATGAGTCTACCGGTTGTCGAACGTGAGTGTATAAGCTACTCTGGCATTGGTTATGGCTTACATCTTCGCTTCAGCTTCGTTTGCGCCAAGAATGCGCACAACATGAACATTCCGATGCTGTTCAGGTCCTACGAGTCTCACGAAACACATCCCGAATGCAAAATTTGGGAGGCTGCTCGAGCAACATCTGCCACGCCGGCTTTCTTCAAACTTATCGAGATTGGGAGGGCCCAGCCTTTCATCGATGGAGGTGTAGGCCGTAATAACCCGAGCTGGGTTGTGCTCGACGAAGCCAACAAGCTATTTGGCACTCGTCCCATAGGGTGCCTGGTGAGCATTGGGGCTGGGCAGGTTGAGGCAGTCAGTATCAGGAGACCTGGAATCTTCCAGAGATCATACCGACAGACGTTGTCGATGCTCTGAGGGCAATTGCGACCGATTGCGAGGATACGCACGAACACATGCTGCGCCTCTTCGCGCAATTGCCGAGGACTTACTTTCGGCTGAATGTCGAGCAAGGGATGCAGGGCATGAAGCTTTCTGAATGGGAGAGATTGAGCAAAGTGGAGGCTCATACAGCGCAATATCTGAGGAGGAAGGAGGTCGATGAAAAGCTGGCGCTGTTGGGGAAAACAATCACAGCACCGAAAGCACGACTTACGATCGAGCAGCTCGGTACGGAAGAAGATCATCTGTAGCCTGTAGAGTGTCTCATAGTTGCTCCAGTTTCCCCCAGGCCACCCGAATCAACTCAAGACATCCCAGAACGCAAGCTCTGTCCGCCTCCAGTGACCTCATTTATAGGTCGAAGGGACATCCTCGATAAGCTGTGCAGATATTTCGACTCAGAGAGCGCATCTCAGCGCATCTTCGTGCTGCATGGTCTCGGCGGTGCAGGAAAGAGCCAACTTGCGTTCAAATTCATTGAGGAATCCAAAGACAAACGGTACCCAATTAGTCAAATAAAATCAAACAGTCAATTGCTAACAAAACAACCTTATTTTCAAGCTTCTTCGACATCTTCTACGTCGACGCCACGAGTGAAGACACTATTCAAACGGATCTTGAGGCCATTGCCCCAGGAAATACTAAGCGAAAAGTGGACGCGAGTCTGCGCTGGCTTGCGAGTCAGACCGACCGAAATTGGCTCCTCGTCTTTGATAACGCAGACAATGTCGACCTGAAGCTGAAGCAATACTTTCCTTCATGCTCATCTGGAAATATTCTTATTACAACACGGAACCGAGAGCTCCGCCATTACACTGCCAAAGACGCAGATGCAGACGTTAAAGGGATGGATCTCGAAGACGCAAAGAATCTGCTTCTGGTTCAGTCTCGGGCGGAAAATAATGGCGAAAATCAAGCGCTAGCGGAAACAATTGTCCAGGTAAATTCTTTCTTTTGATTTGGTTTTTTAGTGAGTTTATGTTAATATATGATACAGGAACTCATTTGCTTTGCATTGGCTGTCGCGCAAGCTGGTGCCTTCATTCACTGCCACTCATCTTTACGCGACTATCGAGAACTCTACCGACGTGAACGCGACAATTTGCTGCAGAACGAGGAAACTCAAGGACAGGATCCGTACCAGTTAGCCGTCTATTCGACATGGAGGCTGAGCTACGAGAAACTCGACGAACCTACAAGGACTTTTCTTCAAGTTTGCTCCTGCTTGCACCATGAAGGAATATCGGAAGAGATATTCGAAAGAGCGGCAGTGTCTCAACTAAATCTGGAAGACCCAGAACTTCAGGATGAAGTAGCGAAGCTATTGAACGGGCTCGGAAGGCGAGATACAGGCTGGAGTTCCTGGACGTTCCAGAAGGTCATAATGCGCCTTGGATCACACTCCCTCATTGAATATGATCATCAGAATCACACCTACAGCATTCATCCACTGGTACACCACTGGAGCAGAACCACCATGAAAGGAAACCGGCATGACATGCAGAAACTCATACTCACTATCATTGGCCTATCATTTTCTTTGACACCCACCAACGAGAACGTCAAATATGTACGCAAGCTGTTGAAACATACGACAAACACCATGGCCTCACTGAAGCTGGAGGATATCAATCCATTAGTCGGGGCGCATCTAGCAGTGATCTATGGCGCAGCAGGTCGCTTAAAGGACATGGAGGCGCTTGAGGTGGTGGTTATGGAGAAGAGGAAGCGGGTGCTGGGAGATGACCATCCTGATACCCTCACAAGTATGCAATATCTTGCCGACACGTACTGGTCTCAGGGTCGCTGGAGTGATGCGGAAGCGCTCTACCTTGTGGTGCTGGAAAAGAGAAAGTTTGTACTGGGAGATGACCATCCCGACACCCTTGAGAGCATGTCAGGTCTTGCCGCCACGTACTTGCAGCAGGGCTGCTGGAAGGAGGCAGAGGTGCTCCAGGTGGTGGTAATCGAGAAAAGCGAACGGCTGCTAGGAGATGACCATCCTCAAACCCTCACAGAAATGGGGAATCTTGCTTGTACATATAGGTTACGAGGCCGCTTAGGTGACGCGGAGGCGCTTGACTTGCTGCAATTGGAGAAGAGCAAGCAGGTGCTAGGAGATGACCATCCTCACACCCTGAGTAGCATGGGTAACCTTGCTTGTACGTACCGGGAGCAGTCCCGCTTAAAGGATGCGGAAGCGCTGCAGGTGTTGGTATTGGAGAAGATGAAGCTATGGCTGGGAGATAACCATCCTCAAACTCTGAGGGTTATGTCAAACCTGGGGCTCACATACTGGAAACAAGGCCGTTTACAAGATGCTGCGATGCTTCAGCTGGTGACGATGGAGAAGACAAAGCGGGTGCTCGGAGACGACCATAATTACACCCTCGACAATATGGCCAATCTTGCCAACACGTATAGGGACCAAGGCCACTTGAAGGACGCAGAGGCACTCGGTGTAGAGGTAGTTGAGAAGATGAAGCGGGTGAACGGAGAGGATCATCCTGACACCCTCAAGAGCATGTCAAACCTTGCAGCCACGTATAGAAACATGGGCCGCTTGGATAATGCAGAGGGTCTCGAGACGGTGGTCAAGGAAATTAGGAATCGCCGTGATGGTTCTTGAGGCTGTTCAATGCTTATTGCGAAATGCAGGGGAGCGGACCCCGGACGAAATGAGGCATTGGTCATCTGGTTATCAGTGAGATTACTTACACGTTGTGCTGTGATAATGTACTCTTCGTTTCGTATTTGTAAGACACCTATCCCATAGGTGAGGGTAGTCGCGTCGTTGAAATCGAATTGGTATTGAAAGAAATGAACCCATGGAGAGGCGCAAAAATCGGCAACTAGGTTGATAGAGCCATTCAAATTTCCTAAAACTTGCAATTCAGGGGTTTGCAGTAACGTGTCTAGGTTATGGCCTGGTGCTTACGGAGTGGCACGAAGAAGAGGTCTCGCAAGTTCTCAGTACAGAGGATGGTCTACCAGAGGAAGATGCAGAGTAGAGACGCCAAACAGACCAGTCTTGAGCAAGACTGCATCCAATGAACGCATTCCTTTCCTTCAACTTGGATCTTCATTCGTCCGACGTTCTCTGTGCATACAATGGTGCGTGACTTTTTCAAGTTTTGTCATTCTCAACGTCCCACCTCTTATCTCACGCTTTCTCTTTCAGATTCGCGTTCCCGTGATCAGCCGAGGTCTCCGGTCTTGCAAACATCGGAGACGGGACTCGCTACCACTGCAACGCAGAATGCTGTTGAGCAGCGCCCGCCACCGTATCCACCCCATTCACGCCCAACAGCATTCTGC